>Ga0247667_1000046_pt1 | contig 81732 bp, 70 predicted proteins | sample CNK08_metaG_FD_183027 | JGI IMG/M metagenome (GOLD analysis project Ga0247667, IMG submission 183027) | Soil microbial communities from Purdue University Martell Research Forest, Indiana, United States - CNK08 | ecosystem: Environmental > Terrestrial > Soil > Temperate forest > Bulk soil... | reverse complement strand
GGCGTCACGCCGGACGTACAAGTCTTGCTGATGAAGTACGCGTAAAAAACAATGGCCCCCATCACGCCGATCAGGATCCAGCGCCGCCGCTCCTCGGGGTCGGTGGGAAACGCAATGGATCCAACGCCATCGGTCGCGCCGGGCAGGCCCAACAATCGTTTCAAGTCGGACAAACTCATGCAAACTCGCCCGATACATTGAGCCCGTAGAAGATGAAAGTCAAACCTCCCACGGGCACACTACTCAGCGGCGCCGATTGCTGATTAAGACCTGTTGTCCGTCCGGCGTGAGCGGCCGGGTAAACTGCAGGGGAAAGTCCCTTGGCGGGAACCGTTGCAGGTCAAACATCTGGATCCAATAGCGCTGATAGCCGGACACCATGTCCAATACTTTTTGCTGCAGCAACGTCTCCTGGGTCAGGTAGATTCCCGACACCAGTTTTACATTGTCATTGATCAGCAGGAAATCTTTCTCCTCAAACGGTTCCCAGATCGCCGACCGGTCCGCGTACCACGCCACCGCCCACGGAATGTCGCTCACCAACACTTCTTCCTCCCCGAAGGCCCTTCCCAGCGCCGTCACCACGCCGCCATCGTAGGGCGGATACGGGACCGTCGTCGATGGCGGCAACAACATAAAGAGGAATGGCAACGAATTGAAGACCGCAAAAAAACCGATCACGCCCGTTCGCGTCAGCCGCGTCCGAAATTGCAGCCGCTCGAACATCACGTAAAAAAACGCCACGCCGTACACGATGAGCAACGGCATAAACACCGTCAAAAAGTTCCGCTTCGGCGGCCCCACCACGCTCAACCAGACGATCGCCATCAGCAGCGTCCAAAAAACGAACCGGCGCAGCCGGAACACTTCTTCCTGCCGAAACCGGTGCATCAGGCCCACGAAAAAGAAAACAATCAGGTAATTCGACCCGACGTCCTTGAGCACCACTTCATACATCTGCCGCGCGTTGATCAACGTACGCCGCAACTGCTGGCGAAACTTGAACTTCGGCAGTTCTCCCGTGTACGTCCGCTGCACCTGCCCCGCCTTGATCTCGCTCGCCGTTCCCAACCCCACTCCCTCCAGCATCTCGAATCGGCTCAATCCAAACAGCGTCTGCGAGACCGCCCAGTTCCGTGCCACCCAGGGCGCCAGCACCAACACAAACACCAGCAGACACAGTCCGCATTTCGCCCGCCACTGCTTCGGAAAGGAAACGCCCACATAGATAAGCAGCGGTACCAGCACCGAGGCGAACGCATACCGCGTCAGCGTCCCCAACCCCACCGCGAGCGCACTCACCGCCAGCGCCCCGTAAACCCACCGCGCCGACCGACCTCCCGCCTGCCACTTCTCCGCCTTGAACACCGCATACGCCGTCAGCAGAAAAAGTACCGACATCAACCCCCACGATACCCCCGAGATGGCCGCCTCCAGCAGGGGGTTGCAGAACAGGTACATAAACACGCTCATCGTCGCCACGCGATGATCGAACATCTCCCGCGCCAGCAGGTACAGCAACACCATCCCCACCAGGTACAGCACCCAGCCCACCATCATCACCACGCGGTCCGCCGCCAGCGTCCGCACGTTCCCGGAAATATCGAAATTCGGCGTCAGCACATGGAACACCGCCGACAACACCAGCGGATACATCGGCGGCGTCCACAATTCGGGTTGCGTGTTCGTCTTGGGATCCAGCGGCGCACGGCCAACCGAGTTGAGGTACTGGAATTCAAACGGCCGCAAAGTTTGTGTCACATATCCGCGCCCACGCCACAAATTGCGCGCCAACTGCCCCGCGTCCATCGCTTCCGCGTCATGCAGCCCGTAAAACTGCGTCCCCGTGTAAAGCAGGATCACCAATAGCGCCAACAAACAGAACATCCCCACCCGAAACGGCCCCAACTCCGGCGCGATATCGATCTTGAAAATCCAATCCTGCACCCGCTCAAAGAACGGCCGGTACGGCACGGGCTCCTCAGATTTCTTTCCCGCGATAAAAGGCATGATTACGCGCGCAGCCTATCTGACCCACCACCCCGTTTCAAGGTTTAGTCCCAGCCCGTAGAGGCGGTCTATGATCGCCGAAAAAATTGTAGGACAAGCGCTCCGCTTGCCATTGTTTTTCATTCGTTCACCGTTCTCCAAAGGTTGTCACCCTGAGCGGAGCGAAGGGTCTCCCACGACACCAACAGCCATTCTAGCAACCAGCATCCCCAAGATTTCATTCGCTCACGGCTCTTAGCGTCAGCGCCCGCAGCCTCTTCACACGTTAAATGGAGGTCAAAATGCGTGCTCAAAAGCCTTAGTTACCCCCTCTAAAAGGCCTCTCCGGTGGGTTCGTTTTCCAAAACGAACCCACCGAGAAAATGTTCGGATTTCCATCGCAACAAACGTCCGCATAGGTGCTTGCACAGAAAACTCTGCACAAAAACGGTGGGTTCGTTTGGTAGAATGGCACATTTCTTTCGCCTCTTCCTTCCGGAATGACGCTGGGCGGGTTGCCACTCGTAACGGTCTCACCAGGCAGACTTGAAAGTTGGGTGTTGAGCGTTGGACGTTGCGAGTTCATTTGTTCTGTTCCCCGACTCTACCCCTCCCGCCACGCCCTGTCCAGTAAATTTATCGGTTTACGATAGACGGAAAGCCGCCCCGCTCCGGTGGAGATGAAAGTATTAACTGGAGGAAATCGGGTTGCTCGAACCTCGAAGCCGACCCGCACGAGATATGAACTCACAACTCTACAGTCACTCGCAAAAAGGTAGCCGGTATCGAAGTGCCGCCGTTCGCGCTCTGGTTCTCTGATTGCGCCAGTTCCAAAAGCTGCTGGTGGAGTTCCTCCGCCTTTCCGTTCTTTTGGGCCGCTTCGTAGGCGTTCATTGTCGGGCCATAGAATCGTCGAAAAGATTCGACTACCTGTGCCGGGCTCTTGTCGGGGGAAATGAAGCGGAACGTGTCCTTGGCCATCGAGATTTTCTCTTTGGGCACTCCGGCCTGGCCAAAACGCTCGACGATGTGCGATTCCACGCCCCAGGTCATCGGACTGATGAAACCTTCGGGCGGTGGCGGCGTGAACGCCGAGCTAACCTTGAGCAACTGCGAGACGAAGGAAGTCGGGTCGTTGGGTATCCAGTTGCCCATCACAATGCGACCCCGCGGCCGTGTGACCCGCACCATCTCCCTGGCGACGTCGAAGGGCTTGGGCGCAAACATGGCGCCGAACACCGTAAGCGTCAGATCAAACGAATGGTCGCCGACCCCTTGCAGGTTGCACGCGTCTCCCTCTTGAAATGTCAGCCGGGTGAGACCCAACTCCGCCGCGCGCTTGTTCCCGGCGTCAACGAGATTCGTGGCAATGTCGATGCCGACAACTTCAGCACCCAGGCGTGCCAAGGGAACCGCTGTCGTGCCATCGCCGCAGCCGAGGTCCAGGACCCGCAGCGACGGCGTTATTCCGAGAGACTTTACGACTGCTTCACCCGATTGACGCATCAAGGCGGCAATCTCGGTAAAGTCGCCTTTCTCCCACAACGCTTTATTTGGGTTCATGAGGATTTCTTTCCATTCTGGTAACACGTAAAAAGCGCCTAACGCCGAAACTCAGCCGCGGGCCAGCCCGTTGGCTGAAGTGATTTGTTAGTCATGTTTCCTCGAATCTCTCGCTGCGCGGACATGCTCGATGAGCAGCGAAGAGAAGTAAATGATGAATCCAATGTTGATCGGCACAAGCCAAATCGGAAACATGTACATGTCCCGGACATGAAGGAGCAGAAACAGCGCACCGAAGACTGCCCAAGCCAGCGTCCACAAAATCTGAAGGCCGACGCCTCTGAGCATCTTCCGAACGAGTGCACCGTGAGAGCGCGTGCAAATCAAATACGCTGCTGGAATCAGCAACGCACTGCAATAGCACACCACAGTCCAGAATATTTCACTCCATAGGCTCATGGGCCCAACATATATTAGGTAGCAAAAGTATCACTTATCCTGGTTGGGATCTCTGCAATGCGATTCGCTTGCTGTATGATTCTCTCCAAACCGGTCAAGTATGCAATCCCATTAGACCACCGCTGGAAACAAGAGGAAAGCGGAAAAAAGAAATGCGAGTCAGCGGGCACCAACCATCACGGTCAACCGGGAAACCGATTACCTCAACACCGGCGCGATCAACAACCCGATCCCGTACGTCAACAGCGCTTCGCCGACGCCGACCACGGTCATCTCGGCGCCGCTCTTCAGCCACGAACGGCCGGTGACGATCACCTTCGACGCGCCGACCGCAAAGTGCGCCACGGTGCTGATGGCGAACGACCAGACCAGCGCTTGCGTCCCCGACAAAAATAAAAACGGAATCACCGGCACGACCGCCCCCGCCGCGGTGCTCAACATCGCGCTCGTCGCCGCGCTCCACGGATTGGGAAACCCTTTCTCCGACAAACCCAGTTCCTCATGCGCAAGCGTCTTTAACAACTGCTCCGGCTGCTCCGCCAGCCGCGTCGCCATCAGCTTCGCTTCCTCAGGAGAGAATCCCTTCAACTGGTAAAACAACTCCATCTCCTCGCGCTCTTGCTCGGGGTCCGTCTCAATCTCCATCCGCTCGCGCTTCATCTCCGCCTCGTACACCTCGCGTTCCGACTTCGTCGCGAGATACGCGCCGCTGCCCATGGACAACGCCGACGCGATGGCTGTCGCCAGTCCGCTCAACAATACGAACTTGCCGTTCACATTCGTCGCGCCCGCCACGCCGCTCACGACGCCGAACGCCGCGCCGAGCCCGTCATTCACCCCGTAAATCGCTTGCCCGATCCAACCCGCCCCGGTCACATGCCACTTTTCCGACCCCAGAATTTTCGAGAGCCGCCGCTGCGCCGGCGGAACTTGTCCGTCCGTGAACTCACTCAACACACGACTGTGCGCCCGCTCCTCCCGCTGCGCCTCCACCAATTGCGCGCGCACTTCCTCGCTCGGCGCGATCTTCGCCAGTTCATCGTACATCGCGTCCGCGCCATTCTCCGCCGCCTCCAGTTTCACCACTGCCCGGTCCGTCCCGCTCTGCAGCAACGCCCAACGCCGCGCGTGTTCGACGACCGACTCGCGGTACTCGCCCGGTTCCGTGCCGAGTTCGCGCAACCGCGCCGCCCAATTCGCCGCGTGTTTTTCCTCGGCCTCCGCCAGCCGCAGCAGAATCTCGCGTCGATCGGGATTGCCTTCCTGTTCCGCCAGCGCCCGATAATTGCGCGCGCTCCCCATCTCATCGCGCCAGGCCAGCTTCAACCCATTTACGAGTTTGTCGCGCTCACTCATCGCCGCAGGAAAACTAGCAAGAAAGCAAACCTGAGTAAACACGCTATCGCAGCCCCATTGACCGCCAATCGTCGTGCTGCTAGCGTGTTCCCCCGTTGAACTTCCGACAACAAACGTCACTGATCCACCGCGCCCTGGCGATCATGGCTTTCGGTTTCGCTCCGCTGGCGTCCACCGCGATTATCGGCACCAATCCACCCGCGCTGCCGCTCACCGCCGAGCGCGTTGCCGCACTGCCTGTCGCCCAACGAAAAGTTTGGTGGGAATACCTCGCACGATCCAATCAACACTTGCAGTTCGACCAGAAAATCCTCCAAGTGGAACTGCAGGTGCACAATCTCAAGGAACCGGTAATCCCGCCGTCGGGCCGTTCCGTGAGGTCCATGCCGCTCGATAAACCATCCGACTGGTATGGCGGGACCGACGCGGTGCGCATCGCCGATATCGTCCTCTCATTCCAGACGCCAGCGGGAGGATGGAGCAAGAACCTCGACCTGTCCGCGCACCCGCGCGCGCCCGGCGAGGCCTTCGCGCCCGACAACCGTTCGCGTGCTCTCGGCGCGGCCGACTTCGATACACCGCCTGACACGAACTGGAACTATGTCGGCACGTTCGACAACGACGCCACCATGACCGAGCTGCGCTATCTCGCGAAGGTCATCATCGCTGTCGGGCCCGACCGCAGCGCCGCATATCGCAAGTCGTTCCTGCGCGGGATCGTCTACATCGCGGCCGCACAATATCCCAACGGCGGCTGGCCCCAGGTCTGGCCGCTCGAAGGCGGCTATCACGACATGATCACCTACAACGACGATGCGATGGTCAACCTTCTCGGATTGTTGCGCGACGTTGCTCGGGGAACCAACGATTTTGCTTTCGTGCCCTTCTCGGCGCGCGCGATGGCCGGCGCGAGCGTTACCCGCGGTGTCGACTGCCTCCTGGCGACGCAAATCGTCGTGGACGGCCGCCACACCGTCTGGTGCCAGCAACATGACCCGCTCACGTTGCAACCCGCGTCCGGTCGCAATTACGAAATGCCGTCACAGGTTTCCAGTGAGAGCGCGGAGATCATGCTGTTCCTGATGAGCCTCCCCAACCCCAGTCCGCAGGTCGTCGCCACCGTGCACGCAGCCGCTGCGTGGTTCGAGAAAACGAAGATCTCCGACATGGCCTTTCAGAGGTCAGGCGATGGTGGACGCCGTCTCGCGCCCAATCCCGGCAGCGGACCGCTCTGGGCCCGTTATTACGAAATCGGAACCGACCGTCCAATCTTCGGTGACCGCGACAAGACGATTCACGACAACCTGGAAGAAATTTCGCAAGAACGACGGCGGGGTTACGCGTGGTATAGGGACTCACCCAAACACGCACTCGAAGAGTACGCCCTCTGGAGTAAGGCGCACCCCCTGGCAGACTAGCCTATTTCAATTTCGCCAGTTCAGTGCGGAGTTCCGCGGCGTGCGTGGCAGGATTCACTTTCGGGTCCACAAACGCGATCTTGCCGGCCTTGTCGATGACAAATGTGACACGGCTGGCTACCTTGCTGTTGTCATCCGCTACACCGTACGACTTGGCGACTTTCTTGTCCGTGTCCGCCAACAACACAAACGGCAGGTTGTACTTCGCGATAAATGCCTTGTGCGACTCCACCGAATCGAAGCTCACGCCCAGGACCGTCGCGTTCAGTCCCTTGAACTCATCCATCGTGTCGCGAATGCCGCAGGCCTCCGCCGTGCACCCCTTCGTGTCATCCTTCGGGTAAAAGTAAAGCACGATGTTCCCCTTACCGACGTAATCCTTCAAGTGCGCCGTCGTCCCATCGCTCGCCGCCACCGAAAAATCCGGCGCCTTGTCCCCCACCTTCGGCATCTCCCCGCCAAACACCGTTGACTGCACCAACAGCCCTGCGCCCAAAAACAGAATCATTGCCTTCATCGTGCTCACTCGTTATGCGGGATTTTGACGGTGCTCTTGCCGATAAATTCGCGGATCACGGAGTCGCTCGGAATGACGTCGTAGGAATCCACTTGCTCGCGGCTGAGTCCCTCGACCGATTCAAGCAGGCGCTTGACACGGTCGTAACGGATGCGTGCATCGAGAAATCCACCGTATGGCTCGAAGGTTTCCGACAGCGGCAGATGTCCGTTGGCCCCAACAAAAAACGGCTTGAGCGCGGCCAAATCAAATGGCAGGCCGCCGTTGACGACGTGGTCCGCCAATCCCATCAGCGGGACGATGCTGAACAATTCCCCCGCGCGCACATAGTGCCAGTGCAACATCGTGGAAAGCGGGCTGTGGTTCCGATGTTGCACGTCCCGCAACATGCGCCGAATCAGCCGCACGTCGGTAAACTTGGTCAGGCGATTGGTGCTGCCGTCGCCTTCGTACATGACGTTCATCGTCTCGATGTACACCCGGAACTGCGACGTGGGATCGATCCCCTCCGTGATCGGCGGGTAGAAACCGTGCAGGCAATCCAACAACAGGATCTGTCCCTTCTCCAACTTGACCGGCTTGGACGAAATCCGCCGCCCTTCCTTGAAACTGTACACCGGTTTCTCAATCGTCTTGCCGTCGAGCAAGTCCCGCAGATGCCGGTTCAGCAACTGGATGTCCAGCGCTTCGGGTGTTTCAAAATTGCGGTCGTTGATCCAGTCGGACGGATGCTCGATCAGCGCCCAGAAATAGTCGTCGAGGTTCAGCATCAGGAACTTCAACCCGTGCTTCTGCAATCGCTCGGTCAGTTTCACCGTCGTCGTGGTCTTGCCCGACGAACTCGGCCCGCTGACCCACATCATGCGGATGTCGTCGCTCGCGTTCAGCCGCGCGATCACCTTGCGCGCCGCCTCATCCAGCGACGCCTCATAAGCGGCCAGTGACTCTTCGACCAACGTCTTGAACTTGCCGCCACGCACGACTTCATTCAACCCTGCCACCGTGTCGCAACCGTGCGCGCGGTTCCACTCGAGGGTCTTCTCCATCCGCTTTCTCGGGAAACCGTTACCGACGAATTGCGCTTCGTTGATCGCGCCTTCGCGAAACCAATGCCGGCCCCACCGATAGCATTCGTACGCGTCCGCCGTGTTCTGGAATCCATAACTGCGTAGCGCGTGCAACACGCCGTCCTGGATCGCTTCAATCGTCGGGGGAAAATTGGCGATAAGGTGATGGGGATTGGAGTTGAGGCAGAGCACGACGATGTCCGCAACAAACCCCGCGATCTTCTCGTCCGTGTCGTAGGTCTCGAAAATCTTGTCGTTGACGCCCGGCAGATGGTCCTGCTGAAAACCGCCAATCGAATCCGCCGCCCGCAAGACCGCCTTGCAAATCCGCTCCTCGTCGAACGACACGAGCGCACGATTGCGTTTCTGCACTTTAATGATGCGATTTTGGACCGTCATGTCATGCGATTCCGTGGGGTCGAAGTATAACACAGCGCCCCCGCGCTCGACAATAACCTTGACGCATCCCCACCTGTTCTGTTACTTGCGCGTCAAATCGGACGCTCAATCGGGACAGTTACAGGAGGCTGACAAATGACCAAGCTATCAAAGTGCATCGCCGAAGCCATCGGCACATTCGCCCTCATCTTCATCGGCATCGGCGCCATCAACGCCAACCCCGGCTTGCTCGGTGTCGCCCTCGCGCATGGCCTGACCATCGCGGTCATGGTGTCCGCCACGGGACACATCTCGGGTGGCCATCTCAACCCCGCCGTCACCCTCGGCGCGCTCGTGGGCGGCAAAATCGACCTCAAAGGTGCCGTCAGCTATTGGGCTTCCCAACTCGTTGGCGCCACCGTAGCGGCCTTCGTGTGTCTCTCACTATTTGGTCGCGCGGTCGTCGTCTCCGGCACACCCTCACTCGGCCCCACGACCAGCGCGATGGCGGGCATTGTCATCGAAGCCATTACCACCTTCTTCCTCGTCTTCGTCGTGTACGGCACGGCCATCGACCCGCGCGCCCCGAAGATCGGCGGCCTCGCCATCGGCCTGACCATCGTGCTCGATATTCTTTTCGCCGGCCCGCTCACCGGCGGCGCGATGAATCCCGCCCGCGTCTTCGGCCCTGCACTCGCCGCAAGCTTCTGGGATGCGCACTACGTGTACTGGATCGGCCCCATGCTCGGCGGCGCACTGGCCGGGATCACCTACAAGACGTTCTTGTTGCCCAAGGGCTGATCCGGCGGACGCCCGCGCTGGATACTGACGCGCGACTCGGTCAACGATTGCACAATCACCAGCGCCCGCCGCTTGGCGACGAACTCCTCACCGGGCGTCAGCACGACATCGTTCGGATCGCCCGTTTGTGTGACCCAGAGGATTCCCTCCACACATCCAATCCGCAGTTCCCGACCATTGTTCCGTGTCTTCCACAGATCGCCCGTGTGCAGTTCGAATTCCGCCCCCTCGCTTTGCCGCCCTTCCGGTTGTGGCCGGTAGGTTCCCGCCATCATGTTGGCCAACGTCTCGATTGCCTTCATACCCGCAACCTTACCCGCCGGCACCCGACCAGCACAGATTCAGTGCGTTAGAAATCCGACCAGAACAGTCTTGGCACCCGACTAACTGTGCTGGTAAGCTGCATTGTGGACTGTATCTGTTCTGGTCGATGAAAACGCCCTACACTGTCGCCATGATCAAGCCAGCCATCGTGAGCGCACCGCGTCTGTATGAACAAACAGCCGATAAAGTCGGCGTGTTGATCGAGCGCGGCACCTTACGGCCCGGCGAGCGCGTCCCGTCGGTGCGCCGCCTGAGCCGCCAGCACGGCATCAGTGTCTCCACCGTCCTGCAAGCCTACATGCTGCTGGAAAACCGCGGCCTGATCGAGGCGCGGCCGCAATCGGGCTATTACGTCCGCCCCCGCTTGCAGGCGCTGCCGCCCGAGCCGGCCATGACCGAACCGCCGTCCGGCGCGTCGCGGGTGTCGGTGGACGATCTTGTCGCTCGCGTCATGAAGGCGATGCGTGATCCCGACATCGTGCCGCTCGGCGCCGGGGGGCCCGACCCCGCGCTGTTTCCCAACGAGAAATTGCACCGCGTGCTGGCCATGGTTGCGCGGCGCGCCGGAGCGTCCGCCAATACTTACGATGTACCGCCTGGCTCCATCGAGTTACGGCGCCAGATTGCACGCCGCTCGCTGGATTGGGGTTGCTCGCTTTCGAGTGAGGAATTCGTGACCACCAACGGTTGCATGGAAGCGCTGAACGTCTGCCTGCGCGCCGTCGCCAAACCCGGCGACACCATCGCTGTGGAGTCGCCCGCGTTCTTTGGCATGCTACAGGCCGTCGAGTCGCTTGGTATGAAGACGCTTGAGATTTCATCGTACCCGCGCGATGGCATGTGTCTTGACGCGCTCGACCACGCCACGCGCCGCCACAAGATCGCCGCGGTCGTGGTCAATTTGAATTTCCAGAACCCGCTCGGGAGCTGCATGCCCGACGAAAAGAAAAAGGCTCTGGTCGAATTGCTCGCGCGCAAGGAGATTCCACTCATCGAGGACGATCTCTTCGGCGACCTGTACTTTGGCCAACAACGCCCCAAGACCGCGCGGGCGTTTGACAAGAAAGGGCTCGTGCTGTTGTGCGGTTCGGTTTCGAAAACGCTGGCCCCGGGATTCCGTGTCGGCTGGACCGCGCCCGGACGGTTCCAAACACAGGTCGAACGCCTCAAGCACGCCACCTCTTGCGCCTCTCCGGTGTTGACACAACTGGCCATTGCCGAGTTCCTGAAAAACGGGGGCTACGAACATTACGTGCGCCGCATCCGCCGCGCCTATGCGCAACAAGTGCAGACTATCGGCGAGGCCATCGGCCGGTATTTTCCCGCCGGCACCAAGGTCACACGTCCCCAAGGCGGCTTCCTGCTCTGGGTCGAGTTCCCCAAGTGGGTCAACGCCCTCGAACTGCACCGCCAGGCCCTCGCCCAAAACATCAGCATCTGCCCCGGCCCGATGTTTTCGCCGAAGCAGAGCTACAAGAATTTCATCCGCATTAACTGCGGCCACCCGTGGTCCGAGCGCATCGAGAAAGCGTTGGTAACGATTGGCCGCTTGGCGGAGAAGCAACGATAGGATGAGTCAAGTCTCGGGAAACACGTCGTCAAGAGCGCCACGACTTTTGAAGTCGTCTCTATTGAGAGCAAAGAGATGAAACACTGGAACTTTCGCCTCTTGCATTCGAGAGACAATTTCAGCGAAGTCCTGCCAGCGGGTGACGCCCCAGGAATTGAAAGTCGCCGTGGCGCATTTCCCAAATCGTTCCGACGCCAGTCTTTGTAAGGCCACCACTAACGATTTACTGGGCATCCTCATGTCCGCAACATCTCCGGTTGGCGTCTCTTTATCCGCGGGGGGATCGAGCAAAAAGCTTTCAAACGCAGCACGGTGCTGCGAATACCATTCCATGAATGCTTTTTCCATCGCTTCGGCAACAAATTCGTAAATCTCGGCGCTGAACCGGGAATCTCCGGCAACAATACTCTCGATGACCTCTTGTTGGGAGGGAGTCGGCGTCACATTTCCGAGACTCTCAAACAACTCTTGGATTTTTTCCTTGGTTCTACGCAGAACTTCTGCGCAGCGATCGCAGACCATCAAATGGTCGACACCCTGAGTGGCCGGCGTCGTACCGCATCTCTGACAGAATTGCGTTGTCACTCCTTCTCCTTCGGCTTTCCGCCGAACAGATACATCTGCGGCACTTCTTTAACTTCGCGCTTCACCTTTCCACTTTCACTCTTCTTCTTCCGCCGCGCCAGTTTCGGCTGGCCTTCTGCGGAAAGCTCGGCTTCTTCCAGGTTGCTGAGGACTTCCTTGGCGCGGGCGAGGACTTCTTTCGGCAGGCCGGCCAAGCGGGCCACCTGAATGCCGTAGCTCTTGTCGGTGCCGCCGGGGAGAATCTTGTGCAGGAAAATCACCTGGTCCTGCCACTCGCGGACAGCTACATTATAATTCTTCACGCGTGGCATCGTGGCGGCGAGTTCAGTAAGTTCGTGGTAGTGCGTGGCGAACAGGGTTTTGGCGCCGACGCCGTTGTGCAAATACTCGGCGACCGCCCAAGCGATGCTCAAACCGTCGAACGTGCTCGTGCCGCGCCCGATTTCGTCGAGCACGATGAGGCTGCGCGGCGTGGCGTTGTTGAGGATGTTCGCGGTCTCGTTCATCTCGACCATGAACGTGCTTTGACCCCGCGCGAGATCGTCGTTCGCGCCGACCCGCGTGAAAATGCGGTCCACCAGGCCGACCGTCGCCCGCACCGCGGGAATGTATGAGCCGACCTGCGCCATCAGCACCAGCAGCGCCACCTGCCGGATGTACGTGCTCTTGCCCGCCATATTCGGCCCGGTAATGATCAAAATCTGCTGCTCCCGATTGTCGAGCATCGTGTCGTTGGGGACGAACCGCTCCTCAATTAACGTCTGCTCGAGCACCGGGTGCCGTCCATCGACGAATTCGATCCGGTCTTCATCATTAATGACCGGCCGACAATAACCCTGATGCCGCGCCAACTCGGCCAGACCCGCCAGCACATCGAGCGCGGCGATGGCGGAAGCCGATTCCTGAATCGATGCCGATTTCTCAACCGCCGCGGTGCGAATCTGCTGAAAGATCTCGTATTCGAGCGCGTTGGCCCGCTCTTCCGCGCCGAGAATCTTGTGCTCCATCTCCTTTAACTCGGGGGTAACGAACCGTTCACCGTTGGCGATGGTTTGTTTGCGAATGTAATCGTCGGGCGCTTTGTCGAGATTCGCCTTCGTGATTTCAATGTAGTAACCGAACACCGAATTGAAGCGCACCTTCAACGAAGCGATGCCGGTCCGTTCAATTTCCTTTTGCTGCAGTGCGGCGATCCATGCTTTGCCTTCCGTTCCCGCGCGCCGAAAGTCGTCCAATTCCGCGTGATAGCCCGGCTTGATGAGTCCGCCCTCCTTCAGCGCCAGCGGCGGCGCATCTACAATCGCGCGCGTAATGAGGTCAACCAGTTCCGGAAGCTCGGTGATCTGCGCGGTCAGTTTGGCGAGAAAGTCCGTCGCGCCCAGCACCGACGCCAGTGTCTTTTTCAACTTCGGCACGGCGGCCAGCGATTCCTTTAGCACGATCAGATCGCGCGCGTTGCCGTTGCCGACACTGAGCCGCGCGAGGGTCCGCTCCATATCGCGCACCGCGTGAAGTTGCTCGCGAAAATCCGCCAGCAGATGCGGCGCATCGCAAAACGTCGCAATCACACCCTGCCGCGCGTGGATCTGTTCCACGTTCTTCAAGGGACGCGTCAGCCACTCGCGAAGCAGCCGCGCGCCCATGGGCGTGAGCGTGCGATCGAGGCAACCAATCAACGTATGCTTGCGGTCGGAGCGCGGTGATTCGAGTAATTCAAGGTTCCGCTGCGTCACCGCGTCCAGGACCATGAATTCATTGATGCTATAAACTGTGAGTCGATGAATGTGCGCGGTGCTGCGCCGCAATGTTTGTTCGAGGTAATGGAGCGCCGCGCCGGCCGCCCCGATGCCAACGCTCAACTCGCTCGCGCCAAAGCCGTCGAGCGATTGGGTTTTGAAATGATCGCGCAACGTGAAGAACGCCGTCTCGCGTTCAAACGTCCAACCGTCGTGTGGCGTCACCGGCAACGCGAGATGCGCCAGCGCCTGCTTCGCTTCGGCGAGCCATTCGGTCGGCACGATGATCTCCGCGGGACGAATCCGCGTGAGTTCGTTCTGCAATTGTTCCACGGACGAAAGCTCGGTCACCTTGAAGTCGCCCGTGGTCAGATCCACCAGCGCGAGCCCGAACTTGCCGTCGCTGCAAATCGCCGCGAGGAAATTGTTTCGTTCTGCCTGCAACAGATGCGCGTCGAAGTGTGTACCCGGACTGAGGATTTGCGTGACATCGCGTTTCACCAACTTGCCCGGCTGGGCCTCCTCGAGTTGGTCGCAGATGGCCACCTTGCGACCATGCTTGAGCAACTTGCCGATATAACCCTCGGCAGCGTGGTGCGGGATCCCGCACATCGGGGTGCCGTTGCGGCTCGTGAGCGCGAGGTTGAGCAGTTGCGAGGCGGCCTTTGCGTCGTCGAAAAACATCTCGTAGAAATCGCCCAACCGGAACAGAAGCAGCGCATCGGGCGGAATCTGGTGCTTCACGCGCCGATATTGCTGCATCATGGGCGTGAGACCATCGCCCGACTGCTGGGATTTCGCACTCGCCATCGCGTAGGGGATTATAGCGGCGGGCCTCGGGCGGTCACGTCCTAAAACACGGGGGCCGAATTTCCACAGAATGGAAACTCGGCCCCGCGTTTATTGCTTGAACCGCTCTTCTGTCTGACGCGCGTCGATCGTTCAACGCTTGTTGCTCAGCGCGGCCCATTCTTCCGTGCGTCGGAAGCAGATCGTTCCGCAACCACGTCACGGAGGGGTTGTCCTCCTGTCGCCGGGCATCCCCCATCCCGACGCTGGTATGTTTAGCACCAGCCCTGCCAACTTCCCAAGTCGCGTGAAATCAAGAGGCTCACCACGGAGACCAGGCGGGAACGTGCGTTCTACCGGCCAAAAAGGGGCCCGTGATTGGACAAAAGTGTCAAGCCATCCCAACGTCTCAGCGCAGAAAGATCTCGCGAATAGCGGTGCGGAGTTGCTGGATGTCGAACGGCTTCTCGATGAGTTCATTGCCGGTGCGCCAAACAAAGTCGCTGAAGCCGGCCTTGCGCGACGCCTGGCCCGTGACGAAGAGAAAGCGATTGGCGAGAAACGGGTAGTCCCGCACCACATCGTTGTAGAGGACCTCGCCATCGATGCGAGGCATCATCAAGTCGCAAAGGACCGCGTCGTAGTCCGCCGTGCGCAAGCGATCCATCGCTTCCATGCCGTTGGCCGCGATGTCGACCTCGCAGTTCTCGTAGGTCAGCACCTCGCCCAACAACACCGCCAAATCGTGGTCGTCGTCAACCACCAGGACGCGGTGCATCACCTTTTTCTCCCGCTTCTCTTCCACCATGGCCGCTAAACGTAGCCTCTCTCCAGCGCCCATTCAACCACGACTTTCCTGCGCCGGGTAAGGATCATTTTGCCACCGCGTCAGCAACTTCCTCGGTCACATCGTCCGTTTGGCAATCCGTCTCCGTGTCGGTTTCCAGGGGACGGAACCGCTCCGCCCTGAAACCCCGCTCGGGATAGGGGGGCGCGTCACTACACGGATTGATAAGTTCCACGAGATAGGTGCACATCTCGCCTCCTTCACCACCGAGATCAACGCCCGGCACCAGGTCGCGAATGGTGTAGGTCACGCCCTTGACCGGAAGTTTCCAGTAGAATTTCTTGATCGCCTCCGGAAAGACATCATCGACGCACACTACTTTTTGCCCGGGTAGAAACATGCAAGGATTAGAACGAAATGAGTCGTCATCTCCGGCCACGTTAGCCAGAAGTGGAGCCGGCGATCAGACTTGAACTGATAACCTGCTGATTACAAATCAGCTGCTCTGCCAATTGAGCTACGCCGGCAACCGTGGCGGCTTGGAATATGCCACTTCGGTCGCGTTTAGTCCAGCGCCGCAAGCAACCCCTGGCGCTATCCAGCACTATCCAGACCCGTCTGCGGGTAGAAGCCACGCCGACACCACCAGAAACACTATCACGGCTACCGATCCGATCCATTCCCAGAACCCCAAATGCCAAATCGGGGATTGTTTAAGGCTCCGGGTCAACGGCTCCAGAACCTGAAAACGCGCCGCGATGACAAGCCGGAGGATAAACAGGACAATCGCCGGCCCGGTGATCAGGCTCCACCAAAAAATCAGGCCGCGACTCACCCAAGCACTTCCGTCCCGGCGGCGGTATTTCAATACATGGAATTCGAACAACAGTATTCCCCCGCCGAGGCCCACCCCGGCAAGACGGCCTAGTACTTCGTGCAATTTGGGGACGGCCGCGCGTCCATGCAGCGGATGCGAGGTGATCAGGCTGGCCAGGATCAAGCAGATCGCCCCTCCGGCAAAAGAGACAGCCCCGGCCCGAACTGCCGGCGAATCAAAACCGAGTCGGCGTCTGACGTAGCCGGCAAAAGGCACCAGCAACACACCGGTCAGGGCCAACCCCATCGCGGGAATGAAATGAAATTCCGGGTTCACCCGCGGATAGAGCAGTTGAGAAATGCTCATCATCCGCCAATCGTAAGCCTGCGGCAGGAGCGCCACGGCCAGCGCCAGGCTCCCAAAAAAACAGACGACAATCAGCGGAGTCACCACGAACAACATCGTCCGCCGGCGAAGATCGCCAGCAAAGAAACGAACGATGCCCAAACCGATACGAGACGACCGCATTAGGATGCGTCCATTGATAGCACAGCCGCACCCTCAATTTTCCCGTCACGCAAATCCTGCAAAGCATCATTGGCCCGGTCCAGTGGATACATCTGCGCCTGGGTTTTGACCGGCACTTCCGGAGCAAGCTTCAGGAATTCCTCACCATCCCGACGCGTCAGATTGGCGACCGACCGCACAGCTCGTTCTTCCCAAAGCAGTTGATACGGAAAGGAAGGAATATCGCTCATGTGAATTCCACCGCAAACAACTACACCCCCCTTGCCGACCGCGCGAAGGGCAGCCGGAACCAGCGCGCCGACGGGCGCAAAGATGATGGCCGCATCCAATTGTTCCGGCGGCCGTTCGTCGGAACCACCGGCCCACACCGCCCCGAGGCGTCGGGCAAACTCCTGGCCCTTGCTGTCTCCCGGTCTTGTAAAAGCGTAAACTCGTCTTTTCTGGTAGATCGCCACTTGAGTGAGGATGTGAGCTGCCGCGCCAAATCCATAAAGCCCCAGGTTCTGTGCGTCCTTCCCGGCGATTCGATACGAGCGATAGCCGATCAGGCCGGCGCACAACCACGGCGCAGTCTCCGCGTCCCCGGGGTCTGCCGTAAGGCGAAAACTGAATCGCGCATCAGCCACCGTGTATTCTGCAAAGCCACCGTTGACCGTGTAACCAGTGAAGAGCGCATTCTCACAAAGGTTCTCCTGGTCCTTCTTGCAGTAACGACACTCGCCGCAGGCAAATGCCAGCCAGGGCACACCCACCCGGTCGCCGATGCGAAAGTTTCGGACTTTCTCGCCGATCTCAGCGACGCTTCCCACGATTTCATGGCCGGGTATCAGCGGAAGCTTTGGTTCGGTAAGTTCCCCGTCAACGATATGCAAATCCGTGCGACATACCCCGCAAGCATGGACGCGAACCAGAATTTGGTTCGGCTTGGGACGGGGAACGGGCACTTCCTTCAGACGCAGTGGCTGCTTCGGCGTCTCCAGCAGCATCGCGCGCATTGTCTCCGGTACTCGCATTGCTATAACCTGTGTACCACTCTAACATTGATTATTCAATGGTCGCCGGGTAAAATGCACCCCTGTGAAACGAGCCATGACGCTCTCTTTGGCCCTCCTGCTCGGTCTGCCTGCCATCAGCTTCGCGGATCCCGGTAATGTCGTTTCGTGGTCCAGCAATTCGCTGAACGAACTCACGTTCACTTGCGCGACGGCCAATGTGAAGTTGGAATTCGTTGACGCGAACGTCGTTCGGGTGCGCATGGAACCGAGTGGCGCGCCGTTTAATACGAATACTTCACTGACGGTTATCAAGGCCTGGGCGCGTCCGGCAATCAGTGTGGTGGATGGAAGCACGTTGACGGTTACGACGCCGGGGCTGCAGGTAAACGTGCAGAAGACGCCCTTGCGCCTGACGTTTCGCAAGCTCGACGGAACGGTGTGGCTCACGGACACGAACACGACCGGCCTGTCGTTCACGGCGGGCAGTCCCACCAACACCAGCCACATGTTCACGATGCCGGCTGGCGAGCAGTTTTACGGGCTCGGGCTCGTGCTCGGCAAACCGCTGAGCTATCGCGGACAGACGCGCACACTGTACAACGCGCGCAGCGGATTCTCGTCGGGAGCGATGACGGACATGGCGGTGCCGCTGATGGTGTCGTCGAAGGGTTACGGCGTGTTCATGGACAACACGTACTCGCAGACATGGGATTTCACCCAGTCGGGCACGACACAGTGGCGGGCCTTGGTTTCGAATGGCGAACTAAACTACTACTTCATCGGTGGAAACACCCCGGCGGACGCGTTGAATCGATATGGGCAAATCGTCGGCACCGCGCCTGTCGCGCCGCGTTGGGCAATGGGATACATGCAGTCGAAGTATGGGTATCGCAACTGGTCGCAGATGTACACAGCGGTGAGCACATTTCGGACAAACGACCTGCCGGTGGACACACTGATTCTGGATCTGTACTGGTTCGGATCGCCGAGCGTGATGGGCGGGCTGACGTGGGACAACACCAACTTTCCCAATCCGTCGAGCAACCTGACGGCGTTGGCAAATCTGGGCGTCAAGACCATCAATATCCACGAGGAATACATCAACAACGCCAACCAACCCGCGCTCAGCAACTTCAACGCAGCGGCAGCGGCGCATTATCTCCTGACCACCGATGCCGCGATGACAACGCCGAGCATCCAGGTGAATAACGGGTTTTACAACTCGGCCGGCTATGTCGATTTTTCCAACCCGTCGGCGCGCGGTTGGTGGTTTTCGAAGATCAAGCCGTTGTATGACGCGGGCATCGCGGGATTCTGGACGGACCTCGGCGAACCGGAACAGGACAACGCGAATGATTACCTGTTGGGCGGGCATCGCGAGTCGGAGATGCACAACGTCTACAACTTTCTGTGGCATCAGGGACTGGCGGAGGGATTTGCCGCAAACTATCCCAATGCGCGGCTGTACATCCTGAGCCGCTCGGGGTTTGCGGGCGACCACCGGTTTGGCGTGGGGCATTGGACGAATGATACCGGCGCGGATTGGACAACGTTCGCGGCGCATCTGAATGCGATCTGCAATTATGGTTTGTCAGGCTTGAACTATTTCGGGAGCGACATCGGCGGGTTCACGGGAACACCGACGGATGAGCTGTATGTGCGGTGGTTTCAGTTCGGGGCATTTTGTCCGGTGTTTCGCGCCCACGGCGTGGACAGCAAGCCGGTGGCCCCGTACGAGTTCGATCTGTTTGTGCAGGATCATTGCCGCAACATGATGAAGTTGCATTATCGCCTGTTGCCGTACGAGTACACGACGGCACGCGAGACATTTGACACGGGAATCCCGATGGATCGCGCGCTGCCGCTGGCGTTCCCAGGCGACACCAACGGGTTCGTCAATGGCACACAATTCATGTTCGGATCGAATATCATGGTCGCCCCGGTGATCACACAGGGAGCAGGCTCGCGGTCCGTTTACCTGCCGGGCGGAAAGTGGGTCGACCTTTGGGGCGGACAGGTGCTCAATGGACCAGTGACGACAAACTGGCCGGCCCCCATGGGACAGATCCCCGCGTTCTACCGCGACAACTCGATCACGCCTCTCGGGCCGTACGTCCAGTCGAGTCAGTTCGACGACGGCAGCCTGCGCGGCGTGCGCGTCTACTGCAGTACGAACGCCGGCTATACACTCTACGATGACGATGGCGTGTCGACCGGATTTCGCTCCAATCAGTTCGCCACCACTTCGATCAGTGCGGCGGTGTTAAGCAATAGCGTGGCCCTAAACATCGGCGGTGCAGCGGGCTCGTACGTCGGTCAGCCAACTCAGCGCACCTGGCAGGTGGAAGTGTATTGCACGAATGCTGTTTCCGCCGTGGTCGCGGACGGCGCGTCATTGGCCAGCTTCACCAGCGCGGAATCGTTGACCTCGGCTCCGTCAGGTTACTACGTGGACGGCGCGGAACATCTGGTACGGATGGTGATACCGTCGGCGCCGATCACCCAATCGCATCTGGTAACAACGTACCTCAACCAGACACCGCCGCCCCCTTACGAGGCGCGGATTAACGGCGGCGGTCGTCCCTATCTCGATCACGGCGGGGCGATGTGGGTGGAAGATCGCCCCTGGCACGCGGGCTCGTTTGGTATCAATGGTGGCGGCAGCAACATGATCGCCAACGCGATTGCCGGCACGGATGACGACGTCCTCTACCAATCGGAACATCTCGGCGTGACCTTCACGGCGCTGTTCGATTGTCCAAACGGGACGTACGAAACAACCTTGTACAACGCGGAGACTCGCTGGAATGCCCCCGGTCAGCGGCTTTTCAACGTCTCCATCCTGGGCCAGCAGGTCTTGAGCAATTTCGACATCTTCGCCGCTGCGGGTGGGTCCAACAAGGCGATCGCGGTCACATTCACCAACATTGTCTCCAGCGGACAACTCGAAATTGACTTCAACGACGTCGCCACCGCGTTCGAGACCAATGCCCGTGTCTCCGCCATCCGCGTAAAAAAAATCGCCGATCCCGTCTTTGAATCAGTCCCCCCGTCCGTCGCCATTAACTCGCCCACGAATGGCTCCACAGTCGCGGGCACCGTCTCGGTCACGGGCTTGGCCAGCGACAACGTCGCCGTGGCGAAGGTCGAGGTCAGTGTCGATAATGGGGGCTGGAGCATCGCCACGGGCACGACGAACTGGTCGTTCTCGCTCACCACGCCGGCCATCGTGAACGGCCTGCACACCATCTCCGCGCGCGCCACCGACGGATCGGGCAACGTGTCGAGCATCCCGTCCGTCACGGTGCGCGTGATCAACGTGCCGGGCGCCTACCTCGCGCGCATCAGCGCCGGTAATCCGAGCAACGTCACCGATTGCGCCTCGAACGTGTGGGTGGCGGACCAGGCTTACTCACCCGGTTCGTTTGGGTATTCGGGAAATGGCGCCGGCGGTTACGTCAACAACGCGATTTCCGGCGTCTGCGCGAGCGTATGGCCGCTCTATCAGCGCGAGCGTTACAGCACCGCATCCGGGGGGTACAGTTACCTCTTCGATTGTCCCCCGGGCATCTACGAAACGATGCTGCTCGAGGCAGAGACCTACTGGAGTGGCAGCAATCAGCGGGTCTTTAACGTATTCCTTCAGGGCCAGGAGGTGCTGACTAATTTCGACATTTTCGCGACCGCCGGCGGCAAGAACATCCCGGTGACGCGCGTTTTCACATGTACCGTGGCCGCCGCGCAACTTGAAATGGACTTCATTCCGATCACCGACAACGCCCGCGCTTCGGGAATTCAAATCCGCAAGATCGCCGACCTTGATAGCGACGCCGATGGTATTCCCGATTGGTGGATGCTTGCGTACTTCAACCACCCGACGGGCCAGTTTGCCGACAACTCGCTGGCCAACCTGGACGCCGACGGCACCGGTCAGAACAACCTGTTCAAGTACAGCGCCGGATTGAATCCCATCGATCCGACTGCGGTGTTTGTTCTCAACGTTGCCGGTGTGCCGAACCAGCCATCACAGAATAATCTGTTCTTTGCTCCCGTGGCCTCCGGCAGAACCTATACCCCGCAGTTCAGTGTCGATCTGGCCAGCGGCATCTGGACGCAGCTTACCGGTTTTGCCGGTCCCATGACCAACGGTGGCCAGGTGACGATCACCGATTTGAACGCGACCCAGTCCAACAAGTTTTACCGCATCCATATCACCTATCCCTGAGCGCCACTACTGCCACCACGCGTTCGGAAATTCCTTGCTGTAAGCGCCACGCGGGACTACCATTCAGCCGGCGGTAGAAAGGAGAGCGCGGTTCATGGATATTTCCTTCGGCTGCCCTGGGTGCCAACAGCACATGGTGATCGACGAGGCCGGAGCCGGCCTTCTCGTTCCGTGTCCCAAGTGCGGACAGGAGATTCGCGTTCCCAGTCTCGTCGCGACAAAACCAGGCCCCCCCACCAGTCCAGCAAGTGCTTCCGGGCCGGATAAGGAGCGGACGGTCGCCTTAAAGTGGACCCCTCCCTCCTCGAGTACGAGCCAGAAGCCAAAGTAATGACCGCCGCCGATCCTGGCGACACCTTGAGCATGTGTGCCGAGCAGTGCTAGGATGTCCCATATATATGATGGAATCACCCACGACAGAAAAAACCCGTCTCGCCCGGTTTCTGGCAGTGTTCACGGAAACTTTTGGGCTTGGCCGTGCCGCGGCGATCAGCGCCCTTCTCCTAATTGGTTCTGCCACCATCATTGCCGTCTTCTGGTTCATTCACTCGGCCCCGCCCCACGCCATTACCATCAGCAGCGGTCCCGAGGGCAGTGCATTCCAAAAGACCGCCGAGAGATATCGCGCCATTCTGGCGCGTAGCGGTGTAAAGTTGAATGTCCTTCCGTCCGCAGGCTCGCTGGAAAACCTCAAACGGCTTTGCGACCCCGCTTTTCATGTCGACATTGGGTTCGTTCAAGGTGGCGTGACCAATGAGGTCGAGACCGACCAACTGGTTTCGCTCGGGAGTGTCGCCTACGAACCGCTGCTGGTTTTCTATCACAGCGCCACACCGATCAACCTGCTTTCCGAACTCAACGGCAAACGGCTGGCAATTGGCCCCGAGGGCAGTGGCACGCGGACCCTCGCTTCCGCCCTGCTTCAGGCCAACGGCATCGAAGCCGGTGGCGCGACCACGCTCCTGGATCTGGACGCCGAAGAGGCCGCCAGGGCATTGCTCGCGGGTACTGTGGATGCTGTCTTCTTGATGGGCGACTCCGCCTCGACACAGACCATGCGCAAGCTTCTGCGGACACCGGACATCCAGCTTTTCGATTTCGCCCAAGCCGACGGTTATGCGCGCCGCATCCATTACCTGAACAAGCTCCAGCTTCCGCGGGGAGTCGTTGATTTTGGGAAGGACATTCCGCCGCGCGATGTCAACCTGGTCGCCCCGACGGTCGAACTGGTTGCGCGGGCCAACCTGCATCCTGCGTTGATCGATTTGTTGCTGGAGGCCGCGCGTGAAGTGCATGGGCGCGCTGCCCTGTTCCAGCACCGTGACGAATTCCCGGCTCCGCTGGAAGTTGACCTGCGCCTCAGTGACGAAGCACGCCGTTACTACACATCGGGCAAGAGTTTCCTCTACCGTTCCCTGCCCTTCTGGCTGGCCAGCCGCGTAAATCGCATCCTGGTGGCCTTTGTCCCGATGTTGTTCGTGTTGGTCCCGGGACTGCGACTCATCCCGACGGTCTATCGCTGGCAAATCCGCCTGCGGATCTACCGTTCCTACCGCGCGCTGTTATCGGTCGAACAGGGCGCCTTCGCCAACCCGACACCCCAGAATCGGGAGGAATTGCTCACCCGCCTCGCGCACATCGAGAAAACCACGAATAAAATGAAAGTCCCGGCTTCCTTCGCCGACCAATTCTACGTCCTCCGCCAGAACATCATCTTTGTTCACAATAAGCTGACAGCCACAACCGCGCCGCACTGAATCAGGCAGTCGTGTCGCTCACGTCTGGTCCAGCGTCGCGAAGGCGGGGCCGAGATGTTCAATCAAATCCGTGGTCAGCATCGCGCGCGCGCCAAGTTTCTCGTTCGCAAGATCACCGGCGAGTCCGTGGAGGAACACACCCGCGCGCACGGCGTCGAGCGTCCCCATGCCCTGCGCGAGGAATGCGCCGATGATTCCGGTGAGCGCATCGCCCATGCCGCCCTTGGCCATGCCGGGATTGCCGGTCGAATTGACCCAGAGTCCGCCCGACTTGTCAGTGACCACCGTCCCCGCGCCTTTCAGAACCATGACGACCCCATACTCTTGGGCAAAACCCCGGGCCATACCCCAGCGGTCCGCTTGCACTTCCTTTGCCGTTTTGCTGATGAGTCGTGCCATTTCGCCGGGATGCGGCGTGAGCACGAGCGGCTTTTGCAGTTTCTTCAACGCCGCCACGCCCTGGGCCATGGCGTTCAAGGCGTCGGCGTCCACCACCATCGGCAGAGGACAACTGCTCACCACTTTCCAGACCAGCTTCTGCGTTTCGGCCTGCTGACCGAGTCCGGGACCAATGGCGACGGCATCAAATCGGGCGAAATAACCCGGATTGAGTTGCTCGAAGTCTACGGGCTGCGGCATCACTTCCGGCGGGCATTGTGCCGCAACAATGGGATAGATGTTGTGCGGCACAGCCAATGTGACCAGTCCCGCGCCCGCGCGGGCGGCGGCGTGTGCCACCATCACGGGCGCGCCCGTGTAGCCTTCGGAACCGGCGATGACCAACAGATGACCGAAGTCGCCTTTATGCGCGGAACGACGGCGCGGCGGCAACAGCGGCTTGACGTCCTGGGCCGTGAGTAGTTCCACGTCGGTGGAAATCTGCTCGACAAACTCCCGCGGAATTCCGATGTCGGCGACTTCGATGCGACCCACGAAATCCGCCGCGGCTGGTTTCAGCAAACCGATCTTCGGCAGAGCCATGGTGACCGTCAAATCCGCCCGAACGCCGAACCCATGCACTTCGCCTGTATCGCTACCAAGGCCCGAGGGGATGTCGATGGCTACGACAGGCAAATGCAGGCCGTTGATCACCTTGATCGCTGTCGCGTACGGCTCGCGCACCTCGCCCTTCAGTCCCGTGCCGAGCAAGCCGTCGACAACAACCGCCGGTTCCGTTTCGGCCACGATCCCGGAAAGTTCGTCGAGGGTTGGCAATTCGTAAACGCGAATCGCGCTGACGAGCTTCTGGAAATGCAGTAACGGATCGCCCTGCAGCTCGTTGCGGCGACAGAGCAACACCAGTGTAGGCTGGCACCCGGCCCCCGCCAAATGCCGCGCCGCCACGATTGCGTCTCCGCCGTTGTTCCCCTTTCCCGCGAACAGCAACACCGAGCGTGCGTCCTGCCGTTTGAGAAACTGAATCGTGGCCCGCGCAACGGCATAGCCCGCGCGTTCCATGAGTTCCTCCCCGGGCGTGCCGGCGGCGATGGTGCGTTGGTCGAGTTCCCGTATTTGCCCGGTCGTAACCGCTTTCATCAAGGCAAGTGTAGTCGAAACCAAATGCGTTTGACAACCTCGCGCACGGTCACCTAGCTTCACAAGCGATGAAAGCCACCACACGTCTGGGCTGGATCGGCTCGGGGGTCATGGGCCTGTCGATGTGCGGAAATCTCCTCGGCAAGGGCTACGCGGTCACGGTCTACAGCCGCACGAAGTCCAAGGCCCAGCCGTTGCTGGAGAAGGGCGCGCAGTGGGGCGATTCGCCTCGGTTCGTCGCGAATCAATCGGATGTCCTGTTCAGCATGGTTGGTTATCCACGCGATGTGCGGGAGGTTTATTTCGGCGAAAACGGGGTGTTCGCCGGCGTGAAACCCGGCAGCCTTGTGATCGACATGACCACCACCGAACCGAGCTTGTCGAAAGAGATTTACGCGGCGGCCAAAGCAAACGGCGTCGACGCCATCGACGCGCCGGTTTCCGGCGGCGACGTCGGCGCGCGCAACGCCACGCTCTCGATCATGGTTGGTGGCGACGCGGATGCAGTTGAGAGGACGCGTCCATTGTTGGAAATTCTCGGCAAGACCATCATTCATCAGGGCGGGCCGGGCGCCGGGCAGCACGCCAAGATGTGCAATCAGATTGTCATCGCGGGCACGATGATCGGCGTCTGCGAAAGCCTGCTCTACGGGCACAAAGCCGGTCTCGATCTCGACACCATGCTGCAATCGATTCGCGGGGGCGCTGCAGGCTGCTGGAGTCTCGACAATCTCGCCCCGCGCATCCTGCAACACAATTTCGCTCCCGGTTTTCTCGTGGACCACTTCGTCAAGGACATGGAGATCGCCCTCGCGGAAGCGGAGCGCATGAACCTCACGCTGCCGGGACTAAAACTGGTGCACGACCTCTACCGAGCCGTCCAGGCACAGGGACACGGCCGTAGCGGTACGCACGCGCTGTACCTCGCGCTGGAGGCGATGTCACAGAAGCCGGCTTGATCCCAACAATTTCTCCAGCCGCTGTTGTCGCCGTCGTGCCATCATATATTGACGCGTGAATTGCAGACGCGGATGGATCACGCGACCCGCTGAGGGCGAAGGCACTGTGACGCCCAGTTTCTCGAACGCAAACACCGCCGCACCGCGCAGCGACGCTTCGGGTTCGCTGCAAACGATCAGACTGCGGCCGAGCACATCCGCGAGCCGTTGCATGTCCGCCGGTGATTTCTGGATTCCTCCGGAGACCACAAACTTCCGGATGGGCAACAATTCGGCAATCTGTGCCAACCGCTGGAAGACCGCTTCCCGCGTTGCCTGCAGAATGTCCAGCGCCGAACTGGAATTCTTCAAGCCGACAATTGCGCCGTGCAATTCCTCCGGCCACGTGGGGGCGCGTTCGCTCACCCAAAACGGCAACACGGTGAGTCCGTGCAACGGCGTCAGCCGCGCCGCCAATGCGCGCTCCAGCTCTTTTGGATCGTGCGGCAGATTCAGTTGCCGCACGCACCATGTGCGCAGGTTGCCCGCGTTGCTCACCGCGCCGCCGATCAGCAGACGTTTCGCATCAACGCGATAACAGAACAGTCCAAACGGCGCGCGCGCCCTTTGGACGCGGCTCACCAGTCGAATCGCCGCGCTGGTCCCGACATTCAGCGCGGCCAGGCCCGGCTTCGTCGCGCCCGAGCCCAAATTGCTCGCTGCGCCATCGCCGATGGCGGGGAACCACAGGGCCTCGCGCAACTCCGGAAATCTGCGGCCCAGTCGGGCCGACGATTGGAGAGGCTCTTCGCTCAGCGCGTTGAGTTTTCGCGGTGAAATGCGGCAACGCTTGAGAAGTCCCGCGTCCCACCGTAGCGTGGCGGGATTGAACAGGCCCGTCGCGCTTGCCATGGCGTAACTGCAGCACGCGTCCCCGCAAAACTCACGCTGCAGCCATTCGGCGGGCGACATCCAGTGCGTCACGCTTGCGAAAAGTTTCGGCTGCGTGCGTCGCAACCAAAGCAGTTTCGCGGGCCAGAATGACGAACGTAACATGCACCCCGTCCGCGCGTGTACCGCGCGCTCGGAAAATTCTCCACGCAATCGCGCCGCATCTTCGCGGCTGCGCGAATCCGCCCACGTGTAAATCGGTGTCAACGCCCGTCCACTTTCATCCACGCCGAGCAAGCTGTGCCAAAAACAGGACGTGCCGACGGCGATGATCGGACGCAGGCGAAGTGTCCGGTCGGTGCGATACACGCGCAGCGTTTTGGCCAGGCACCGTAGGAAAGTTTGCCGCAGCGTTTGCGGTGAGAGTTCCGCGCCGCCATCTGCCGTGACTCGCAATGAATATGCCTCCTGCGCCGTGGTACGAACGAGCCGCCGGCTGCGCGCATCGAACAGTGCGGTGCGCAGCGACGAGGTGCCAATGTCGATGGATAGGATGAGGACTGATGATTGGTCACGCGAAAGCCTGCGCTTCATGCTGAACGGATAGCCAATTCCCGCCGAAAAGTCGATTTCTTCGAGACGCAGATTTTTCGTTGCCGGGCGCCCGCGACGCGAATATAGTCTCCTACGCACTTCTAGGCGTGCGCCCATAGCTCAATTGGATAGAGCGTTGGTCTACGGAACCAAAGGTTGCAGGTTCAACTCCTGCTGGGCGCGCCATTTCTCAAAATCCTCAAACACCCACCTCCTTGAGACCGTGGGTCCGCGACGACCCACACCCTCGGCAGAGGTTTCCAATATTACTCCCACACTTTTCATTCAACCCTTGATTTCCCCCCTCTGACAGCGATACAAACCACCTAAATGCACCCCGACCCTCTAGCGCCGGTATGGGCCATGACTTTGTTTTTCATCATTTTCTACGGCGGCATGTGCATGTTTGGGGCATTCCTTTTTGCGTTTTGGATTTGGATGATCATCGACTGTGCCCAGAACGAACCCCCAAGCAATGACAAGATCGTCTGGATGTTAATTGTCATCTTTCTCAACTGGATAGGTGCCATCGTATACTTTTACGCCCGCCGACGAAACCGCACCAAAGGACAGTTTTTTAAGCCCCCATCATCACCTCCAGTGCAGTGACTCACCATTAACCCCTCTTCTATTGAAGTTACTGAGTGCAGGGTTCCGCCGCCATGACGGGCCGCATCCGCCCGACGCGCCAACCGATCTTGCGAGACCTGGTCCTAGCTGAAGTTCGTTGCAACGCTCTGTGTCTTGTAATAGACAGGTGGCAGCTTTGGCCTACACGCGCACATCTACGGCTAGTCAGATGAAAGAGCCAATCCCTATAGCTCCCAAAGTTCTCGGCGTTTTCCTCTTTGGCAGGGGCGTGCTATTTGCCTGCTTTTGGATTTTGGCTGCCGGATTCGCATTCGCCTTGCCCGGGGGCTCCCACGCCGCGTCCTTGCTCGACAGAATCAGATCAGTACTTCTCATCTCGACGTTCCTTGGCATAGTTACCCTGTCGTGCGTGGGTGGGATTTTGTGTTTTCGAATTCGCAAGAATGGTTGGTATCTTTCCGTTTGGGCGATCATCCTGAGTCTTGGCTGGTCATTTTGGGGACTGATCAGCGCATACCACATTTCTCAAGAAATTGTTGAGGCTAGGAAGAGTGACGTAAACCACTGGGTGCCCTTTTTATGCTTTTATCTTCCCATGTTTCTCTTTATGGCGGCTCCGCCTGTTTTGGGATTGGTCTATCTTCTGCGCCCAGCAGGAAGGAAGACGTTTGGAATAGGAGCGTTGTAGAGATTCGGCTAAGGCAACCTTGCGTCACCCGCTATCGCGAGGACACGGAGTTCAAGAGGACGAGGTGCCAAGAAACCAGTAGTAGATTAAGGCCCAACAGCGGAATAACGCCCCACTTCATCCAAGTGCGGGTAGACTGGACGACCACCAGAAGGCAAGTAACAATAACAACAGCAGGTATGGTTGCCATCACCAACACGCCATTTGCATATTCCTTCACATTTCCGCCCATGCCACCTATGAGCGTGCCGAGGACATCGAACAAATCAACGGACCCCGCGATCAGGTACAACCAGACCAGGGCGATCCCACAAAGGAGATTTCGATCTTCGTCTCTCACGCCATTATCCAATCACTAAACCATCCATCCCGTCCAGAGTAACCGTAATGGATGCGAACGCGCCATTAGGACCACCTCTCGGAACCCTGAGCGGGAGAATTCAAGAACAGCCCGCTAACTGATGACCATGAGCAATAGCCATCTCGCGCTGGTGCAGGCGCCAATCGCCGAGACCAAGCACAACGAACCCACGTGCCATGACGTGATGTGATCGTGATGCGACCAAGCCACCTTAGCGGGATCACGATGTGTCCCCGCTGTGACCAACGGAATAGGCTCGACATTGCTGTCGGGCGCGTGATTCACTTCGCTCCCAAGGAGGAAGTGAAGAGATTGGCAGCCTGTGCCTGTTGATCCCTTGAAATGAAGACTCTCCGCATTCTCGCGGTGATTGTGTTGGTTGTTTTGTTCGGCGGTTCCAGCCGCGCCGGCACGAACGCTGCGCTGACGACACTTCACACCTTTAGTGGCGCGGACGGCAGCAACCCGCAGGCGGCCCTGGTGCAGGGCAGCGATGGGTACTTCTATGGCACAACACAGGCGGGTGGGTCGAACAACCTCGGAACCGTGTTCCAGATCAGCTCCACCGGCACATTTACGCCGCTCTACCAATTTAGCGGCCCGGATGGCAGCGACCCGGAGGCGCCTCTCGTGCAGGGCAGTGACGGCAATTTCTATGGGACGACCGTCACCGGAGGAACTGCCACCAATTGCCATTGTGGCACTGTTTTTCAAATCACTTCCGCCGGCATACTGACAACCTTGTTCAGCTTTAGCGGCGATACGAATGGGGCCAACCCGCGAGCCGCGCTCGCACAGGGCCGAGACGGCAACTTCTATGGCACGACGCTTCTTCTCCCTGGCGGTCACGCCTCTTCCGGCACCGTGTTCAAGGTCACTTCGTCGGGAACGATGACAACGCTGTACACGTACAACGGATCGGCCTTTGGTTTTCCGGCCGCGCATGCCGGGTTGGTGCAAGACAGCAACGGCGATTTCTACGGGACGACTGAATACGGAGGGACGGACGGCAATGGCTCGGTGTTCAAGATCGGCCTGGATGGCACATTCACAAACCTGTTCTCGATCACTGACACCAACTTATCCTACACTGGCGAATTTCCGTGCGGAACGCTTGCGCAAGGCAGCGACAGTAACTTCTACGGGACGACCATCGTGGGAGGAAAGACCGGGTCCGGCACTGTGTTCCAGATCACTCCTGCGGGGACGCTCACGACATTGCATTTCTTCAATCCCAATGGAACGGATGGCGCGAATCCCTACGCGGGGCCTGTGCTGGGGAGTGACGGTAATTTCTACGGGACGACCGGGTTTGGAGGGTCTAACTCCGTTGGCGACGTGTTTCGGATCAGTCCGTCGGGCACGTTCACCCAGCCATATCAATTCAGCGGCCCCGATGGCCGCAATCCGCAGGCGGCGTTGGTGCAGGGTTGCGATGGCAACTTTTACGGGACCACTTACCAAGGCGGCACGAACGGCGCTGGCACGGTGTTCAAACTCTCCGTTCCCCTCAGCCCCCCGGCCAATCAGATTAGCGCGATCCAGTTCGTGAACACCAACGTCGTCATCACCATCCCGTCCGTCTGGCCTGAGACCTATCAATTACAGTATCGTGACTCACTGACCGATGGGAGTTGGTCCAACATCGTCGGCGCATCTATTACCAACAGCATTGGCGGTTTGCAGACGTTGACCGACTGCGGCGGTGCTTTTCAACCGCAACGGTTTTATCGATTTCACATCACGCCGTGAGCGCTGCCATCTGCTCGCTGCATCACGTCCATCTGCGCCTCGCACATATTCCCCACGCCCACCCCTTCTCCGCCCGTGAGGCAACCAACCGTCCTTTCACTGTGCCGGCTATTTTCTTTTCAGGAAACGAAGCGAGAACAGACTGGCGAGAGCTGCGCCCACAAGACCGAGTGGGCCTGGTTCGGGCACGGCCACAATCGTTGCGGCCAGGCCGGTGGTATCTTCATGATCGTTTCCGTTGCTTCCAAAACCGACGGCAAAATCGATGTGGTCTCCTGTCGTGAGGTTCGGCGTTCCCGAATAGGACGTCGGGCTGGGACTACCGTTCACCGCCGAATCGAATATGGAGACGCCGTTGAGGAGAATATGCACATCCGATGAATCGCCGACCGTACTGAGGCCGGAAAATGTGGCCGCAATACTAAACGGCCCGGATGAAGGCGCGGTCCAACGGAGATCAGCATACTGGCTGCCATTCATGTTCAATGCCAGTTGCCCTGCTTGATAGATCGTCGAGCCGGCCACAACCATCGGACTGGCAGTGGTATTGCGCAGGATATACGGAATACCCTCGGGAGTCTGATTGCCCAACCAGCCGTTGAGACCGCTGAGACCGTATTGGGCGTTGGTGCTGGCGGTGTCGAGGTTAAAGGTCGATCCGAGACTAACCGACCAGCCGTAGCTCCAGACGCCATTAGGGTTACTGCCGATGGAAAAGTCCGCAGCAGCATCATAGGCCAACGCAGGATGCGGCAGGGCGACCACAACGAGACAGAGCAACGTTGTGAAGGTTGAAATGAACGTGATTCCGCGTGCAGAGTTGGGAACGTTGAACTTCTTCATGGCTTCTCCTCGCTTTGCCTGCTTCCGCAGGCGGTTGGTTTGTCTATCTGCTTCGTGGCAGGCGTTGGGCTCGCAGGATCAACGTCGCCATTTCAAAATGGCCGCACAAACGGGAATGCGCACAAATCCTCGCAACGGACTCTAGAGTCAGTAGAACACTCGCTCATAGGCGCGTCAAGCGTATTGATTCCGTAGTCTGGCGAGGGTGAGACTTGCATGCAGAATCGCACTGCCCGCCACAGCCTTACCTTATTGACCGCGTTGTCTTCGCATAGATGGTCAAATCGAGTGCCTATGTTCTCGACAAGGAAGGGCTGGAACGCTGATAATAACCTCGCTTGGAGAACTGTCAGCAAAGCGAGTCGCTGGCAACTGGAAGGGAAGGTTTGCAATGAGATGGGTAATCCTGGGTGCGATGGGACTGGTGACGCTCTTTGGCAATTTCAATCCCGCCGACGCAGACATATTTGATTTGAAGAGCGATTGGAGCGATACCACAAACCCGAATGGTGTGTGGTCATACAACGCGGGGGTAAACCCGTTGCCTCACCAGGATAAGTTGGGTTTGCCCTATCTCGTTTCCAACCAGCAACCGGGCTGGGGACCATCGGATGGGAGCACCCTCCCCCCTCCTCCTTTTCTTCCCATTTGGTTCAAAGCCGTCCAGTCAAACCCAACCGACCAGTATGGGAACCCTTTGGACTGGCACGCTGGCGACATTGTAACGCATAGCCAGGATGATTATAACGGTTTGGGCGAAGGGAAAAGCAATGTCACATTCACTTATCCGGGTCCAAATTCTACCGTCGCAAACATTGGCGGTTCCGTGTGGATGGCTCGTGACGTCGGACGAGTGGTTGGCTGGGCTTTGTACCTTGATAACACATTACTGACAGAGGGCAGTGTCTACAGTGGCGACCCCTATAACCGGAATAGTCCATTCAGCCTGGCCGCAGGCAGTGGCGGAGCGAGCGCGGTTACCAACCTTCTTCTCCAAGCTAACGATGTAATCAAGTTGGAGTTCACATCCGAAGTTGACGCTGCCGCCGAGATTGTTGGCGAATATGTGGGCGCCAATTTCAGTGTTACCACGGTCCCCGAGCCTTCCTCCTTAATCCTCGTCGGCACCGGAACCATCAGCCTGCTGGCCTGCGCCTGGCGGCGACCGGGGCCGTTGAGGATGCAGAGGCCGGCGGTGAGATAGGCGGCGGAGATCAAGAGCGCGTTGCGCACGCCCGGCAGGCCGATACGTTTGTGATGCCGAGCGTGGCGAACGTTGCAGAAGCCAAGAAAAAGCTTGCATTAGGGTCATATTCTCGCCATTAATATTGCCCCATGGCGAGGGGAGACGCGCGTTAGGTTGGTGAGTTTTCTTTCTGGCAGGCAACCAACCAACTCTTGAGTTGTAGACAGTTGCGAGTGCGTGCAGGTCTCTTGTTTGGACTTTCTTTTCCCGCCTGTGAGTTGTGCGCTGCATTCTTCGCGAGGGAAAGCGGCGCACGTAATGCGAGGAAAGGAAATTTCATGAAAGCAATTCGCTGGTCCATCCAACTATCAAGCCTCATCGCCTTGTCGTTTGCCCTCACAGTGGTGGAAGCCCGCGCCGATGCCAATTCTGTCGTCCTCGAGAATGCCACCGGCGGGCCGTTTGCCGCGTTCAACGGAAGCGGCCAGGTGATTGGCATGATCGAGAGCGATATACCGGACACTTCCCATGTGTACTTTGTGAAGGGAAACTTCCAGTTGATCAATATAGGCGACAACCCCCCCGCCAACACCTGGCCGCAACTGGTTGACACCCACGCCACGGAAGTGGCTGGCGTGATGATCAGCACGGATGTGACGACCATCGGCGTCGCCCCCGGTGCGGGAGTCTATGCGGCGGGAGGCCTTGGCGGCTATTATCCGACCGCGGGGCCAACCAATACCGCCCTCGATTTCCAGACGAACGTCATCAATGCGATCAATTTTCTGGCGGCGCAGCCGAATCTGCACGTCATTAACATGAGCATCGGCCTCGATTCGGTAATCGACGTCAACCCTAATGGCACGGATGTTGTCGTCCGTACCTACAACACCTCTGGTACAAGCGTCTGGGAACGGGCCATGGATAACATTGCCTCCACAAAGGCGGTTTCGATCGTTGTTGCTGCCGGCAACGAAGGTAAATTCCGCAGTGCAGGAGCCAATAGCGACGGCGGCACGAATTCCGTCGGTGAACAAGCCGGCGCCTACAATCTAATCGCGGTTGGTTCCGTGACGAATGCCCCCGCTGGCACGGCCACCAATATGTCATTTTTTAGTTCCCGGGGATATCTGGCCAACGGCCGGTCCGCTGTGGCCATCGTCGCCCCTGGCGAGGGGATCAACATGCCGACGACCAACGTACCTGCCGGCTTGGGCAGCACTGCGACCACGACCGCCAATGGTACCAGTTTTGCCGCCCCAGCGGTGGCGGCAACGATTGCCCGGTTGGCACAATTTGCTTCCAATCGCTTTACCGCCGTCCCGTCCGTCGCAACGGACGCGCAAGATCCTCGCACAATGAAGGCCCTTTTATTGAATTCAGCGACGAAACTGGCGGGCTGGGGCCAGGGTTCCGTCTTTGGCGGCACCGCGGGACTTACAGGTTCGTTGACCGGCGGGGTTACGACAGTGAGACAGCCACTGGACCCGAACCAGGGAGCCGGCTTGCTCAACGCCAACGGCGCCTATCTCACAATGGATGCCGGCAAAAAATCGCCCACCTTGCAGCCGAACGGGCTTATCACTATCGTCAACTCCGCTGTCACCCCGACGGGTTGGGACTTCAATACAGTAAAGCTAAGTTTGACGAACACCTATCAGGTGAGCGGTCAGGTGGGGGGTAGTATGGCCATCACGCTGGACTGGTACCGCGATGTCGCTGCAGCAGTGGCGGGAACCAATAGTATCCTCGGCATGGCCAATCTGGACTTGTACCTGTACGCCAGCTTGGACAGCGCGTTCACCAACGTCTCGCTGACCGCCCAGTCCATTAGCAGCATCGACAACGTTGAGCACCTCTGGTTCACCAATCTGCCCAGCGCCTATTACGAATTCATGATCGGCTACACGGGCTATGACTCTCAGGGCGGCCCGACGGTTATGAATGAGCAATACGGGCTGGCGTGGACCTTCACCGTGCCCGAGCCCAGCTCGTTGCTGTTGGCCGGGCTGGGTATATCCACCCTGTGGTGGCAGACGAAGCGCAGGCGGCGCGCGTAACACCTGTTTGTTGGCGGAAGACTTGAGTAACGGCCGGAGTTTCGCCGCCGTGTGATGTGGCTAACACGCCGCGACGGGTTTGTCTTCCATACCATCAAGACTTAATCAAAGCCGCCGAGAATCGTCATTATGCCAGGCGTGGTCATGACTGTGGCAGGATTCTACCGGATAGAATACCTGCGAGATCACGGTGAATGGTGTCATACCTGTGTAACGTGCAATGCAGGTGTGCAGCGAATGAGTCGGAAGCCCGCGCGCCGGAGTCCCATGCCAACAGTAGTGTGCTCCATGACATCCCAGTCGCAACTGAAATCGGGCTCGCGGCCCTGACGAGCCGCATGCGCCCGATGCGCTCCGAACGATTCACTTTTAGGGTGGTGCTGGCTGGCACGGAGTGTCAGTATTGCGGGCAAGTAGTCGGTACGCCCAGGTGAAGTGGCATGGACATTACTTTCGCATGTTCCAATTGCGGTCAACAGCTTTCGGTTGATGAATCCGGTGTTGGCCTCAGTCTGCCATGTCCAAAGTGTGGGGAAAACCTTCCGATTCCCGCTACCCCCACTGTTAAAAAAACAGGCTCGCCACAGACATTCCAGCACCGCCCGGGCAAAGACGTGTTTCATATCTCCTCTGCCGGCAAAATCAAGGGCCCCTACACGCTCCAGGAGCTTGCCGAGTTGTATTACCGGGGGCTCGTCCAGTCCGAAACCGTTTACAGCAAGAACAAGTCGGAGCACTGGCATCCGATTTCCGATATCCCGATGCTGCGATACGCACAACCTACGCCTTCACACGCTGCTGCCTTAACTCCCGCGGGAACGGCTTCCCGAGAATCCGCCGCCACGTCACCCGGTACAAAGGCAGTTTACGGGAACCGTCGCGGTTTCCTCAAGAATCTCGTCCTGAATCTGCGGGGACCGGGGTTCGTGATCGTGTTGGTTTCGTGGCTGCTGGCCGTAGTTGCTGTTTCGATCTGGGCCAACGAGAGTGGTCGCAAAGTCACCTACGGTTTACTGTCGGCCTTTATCGCAGGGTACTTTCTGGTGCTGGCTTCCGTCGGTCACAGATCTGATCATCGCTGAGTTCGGTACCGGCGCACTTCAACCACTACGGTTTTACCGGTCTCACATCACCCAGTAAGCGCTGCGGCAGCGTGTGTGACATGTTTGCGGAAGAGCGGCGTGCCAAGCCACAGAACCGAGTGCCGATTTCCCAGCCGAACCTGATGCGCTCCCTGAAGCCTCGGTCGGCAACTGAAATCGGGTCGGCGGCCCTGAGGGGCCGCTGCGGCCCCATACGCTCCCGATCGTTTAGGTTATTGCCTTTGCCATTTGGCTTGCTTTATCCCCAACCGCGCTTAGGGTTCTTGTGACTAATATTGAAGCTTGGTGTCTAATCGAGCGGATGCATCGATCATGAGATACCGATACAGAGCATTGCTAGGAGTGGCTTTCTGCTGGGGGTTTTCTGCAATTTTCATTCCTCCGATGTACCCTCCACGAGAGCCAGGACCATCACACGATCTCTACGCTGGCTTAGTCGCCCTTAGCTATATGGCCGTCACGCGCCGAAGCATTCCCTACAGGTATTCCATTTATTACGCTGTGACCGCCGGGCTCCCGTTGCTCCTTGCGATTTATGACATGTACTCACGCAATTTTTTTCTTCTGTCGACGGTTGGCCGAAACCCATCAGTCTCAACGGTCTTCTTTCCACTAGCCCGTTGTTTGATTCTTTTGATCTGTCTAACACTATTTGCAAATTTCGCAAAGGTAGTCACAACTCGTTCACCCAGCCCCCCAGTTGGGGAGGTCTAGCCAATCTCCTGACAACCGCCTTGTTCCCCGCAACACAGTTCGCAAGACGAGCACTGCGCGGAAGGCGGTTGTAGAAACTCCGCGTTAAATAGCGTGTGAAATACTTCAAGAGGCACTGGAGGCTGTGAGGTCTTCGCCCGCCTATGAATCTTTCGCGAGGATTCCAGCCCCCCATCAGCCTTCCGGACTTACACTGACCACCTCATCGGCAGCATTCGTGACCGCAACCGCCGGGGGTTCGCGGAGGTGGCGGCCGGGCCCGTTCAGGATGTAGAGGCCGGCGGTGAGATAGGCAGCGGCGGAGATCAAGAGGGCGTTGCGCATGCCGAGGAGGTCGGAGACGTTGGTGATGCCGAGGGCGGCGAACGGCATGAGGCCGAAGAAGCTCATGGCGACAATCGACGAGACGCGGCCGCGCATCGGGCCGGGCGCGCGCTCCTGGATGATCGTATTTGTCAGCCCGGCGAGCGTGGAAACGCCAAGCGACAACGCGATCAGCGAACCCGCGGCGACGATGAACCGATGGGCAGTTGCCAGGCCGGTCAGCGCCAGCGCAATGCAGCAGACGGCCGCTAACAACAACTTGCCGCGGTATTCGCGTCGCACGCCGAACAAGCCGACCGCCCCGGTGAATGCGCCGATTCCGGATGCTCCCATGAGCAGACCCATTTTGTCCGGGCCGAGCAGCAGGATGTCCTTGGCGTACAGCGGCACCATGACCATCATGACGGGGAACACAAAAATAACCGTCGTCACCAGCAGCATGATCATGGCCGTGGTCGGTTTGTCGGAACGAACGTACGTGAAGCCGTCCTTAATAGAGCCGCGGCGCTGCTCCTCTTCGTGCGCAGTTCCTTTGGGACGCGGGTGAATCGTCACCAACGCGATCATCAGCGCCACAAAGGACAGCGCGTTGGCGTAGAACGCCGCCGCGGGTCCGGCAATGCCGATGACGTATCCCGCGAGGGCGGGACCAACCAGACGCGTGCCGTGAAACACCGAACGGTCGACCGCAATCGCCACCGCGATATGGTCTTTCCCGACCAATTCCGGGACGAGCGCCGCCGCGGAAGGCATCTCAAAGGCGGTCGAGATTCCGAGGAAAAACGCGACGAGGATGATGTGCCAGATGCGGATTTGTCCGGTCGCCACGAGCCAGCCGACCAGCACGGCGAAAGCGATCTGCACCACTTGCGTCACGAGCAGGATGGCGCGCTTGTCGTGACGATCGGCGAAGGTCCCGCCAATCAACGAAAGCGCCACGATGGGAATACTGCCCACGAACGTGACCATGCCGAGCATCACGGCCTTGTCGGTTAGCGTGGTCATGATCCAGCCTTGTGCCATCATCTGCATCCAGGTGCCGGTCATGGAAATCGTTTCCCCGGTGATGTACCGCATGAACTGCCCGTTGCGGAACAAAGTCCGGATGCCCTGGCTCTTGGATGTCGTTTCCTGGTTCACGAATATTCCGATGATCGAGTCGATGACTGTAGCGTGGAAAGCGTCCCGTGTCCAAGGGGGAAGGAAAATCGGACTTTGCCGTTGAAAAAGCCTCTCGCAACACCATAATGAAACCGGCGTAGATGTTTGGAAACATGATTGCCTGGCTCGAGCAAAGGTCGAAGGTTTCGCTCACGACGGCGGGACTGGTGCTGGTCGTCCTGATCGGGGTGGTGGACCGAGCCACGCCGGCCGAAATGATCTTCGCGGTCTTCTATCTGATCCCCGTCCTGTTCGTCACCTGGTTTGCCGGCAGAAATGGGGGCGTCCTGGTGGCGTTTGCCAGCGGGATCACATGGCTGGCCGTCAACTTAATGCAGGAGACACCCGGCTGGAGGCCGTTCATTCCCTACTGGAATGCGCTGAGCGGGCTGGTGGTATTTCTGGGCGTGGTGTTCCTGCTTTCGACCGTGAAGGCGCTCAACGAAGGGCTGGAAGGCAAGGTCGAGCAACGCACCGGAGAACTGAAAGCCTCGGTGGCGGAACATCAGCAGACGGAAGATCGGCTCCGCACCAGCGAGGAGCGCTTTCGGCAGTTGGCGGAGGGGATCAACGAGGTGTTCTGGATGACGAACATTGAGAACGGACAGGTAATCTACGTCAGCCCGGCCTACGAGGTGGTTTGGGGACGGACGAGCGCCAGTTGGTACGAATCGCCGGGCTCACGAATCGAGGCGATCCATCCCGAAGATCGCGAGCGTGTCGCGCAGGCCATCGCCGATAAACAATCAAAAGCGGGATACGACGAGGAATACCGGATCGTCCGCCCGGACGGGGCCATTCGCTGGGTCCACGATCGCGCGTTTCCCATTTTCGACAAGACCGGCCAGGTCTACCGTCTCGCGGGCATCGCGGAAGATGTCACCCAGCGCAAACGACTGGAAAGAAAAGTTCTCGAAGTCAGCGACCAGGAACAACGGCGCATCGGGCGGGACCTGCACGACGGGTTGTGCCAGCATCTCACCGCGACCATGTTCGCCAGCAAGATCCTGGAGGAAGAACTGGCGAAACAATCCTCGCCGCAAGCGATGCAAGCCGGGCAAATTGCGGAGTTCATCGACCGCGCCATCAGCCAGGCCCGCAATGTGGCGCGCGGACTCGACCCGGTGAAAGTCGCCACGAACGGGCTGATGTCCGCGCTGGAGGAATTGGCCGCGTCCGTGCGGACCATGCAGCGGCTGGACTGCGTTTTTCGGTCGGACGCGCCAGTCCTGATCGATGACGATGCCACGGCGATCCATCTGTACCGAATTGCGCAGGAGGCGATGAACAACGCGGTCCGGCACGCCCAGCCCAAGCACATCGAAATCGGCCTGGACGGTTCCGACGAGAAGATCACCCTGACCATCCGGGATGACGGAGTGGGCATTCCAACGGCGCCGCGCAAGCGTAACGGCATGGGACTGCAGTCCATGAATTACCGCGCTCGCGCGATTGGCGCCACCCTGGACGTGCGACGGGGTCCGACCGGTGGAACGATTGTCACCTGTGCGTTGCCGAAAAATCTTGTCACTCGTCCGCCCAAAGACGAAGTTGAAGTTGCGAATGAGTAAGACACCGTCCAAAACGCAGGTGCTGGTTGTCGACGACCATCCGATGGTGCGCGACTGGCTCGCTCAAATGATCAAACGGGAACCGGACCTCGCGGTATGCGGAGAAGCCGGCGACGCGGCGGGCGCCTTGGAAGCCATCGCGACGCTGAAGCCGGACATGGCGATCGTTGACCTGACGATGAAGGACAGCCAGGGGACCGAATTGATCCGGGAGATCGGGCAGCGTTTCAAGGAATTGCCCGTGCTGGTTCTCTCCATGCACGATGAATCGCTCTATGCCGAGCGCGCGATTCGCGCGGGGGCCCGTGGCTATATCACGAAACAGGAGGCGGGCCAGAAAATCCGGGACGCCATCCGTTGCGTGCTCAACGGGCAAATTTACCTGAGTGAGGCGCTCGCCAGCAAAATGATCCGTGCGATCGCCGCCGGCCCGTCCAATACCACCGCCCTGCCGGTGGATAGCCTGAGCGAACGGCAACTGGAGATCCTGCGCCTGATCGGAAACGGCACCTCGACCAAGCAGATCGCGGAGAAACTGCACCTGAGCGTCAAGACAGTGGAAGGCTACATCGCGCGCATCAAGGAGAAGCTGGACCTCGCCACGGCGAACGAACTTCTCCAATACGCGATCAAGTTCAACAAAGCTGTTGGGGATTAACCCCGGTCCGTTACCTACCCGAGCGTTCGCTACGGGGATAACCGAGCAGGCCCGTCTCCGGCGAGTCCAATCCCTCCATTTCCACCTCGGGCTCAACCCGCAACGGGACGATCCGATCGAGGAGCTTGAAGAACACCCACGATCCTCCAAACGCCCATATTAAAAGTGCGCCGCAGCCGACGATTTGGGCCAGCGCCTGTCCCGCGTCACCCCGAAACAGCCCGCGGACATTTGCGTTCGCGCCAAAAACGCCGTGAGCGAACAAGCCGACTGCCAGCACGCCCCATAAACCCCCGAGACCATGCACCGCAATCGCGCCGACAGGATCGTCCATGCGAAATCTGTCCAGCCGGCTGACGGCGAGGCAAACCAACAGGCCGCCGACGGCGCCGATGAGGAACGCCGCGTTCGGCCCGACCAATCCGACCGACGCGCTGCTGGCGACCAGGCCCGCCATCAGGCCGTTGGCTACGAGCGTCGGGTCGGGCCTGCGGGTGGTGATTGTCATGTACGCCGCCGCAGCAATGGCGCCGCCGGCGCCGGCCAGGGCGGTCGTCGTCGCGACGAGATCAATGTTGGACGCGCCGCCGGCGTCGAGGGAACGGATCGTGTTGAACCCAAACCAACCTATCGACAAAAGAAAATTACCCAGCAATGCGAGCGGCACGTTGTGAGCCGGGATGGGATTGATCGCGCCGCCCTTGGAATAGCGTCCATGGCGCGGGCCGATCACGAGTACGCCTGCCAGCGCGCACAATCCGGCCAACGCGTGCACAATGCCCGAGCCGCCGACGTCGACGAAGCTGCGACCGAACGTCGCCAGCCAGCCGCCGCCCCACGTCCAGCGGACGAACAACGGAAACAGCACCATCGACATGAACAGCGCGTACACGTAGAAGCTTTTCAAGCGCCACCGCTCGGCGAGCGCGCCGATGGGAATGCACGTGGCGACGATTACCGCCGGCAAAAATGAAACGAACGCCAGATACAAGTCCGGATCGTACGCTCGATTGCGCAGGAACAAGTGCGAGATGCCAAAGGTGCTGTTCGTGAGCGCCAGGCCGCAAATCCAAAACCCCGCCACCGCGATGACCGAACCGAAGAACGTCATGAACATTGTGTGGGCGGCATTCTTGTCGCGGCACAACCCGGTGGCCAACAGCGCAAAGCCCGCCGGCATCAGCAGCGCGAGGAACACTTTGACGATTGTGATTTCAGATCCGATGTTCATCATAAGACCTCACGGGTTTATTTGTGACGGTGCGTCAGCATCGCGAGCAACAAGACCGCAATCACGAAGATGATCGGCAGCAGGATGGACAGCACGATCGTGCGATATTGACGCCACGCGCTTTTCCAGGCCACCTGCGATTGCAGCCGCTCGGCGCGGCCGGTGACCACGACTTTTTCGGGCGCGTCCAACTCGGCTTTCATCTCGGCGGCGGAGGCGTACCGTTTTGCGGGATCGCGCTCCATCGCGTGCAGGATAATCTCTTCAATTTGCGGGGAAAGTTCCGGGTTCACCTTCCGCGGCGCGACCGGGTCGCTAATAAGTCGGGCGTTCATGATGACGAGCGGGTTTTCGCCTTCAAAAGGTTGGTGGCCGGTGAGCATTTCGTAAAGGATGGCCCCGAGGCTGTAGATATCCGTGCGGGCATCGCCACGCTTGCCTTTGACCTGTTCGGGCGCCATGTAATCGGGCGTGCCCATCGCGGGCGTGAAACCCGTGTAGGTGATGCGCCGGCCTTCACCGCCACGCGCGATACCAAAGTCCATGAGCCGAATCGTGCCGTCGTAACACATCATGATGTTCTGCGGTTTGAGGTCGCGGTGGGTGACGCCCTGTTCGTGCAGGTAAGCGAGTGTGTCGCAGACGCGGCTGGCGAGTTTCAGCGCGTCGGCAACCGGCATGGGACGGATGCTGGTGAGAAGATGGGCGAGCGTGTAGCCGCGCAGATATTCGGTGACGATGTAGGGACGCGACTTTTTCTCCACAGGAATAAACTTGAGGACACTGGGATGGTTGAGTTTGAGGCCGATTTCCTCCTCGCGTTGAAAACGGGCGAAGAAACCGGGGTCACTTTCAAACTGCATGAATGGCACTTTCACGGCGACCATCTGTTTCGTCTGCCGGTCCGTGGCGCGATAGATTGTCGCCATGCCGCTGCGGCTGATCATCTCGTGGATAAAAAAGCGGTCGTCGAGAAGCTGGCCGGCTTCGATTTCGCCGGTGACGGGTTTTTCCGCAGGCGCGAGGTACATCGGCACGCCGCGGTAATACCCGACGGCCTCGATTTCATCAATTTGAACCACCTGCGCGGAGACGTTGTCCTCCGTGCCGCGTTGTTCGGCCAGGGCGATGAGTTGACGGCAGGCCGGCGCGGGCGCGTAGCGGCTGACGATGTCGCAGATCTCACCGTCGGCGACGCAAGAGTGCAGGCCATCCGAGCACAGGATGATCCGGTCGCCCTTTTGCACGGCCACATCCTCAATGTCCACGCGGATCATAGGTTCCTGTCCGACGCTCCGGGTGAGGATCGAGCGGTTTTCACTGAGTTTCGCATCTGCCTCGCTGATCAGGCCGAATTTGCGTTGCATCGCGACGTAGGAATGGTCCGTCGAGATTTGTTTGATCTCACCGCGACGCACAAGATAGACGCGCGAATCACCGACGTTGCCGACGGTGACGTGGTCGTTACGGAGGATGGCGACGGCGAGCGTGGTGGCCATGCGGGAAGCGCCGTGATTCTCCATGCCTTTGTCATAGACGGCGAGATTGGCGGCATTGAAAGCCAGCGTCAGCAACTGCTGTGGGCTGGCGTCGCCCTTGGCCTCGCGAAAAGTCTTCAGCGCCTCCTCGACGGCCACCCGGCTGGCGATTTCGCCATGGCCCTGCCCGCCCACGCCGTCCGCCAGCGCGACCATGGCCCCGCGGTTGCGCTTTTCCTCGAGCGTTTCCGGTTGCCAGAAACCGACGTAGTCCTCGTTGTGCGGACGGACAGTGCCGGCGGAAGAAAGTTCTGCGTAGGTCAGTTCCATGCCGTCGCGCCGCTCACGCTACCTTTGGGCCACCCCCGATGCAAGCCAGATGAAGACAGAGACGGTCGTCCCGATTGTGTCGGGACGACCGTCCTGAACCGAATCGCCGTAATCAACTACAGCGCCAGCGCTGTTACCGCCGGCTTGCTTGTAAGTATCGTCTCCCGGCCTTTGGCTTTGCTGGATTTGGCGAAGTAGAACGCCCCATAGATGCCCCAGAGAGCGCACACGCCGAGCGCGATATATGGTTCCTTCACACTCATGCCGCTGACCGTGAATGGACCGATCAAGTAGAACAACATGCAGGCGAGGTTTGCCACTAATCCGAAGATCGGCACAAACATGTGCTTAAAGCCGTTGAAGGTGTGGTGTTCCTTGAACGCCACCATCGCGATAATGCAGGTGATCATATAGAGCAGGAACGTGCCGAAGTTACTGATCAGCGTGATAATGACCAGCGTATTCGGCAGTTTGGCGTACGTCTCCGGTTTGAAGATCCCGAAGCTGTACCAGATGTTGTGATACTTCGGATCCAACGCCGATGGGGTCGTGCCGCCGAGGTACACTGCCACGGTGACGATTCCCAGGACCGCTGATATGCCCGCCAACGCCCAGATCGCGCGATACGGCGACAGGGTCTTGCCGTGCAGCAAGCCGAAGTGCGAGGGCACTTCGTCGTCACGGCCCATGGCGTAGGTCACCCGCGCGCCGGTGCTGAGGCAGGACAACGTCGTTCCGATCAACGCGAGGAACACCGTGAACGCTTGCACGAGCATGAATGCCCGGCCCGCCGCGTAGCTGCCAAACATCCAGGTGCCGACAATAACCATCATGTCGCCGATGGGCGCGCCGGATGCGCCAGCGTTCGGCAGGGTGTAGCCGTTATGCAGGAAGTAGTTGGCTGCGAAGTATTCGAAGAGGTAGCAGAAGAGTCCCTGAATCAACAAGGAGAGCAACACCGCGCGCGGAATGTCGCGCTTGGCGTTTTTGGCCTCTTCACCCATTGCGGTGACCGATTCGAATCCGACCAGGATGAGAATCGCGATGCAGGCCTGGATGAACATCAGGTTAAATCCATGCGGGGCGATAACTGATTTGGCGTCCGAATGGTAGTTGAAGGTGGAAATCTTGGTCGCCGGATCCGTTGTGGTGCCTCCCTCGGGGCTGTAGTCGACAGAAAACGGCTGCGCAAGCCTCAAATCGGTCACGGGCTTGCCATCTTTGTCGGCAGCAACCGGATTACCATCCTTGTCTTGCGAATCCTGCATCTGATAGACCGGCTGGCCTTTGTCGTCGACGGTCGGTTTGCCGTTGGCATCCAGCACCGGCGTCGGAGCACCTTTGTCATCTTTCACGACCTCTTGGGCGACCTGATAGTTTACCGCAACGCCGTTGGACAAGTGGTAGCCCTGCGAACCTTGCGCGTGTTGAAGGCGATAGCTAATGGCGATCACACTAAACACAAGCAACGCGGTGATCTGGATGACGTTGATGATCGCGTTCACACCCGTCGTGCCGCCAACGCCGCGAAACGCGATGTAGGCCACGCCGAACGCAAACACGACGCAGAAGAGGATCATGAACAGTGGACTATTGTACGAGCCGCTAAACGTATCCGGGAAAAACTGGTTAAGCAGGTACCCGCTTAAGATCGCGGTTACCCCGACCATGCATCCCGGGTAGACCCAGTAGTACAGATGACTGGCCCACCCTGTTAGAAACTTGGCCAGACGAGCGAACTTGTACGCGTGCGTCTTGGACAGGAACGCCTGCTCCGCGTAGAGATACGATGAGCCGGCGCCGGGGTACAGTTTTGACAATTCGGCATAGCTGATCGCCGTCGCGAAGCACAATAGCAACGCTGCCACGATGCCGAACCACATCGCGGCGCCTGCCATCGGCGCTCCATACAGGGCCTGAATCTGATAGGTCAACCATAAGAACGCGCCCGGCGCGATCAGCGCCATCGCATTCGACGTCAGGCCCGTCAGCCCGAGCGTTCCTGTCGTCTGGGGTTTCTTTTCTCCCCCGCCTGGTGTTGGTACCGTTGCCATTATTGGTCTCCTTCGCTCTACAGGTTTTTATTTTTCCTTAATTCGCCGACCGTTACGCGTCGCCGCCATCTGTTACTTCGACTTTCGTAATCATTGTCGGAGCGAATCCACACTCTCGCCTGCGCCCTGCCTTTAGCGTCAGGCGTGCCAGCAATAGAACGCCCATTAAAAAACCATTAACAGTCAACGGGTTTCGCAAACAGCGCCTGAGGAGATATTACCCGTCCGCAGAAGGTTGTTATCCACTGTGGTCAAAACGGGACATTACCCCCCATCTAGGACGGGGTGCTCCCTGTCATTTCCATCAGGCCAGAAGCAGCCACGATACAAGCGCGAAGAGTGGGATGAGAATGGGCAACGCGTACTTGACGACGTAACCAAAAAAGCCGGGACATTTCACCCCAGCCGATTCTGCGATGCTCTTGACCATGAAATTCGGCCCATTGCCGATGTAGGTCACGGCGCCGAAAAAAACCGACCCCAGCGACACAGCGACGACATACTTCGAGGCGTTCAGGTCGAGCAAGAAAGCCTGGACGTGCGCCGGGTTTTCCAAGGACAGATGCCGCAGGCCAAACGCGGCGGCCAGGAAACTGAGATACGCCGGCGCATTATCCAGCATGGAAGAAAGCAGCCCGCTTCCCCAAAAAAATTGCCGCACGGTGGCAAGGCCGAGGCCGGCGGCGTGCTTCTCCAACAAATCCAGGGCTGGCACCATGGTGGCAAAGATGCCCACGAACAGGAGCCCGACTTCGCGCAACGGTTCGAAGTCGAACTGGTTCTTCTTTAAAGCATCGTGGTTGGCGAATTTGTGCGACAACCCCGCTGTCCCAATCATCAACAGGGCCATGAACAACGTCGTGAAACTTTCCGCCGTCCTGACCGCGCTCCAGCCCAAGCCGTCCCCGAGCGAAGCCAGGACGGACCAATGCTCCAGATCTTTCACCCATTCCCCCTTTTGCGCAAGGACCAGCACGATGATGACGAACAGCCAGAGGAAGTTGTGTGAGCCTTCCAGTTCGACGCGGTCCCGGGCCTGTTTGGCAACGGCGGGCTTGTGCTTGCGGAAATTGGCCGAGTCGATGACAAAAAAAAGCGCCAGCAACACGCCTACACAGAGTAACCATGCCAAGAGGACCTGCGACCTTTGCATCAGCCAGAAAAACGGCACCCCTTTCAAATAGCCCAGGAACAATGGCGGATCGCCGATGGGTGTCAGCGCCCCGCCGATATTGCTGACGAGGAAGATGAAGAACACAACGTGATAGGGCGCGATGCGTGGCTTGTTGATTCGCAGAAAGGGCCGAATCAACAACATCGATGCGCCCGTGGTGCCGAGGAGATTCGCGAGGATCACGCCGAGCGCCAGCAGGCCCGTGTTGACCGTGGGCGTCGAGCGGCCGGTCATATCGATATGAATGCCGCCGGCGATGACATACAATGATCCGATCAGCGCTATGAAGCCGACATAGTCGATCAGGCCCAGGAGCATCCGTGGCGTGTTGTGCAGGACCACGACATAATAGACCGTGGTTATCAGCCCCAGACCAATGGCGACCTTTGGATAGTGGTTTTCCCAATGGTGCTTGAGGACGAAGGGCAACAGTGCGATCGCCAGCAAAAGAATCACAAACGGGGCGACCATCAGCACATGCGGTTCGCGCGGGGCAGTAATCTCAGCCCCAGTGGCGACACTGGCAATGTCGAGCGTTCCAAAAAAGACGGCCAAGGTGACGGCTTTTCCGCGCATCACCGTTGAAGATACTTCAGCCGCAGCCGCAAAAGAAACGGAATCGCGTAAGGGATAAATTTGATAATGTATTCATACTGTTTCCCTCCCCTATTGGGGAGGGATGCGCGAGGCGCCAACTTCCCCACGCATCCTCCACCGGAGAGCGACCAGGTGTGAGATCCTGGCGGCTCCTAGACAGCGGCTTCGTCAACTTCAGCCGTACGAATCCGCACGGCCCGCTTAATCGGCCACACGAAGATTTTGCCATCGCCGATCTTGCCGGTCTTGGCGGTTTCCTGGATCGTTTTGACAACACGATCCACCATGTCATCCGCGACCACAATTTCCAGTTTCATTTTTGGGACAAAGTCCACCGTGTACTCGCTACCGCGGAAGACTTCGGTTTGGCCCTTTTGACGACCGAACCCTTTGACTTCGCTCACGGTCATGCCCTGGATACCGATTTCGGACAGGGCCTCTTTAACTTCATCGAGCTTGAACGGCTTGATAATCGCTTCAATTTTATTCATATGTTCTCCTTACAGGCCCTCGGTCTTAACTCGATGCCTTACCTTCGCTCCAGTGTGCGCCGGCAGACTTGGGATAAGCTTCGCTCCCGTGCTGGTCGAGGTCAAACCCAGCGAGTTCGCCCTCTTTGGAGACGCGGAGCAAGCTCACGGCATCGAGCGCTTTAAACATCACCATGGCAGTGACGAACGTCGCGGTGCAGACAACCAGGCTGCCGATGCACTGCGCCATGAGGACTTTCATGCCGCCGCCGTAGAACAGGCCAGTGAGAGCATCGGCCGACCCGGGAACGATCGAAGGCACCCCGGTAGGGCTTGAACCGGCCGCGGAGTACTCGCCGCTGGCGAACAAGCCCAAGCACAGAGTGCCCCAAATACCGCACACGCCGTGAACGGGCCAGGCGCCCACCGGATCGTCGATCCGGAGATGCTCGAGCAAATCCGTCGCCAGTACGACCAACACGCCCGCCACCAAACCAATGACGATGGAGCCAGCGTTGCTGACCCAATAGCAGGGGCAGGTAATCGCCACGAGGCCGGCGAGGGAGCCGTTGACGATAGAAATCACATCCCATTTCCTGGTCCTGAAGTAGACCCAAAGAACTGCGGCGATACCACCGCCGCAGGCGGCGAGCGTGGTATTGGCCGCCACGCGGGCGACGCCGACGTTGTCCATGATCGAGAGTGTCGAACAGGGGTTGAAGCCGTACCAGCCGAACCAGAGGATCAGGGCGCCGATGACGGCGATGACGATATTATGCGGAAGCATCGGCTCGCCGCCGTCACGTTTGAACCTTCGACCCAACCTCGGCCCCAGCACGAGGGCACCGGCGATCGCAACCCATCCGCCAATCGAGTGCACAACGGTTGAACCGGCGAAATCATGAAAGTTCATTCCGAGACCCGCCAAAAAACCGCCTGTCGAGCCCATCGTGGCAAGAAAACCATCGGGACCCCAGCACCAGTGGCCAAAGACCGGATAGATAAGGCCCGATACGCCGATGGAATAAAGGATATCGCCCCAGAACCGGGTCCGTCCGACCATCGCGCCCGAGCAGATCGTCGAAGCGCAGTCCGCGAAGGCGAACTGGAAGAGAAAGTGCGCAAGGATGGGGATACCCGTGGAACCGTACGTCGCCAATAGACTGACGTCTTTCATAAAAATCAGACTCTTGGTCGGATCTCCCGGCAGATGCCAGCCAAACAAGGCGTTGCCGCCGCCGAACATGATCGCAAAGCCAAATGCCCAGTGCAGAATTCCGCAGACGCAGGTGTCGAACATACATTCCACCAGCACGTTGACGGTTTCACGCTCCCGACAGAAGCCAGCTTCCAACATGGTGAAGCCCGCCTGCATGCCGAACACGAGGAACCCGCCGAGCAGAACCCAGGCGGTGTTGATTGGATTCACGTAGGGCGGCAAAGCGTCTGCCACGGCTGGGGCGGGAGTTGCTGGCGCCGCCGGGGCGGCGGGCGAAGCTTCCGTCTTTACCGCCGTGTCGTCCGCGTGAGCCCTGGTAGCCGAACCCTCAAAGTAGGCGAACGCCGCCCACATCAATAGAAGACACAATCCCGCTCCCATCAATTTTCCCCCGAATAGCGTGTAGAAGAACTTACGCTCCTTTGGATCCCGCATTTTGGTAGTGAACTTTTTAATCATAATCTTCTTGCTCTCCTATTTCTCCGAAGTTTCGGTTCCCGATAGCGGGCACTTCCGTACGTCTGCTGGCCAGTCGCATTCGACTCAGCGAAATTTTCCGGCTCGCGTGGCGATCTCGTTTGCAGGAGCGATGCCATGCCGCGCACCTGCTGGCGCAACACGCTTGTGATTAGATTCTTCCGCAATTCCACGGAGCAAGAATGAGGCGGTAGCGCGAAGGAAATTGTCCATCGTGTCTGCCGGTGCGCATTTGAAAATAAAAACGCGCCAGCAAGAATGCTTAGTGCGCCATGGCGGAAAATGCCCTCGAGTTTCGAGAGGGAATTCCCTTTTCGATCTTTTTATAAAAAATGGATTGCGTGTTCGCGATGGATACGACTTATTTGGCGAGTCATGAGTTCGGTTTCGGTCACAACGAAAACGCGGATTTTCATCGCGGACGACCATCCGCTGGTGCGCGATTGGCTCGCGCAATTGATCAATCGCGAGCCGGACCTGACGGTGTGTGGGGAAGCGGCCGATGCCGGACAAACCTTGACGGCGATTGCGGAATTGAAGCCGGACATGGCCATCGTCGACCTGACGATGAAAGACACGCACGGACTCGACCTGGTGCAGAGTATCCGGACGCAATTCAAGGAGTTGTTGGTGCTGGTGTTTTCCGTTCGCAATGAAGAGCTCTACGCTGAACGCGCGATCCGCGCCGGCGCCAGGGGCTACATCATGAAGCAGGAGGTGGGCGCCCGGATCAAGCACGCGATCCGGGTGGTGCTGGCCGGACAGATTTACATCAGCCAAAAACTGCGCCGTCGTTCACCCAAAACGCTTCCCCGTCCCATCGATATCCTGAGCGAACGGCAATTGGAGCTTCTGCGGCTCATTGGCGCAGGCCTTTCCATCCATCGAATCGCCGAGCAATTGGGATTGAGCGCCAAGACCGTGGAGGGCTACATCGCTCGGACGAAGAAAAAGCTGGAAATCCCCACTGCTAACGAGCTTTTACAATACGCCATCCAGTTCAATAAAATTGTCGGGGATTGACCCGCGATCCAGTAAAGTTGGACCTGGGAAGCAGCGAATATGGTGCAAAGAATCGTTGATTGGCTGGGACAGAGGTCGAAAACCTCGCTGACGGTCGCCGGGGTCATTTTGGTTTCGGTGATTGCCGTACTCGATCACTCCACACCGACGGAGATGACCTTCACGATCTCGTATCTCTTCCCGGTCCTGCTCTTCACGTGGTTTGTCGGACGCCGACAGGGTATTTTTATCTCGTTCGTCTGCGCCTTCGCCTGGCTCATCGTCAATCTCACGCAGCTACGACAAGGATGGAACCCGCTGGCCCCCTATTGGAATGCATTCAATGGATTGGTGGCATTTCTCGCGGTGGTCTTTCTAGCGTCGGCGGTAAAGACATTGAATGCCGAACTGGAAGAGCGCGTCGAACGGCGGACAGCCGAGTTGCAGGCCAGCGAACAGCAATTCCGCCAACTGGCGGAGGGCATCCATGAGGTCTTCTGGATGACCGACGTGGAACGGTCACGGGTCATCTACGTCAGCCCGGGCTACGCGAGCATTTGGGGGCGAACCTGTGAAAGCCTCTACACCGCGCCTGATTCCCGTCTGGAAGCCGTCCACCCGGAAGATCGGGAGCGGGTCATGCAAGCCGCCATGACCAGTCAACTCCATGGCGGAAGGTATGACGAGGAATACCGAATCATCCGACCCGACCAAACCGTTCGCTGGATCCATGACCAGGCTTTTCCCATTTACGACAAAGCGGGAGTGCTTTATCGGATCGGCGGTATCGCGGAAGACATCACGGACCGTAAACTTTTGGAACGGCAAATCCTCGAAGTGGGCGACCAGGAACAGCGGCGGATCGGACGGGATCTGCACGATGGATTGTGCCAGCATCTTAGCGCCACGATGTTTGCCTGCAAGATTGTGGAGGAGGAGCTGGACAAGAAATCCCTGCCGGAAGCCGCGCAGGTAAGGCAGATCGCCGAGTTTATCGACCGCGCCATCAGCCAGGCCCGTGATGTGGCGGAAGGCCTCGACCCGGTGAAAGTCGACGCGAATGGATTTATGTCGGCGCTGGAGGAATTGACGACCTCCATTCAATCCATGCATCGCATTCAATGTTCTTTTCGGTCCGATTCGTTGGTCCTCATTGATGACACGGCCACGGCCATCCACCTTTATCGCATCGCCCAGGAAGCTGTAAATAACGCCATTCGTCACGGCCGAGCGACATCCATTGAAATCGGTTTGACGAACCTGCCGGAGCGGGTCATCCTGACCGTACAGGACAACGGCATTGGGATTTCCAAACCCCCGACCCGACGTGGCGGGATGGGAATGCATACCATGCGGTACCGCGCTCGAATGCTGGGAGCTTCGTTTGATGTGAGTGCGGGCGCCAAGGGCGGGACGATCGTTACCTGCGCCCTGCCCAAAAGCCCCGTCGCAAAAACCGTCGAACCATGAGCACCGCCAAGACTCGAATTCTCATTGCGGACGATCATCCCATGGTTCGGGATTGGCTTTCGCAAATGATCAACCGCGAACCTGACCTCATGGTCTGCGGTGAGACCAGCGATGCGGCCCAGACTCTTGCCAAGATCCCCGTTTTGAAGCCGGACATGGCCATTGTCGATCTCACCATGGACGATAGTCGGGGCACTGAATTGATCTGTGAACTCGGCGAGCGTTTCAAGGACCTGCCGATCCTGGTGCTATCCATGCATCGCGAATCTTTGTACGCCGAACGCGCATTGCGCGCGGGCGCCAAGGGTTACATCACGAAACAGGAGGCCAGCCACAAGATCAAGGAGGCGATTCGCGCCGTGATCGCCGGGCAGATTTACATTAGCGAAGCGCACGCAAGCAAAATGATTCGCGAGATGGCTTCCCGTCCGCCCAACGCGCCGCGACTGCTGCTGGACAGCCTGACCGAGCGGCAACTGAAAGTCCTGCGGCTGATCGGTGATGGTTTTTCCAACCCGCAGATTGCGGAGAAACTAAGTTTGAGCGTTAACACTGTGGAAAGCTACAGCACACGCCTCAAGGAAAAGCTGGGCCTCGCAACGGCGAATGAACTTCTCCAGTACGCGATCAAGTTTAACAAGGCAGTCGGCGATTAAATCGCCACGCGATCAGATCCGAATCGGCAGCAAGAGAAACGGGATGCCTCGCCGGTAAAAACGACGCTGCACGGCCAGGACGGTGTAATTGTGCAGCCAGCGCGTGGCCAGCGTGTCTTTCGGGAACACCAGTTGGCCTCCGAAAAAGACCGCATTCGGGAATTTCTCCGTAATGAACGGGGCCATCTGATCCAATTCCGCCACGATGTCCGTCCCGATGGAGTAGTAACATTCGGCGTAATTGCCGTGATCCGTCATGTACTCGACATAATGATCTAGCTGCTCCAGGCAATTATTACGCAAGCTCTCGACTTCAGCCGAGCCTTTGAAGTTACCCGCATCCAAAACGCCGACCTGCACGAAAACAAAGTTCTTGAAATGGCCGCGAAACACGCGCGACACGCCGAGCAGGGTGTGCAGACCGAGACTGTTGAAGCCGCTGACCAGAATCACGGCGGTCTGGGCGTTCGGGTCACACGGGGGGACTGTCACCGTTTCGTCGCCCGCACCCATGTCTACCGCTTCCAGCAGGCTGTCCAGCCGTTTGAGAAACGTGCGGGTGTAGTCGTAATGGCGGCGAATGACAAGGGCCGACGCGACCAAACCCCCCGTCAGCACGAGCGTGATCCAGCCGCCATCCCGGAATTTCAGGATGGTCATCAATACGAGGATGGCCGACGTGAGCGCGAGGGCGACACCATTGACGAGGAGCTTCCACTTCCATGGCCGGGTCAACGCGCGCTCCTGCCAGGCATGCCGCACCATGCCGAGTTGGGAAAGGGAGAAGGTGATAAAGACATTAATGCTGTAGAGCACCACGAGGATCCTGACCGAGCCGGCCGTCAGGAGCATCATCGCCAAGGCCGCGCCACCCATGAGCAGGACGCCATTCTGCGTGACAAGCCGGTCGCTGAGCGTCGCGAACTTCGTGGGCATCCAACGATCCAGCGCCATGTTCGCCAAGGCGCGCGGGCCTCCGAGAAAACCCGCCTGCGCCGCCACCAGTAGCAGCACGGCTTCCGACACCAGGGCGACCAAAACGAAGACCACGCCGGCCCTGCCCCATCCTCGGGTGAGTGTTTCGAAAAGGACTGCATTCAGCGTCTTGCCGGGTTGATGTTCCACGTGGAGGAGCAGGTAGGCGATCATCAATCCCGTCGCCGTGAACGCGAGCGAGATCGCCATGTAATTCATCGTGCGCTTGCCCGTTTGCACTCTTGGCTCGCGCAGAATGGGCAGGCCGTTGCTAACCGCCTCGATGCCGGTGTACGTGCCGGCGCCAAGGCTGTAGGCGCGGAGCATCAATAAGAGAGTGCCCAACAGGCCGAGTTCGCCGCGGGAGGCACGGACACTGTCGGCGGTCGTATGCATCAATGCGGGAAAATCCGCGGCATGCAACGCCAACGCGTAGAGGATTACGAACGCGTGCGTGATCACGAAGATCAAGAACATCGGCACTAGCACCATGACCGACTCCTTGACGCCGCGCAGGTTCAACAAGGTCAACACCAATACGCCGACAACCGCAAAACCCAGTTTGAAGGGCTGCCACGCTGTGGGCAGAAAGCTGAATAGCGCGTCCGCGCCACTCGCAATCGAGATCGTGATAGTCAGCACGTAATCAATCAGCAACGCGCAGCCGGACACCATGCCGACAGCCGGGGAAAGCAACTTGCTGGCGACGAGATAACCGCCGCCGCCGCTTGGGAACAGTTCGATGATTTGCGTGTAGCTGGCGCTGATAACAAACACGGTGACCGCTGACGCCAGCGCGACGAAGATACTCAGGTAGGGGTGTGAGCCGAGGGCGAGAAAAGCCTCCTCGGGACCGTAACAGCAGGATGACAGGCCGTCCGCGCCCAAACCAACCCAGGCAAAGAAAGCAATCAGCGAGAGTTTATGAAAAATGGCTTGATCGTGAGGGCTTAAGGCCGGCCCGAGAACCAGGGATCGCACGCGTTTACCCAACGGCTCAGAAACCGATGGTCGATCAGTCATCTGGCCCCTGGCAATACGGGAATCGGCGGCGGAGAATGGAGTGCGTTCGGCGCTGGGGTTGAATCGTAACCGCGTTAAACATTTCCGTCGGGCCTTTTTGCCAACCGCGGCCTCTCACTTCGCTGACGGCCGCGACTCTACCCCAGAGGAAACGAGATGGCAATCAGCGTTCCTTTTTTGGGAAGGATGCGCGGGCTGGCAACAGCTCCCGCGCATCCTCCACATGTCCGCAACCCGGAGTGTGGTCCGGGCTGCCCCTAGACAGCGGCTTCGCCAGTTTCGGCCGTGCGGATCCGCATGGCCTTGCTGATCGGCCAAACAAAGATCTTGCCGTCCCCGATCTTCCCGGTCTTGGCGGTTTCCTGAATCGCTTTGACAACGCGGTCCACAGCCTCGTCGCCCACGACAATTTCCAATTTGATCTTCGGGACGAAGTCCACGGTGTACTCGCTACCACGAAAGACTTCGGTTTGGCCCTTCTGGCGACCGAACCCTTTGACCTCGCTCACAGTCATTCCCTGAATCCCGATTTCTGCGAGCGCCTCTTTGACCTCATCCAGCTTGAACGGTTTGATAATCGCTTCAATTTTATTCATGAAATCTCCTTAGGGAGTTGGAGGAGGGAGAGACACTCGCGCATCTCTCCCTCCCCGAATCATTTGGTTACGACTGGTGAGCAATGTGCTCCGGATAAGCGTGTCCGCCATGTTCGTGAAGATCGAGACCTTCGATCTCGCCTTCCTTGGAAACGCGCAGTGTGCCGGTGGCTTTCACCGCGTACATGAGGACGAACGCCGCCACGAAGACGCCGAGACCGATCGACGCATTGCCGATGATCTGCGCTACGAGCTGCGAAGTGCCGCCGCCGTAGAACAAACCGGTCACGACCATACCCGCTGAGTTGTCGGCGCCCATGGGCGTCGGCGCGCCGAATTCGCCGGTGGCAAACAGCCCCAGGCTCAACGTGCCCCAAATTCCGCAGAGGCCATGCACCGGCCACGCGCCGCACGGATCGTCAATGCGCAAGTATTCGAGCAGGTCGGTACCCAACACGACCAACACGCCGGCAACCGCGCCGAGGCAAATCGCGCCGAACGGCGAGACCCAGTAACAAGGACAAGTGATCGCCACCAAGCCGGCCAACAGTCCGTTCATCGTCATACCGCAGTCCCATTTCTTCGATCGCGGATACACGTAGAACATGGCCGCCAACGCGCCGGCGCAGGCCGCAAGGGTCGTATTGAGGGCTACCCGAGCGGTACCCGTTGTGTCCATGATGGACAGGGTGCTGCCGGGGTTGAAGCCGTACCAACCAAACCACAGGATGATGGTTCCGACCGCCGCGATGGTCATATCGTGATAGGGCAAAGGCCCACCGCCGTCCCGCTTGAACTTCCGGCCGAGGCGCGGCCCGAGTGCAATCGCGCCCGCCAACGCAATCATTCCACCGATCGTATGCACGATGGTTGAACCGGCAAAATCATGAAATGCCGCCGGCTTGATGGTGTTCAACCAGCCGTCCGGCCCCCACGCCCAGTGCCCGAAGATTGGGTAGAGGAATCCGCTGACGCCAAAACTGTATAACAAATCGCCCCAGAAGCCGGTCCGACCGAGCATCGCACCCGAGGTGATTGTCGAAGCACAGTCAGCGAAAGCGAATTGGAACAGCACGTAAGCGTAAATGGCGATACCCGTGCCCTCGTAGGTCACCGGCACGTTGTGTAGGAAATACCACGTGTGCCCACTGCCGTCGCCCCAGCCGATGAATCCGTTGCCGTGCCCGAACATCCAGGCGAACCCCCAGGCCCAGAACAAAATGCCACACAAGCACGTATCCACCACGCCTTCGAGCAACACGTTCACGGCCTCGCGCGTCCGCGCAAACCCGGCTTCGAGAAACATAAAGCCCGCTTGCATGAAGAACACAAGGAACGCCGTGACGAGTACCCACATAGTATTCATGGGGTTGACGTACGGGGGGTTGTCTGGTGTCGGGGCCGGGGCAGCTACTGCGGCCGCCGTAGCCGCAGCTGGCGCGGTTGCGGTCGTGGCTGTCCCGGTGTCCGCATGAGCCTTGAGCGCCGCGCTGCCAAAGTAGGCAGAAACACCCAACATCACCAGGAAACACAATCCGAGTCCGAGCATCTTTCCGCCGAATATCGCGTAGAACAACCGGCGCTCCTTCGGGTCTCGCATTTTTGTCGTGAACTTTTTAATCATAATCTCTCTCGCTCTCCTATTTCTCCGAGGTTTCGGTTCTCACAGCGGGCTTTTTGTATAGAGTTGGCGACCCGCAATCCACCCTAGCGAAGGAACCAGGCTCGCATGGCAATCCAGCATTTGCAGCCCACGTGCCACGTGGTATATCTACAGGTGCAAATATCTATTGTGCAGACTATTACGATTTTCAATCCATGGGTAGATGAGGCCCGCTGTGGTCGAGAATTCACCATCGAGTTCATATAGTAACAGTTGTCAAGAAATAGTTGAGAGGTTTTACACTCTCTTTCAATGACGGGGATAGGCCCGTCATTTCTTCCAAAGAACTCTTCGACCGTTTTGTGCTTTTCCACACAACTCCCCCTACATGTCAGCGGCACTTCACGGGCATCGAATCGAAGAGGTGCGGCGGGACTATTCACGCCTTGGAACACTCACCGCTTGATTTTGTCCCGGGATTATGAAAAAAGGTTGACACTTCGATGGGGAAAAACCTTAAGATTGCCCTTGGTTCGGATCACGGCGGCCTCGAACTCAAGAATCAGCTTCTCGGTTATTTGCAGAGCCGCGGCTTTTTCGTGCAGGACTGCGGCACGCACAGCAAAGAGGCAGTGGACTACCCGCGCATCGCGTACACCGTCGCCCGGCTGGTGGCGAGCGGGATGTGCGACCGCGGGATCGTGGTGGACGGAGCGGGCATCGGGTCGGCGATGGCGGCCAACAAAGTCCGTGGCGTGCGGGCGGCAGCGTGTTACAGTGTCGCCCTCGCGAAGAATTCGCGGGAGCACAACGACGCCAACGTGCTGACGCTTGGCTCGGGCCAGACCAATTTTGAGACGGCCAAGCAGATCGTCGAGACTTTTCTGGCGGGTGAATGTGTTGAAGAACGGCATCGGAAACGGGTACAACTGATCAATGCAATCGAAAACGGACCCATTGAGACCGGAGCGCACCAGTCAACCTTGCTGGCCACGGTGGGAGAACCGCGCATGAGCGCCTCGCAGTCCGACCTCGAACGCATCGCCAAACGCGTCCAGGAGCTTCTCGCGTCCCAGGGGAATCCGCCGATAGCGGCGACGGTGTCCCGACCGGGATTCTCGCCCGCGCAAATTGCCCAACTCATCGACCACACGGTTTTGCGGCCGGACGCCACCAAGGCGGATGTTGAACAGCTTTGCCGCGAGGCGCGCCAGGCCAACTTCTATTCGGTTTGCGTCAATCCGACGTGGGTCTCGCTTGCGCGGCAGTTGCTCGAAGGTTCGAGCGTCAAAGTCTGTTGCGTGGTCGGCTTTCCGCTCGGCGCGCAACCGCCCGAAACCAAGGCGATGGAAGCGCGTGCGGCCATCCGCCAGGGCGCGAAGGAAATCGACATGGTGATCAACGTCGGCGCGCTCAAGAGCGGCGACGATGAGATGGTGTTGCGGGACATTCGCGGGGTCGTTGAGGCCTGCCGGGACGGCAGCGCGAAATGCAAAGTGATTTTTGAGACGTCGCTGCTAACCAATGAAGAGAAGGCCCGCGCTTGCGAGCTTTCCGTGAAGGCGAACGCGGACTTTGTGAAGACCTCGACCGGGTTCAGCTCGGGTGGCGCGACGGTGGAAGACGTGTCGCTGATGAGCCGGATTGTTAAGGACAAGGGCCTCGGCGTGAAGGCGTCGGGGGGAGTGCGGTCGCTGGCCGATTTGCTGAAGATGGTTGCAGCGGGCGCGACGCGCATCGGCACGTCAAGTGGGCTGAAGATTTTGAAGGAAGCCCGGGGAGAAGCCGTTTCGTCGGAAGGCGCGAAGTATTAGAGGATACGAAAGGATAAAACATGGCCGATCTACGCTCTTACATTTTTCTCGATAGCCTGCAGCCGCAGGTGGCGTCGTTTTTCGCCACGGTCTCGCAGGGCTTCCTGCCGATCGCGGGGCAGGCGTCGCTCTTCGTCGAGATTTCGCCCGGCATGGAGATCAACCGTGTCACCGACGTTGCGCTCAAGTCCACCAAGGTCACGCCCGGCATGCAGATCATCGAGCGCTTGTACGGGATGCTCGAAATTCATTCTGAGTCCCAGGCCGATGTGCGCCAGGCGGGCGCGGCCATCCTTCAAGCGCTCGATCTCAAAGAGGAAGGGCGTTACAAGCCCCAGATTTTCAGCAGCAGCATCATCCGTCGCATTGACGATTATCATACAATGCTCATCAACCGCACGCGTCATGGCAACATGATCCTGCCCGGTCATACGCTCTTCACGATGGAGTGCGCGCCGGCGGCGTACGCTGCGTTTGCGGCGAACGAGGCGGAGAAGGCCGCGGAGATAAACATCCTGGAAATCCGCGCGTTCGGCAGCTTCGGCCGCATCTATCTCGGGGGCGACGAAAAGGACATCGATGTCGCCGCCAAAGCCGCCGAGCAGGCAATCAACAGCGTCACGGGCCGCGAGATGAAGGGCAGTGGCGGCGGTTAGACCGCAACCAACAATTTGAACCGATCACAAAAAACGTAAGGAGATCCGCACATGGCAGATGCATTAGGTTTGCTCGAAGCACGTTCCTTCGCCGCGATGGTGGAAGGGGCCGACGCGATGGTGAAAGCCGCCAAGGTTGAACTCGTGAGTTACGAGAAGACGGGCGGCGGTTACGTTACGGCGGTCATTCGTGGCGATGTCGCCGCGGTGAAGGCCGCGACTGATGCCGGGCGCACGGCGGCCAGCCGCGTGGGCGAAGTGGTGGCAGTCCACGTCATCGCGCGTCCGCACGAGAACGTCGACACCGTCGTCCCGCTGGGACGTGGCAACAAAGCTGCCAAGAAATAACAATTCACTCCGTGGACTGCCGGTCGTTTGCGCCAACGCGGCGGCCAGCAGTCTCACTGGGAGTTTTTGCTTATGAATCTTGGCAAAGTTGTCGGCACCGTCGTCGCCACGCGCAAGGAGTCCAGCATGGACGGGTTGAAGTTCATGCTGGTCAAGCACGTCGATCCCGAAGGCAAAGAAACCGGCGGGCAGGTGGTGGCCGTCGATGCGGTCGGCGCCGGTCCTGGCGAGTTGGTGTTGATTGCCACGGGCAGTTCGGCGCGCCAGACCCTCGCCACGAAAGACCGGCCGTGCGATGCGGTCATCATGGCCATCGTGGACAGCTGGGAAATCGGCGGCACCGAGAAGTATCGAAAGGATTAGTGCGCCATGGCAGGACTTAGCGAGCAGGAAATCGATCTTATCGCGCAACGCATCGTCGCCGACCTCACGGGACGCGGCGGCGCGTCCGCACCGGCAGCCTCATCCTCGTCGGCTTCTGCTTCCGCGCCGTTGCGGGACATCGGCATCTTCGACACCATCGACGAAGCGGTCAAGGCGGCCAGCATCGCCTTTTGCCAGTTCGACCAGCAGGGCTTGAAGAAGCGCAATGAGATCATCGCTGCGATTCGGCAGTCGATGCGGGAACATGGCAGCGCGCTGGCGCGGATGGCGCACGAAGAAACGGGGCTCGGGCGTTACGAGGACAAGATCCTCAAGAACCAACTGGTCACCGAGAAAACGCCCGGCACGGAAGATCTACTCTCTCACACTGTTACCGGTGACGATGGCTTGACGCTCACCGAGCCGGCGCCGTTTGGCGTTATCGGAGCCATCACGCCGACGACCAATCCGACTTCGACGATCATTAATAATACGATTGCGATGCTTTCGGCGGGGAATGCGGTGGTGTTTAATGTCCACCCGAACGCCAAGCGGTGCTCCTGCCATAATGTTGCGCTCATCAATAAGGCTGTCGTTGCTGCTGGTGGGCCGCGCAACCTGATTACCTGCGTGGCGAACCCGACGGTCGAAAGCGCGCAGGGATTGATGAAGCACTCGGGCGTGCGCCTCGTTGTCGTTACGGGCGGCGGTGGCGTTGTGCAGGCCGCGATGGCGAGCGGCAAACGCGCCATCTGCGCCGGGCCCGGCAATCCGCCCGTGGTCGTGGATGAGACGGCGGACATTGACAAGGCCGCGCGCGACATCGTTTTTGGCGCGTCCTTCGACAACAACATTATCTGTGCTGATGAGAAGGAATGCCTCGTCGTTTCCAGCGTGGCGGACCAGCTTATCAAGGCGATGAGTTACAACGGCGCGTACTTGATCACGAAGGAACAACTGGCCGCGGTCGAGAAGGTGGTGTTCAAGCAAACCCATGGCCCGCGGCAGGAAGCGGACATTGACCGCTCGCTCATCGGCAAGAGCGCGAGCGTCATCCTGCAGAAGGCGGGCATCCGTTGCGACGACAGCATTCGTCTCGGTATTTGCGAGGTGGACCACGATCATCCCCTGCTCTGGACCGAACAGATGATGCCGATTTTCCCGGTCACGCGCGTGCGGGACGCCGACGAGGGCATCGATTTTGCGATGCAACTTGAGCATCCGCGACGGCACACGTTCGTCATGCATTCGGACAATCTTTCGAACCTTAGCCGCATGGCGCGCGAGTGCAACGCCAGCATCTTCGTCAAGAACGGCCCGTCGCAGGCGGGGCTTGGATTCAAGGGCGAAGGTCCCACGTCGTTCACCATCGCCAGCCCCACGGGCGAAGGCATGACGACCCCGAAGAGTTTTTCACGCTGGCGGCGCTGCACGCTGGTCGGCGCGTTTAGAATTGTGTGAAGAAATACCCCGCCATCGCGGTTATCGAATTCAGCAGCATCGCCGACGGTCTCTATACGTCTGATGCGATCCTGAAGAAGGCGCCCATTGCCATGATCAAGGGTGGGACGGTCAGCGGCGGTCGCTATCTCACCATCTTCGGCGGCACGACAGGCAGCGTTGGCGAATCACTCAGCGAGGCGCTTGTCATCGGCGCCGGCAGCGTGCTGGACCACGCGTTCCTGCCGGATGTGCATGCGAAGATTCATGATGCGATGTTGGGCAAGCGGACCAATTCCGAGCAAGGTTCGGTGGCTATTTTGGAGACGGATACGATTGCCGCCAACGTCCGCGCCGCGGAAGTCGCTATCAAAGGGACGGACGTGAATTTGGTCGAGTTGCGGCTTGCGGAGTACGAGATGTCGGGCAAAGCCATCAGCCTGTATAGTGGTGAGTTGGAGGAAGTCCAGTCGGCCATGAATATCGCCAGCGATTTCCTGCGCGGACGGCAGGCTTTCACGCATTACCGCATCATCGCGCGTCCTCATGAAGCGCTCGCCAAACAACTTGATGACACGACGCGGTACCTCGATGCCAAGTTGCACGAACTCGAAGGCGAGGAGGCGTCGTAATGCTGTTGGGCAAGGTCATCGGTACGCTCACGCCGTGTGTCGTATACACGGGACTCGAAGGCGTCCCGATGCTCTGGATTCAGCCGCTCGATAAACAGGGCCAACCGAAGGGCGAACCTGTCGTCGCCTGCGATGGCACGCGCATGGCGGGGCCTGAAGAGTTGGTGTATTACGAAGGCGGACGCGAGGCGGCGATGCTGCTGGAGCCGTGGTTTGTGCCTGTCGATCACGCGATCGTCGGAATTGTGGATGAATTGCATGCGGAATAGGAATGAGGCAAAGACCCCTCACCTTAATCCTCTCCCCCAAGGGGAGAGGAAATCGATGTCGAACGGATTGGATCTAAGATGATCATCGGCACTGTCAGGGGCAATATCGTTTCGACGATCAATCATCCGTTTTACGACGGGAAGAAGTTGATGATCGTCGAGAAAGAGGATTTCGCTGGGAAGGCTGGCGGCTATCTCATCGCCATCGATGGCGGCGTGGGTGTCGGCGTCGGCGAGCGCGTGTTGGTCATCGATGAAGGCAATTCCGCGCGACAGATCGTAAAAGACAGCAAGGCGCCGCTACGTTCCATCATTGTGGCGATAGTTGACCATGTCGAAGCCATGACGTAAGTTTGGTGCGTTGTGAGGTTTGACGTAACAGTGGAAGCTGGCGGTGACGGCTTCGTGGCAGAGTGCGAAAGCATGGCTTGCAGCGCCCAGGGCCTCAGCCCCACCAACGCTCTCGACTCCCTCCGCGACGAGATTCGTTATCGCCTCGAACTCTGCCCCTGCACCACGGTCAATGACGATTACGTCGAATTGAATGTTGTCTCAGCGCTGTGATCTGCCTCTCGATTGCGTTTGCTGCGACCGTCTTAACTTCCACGCTTCCACTTCGTCCTGGGTCGCTGGCATAGGCCATACCGCATCGCGGCCGTCCCACATCCGAGAACCCGTCCTTGGCGGCAAGGGATTCGGGTCGCCTCCATTATCGACACCATCATCGTTCACGGAATACAACGTGAAAGTTCCGTCCGCGTTCAGACTGTAGTGTAGCGGCTTACCATCCATCCAATCATGCGGCAGCGCCGGCAGAAACTCAGGCACGAGAAGCGACAGATTGGCTGGGTAAGTGCCGGTACGCAGTTTGTAGCGGTTGAGGGCAACAGCAGCGACTGTCATCTCCCGTAACGTTTCATATTGGACGGCTTCATGGATCTGGGTGTACGCACCATAGCTCGTGCCGTAAAGCAGATAACGCCACTGATTATAGTGCGTCCATCGACGCTCGGGCTTTACCGACCAAGCTGTCAATGACTTTCGCATGACTACCTCTCGCGCTCCGTCCACGTTGTCTTGCCATTGACGCAAAGCGTGGAGCTCGTCCTGCTGTTCCCACGCAGTTCGCCACACAAACCAGTGGACTACCGACGTCAACCAGTCCTTCCAGTTTTCCAACTCGCCCTTTACTCCGCTTTGCAAATCTTCCGACCCATAACTGCTTAACCCCACGCAAGAGAGTGCGTACGCGAGAAAATCAGCCCAATCCAACCGTCGATTTCCGCCAGAGGAGCAATAACCAACCACGTCTTTGAGCGCGACACGATCATAAACTCGCAGGGATGTCACCCTCTCCACTTCCAAGCTTGGGACATAATCAGGTAGGCATCCCGCGCCTTGCCAGTCTTCCTGGAGCCTCGCCAACTGCTGGTCCGTCAAACCTTCAGATTGGAGGGCCTCCCACGTCACGTGTAGTCCAAGATTCGCCGTACGCAGGCGCAAAACCTGTACGCCAACCATCCGCTCGTCCTTCTGGAGCCGCACCAACGCCGCAAGTGTCGTGATATCGTCCAACGCGGTGTTCAGATTCCCGCGATGCAATGCTTCCATCGCAGACGCCGCAAGCCATTCCCGTAAGTGCCGTATCCTTTCCAGATGAGGCAACTGCTTGTCCAGGTCTCTTGTGTAATCCAGCTCGATGCCGAGCAACGGTTGACGCGCCGCGACTCTGGCGTTTTCCAACGCATTGCTGACAGCGGCAAGGTTCTTGGTCAGCTCATCCCAACTGCATGTCGGCGGTAGCGTTGGGACATAGGGCTGTTCCTCCACCTCTCCGGGCCTCGATCGATTCTCGCCAGAAGGGATTACAGGAGGTGACGGTCGCCGGTCTGTAAGTCGTTCTTGCAGGTGCAACACCTCCCTGCGTCCTGCAGAAGTAAATATCGGTATGGCGAGTCCATACCAGCCCAAGGGGTTGGCCTTGGAGTTAGTGATAACTTCATCGACTACTGCCAACAATGCGGGTACGCCGTTGCCTCCCGCAGGCGGCTTCGGCAAATCAATTTCTCCCAGCGCCAACTTCTCGCCTTTGGCGCGGAGTTCGGCTTTGTAACGGGCGAGTAGGATGCGGCCACGGATGTTTTCTTCGAGGATGAAGGCAACGAGGACCACCAAAAGGACGAGCACGGATTTCCAAACCCAGCGCAGGATTACTCGGAACTTTTTCACGGTTGCTTCTCTGCCGTGGCTTGCTGGCCGCTCATGGGCGTTGTTATACTCTGCGGTTGTGAAGCCAGCGCCAGACTACCAGCAGGCGGAGGTGCTGCCAAGTAATGAAGCAGCGAGTGGCAGTGGGCGCATTCCACGTCATGTCCTGATGGCGGCGCTCATTCTCGGGCTGGTCACGGTGGCGATCTTTGCGCGGACTTGGAACCACCAGATGCTTTACTGGGATGACGACGAGAATGTGTTGCAGAATCCGCTTGTGGTGATGCCGGTTGCGGCGGGGTTCAAATTGATTTTCACCGCGCCGTTCTCCACAGATTACTATCCGCTCACGTACATCAGTCTTGCGCTCGATCATTGGGTGTGGGGTGGGCACTTTTTTGGATATCACGTGACGCAAACGTTGCTGCACGGGTTGAACGCGTTTCTGGTCGTGTTGCTGGTGTGGCGGTGGACACGAGTGTCGGAGGTCGCGGTGCTGGCGGGCGCGTGGTTCGCGTGGCATCCGGTGCAGGTTGAAACCGTCGCGTGGATCGCCGAACGCAAGAACGTGCTCGGCGCCTGCCTGTTTCTGCTGGCTTGGCTGGCGTATTTGCGGATCGACGAGTCAGACGAGAAGTCGTCCTCTGCGACCCGCTGGAGAGTTGTGGCATTGGTGCTCTTCATGCTTGCGGTGCTGGCACACGCCCTGGTAATCGTCATGCCCGCGTTGCTGCTGCTTTATGAAATGTGTTTGCGTCGGCGAAAATTCTCCGCGGCGTTGCGACGGACGTGGCTGTTTTTTGTGCCGGCCGGTTTTGCGGCCCTGATGCGGGTACTCGGGCATGCAGGATCCGGTCAACTGTCGAGTCCGTTTCGAAACTTGTCGGAGGGGGTTTTGACGATGACCAAGGTGGTCGGCGAATATCTCGACGCGCTGTTCTGGCCCGCGCGGTTGAGCAATCATTACACCGTGACGGCGGTGGATAGCATCGGCAATCCGGGCGTTATGGTGACCTTATTGTGGTTGGTGGCGTGGGCAGTTCTGGCCTGGCGCGGGCGAACGTTGCGGCGTTGGACCATTTTTGCTCTCGCGTGGTTCCTGATCTGTCTTGCGCCCGTGTTGCAGATCGTGCCGCATCCGACGCTGCGCGCGGACCGGTACCTGTACCTTGCGGCGCTCGGGATTTTTGTGCTGGTCGCAGAATGGTTGGAAAAGAAGCGTGTCATCCTTATTCTCGCCGGGCCGCTGACGGGCGTTTGCCTGATTGGGTTGACGCTGGCGCGCATCCCGGACTGGCACGACCCGAAAGCGTTGTGGAGCGATTGTGTCCGGAAGAATCCGCGGTCGGCGGTGGGTTATTACAGCCTCGCAGGAGTGTCGATCATGGAGCAGGACTGGCCAACGGCGGAGGGTTACCTGGAAAAGACCGTCGCGTTGAAGCCCAACTTTGCTGAGGCGCATGCGCGCCTTGGCGAGGTCTATTTGATGGAGAACAAGGAAGCGGGGGCGCGGGAGGAACTGCAACGGGCCCTCGCCTTGAAACCCCAACTCACGGCAGCACGCCACGACCTGATGCTTCTTGAACAACGCCATCCATAACGAGTTCCTTCCGCTGCCGAGCGACGCGGCCCTGCGAATTGCGTGGCCGACGCCGAACCATTTTCTGTTTGATGCGCCGGAGAAGTTTTTCGCGCGCACGCGCGTGAATGCTGATTATGGGAAACCGGGATGGACGCGCGACTGCGGGAAGCGGCTTCATCGCGGGTGTGACATTGCGCCGGTCAAGGTTACGGCGACGGGAAAGAAGACGCTGGTCGTCTTTACGGATTGCGCCACGAACAGCGATTTTGAAAGCGAAGAGCCTACCTTCGTGCCGCATGATGACGTGTTTTGCGTGTTCGATGGACGCGTTGCGGAAGTTGTGGAGGACGAGAACCTGTCGGACTTCGGCAGGCACGTTGTCGTAGAGCATGTTTGGCCGAGGAGTGGGGAGAAGTTTTTCACGTTGTACGCGCATCTGGCGGAGATCAGTATTGCAGGTTCGGCAGTGATAAGCGGTCAACGGATTGGGAAGATGGGTCAGACTGCTCGTAGCGCTGATGCGCGCAGCTGGATGGCGATTGCGCCGCATTTGCATTTCGAAGTGCGGGATGTAAACAAGCAATCATTTGATCCGGTGGAGTTTCTCACGAAATTCCTTCCTGATCGGCAGGCGTAGACCGCCGCTGCAGGTTTCCTGTCACCTGTTTGGCTTTTCCCGCCTCTTATACGGCGTTATGATGTCAACCGACGCAAGATCCGCCATGGAACGCAATGATACGGAATTGGTATCGCAAAGCCTGCACGGCAGCCGTGAGGCTTTCGGGCGAATCGTGGAGCAGTATCAGTCATTGATTTGTTCCCTCGCCTACAGCGCCACGGGCAGCCTGACGCAAAGCGAGGACCTGGCGCAGGAGACGTTTGTCATTGCCTGGAAGCAACTGGGGCAGTTGCGTGAGCCGGAAAAATTGCGGTCCTGGCTGTGCAGCATCGCGCGGTCGGTCATTAGCGGCGCCCGACGGCAGCAAGTGCGTGAGCCGGCGCATGGGGCGGAAACGTTGGACGGTATCCAGGAAAGCATGGCCACCGAACCCCTGCCCTCCGAGCACGCGATCAGTCGCGAGGAGGAAGCGATTCTTTGGCGATCGTTGGAAAAGATCCCCGAACTCTACCGCGAACCGCTCGTGCTTTTTTATCGGGAACACCAGTCCATCGAGTCCGTGGCGACAGAATTGGAATTGTCCGAAGACGCGGTGAAGCAGCGATTGTCGCGGGGCCGCAAGTTGCTGACGGAAGAGGTGACGGCGTTTGTGGAAGGCACGTTGCAGCGGACGAATCCCGGCGAGGCGTTCACGCTGGGCGTACTGGCCACGCTGCCGGCCATGACAATTTCCGCTAAAGCGGCGACGGTTGGCGCGGCGGCCAAAGGCGCGGGCTTGATGGGTTTGCTTGGCGCTGTTCTAACTCCGCTGTTGGCTTTTCTAAATCTTTTCGGGATTTGGCGCCTGAGCCACAAGGCGGCGCGTTCGGACCGCGAACGTAACATTTACAAGATTTTTTTCCCCGTGCTCGCCGGCAGTATCGTCGTAGTCATTTTGCTGACGAGCCTGCTGATGTCTCACGGCGACTCCTTCATCAAAACAAATCCTTCCTTGTTCGCCGGTTTGATGACCGGGTTGATTTTGGGTTATCCGCTGCTGCTCATTCCGTTTTGCATCTGGTTTTATCGTGCCGTAAGAAAATTGGCCCCGGAACTGCCGCCGGCGGAAGTCGTGACCAGACCGGGGAATTCCGTCTGGGAATATCGCAGCCGCTTTCAACTGCTCGGCCTGCCGTTCATTCATCTCCGCACTGGCGGCTGGCAAAGCTGGCCCGTGAAAGAATTGAAACCGGTAAAGGCCTGGATTGTCGTCACCGATGGCGTCGCGTTTGGCGCATTATTTGCGTATGGCTCCGTGGCGGTGGCGCCCATCAGTATCGGCGCTTGCGCCGTTGGTCTGCTTTCCTATGGCGCCATGGCTGTCGGCGCTCTCGCGGTTGGTGGGTTCGGTTTTGGCATTTGGGCGTTCGCCGGTTTTGCATTTGGCTGGCAGGCATCCGCCGGCTGCGCCATCGCGTGGAACACAGCGTCGGGTGCCCAGTATGCCATCGCCCATCAGTACGCTCTCGGCCCAATTGCCCACGCGGCACAGGTGAACAACGAATTCGTCAGGCACCTAGTGAAATCGAGTCCGTTTTTTCGGGTTTGCTGGATGATTGTGCCCTATTTCTTCTGGCTGATGTGGATTTGGGCGATTCCGCTGATGATTTCCATGATTGTTCAGTGGCGGGTCATTGCGGGCAGACGTCTACTACAGCGGTCAACCACGCGTTAGATTCAGAGAAATATCCCTATGAAAATCACTTTCATGGCCCTTGTCCTCACTGTCAGCCTCTTAACAGCAATTCCTCTCCCGGCACGGGCCGGCGAGGCGTCTGCTAAACCTTCCTTTGCCGTCAAAGTTACCGGCAAAGGCGCACCGGTAATTCTTATTCCCGGTCTCTCCTGTTCCGGTGCGGTCTGGGATGGCACCGTCGAGCATCTCAAGGATCATTACCAGTGCCACGTGCTGACGCTTGCGGGCTTCGCCGGCCAGCCGCGTATTCCGGCTCCGTTTCTCGAGACTGTCCGCAATGACCTTGCCGTTTATATCCGCGACCAAAAACTCGACCATCCCGTCATCATCGGCCACAGCCTTGGGGGTTTCCTCGGCCTCTGGCTCGCTGAGCACAATCCCGATCTCACGGGACCGCTTATCATTGTCGATTCGCTGCCGTTTCTGCCGGCCAGTTTCACGCCCGGGGTCACGGTGGAAACCGTCAGGCCCTTGGCGGAAACAATGCGCGCTGGCATGGCGGGCGCTCCCTCGCAGTTTGTTTCGAATTCTACGCCGCAGGTCAGGATGATGGTGACCAAGCCGGCTGATTTCGACCGCATCATGTCCTGGGTCAAAATTACCGACCCGCTGGCTGCCGGCGACGCCGTGTTCGACTTGTTCAGCCATGATCTGCGTGATGATCTCGGCCAGATCAAGTCGCGCGCGCTTGTACTGGGAACGTGGATCGCCTATAAAGACTATGCCACTCGCAAGGAGACCGGGAGCAGAATCCGCCAGCAGTACACTCAACTCAAGGACTGCAAAATTGTCATGGCCGAGACGCGGCATTTCATCATGCTCGATGATCCGCCATGGTTTTACCAACAGGTGGACGCGTTCCTTGCCAAGCCGGGTCGAAATCAAGTCAGCTACCGCTGAAAAGCTGATCGCAAATTTTACGCGCGGCGGATGTCTGTCCCCTTTTGCCATGCAGCATCACTCCGAGTAGCGGGACCTTGCAGAGTTTTGGCAGGACGCGAATGTTCGTCTTTTCAGCCAAGCCTTGGCGACCACCCACGGTGTCGTTGAGCACGAGACCGGCGATCTTCAGGCCATGCGCGTTGGCCTGATGGGCGGTCAGGAGAGTGTGATTGATGGTTCCCAAGCCGAGGCGGGCGACGATTACGATTGGGAGTTTCAACGCTTTCGCGAGGTTGGCGACGAAGTAGTTTTCGCGGATCGGGACGAGAAGGCCCCCTGCCCCTTCGACGAGGACCACGGAATAGTCGCCAGCCAGTTGCTGGTATGTACGGAAGATCTTGCGGAGGTCGATCGACTTGCGCTCAAGTTTTGCGGCGACGCTGGGGGCGAGTGGATGACGGAGATAAATGGGGTTGATCACGTCGAGTGGTTGCTCGTGGTCCATGATTGCGGCGTAGATTTCGGCGTCGTGGCGTCCGCCTTTGCCACAGGCAATCGGTTTGAATGCCGCCGCACGCACGCCGCGCCGCCGCAACTCTGTCAGGAGCGCCGCGGTGACGTGTGTTTTGCCGACGCCGGTATCAGTTCCCGTGATGAAGAGGTTTCGTCGCATCGGTTCCGGGTTCGAGTGTTCTCGCGCAGGCGGCCACGGCCAGGACAGACAACAGTGGAATGATGGGATAGCGATACCGGCTGTTTCCCTCGGAACAGACACTGAGCGCGAGGAAGTACAATACCAGCACCGTCACGACGGCAAGCGCGCGTGTGTGTCGGATCGATCCGCAGATTGCCAGCACCACGAGCGCCAGCATGTACCCTGTGCCAGCCATCAGCCGCCATCGGGGTGTCGGTTGGAGATCGCGCAGGAAGGCATCCAGGGTCCGCTTTCCCGGCCCCAACAGCGTTTCAGCCGTGCCTTTCACAATTTCCGGCAACCGCCGCCAAGGTTTTGCGCCAAGCGTCTCGTAGATGACCTTCGCCTGCTCCCGCTGGGTCTTCTCGAAGGCCTCGCGTCCGTCAAAAAACTCAAGCGAGCCGGTGCGCTCAAGCAATCGCGCGCGTGCCACGTCCGTGGACACACCGGTTCGTTCCGCTTCGAGGCGGGCGGCCCACCCGGTCACGGTGGAGTTTTGCGCCGACAAACTGTAGAACCAGTGGCCGGTCAGCGAAGCATTTCTGGCCATCCATAATCCGATCAACGGCAAAAATCCGATGAGAAACAGGGCGACCGGCCGCCAGCGCATTCGCCACAAAAACGCTACGGCCAACACCACCAGCGGCAACCACAACCCGATGGCTCGGCACAACGTCGCCAGCGCCCAGACCACGCCGCAGAGGCACCAGGCAGAATTCTTCTCGCGACGCCAAACCAGCGCACAGACACCCACCAACAAGAACAAGGTGAACAGCGCTTCCGCCATGACCAGGCACGAGCGCATAACGGAATTGGGTTCCAGCGCTGTTATTAATCCGGCGAGCATCGCCGCTCCCGGCCTCAACCATCGCGAGGCCATGACCACCGTCAACGCGCAGCCGATCGCCGCGAGCACGCAGTTGGCAGCGAGCAGCACGCCGAGACGGTCACCGAAGATCAGCATCAGTCCGGCCAAGAACGCCGGATAGCCTGGCGGGCGATTGATGTCCGGTAACTCACGCCCATCGGGTGCCGCGGCGACGAAGCCTTTTCCCAGGGCCATGTTTCGTCCGAGTTCACGGTAGAGATCCGGGTTCTGGTCCGGTCGCAACTGAGGTAGCATGAATAGCACGACGCCCAGACGCACGAGGAGCGCGACGACAAATACGATGAGAGCCGGGCGCAGGTTCATAACAGCGAGAGCGGATCGACGTCCACCGTGGCGCTCACGTCATTCGGCATCTTGATCGCGGTGATGACCTTGCCAACGGCTTCGACCAGCGGCAGAATCTGCGCGCTGCGCATGACGATTTGGTAGCGGTACTGGTTTTGGACTTTTGCGAGGGGCGCGGGCGTCGCCCCGCCCATTAAGACCTTGAGGTCGGCGGTCTGTTTCTCAAATCCCCGGGCCAATGCCTCCGCGACGAATTTGGCCTTTTCCTCGCTGCGGCTGCGGACGGTAACGCAGACCATGCGGGTGGCGGGCGGGTATTGCAGTTCCTGGCGAGTTTCGATTTCTTCTTCGTAGAAGCCGAGGAAGTCGTGTTGCCGGGCGTATTGAATGGCGGAATGAAACGGCGTGAAACTTTGCACGACGACTTCGCCCTCGACATCGCCACGGCCGGCGCGGCCGGCGACCTGGACCAGCAGTTGGAAGGTACGTTCCGCGGCGCGGAAATCGGGCATGTGCAGGGCCATGTCGGCGTAGATGATGCCGACGAGTGTTACGTTTGGAAAGTGCAATCCCTTTGCGATCATTTGGGTGCCGACGAGGATGTCGATTTTGCCCACGCGGAAGTCGCCGAGGATTTCGCGGTAGAGCGACTTGCGTGTCATCATGTCGGAATCCATGCGCTGGACGCGGGCCTTCGGGAATGTTTTTTGGATCGAGGATTCCACTTTCTCGGTTCCCATGCCGCCGTATTTGATAGCGGGATCGCGGCACTCGGGACATTTGTCTGGCACGCGGCTGACAAATCCGCAGAGGTGACAGAGCAACTGCGCGGCCTTGCGGTGGTAGGTGAGCGACACGCTGCAGTTCGGGCATTTCGCCACGTAACCGCATTTCGGGCAGAACATGTGGGTGGCGTAGCCGCGACGGTTGAGGAAGAGGATGACCTGCTCTTTTTTGTCGAGGCGCGCCTGGATCGCGTCGCGGAGTTTGCGAGAGAGAACGAACAGACCTTTTTGGCGAATCATTTCCTGGCGCATGTCGATGATGCGCATGAGCGGCATTTTCTGATTGTCGACGCGCGAAGGCAGAGAGGTCAGGGTGTAGCGACCGCGCTGCGCGTTATAATACGATTCGAGCGCCGGGGTGGCGGAGCCGAGCACGACGGCGGCGTGTTCGATTTTGCCGCGCATGACAGCGACGTCGCGCGCGTTGTAACGCGGGGCTTCCTCCTGTTTGTAGCTCGTCTCGTGTTCTTCGTCGACGACGATCAGGCCGAGGGCCTGGACGGGCGCGAAGACGGCCGAGCGCGGGCCGATGACGATGTGGGATTGGCCATCACGAATCTTGTGCCACTGGTCGTGGCGCTCGCCGGCGCTCAGGTTGCTGTGGAGGACGGTGACTTCCTGATTCTGGAAGCGCGCGCGGAAACGTTCGACGGTTTGCGGGGTGAGCGCGATTTCGGGGACAAGGACGATGGAGTCCTTGCCCTGGTGGAGCGTGTGTTCGATGGCTTGGAGATAGATTTCCGTCTTGCCGCTGCCGGTCACGCCATGGATGAGGATGGGTTTCTCGGGGTTGTCGATGGCGGCGTTGCAGAGTTCCAATGCCTTCTGTTGGTCGGCTGTGAGGACCAAGGATTCGGAGGGGAGAAAGACCTCGCCGGCGAACGGGTCGCGGTCGTCGATTTGCTCGCTGAGGTGGACGTAGCCTTTCTCGGCGAGCTTCTTGACCGTGGCGGCGTCGGTGTCGGCGAGTTTCAACAGCTTGAAGAGGAACATGCCCGGAGATTTCTGCAAAATCTCCAGGGCACGGGCTTGTTTCGGGGCGCGCTTCTTGAGTTTGGCGAGGTCGTCTGGGGAAATCTTGCCGGGCTTGACGTACTGGCGTTCTTTCCAACTGATCTTGCCCTTGCGCACCACTTCGGGCAGGGCGCATTTCACGCAGAGTTCGACGGGACAGCAGTAGTACTTGCCCATCCAACGGGTGAGTTCGAGGACTTTGTCGCCGAGCAGCGGTTTCTTGCCGATGACGTCGCCGATTTCTTTCAGGTGCGGGTACTGTGAATTGTTCGCGAGGCCGACGACGTAGCCTTGCGCAGTCCTTTTGCCGAACGGGACGGCGACGCGCGAGCCGATCTGGACCGTGCCTGCCAGATGCGACGGGATGCGGTAGTCGAATTCGCGGTCGAGGGCGAGGTCGACGACGATACGTGCAATGGAACCGGTCACAATGGAATAATACAGAAGTTGTGGGGGATTTCCGATTTTTGATTTTGGATTCTGGATTGGAGGAGTAAAATGGGCGGGAAGTGAGGTGACGGCATCCGCCGTCGCTAAAGCTATGGCGCGACTCGGGAACAGTATATCGAGAAAGTGAGGTCCCTCGTGATAAAAGCAAAAATCATTGGTTTTGCGGCAACAAAACATCCGGTGAAGGCGCGGGCGTTCTACGAGAAGACGTTGGGGTTGAAGTTTGTGAGTGATGATCCGTTTGCGATTGTGTTTGATGTGAATGGGACAATGTTGCGGGTGCAGAAGGTGCCGGAACTGGAACCGGCGGGGTATACGGTGTTGGGGTGGGAGGTGGCGGATATTCGGGCTGAGGTGGAGGGGTTGGTGAAGAAGGGTGTGAAGTTTGAGCGGTACGAGTTTCTGGAGCAGGATGAGTTGGGGATTTGGGTGAGTCCGGCGGGTGGTAAGATTGCGTGGTTTAAGGATCCGGACGGGAACATACTTTCATTGACGGAGTTTGCGAGCACGAAAGGCACTAAGTAGACACGAAGAGGCACGAAGGAAGGCAAACGGGCGGGACGCCCGTTCTACGGCAGAGGGCACAGCCAGCAGGCGGAACGCCTGTTCAACAGGGAGTTTGCGGCATGATGAAGGGACAATTGATTCAGCGGGCGAGACGCCCGCGCCACTAGAGCTTTATGATCATAGTTGAAACAGATGTCGAACGAAGGCTTTTGACGGTGACGTATTGCGGGCATGTGGTGCCGTCAGAATTTGAGCCGGCGATGGAGGAGATTCGGGAGGGGTTGGGGAAATTGGAGCCTGGTTTCAGGTTGTTGACGGATCTGGGTGGGTTGGAGGCGATGGATTATGCGTGTGCGCCGTTGGTTGATGAGGCGATGGATCTGATCGATTGCGCGGGGGTGTCGACGGTAATTAGAATTATTCCTGACCCCCGGAAAGACATTGGGTTCAGGGTGATGTCGTATTTCCATTATGGTCCCCAAGTGAACATCGTGACTTGTGAAACTGTCGAGGAAGCACAAAGAGCACTTGGGGACTGATTTTTTGCAGTGGATCCAGTTGCGACCGCGGCACTACGAGGTCGCGTCTCGTCCGACTCGGCTCCCATTATGACGCGGATGTGGGGATTGTAACGGTGGAGACGGTGGAGGAAGCTGAGAGGGCGTTGGGGGATTAAGCACGAAGGGCACGTAGCAGACACGAAGAGCACGAAGCGGAGGCGGCCTACCATGCGGAGATGATGGCAACCGGGCCGGTTGCCCTACAATTCAGAGGAAGAAACTATTGGCTTGCAAAGTGTATCGGTTTCCGATATGGTGGGGGGATGAGGAAATCGACGAGTCGGGTTGTGCGGTTGCCGGGGGAGGTGCGGGAGGAGATTAATCGGAAGATGGATGCGGGGTGGGAGTATCGGGCGATTCGGAAATGGTTGTTTGAGCAGGTGGCGGAGTGTGATGTGCCGGCGTTGGGGTTGGTGAAGGGGGATTCGTTTTCGTTGGCGTGGTTGCGGTCGGCGAAGAGTACAGAACATGCGTGGCATCATTGTGAGTTGGCGTTGGGGAATTGGTTTCGGGGGCAGCATCAGGTGTGGTTGCGGGAGCAGGCGCGTGGGGGTGAGGCGATGAGGGTTGTGAGAAGGGCGAAGGTATTGACGAGGGAGATACACGAAGTTCACGAAGGAGACACGAAGGACGCGAAGGGGAGCGGCGGGAATGCAGCGACGGAGCATGACGGCGACACGGACACCGCTCATAGAGCGGTGGCTACACCAGACGAGGTCTCTATTGAAGGCGGGGACATTCTCATGAGGTCGGTCCTAATCGATGCGATCAGCAGTGTGGAGGAAAGTAAGAAAGACCCGAAAGAGATTGCGCAGTTGGCGAACGCTTGGGCGCGACTCAACCAGGGGCGAATGGAAGAGGAGAAGTTGAAATTGAAGACGGAGACCAAGCTTCAAATGGCGTTCAAGGAGCTTTCGACGGAGCTGAGAAATGATCCTGAGGCGCTAGAGTTGTTCAACAAACTGCATGCGGTGGTGAAGCGTTTGGAGGAGAAGGAGGCGGGGAAGATGGCGAGGAATTAGAGGGGCGAATGGCGACAATGAAGAAGAAAACAAAGAGTCAGTATCCGGAAACGAACGGCAGTAAGGCTGCAGCAAAAGCCAGGAAGCTGGCTAACTCGTTGTGCGGCGAGGGGCGCGAAGAGCATCTGCGAAAAGCGTTAGCCATCGTTTTCCGTGTTTGACTACCGCAAGCGCTTGTTGTAACGTATCCCACGTTAACAATATGAATTTCCGTCCGGTGCCGCTTGTCGGCTGGATAGGGGTTCACACCCCGCCGGACACCATTTAAGACGAGCCTCGACGTTACCAAGTCGGGGCTCGTCTATTTTCAAATTGATCTACCAAATCTCGTAATGGGCTGCTGCCGGGGAATACATACAAGCCGGGAAATGGATTGCGCACATTATTATTTCTCGACCAGATGCGTGGGGCGATCCGGGCGAAGAAGGGATAATTGAGGTCGCCGGACTTAAAGGCGCGATAGATGTTGTAGCTGCACAAGTCGGCGAGTTGAACGCCGTTTGACAACTCGCTGCGCACAAACATCGGCATCTCAGAAATGTGCCGCAGCCAGACGTTGTTCGCTGTACCTTGATCGAGGATATAGGCGTGCTTCATTGCCAGGGCGCGATTGACCTGACGTGAGACGTCGTCATTTATCATAATCGCCTGGTGTCGTGAATGAGTGGAGCTCATGAACTGCTCAATCAATTCCAAGAGAAGTTCCCACGACTTGCGGTGTAGTTTGGTCTGATCCATGTAATCGGGCAGATAGCGCTTATCCGCCAATACCGAGAAGATGTGCATGTGATGATAAGTGAGCTGCTGGTAAAACCGATCCACAAGCCCAGTCAATTCCGGGTCGGTCAGCTTGGAAAGAAAAGGATGGTGAGCCCGCTCTTTGGGAATGCGAATCCAGTTGGATTTGATTTCGGTGGCAGCGAGGTCGAGACTCACGCCGTGATCTTTGTGCAACCGCAAGGTTAAGGCGGCCTTATGGCGATTCAACGTCTTGTCAAAGCCATGCCAGCGATGTTCAAAGAGGCTGACCGCAGTGAGAACATATAGCCAGTCGTTCTGCGCGACCGAGCCATTCGCTCGGGTGATTTGCGTCCGTGGATCCCGATTACCCGTTTCGTCTATGTAAAACAGGAGCATTGACGAAACTGTTTCTACCTCATCTTGAGTTGCCAGTCACCAATAGTCTTTTAAATTTGATTACCGGCTGCGAATGCGATGATCTGTCTGATTCACCAGACGAATTATTTACTCGACCAACAGTTGCGGCAACTAGACAAGGCTTTCCTCGAAGAGGGCGGGTTTACCGAGAAGCTGTACCGGATACGGAAAGACCGGCGTGGTGGGTGAGGCTGGCGTAAAGGAGGCGATTAGGGTGTAGCGGCCACACAAAGGAAATCGGACCTTATCTTGGTGCTGCAATTTTATCGGCCAGTTGACGGTAGACATCGCGTCCGGCCTGGTCCTTCTTTACTGCCCACAGAAAGAGCGCTTTGCCGCCGCTCTTGCTTTCCCACAGTTCGCCGACGTTCTTCTTCTGTTGCTCATGCTCAACAAGAAAATCACCCTTGTACTCAAGCACCAACATGCGACCATCCACCAGCTCGGCGACGAAATCGGGATAGAAATTGCCATCCGCCAATTGAAGCGGGAACAGTCCGACGACATTTCGCACCCATCGTCTCACTTGTGGGTTCATTTCGAGAGCCTTCGCGCATTCAAATTCCGGTGTCGTGTCGAAATCCCCGACAAAATCCTCCCCGTAGAGATGCTTGGGAAACTTGAAACCACCTTTGTAAAAAGTTGTCGCCGGGTAGTCCTCCGGGAAGACAAACTCGTACTTGTAGGTCGTTTCCACGTGTGCAGCTTCCCCGAAAAGGCGCAACTGATAACCTGAGTCGAGCGCCTTTTGCCGGTAGGCCTCGATCTTTCCATACAACGCCTTCTCCAACCCGAAGCGCGCGCGCATGAGGGTCGTGACGCTCATCTTCCGGTTATCCACGAGCCAACGCACTGTCCGGCGTATAAATTCGAGAAGCGCTTCCGGACGGATACCGGGACGGCGTAATTCTTTTTCAACCTCACGGGATAATTGGAGGTCGGTTACGTTCGTTGGTACATCATTAAACGCAAACGCTGATTGACTTCCCAGATAGCGCTCCACCAAACGCCGGCCTTGAATGTCGATTAGGTAGCTGTCCGACCGCTCCTCGATCCTGAACTCCGCCTCACTTAATTCGGCGGGACAATCCAACAAGTTCCAACTGTCTGGCGTTAGGAAATGCTCATCGTTGACAAGTTCCAACGCTCCGTCCACCCACACGCACAACTGCGGCACGCGAAATGGAGTAACGATGACCGTCTGGGCCGGTTTCTGCAGAATCTGTTCGCGCCGGGCGGCCAAGGATTGGCGAATGGCCTCGCGTTCTTCTTCCGGCATAGCTGCGACAAGCTTGGCTTCCGCTTCTTCAGACATCACACCCCGAAATGTGACCTCGTACGCGCCGGTGGCGGTCGTCGTGACATTCACGCTGGACCTGACTTCATCCGGCAGCCCAGCGAGTTGCGGAGCTTCGCGCATAGTCCACGTAAGCTGTGTTGGAACGGATGGAGCCGGAATCAACGAAGGCTGCGCCTCTGGTTGGACGTACTTTGCGGCTTCGACTTCGTCAAAACCCATGTGGACCAGCCGGTCGTGCATTAGATTGATCGCCAGCGGCCAACTAGTTTTGGCTACGTGCGCATATGCGCGATTCAACTCGGCGCTTGTCCGCTTCTTGGCGTAAGGCATCCGCAAGACACGACCAAGCAGCTGTTCCACGTCCTTCTTGCTATGGACAGTCGCCAGCGAGCAGAACACGTACGCGAACGAACAATCCCAACCCTCTTTCAACGCTTGTACAGTGATTACGAACTCTACCTTGCAGGACGGTTCAAACAGATTGATGCCATCCAATTCCCGCTGCGTGCCAGTCGCGATAGCAATTCTCTCACGGTCGATCTTCTCATGTTCGACAAGATAATCTTCGACTACTTTGACGGTGACCTCTTTGTCTTTGCTTTCCGCCTGGATTAAAACAATCGGGCGCAGAAAGTCCGGTTCCTTCCTTGCCGGTTCTGCGAGCTTCTGTCGCGTCAATACGGCGTCCGTGACGGCCTCCCGCCATGTCGGGTGCTCGGTCAGGATGATCGGCAGCTTGATCATTTCTTCCGATTTCAACACCGATGCCGAAACGAAATGCAACACGTTGCTGTCAATTGCCGGCGTCGCCGTGAACTCAATGACGCAGCCCGCGTTCACCCTTTGCAAGACTTCGACGCTAAGCGGCGTGTCCATGTTGTGCGCTTCGTCCACAATCACCAATGGCCGGATCAACGCCAAGATGTTGGAAAATGAGAACTTGATCTTGCCCTTGTCCGACCCGTCGGTTTGGCATTCCAGCCCGGGCGTATTCGGGGGCACACTTGCAAAGTGAGGCTCTAAATCTTCCCGATGGTCGTACACCTTGCGGCCTTCAGTTTTCCCGACGCGTAACGCGGCGAACGTCCCAATCACAATGCACGCCTTGTCGCGCAAATCCTGTGGCGTTAACAAACTGAAATCCGTGATGTCCACTATGCGAAGCTTGCCTTCGAAATCCGCGTCAAGCTGCTCCCGGTTTGGATGTTTCGGATCGTGCAACGTCTCCAGCGTCTGCCGGCGAATCGCATCCGACGGCACAAGCCAAAGCACGAACGGGTTTTTCTCGCGCTTCAGGAACTTCGCCGCAACTTTCACCACTTGCGCCGCCAAGAACGTCTTGCCGCCCCCGGTGGGTAACCGCAGGCAGATATAAGGTGTGTCCGGCAATTTCTCCAACGGCGCATACCCCTTGCGCCATTCGTCGGGAACCTGCCGAGGGATGCCATTAAACGCTTCCTTAGGATCGCCAAACCGAGCAGCGCCGAGAAACTCCGCGAGCTTGGTAATCGTTGCCTTCTGGTATGGTTTCGCTTCAAACATGTTCGGATTACCTTATCGGTGTTTCACGTCGTAGGGAATCTGCTTGAACACTACCTTCTCGCGCCGCAATCGTTCCTCGCCCAAGCTGGTGCATTCACCGTAAATCACTTTTGGGCCGTCGTGCTTCGGCAGTCTAGCCAGCAACTTGCCGGTCAACACGTTGCCGGCATCCTTGTTCTGATCACCCAGAATGCCGTTGAACAGCAGATAGTACGCGGCGTCCTTGTGCACGCCCAGCAACGGCGACCTACCGGCTTTCACCAACGGTGTGTGCGTTTCGGAAAACCACACATGCGCCGCCAATACCGGAAACTGGACGCTCCTATTGATATGCTCGTCCTCGTCGAAGATAGGCGGGCCGAGTTGGCAGAAACGGAACCCGCCGCCGCCCTTCCAGCCGACCGCCTCCGAGATACCGCCTTGCTCGCCGTCCACAACCTTCTTCAATCGCGGCACACAATGCGTCACCGCGTGCTCGCCCAACTCGATCCCAATCCATCGCCGCCCCATCTTGTGCGCCACCGCCGCCGTCGTGCCTGAACCGAGAAATGAGTCGAGGACAAGCTCACCGGGGTTGGTGGCAATGTGAATTACTCGCTGCAACAGTGTCTCCGGTTTCGGGGTCTCAAAGACCTCCTCTTCGCCCAATACCTGCAGGAGGGCTTTCTTCGCAAAGTCGTTTGTGCCGACTTCGTCTGCCAGCCACAGTGTTTCCGGCGTAAGACCAGCCTTCACCTCCGATAGGAACTTCTTGATCCTTGGAGCGCCATCCCCGCTCTTCCCGAACCAGACATTGCCTTTGCCGATTTCCTCCTGCATCCGTCTTTCCGTGTAGAGCCAGCATCTGCCCTTCGGCAGTTCGTGTTTTTTTCCGTTGGGTGCAGTTAGAACATAGAATTGGTCCGGCGTGCCATGCCCTGCCTGAGCATTTGCGGACACCGATTGCCAAGAACCACGCGGATCATTGTCCGGGTTCTTGTACCGGCTGCGTACTTCATCCGTAAGTTCCAAATCGTTTCGCACTTCAGCCCACCGCTCTGGGTTCTTCGCGTAAACAAGCATGTACTCGTGGTTATTGGAGAAGACTCGGCGATTCTCTCTGGAAGTGCGCATCTGCCAAACAACCGTCGTGATAAAGTTCTTTCGCCCGAAGACTTCATCCATGAGGACTTTCAAGTAATGCAGTTCGAAGTCGTCGATGTTGACCCAGATCGAGCCATCATCGGCGAGCAGGTCACGTAGCAGTTCGAGGCGCGGGTACATCAGCGAGAGCCAGGTCGAATGCTCCAGATTATCGTCGTAGTGCGCGAAGGCGCTTTTCGTGTTGTACGGTGGATCAACCGCAATGCACTTCACGCGGCCCGCGTAGTACGGCAGCAGGGCCTTGAGAGCGTCGAGGTTGTCGCCCTGAATCAGCAGGTTTTCGCTACCAGCGTCGCCATGGGACAATTCCGCCACTGGCTCTAGGAGCCGGTACGGCGCGCGCGTCGCCGCCCGCACCGCCTCTTCTCGCTTAAGCCAATTCAGTGTCGGCATGGTTTTGCTCCGAAGAGCACGCGGAGTGTAACAGCAGCGAAACGGGGTGGCAACAGCCACGGCGCGGCCGTTCAGATTATTGCTCACGATAACCATCGAGCCGGTTTTTGTACTTGTGAGGGGGGATTGTGGGCATCTTGCGCCGGGGGAACGGTGCGGGCGGCGGGCTGGGCCACTGCGCCCTACCAACGACGACGGAAGCCTCCGGGACGGAGGCTGCTACACCACGCGAAGTTTGGATGATGGATTGATACAGCGGGCGAGACGCCCGCGCCACTATGGCGGCGCAGAATAAATGCTTGAGGCGGGCGGGACGCTCGCTCCACTATCGGACTCATGGCGCGAAGGCGTTCAAAACGAAAAATATCCAACCTCGAACGGATCGGGAATTGGATTTCTTTGGCTTTGGTTTTGGGGGCTATCGGGGCGGCGGGGTTCGTGTGGTGGCGGTGGGAGTATCGGGAGCGGCGGTTTGATGGGTTGATCGTGGAGATTGCGGGGAAGTATGGGGTGGA
>Ga0247667_1000045_pt1 | contig 81851 bp, 60 predicted proteins | sample CNK08_metaG_FD_183027 | JGI IMG/M metagenome (GOLD analysis project Ga0247667, IMG submission 183027) | Soil microbial communities from Purdue University Martell Research Forest, Indiana, United States - CNK08 | ecosystem: Environmental > Terrestrial > Soil > Temperate forest > Bulk soil... | reverse complement strand
GATGAAGCCCCCGCCCCCCCCGCCGCTCCCGCCGGCCACGACATCGACGATGAGCCGCTCGCGCTGGACGACGTAGCCGTGTCGGGCCCGCGGTCGGACTTCATTCAGACCGAGGAGGACACGTCGATCACCACGTCCGGCCGGCGGTCGGCGGCGATCGACCTAGGCCTGGACGGAGTCGTGAATCAAGGCGACGAAGCGGGATCGATCGTGTTCGACAGCATGGACGTGGCGCCCCCGAAGCCCGCGATCGAGGATCTCGAGGCGCGCGTCGCCGACGACCCAGACGATCCCGAGAGTCATCAGGCGCTGGGGGAGGCGTTGGTCGAATCCGGAGACCGCGAACGCGGGGTGCAGGAGCTGGATTTGGCCACGGCGGGGTTCGAGAACCGAGGCAACCTGGCCCACGCGTGCGACCTGGTGGACGAGATTCTGCGTCTCGACCCGAACAGCGTGCGCCACCGCCAGAAACAGGTGGAGTTCGCCTTCAAACTGGGTGACAAGGCGAAGCTCATCGACGCGTATCTGGAGCTGGCCGACACCCTGCTGCGAAGCGATCTGCCGGACAAGGCGCGGTCCGTCTACCAACGCGTGGCGGAGCACGACGCCGGCAACACGCGTGCGCAGGCGGCGCTGGCGATGCTCGCGCCGGTCGTGGCGCCCCCGCCGCCCGCGCCCGCGGGGCGGCCCAAGACCAAGGCGCGAGACACGGAGGCGCGGACGGCGCCGCGGGACGCGAAACTGAAGGTACGGGACGACGCATCGGATGACGGTGAGTTCGTGGACCTGAGCGCCATGATTCTCTCCGACGACATGCCTGAGCGCGATACCCGCATGAAGGTCGCGGACGAGGAGCCGACCGGCGACGAGGAGAAGGACTTCCAGGAGATGCTGGCGCGCTTCAAGCAGGGGATCGACGAGAACATCGACGAGGCCGACTTCCAATCACACTACGATCTGGGCGTGGCCTTCAAGGAAATGGGCTTGTTGGACGAGGCCATCGCGGAGCTGCAAAAGGCGCTGCGGGCGCCTGAGGGGAAGCTGCGCAGCTCGGAAGCGCTCGGCGTGTGCTTCATCGAAAAGGGCGCCTATGTCGTCGCGGAGTCGATCCTGCGACGCGCGCTCGAGCTGCCGGCCTCGGGTGATCAGGAGCGCCTCGGTATTCTGTATTGGCTCGGCCGGGCCTTAGAGGAGCAAGGCAAGCGGGTCGACGCCCGCGAGCTGTATGGCCGTGTGTTCGCCGTCGACATCCGGTTCCGGGACGTCGGGGAGCGGACCAAGGCGTTGGCCAAGGCGAAGTGAGATGAGCCAACAGGTCGCGCCGATCGCCCTGCGGGAGCTGCAACGCCCTGTCGCGGCCGAGCTCGCGCAGGTGGCGACGGAGCTGCAGCGCATCATCGCGGCTGATTTCCCGCTCATCGCCGAAGTGAACGAGCATTTGCTGCACATGAAGGGGAAATTGTTTCGCCCCACGCTGCTCTTGCTGTCGAATCACGCGAGTGGGTCGGACGATGCTCGCGCCGTCACCCTCGCCGCGATCGTGGAGCTGATCCATCTCGCGACACTCGTCCACGACGATTCGGTGGACCATTCGACGCTCCGGCGGGGACTCCCGACCATCAACGCGCTCTTCTCGCATCAGATCGCCGTGATCATGGGCGACTATCTCTACTCGCGCGCGATCATCGAGCTGGTCGAGCTCGACGACCTCGAGCCGCTGCGGGTGTTCGCCCGCGTCACGAACGAAATGACGATCGGCGAGATGCGCCAGCTGGAGGCGCACGACAAGCTGGCGTTCGGCGAGGCCGAGTACGATCAGCTGATCCGCGCGAAGACCGCGTCGCTCCTGTCGGGGGCCTGCGAAGTGGGCGCGTTGCGCGCCGCGCCCGCGCCGCGCGCGGCGCTCGCGCGCTTCGGCATGCGGCTCGGCATGGCATTCCAGATCGCTGACGACCTCCTGGACTACACCGAAGCCCAAGCCGTGACGGGCAAGCCCTCGGGCCTCGACCTGCGGGAGCACAAGGTGACGCTCCCACTCATCGCGGCGCTCGACGCCATGAGCCCCGCCGAGCGGCGCGTCGTGGGGGACTTGATGGCGGAGCCGGCGCCCGGCGACGGCCTGGTGACCGAGGTGGTCCGGCTCGTGGCGGCACGCGGCGGCCTGGAGTACGCCCGCCGCCGGGCGCTCGAGCTGGCCCAACAGGCCGAAGCGGAGCTGGACATCCTGGCCCCATCCGGCGCGCGCGACGCCCTGCGCGACAGCATCGCGTACGCCGTGGAGCGGCGCAGCTAGCCAATGGCGCAAGGCCCGCGCAGGCCGCTATTTTACCTCGGAGTGCTGGCGGCGGGCTTCGTGCTCGGCGGGTTCGTCCACTCGCTGTTGCGGCGCTTCCTACCGCAGGGGCCGGCCAAGGAGATCTTTACCTGGGCGGTGACCCCCACACTCGGGCCCGTCCACATGGACCTCCTAGTCGTGTCGATCACGCTGGGGCCGATCGGATTCGACGTGTCGCTGCTGGCGCTCGTAGGCGTGGCGATCGCGTATTACGTCGCCCGATCGATCTTTTGAAGCGAGGCGCGTTATGTTCGGGGACCTGTCCTTCAGCCACATCCTCATCCTGCTGCTCGTGCTGGTGCTGGTGTTCGGCGCGAAGCGGATCCCGGAGATCGGGTCCTCGTTGGGGCAGGGGATCAAGGAGTTCAAGCGCAGCCTGAAGGACGCCACGAGCGACGATCCACCCTCCCCGCCGCGCAACGTCCAGCCTCCTACGAGCGGATCGGGATCCGGGCCGCTCTCCTCGAGCGGTGATCCGAAGCGCCTGAGCGACTAGCTGCCGCCGCTGTTCGCCGTCGAGCGGTAGATCTCGCTCCGCCGGTCCACGATCTTGGCGTCCGCGCGCAGCGCGGCCAGGTACTGTTGCACGCGTGCCTGCACCAGCGGGCGCATCAGGGTCTCACGTTGTTGCGTCCGCTGCTTGAACCAAGCGCTCGAGTCCGCGTTCTGGTGCGCCAGCACCTGGAGCAGGAAGCTGCCGGCATCGCCGGTGACCACGCCACTCTTTTCCCCCGGCCGAAGACCGAACGCCGCGCCGAGCGCCATCGGGTTGCGCACGAAGTGGGACGGCGCCGTCACCCGAGTGAAGGGACCCAGCCGCTCGACGGGGTATCCCATCGCCCGACCCGCCGTGAGGAGATCGCTCGCGTTCCGAAGCTTCTCTGCAACCTGTTCCGCTCGTGTTCGGGCGAGGGCTTTCTTCTTTTCGTACCGCACTGCCGCCACGACACGGGCTCGGACCTGGTCCAAGGGCGGCACACCCTCCGCCTGAACCGAGTCGAGCCGGAACACGTAACTCGCGTGGTCTCCGTCGATCACGGGACTCGTTTCACCCGGCGCGCGCCCTTCGAACGCCCAGATGCTCACGTCGGGGACGGCGCGGCCGTTGAGCGACAACCCTTCGCCCTGAACAAGCTTCGGGGTCGAGGCGACCGACAGATGAAGCGCGCGCGCGGCGCTGTCGAGCCGCGAGCCCGCGGTTTGCTCCGCCGCCAGCCGGTCGAGGGAGTCGGTGCGCGCATCGACGGCGTCGAGGTGCTTGGCGAGCAGCGCAATCGGGATGAGGATGTGACGGACGTGCACCGAATCGCCCTTCGCGGCGTCGACGCGAATCAGATGATAGCCGAACTCCGTGAGCACAGGCTCGCTGAGCACGCCCGGAGAGAGGCGGCGCAGGGCGGCGGCGAACGGCGGCACGAATCCGGGCGCGTCACGCTTCACCCAGCCGAGGTCCCCGCCGCGTGCCGCGCTCCCCGAGTCTGCCGATTCCCGCTTGGCCGCGTCCTCGAACTTCGTCTTCCCCGCCGCGATGTCCGCGCGGAGCGCGTGGACATGCGTCCGCGCGGCCGCGCTGTCGGCGCTGTCCGGGATCCGCGGGACCATCAGATAGCTGAGCCACGCCGCCCCCGGGCGCTTGAGCCCCGTCTCGTGCGCGCCGTAGTAACGCTGCAGCTCGCCTTCCGAGACCGGCGCCAGCGAGTCCGGAATGTCCTCCGGACGGATCGCGAGCAACGCGACCGTCACGGATTCGTGCTGGTCACGCCAGATGCGCCACAACTTCGCGTCGGAGACGTAGACGTCCGCGGTGAGATAGTCCTCGAGCTTGCGCTGGGGCAGGTATTCACGGTACAGCTGCTCCACCTGCACCTGGAAATCCGCTCCGGCGGTCGAGAGGTAGCGCTGCCACTTGGTGATATCGAACCGGCCGTCCGTTTGGAACGTCGCGTCCCGCATGACCTGATCGAGAATCTGCGGCGGCGGCGAGCTCCGGGCCGCTTCCCGGATTTCCTCGTCGGAAATGCCGATCCCGAGACGTTGGTACGCGCGGTCGAGCAGGATATTTTGGATGAACTGGTCGGCGACGCGATTTTGAACCTGCTGCTCGTCCTCGCGCGACAGGCGACCGCCACCCTGCTGGCGGCGGTATTGGTCGAGCGTCGACTGGTACTGCTGCTGGAACGGCTGTTGGCGCACGACTCTGCCGTCGACCTTGAGGACCACGTCCTTGCCGCCCTGAACGAAGTCCTGCACCTGACCGTAGGCCATCCAACCGATGAACGAGATGGCGACAACCCAGAAGACGGGCTTGGTAATCGACTTCATCGCGCGGATCATCTACCAGAACTCCAGCGGATACGGGTGAGGAGGGGCATAAGTCTAAGTGCGACAACGCGCAAACTCAAGCGGCCCGCACAAAATCCGATTGACAGCGCGACCGAGCAAACACTATCTTCGTTCAATTCTCCCAACTACTTAGGCCGTGGCCTACACCAGCGAAATAGAAAAGCTCGAAAAGCGGTGGGCCGAGAATCCCAAGGGGCGGAACTTCGCACCCCTCGCCGACGCCTATCGTAAAGCGGGAGAACTAGATAGGGCCCTCGAGCTGTGTACCGCCGGTCTCCAGCTCCACCCCGATTATGTCAGCGCGCACATCGTGCACGCGCGCTGCCTGATCGACCAGAAAAACGACGCGGGCGCCTCCGAAGTGTTCCAAAGGGTGCTGGCGCTCGACCCCGAAAATGTGCTCGCCCTGAAGATGCTGGCGGAGATCGCCGAGCGGAGCGGGCGTTTCGACCAGGCAGTCGTGTGGCTGGGACGCTTGCTCGCCGCCGACCCAATGAACGGCGAGGCCGCCGAGCATCTCGCACGCGCCAAAGCGAAAGCCGCGCAGCCTTCGGCGCCCAAGAGCCCGGAGCCCGTGGCGAGGATCGTGCCCGAGACGCTGCAGACAGCGGCCCGGCCCGCGCCCCGACCACCCGCGGCCCGCCAACCCTCGGGGCCGCAACGGGCGGTCTCGACCCCGGCTCCCGCCGCTTCCCCGGCTCCCCCGGCCGCAGCGCAGCCGGACTTCGTGATCGAACACGCGTCTGACGGTCCCACGTCTCCGACCCTCGACGTGAAGGGCGCGCCGGCCGACATCGAGACCTTCGATGGCACGATCGATTTCAATGCGGCCGCGCGCGATGCGGCCAAGGCGGATGGCATCGAGGTCCAGGAGGAAGTGCAGCTCACGCCGCAAGACCTCGTGGTCGAGGGGCTCGCACATACACAGTACGAGAGCGGGATCTTTGCCAAGCCACTGGAGGTGGAGCTTGACGACGGAGGGGGATTCCCCAAGATCGATCTCCCGCTCATCATGCCGGACGACGTGCCGGAAGCGGTGCCGGCCACGCCCGCCCGAGTCGCCGACGCGGCGCCGACACCCCCGCCGGTCCCGCCGCTGCCGTCGCCCCCGGCGCCTCGGTCCCCGCCGACGCCCCGGCCGCCAGCGCCGACTCCTCAGCCGCCGGCGGCAGTCGCGCTGTCCGACGACGATGGAGCGGCGGATGCGGCGGCGCTCTCCCGGGCTGAGCCGGTGCTGACCGAGACGATGGCCGAGCTGTACCTGCGACAGGGGCACCAAGATGACGCGTTGCGCGTGTACCAGGCGTTGCTGGCACAACGTCCCGGGGACGCGCGGTTGCGCTCGCGAGTCGAGTCGCTCACCCCCGGGGGGCGAAAGCAGGCGCGTGCCGACGCGGGCCGGGCCGGCGGAGAAAACGTCCAGGCGTTCTTAAGACGCATCTTGGCTGCCCGCCCCGGGGAAGGGCCCGCGGCGTCCACGGATGCGCGGCCGTCCGGCGGCCGATCCCCACTCGAGCGCGCGTTTGCGGTCGTGCCGCCCGAGGTCGAAACGGATCCGGGCGCCGCCGCGCCGGGCGAAGCGACGCGACCGGCGTCGGAGGGCATCTCGCTCGACGAGGTCTTCGGGGACGAAGGCCCCCGGAGCTCGATACCGGCGGCGCCTGCCGCCTCGCCACCGTGGGCGGCCGAGCCCACCCCACCTCCGGCCGCGCCGAGCGGAGGGTTTTCTTTCGATCAGTTTTTCAGCCCCGCCCCCGCCCCCGCCCCCGCCTCCGCCCCCGTCCCCGGCCCCGGCCCCGGCCCAGGGGCGTCGCCCGCGGCGAGCGGGTCGCCGGACGCGCCGCCTCGGCCCTCCGGCGGCAGGGCCATGCCCCCGGTCGAGGACGAAAGCGATCTCGATCAGTTCCAGGCTTGGCTCCGGGGCCTCAAGTCATAGTGCACATCGCCGTGCTGAACGGCCCGAACCTGAATCTGCTGGGCGAGCGCGAGCCGGAGTTGTACGGGCGCACGAGCCTGGCGGAGATCGAGACACGGACCCGAGCGCAAGCGCAGACGCTCGGCGTCGAGGTGTCGTGGACGCAGACGAATCACGAGGGCGAGCTCGTGGAGGCCATCCAACGGCTCAAGGGCGAGGCGGACGGGCTGGTCATCAATGCGGCCGCCTTCACCCACACGAGTCTCGCGGTACGGGATGCGTTGCTCGCGGTGCGGGTGCCCTTCGTCGAGGTGCACCTGTCCAACATTTTCGGCCGCGAGCCGGAGCGCCGGCGCTCGCTGCTGGCCGACGCGGCGGTGGGCGTGGTGACGGGATTCGGCGCGGAGAGTTATCGGCTGGGACTCGAGGGCTTGGTCGGTTATCTCCAGGCCCGCCATGGCGGCTGACCGCCGGCGCGCGCGGCAGGACGCGCTGATCCGGTTGCTGGACCCGGAAGGGCTGGATGGCCTCCTCGTGTCGTCCCACGCCAACGTCCGCTACCTCACGGGCTTTTCGGGCTCGGCGGCCCTGGTGGCGATCACACGGGCGGACGTCTTGCTCGTCACGGACTTTCGTTACGATGAGCAGGCTCGTGCCGAAGCGGGCGCCGTGGCCCGCATCGAGGTCGACGGCACCAGCGTGTGGGATCGCTTCTTCAAGGAGCTCGCCACGCTGGGGCCGCTCGAGCGGCTGGGGTTCGAGGGGCACGCGCTGACCGTTCACGACGCGGAGCGCTTCACGCAGGCGGGCAGTGCGTGGCGCTGGCAAGCCACGACCGACTTGGTCGAACGCCTACGGGCGACGAAGGACGAATCGGAGGTCGCCGCGATTCGGAGCGCGGCGGCGCTCGCCGGCGAAGCCCTCCGGGAGACGCTCTCGCACGTGCGGCCCGGCATGACGGAGCTCGCGATCGCCGGCCTCCTGGAGGAGGCGTTGCGGCGACGGGGGAGCGAGGGCCACCCGTTCGCGACCATCGTCGCGTCCGGACCCCGCAGCGCGCTGCCGCACGCACGTTCGAGTCGCCGCGCCGTCGCGGCCGGCGAATGGCTGCTGCTAGACTTCGGCGCCCAAGTGGACGGCTACTGCGCGGATATCACGCGCACGGTGGTCGTGGGCGCGCGGGCGAGCGAGCCGCAGCGCGTGCTGTACGAGCTCGTTCGCGACGCGCAGCGTCGCGCGCGGACTGGAGTGCGCGCGGGGATGAGCGGACGCGAGGCGGACGCGCTCGCGCGAGAGCCGATCGCCGCGCGCGGATTCGAGGAGGCATTCGGGCATTCGCTCGGACACGGGCTCGGGCTCGAAGTGCACGAGGCGCCGCGACTCTCGAAGACCAATGGGGATGCCTTACCGCCGGGTGCGGTCGTCACCGTCGAGCCGGGGGTGTATCTCGCGGGCATCGGCGGTGTGCGCATCGAAGACGACGTGCATTTGCCCGAGGCCCAGGCGGCGGAGCTGCTCTCGGACGGGCTGACGGACCTTGTGGAGCTCGTGTAACTTAGGACGCCATGAACCTCGACATCATCGCGCAGCTCGTGAAGATCCTGAAGGACGCGCCGGAGCTCGGCGCCATCGAGGTCCGCCGGGGTTTGTTCGGGGCGTGGTCGTCGGTCCGCGTGTCCAAGGCGGGTGTGTTCACGAACGCGGGCGGCGCAAGTGGTCATGTCGTGGTCGCGCAGGCACCCGCGTCCGGAGCGACGCCTGGCGGTGCGGTGGCAGGCGGGTCCCCGACGGGGGGCGTAGGCGGGGGAGGGGCAGGGGCGCCAGCGGCCGTGGCGCCCTCGCATCTCGTGGAGATCAAGTCCCCGATGGTGGGGACGTTCTATTCCGCGCCCGAGCCGGGCGGCGAGCCGTACGCGAAAGCCGGCAGCCGGGTGGCGGCCGGGCAGGTGGTCTGCATCATCGAAGCGATGAAGATCATGAACGAAATCGAGTCCGAGGTCGCCGGCGTGGTGCGGGAGGTGCTGGTGGAGAACGCCCAGCCCGTCGAGTTCGGACAGCCCCTTTTCCGAGTGGATCCCCATGCCTGAAGCGCCGTCCGGCCAAGCGACCTTCAACTTCAAAGGGGCCATCACGCAGATGGTCCAGCGTAACGCCTCGGACCTGCTGCTCAAGGTGGGCCGCCCGGCGACGATCCGCGTGAACGGGGAGCTGGTGCCGCTCGACAGCACCCCATTGAAGCCGGAGGAGTTGAAGTCGCTGGCCGAGCAGATCATGACCCCGCGGCAGGTGAAGGAGTTCGCCGAGCACAAGGAGGCGGACTTCGCCATCGGGGTCCCGGGCGTGGGGCGGTTCCGGACGAACGTCTACCAGCAGCGCGGGACGGTGGCCTTCGCCTTCCGGGCGATTCCGTACGAGGTGAAGACGATCCGCGACCTGAACCTGCCGCAGGTGCTCGAAGAAATCTCTCTGCGGCCTCGGGGCTTGGTGCTGGTCACGGGGGTGACGGGGTCGGGGAAGTCGACCGCGCTCGCGGCGATGATCAATCACATCAACACCAACCGTCGGGTGAACATCATCACGATCGAAGACCCGATCGAGTTCCTGCACCGCGACAACCTCTCCAACATCTCGCAGCGCGAGGTGGGGAACGACACCCTCTCGTTCAACGCGGCGCTGCGTCACGTGCTGCGCCAGGCACCCGACGTGATTCTGATCGGCGAGATCCGGGACATGGAGACGCTCGACACGGCGCTGAAGGCGGCGGACACGGGCCACCTGGTGTTCTCGACGCTGCACACCACGGACGCCACGCAGACGATCAACCGCGTGATCTCGTTCTTTCCGCCGCATCAGCACGACGAGGTGCGGCACCTGCTCTCGACCGCCCTTCACGGGATCGTGTCGCTCCGCCTCGTGCCGCGGAAGGATGGGAAGGGCCGCGTACCGGCCGCTGAAATCCTCGTGAACACGGCGGCGGTCCAGGAGAACATGCGCGACCTGTCGAAATCGCTCAGCATTCCCGACCTGATCGCGCAGGGCTCGGTCCAGTACGGGATGCAGAGCTTCGACCAGTCGCTCCTGCAGTGGTACCAGCAGGGCATGGTCAGCTACGAGAGCGCGATCTTCTACGCCACGAACCCGAGCGAGTTCGCGCTCAAGGTATCGGGCGTGGACTCGGGCGAGAGCCAGTCGTTCGGCGGCGCCACGGCTGCGGCTGGGCTGCGCGGCGACATTACCCCGTAAATGTTCAAGAAGGTGCTGATCGCCAACCGCGGGGAGATCGCCCTGCGGGTGATCCGTGCGTGCAAGGAGCTCGGCATCGCCACGGTCGCGGTCTACTCCGAGGCCGATCGCGACAGCCTGCACACGCGTTTCGCCGACGACGATGTCTGCATCGGTCGCGCGCCTTCGCGCGACAGTTACCTCAATATTCCGCGGATCATCGCCGCCGCGGAAATCACCGGCGCCGACGCGATTCATCCGGGCTACGGTTTCCTGGCCGAGAACGCGGAGTTCGCGGACATCGTGCGGACCTCGAACATCACGTTCGTGGGCCCCACGGGAGATCAGATCCGCCAGATGGGCGACAAGGCGGCGGCGCGGAAGCTCGCGCAGAAGTTGAAGGTGCCGACCGTGCCCGGCTCGCCCGGCCCCGTCGAGGACGCGGACGCCGGGCTCAAGGTCGCCCAGAAGATCGGCTTCCCGGTCATCATCAAGGCCGCCGCAGGGGGAGGAGGGAAGGGCATGCGGGTGGCCCAGGACGAGGAGCAATACCCGCAAGCCTTCTCGCTCGCCAAGCAGGAGGCGCTCGCGGCGTTCGGCTCGGACGAGGTCTACATCGAGAAGTACCTGGCCCGGCCGCGCCATATCGAGATCCAGCTCATGGGCGACACGCACGGGCGGGTGATGCATCTGTGCGAGCGCGATTGCTCGGTGCAGCGGCGCCATCAAAAGCTCATCGAAGAGGCACCGAGCCCGGTGGTGGACCAGACGCTCCGGCAGGACATGGGGGATTCCGCGGTGAAACTCGCGGAGGCCATCGGCTACGTCGGTGCCGGAACCATCGAGTTCCTGCTCGATGAGGACGGGGCCTTCTACTTCATGGAGATGAACACCCGCATCCAGGTGGAGCACCCCGTGACCGAGATGACGACGAACTTCGACTTGGTGAAGGAACAGATTCGGGTCGCGGCCGGGGAGCCTCTCTCGTTCGTCATGAACGGACATCGGTTGCGGGGGCACGCCATCGAATGCCGGGTCAACGCCGAGGATCCGGCCCGCAACTTTCAGCCCAGCCCCGGGACGATCACCGTGTACCACCCGCCGGGCGGGCCGGGCGTACGGGTCGATACGCACATCTACGCCGGATACACGGTGCCTCCGTACTATGACTCGTTGCTCGCCAAGCTCATCGTGCACGGCAATACGCGGACGGAGGCCCTCGCCCGCATGCGGCAGGCGCTCGACTCGTTTATCATAGAGGGCGTGACCACGACGATTCCCTTCCTGGGTCGGGTCATGCGCCACCCCGACTTCGTCGCCGGCCGGGTGGACACGAAGTTTCTCGAGCGCGAGCCTCAACTGCTGCAGTCGCCCACATGACGATCGACGTTCATTTCACGCCAGCCGGCCTCGTCGCGGGAGATCTCGCCGGCCGGGGCGTGGTCGTCATCGACGCGCTCCGCGCCACCACTACCGTGATCACCGCGCTCGCCAACGGGGCGAAGGCGGTGATTCCCGCGGCGTCCTCCGAGGAGGCCGTGCGCCTCGCGTCAAACCTCGAAAAAGACGGCGTGGTGCTCGCCGGCGAACGGAAGAGTGTGAAGATCGAAGGGTTCGCGCTGGGGAACTCTCCGCGCGAAATGACCGCGGCCGCGGTGGGCGGGAAGACCATCGTGCTCGCGACGACCAACGGGACGCCGGCGCTGGTCGCGGCCCAGGGTGGCGACCCTGTCCTGGTGGGAGCGCCGGTCAACTTCAAGGCCCTCGTGGAGCGAGCGCGGGCGGCACTGGCCCGGCGCGGTGACCTGGTCATCGTGTGTGCCGGACGTGACAAGCAATTCGCGATCGAAGACGCCTATACCGCCGGACGCCTGATCAAGGCGGTGAAGAGAGGTATCCGGAAACTCGCGCTGAACGACGCGGCGCGGGCGGCGGTGGCGCTCACCGCCGAATTCGAGAACTGGGAGGAAGCGCTCGAGGACTCCGAAGCCGCGCGCCAGCTCGCCGAAGTCGATCTCGCCGCCGACGTCGGATTCGCCGCCCGTGCCGATCGGTTCGCCGTTGTCCCCGTCTACGCGGACCGCCGCATCACATGAACGCGAAGGTGCGCCGCGAGCTGATCGGCATCGGCGCGCTGGTCGTCGGCCTGTTTCTCGGACTGACCCTGCTCCGGCTCTCGATCACGGGTAGCTGGGGCGAGCACATCGGATCGCTCCTGTGGCGGCTGCTCGGCGCCGGCTCCGTCCTCCTGCCGGTGCTCGGCATCGGATGGGCCCTCGCCGCGTTCGAGCGATTGGGGAGCCTCTCCGCCGGCCGGGCGGCGGCGCTCGGCGCCGGCTTGGTCGTGCTCCTGCCCTTCGGCATCGGGACGGTGACGGGGGCGAGTTTCCCCGCGGACTACTCGACCTGGAGCTCCACGCAAAAGCTCATCGGCACCGTGCCCGGGTGGCTCGCACACGGCGTCCACCAGGCTGTGGGCACCGCCGGCGGGACCCTCATCGGCCTGTTCGCGTTATCGGCGCTGGGATTGCTCACCATCGGATGGCATCCGCTCGTCGTCCTGAGAACCCGGGAAACGGAAATCGGGAAACGGGCAACGGAAAAGCCACCTAAGCAGAAGGCCGCGCTCACAGAGGCCCCGCCGGCAGAGCCGAATACCACGTTTCCCGTTTCCCGTTTCCCGAAGGAGCGAAAGCAGAAGCCTCCTCCGGCACCAAGACTCGTAACGGTGCCGGCCGGCGTCCTGATCCCCCCCATCGATTTGCTCAACCCCGCTCCCCCCGAAGACGGCGACGCGGGGCTCGCGCAAATCGAGCAGATGGGTCAAAAGCTCATCGAGACGCTGCAGACATTCCGGGTGGAAGGCGCCATCGCTGGTCGGACAGTGGGGCCGGTCGTCACACAATACGAAGTCGCGCCCGGCCCCGGGGTGAAGGTCGGTCGCATCGCGGCCCTCGCCGACGACCTGGCGCTCGCGATGCGCGCCCCGTCGCTCCGCATCGTGGCGCCGATCCCCGGGAAGGCAGCGGTGGGCATCGAGGTACCGAACCCGATGCCGCGGATGGTCCACGTGCGGGAGTTGATCGAGGGCGTCGAGTACCATCGCGGCACCCGGGCGCTGCCCATCGCCCTCGGGAAGAACCTCGAAGGCGATCCCGTGGTGGCCGATCTCGCCAAGATGCCCCACCTCCTGATCGCCGGGGTGACCGGGTCGGGGAAGTCGGTCTGCATCAACACCGTCATCACGAGCCTGATCTACACGCATCCGCCCGAGAAGCTCAAGCTCCTGATGATCGACCCCAAAATGGTCGAGCTCTCGATGTATGCGGCGCTGCCGCACCTCGGCCTGCCCGTGGTGACCAACCACCACAAGGCCGCGAGCGTTCTCAAATGGGCGGTGTGGGAGATGGAGCGGCGCTACCGACTGCTGCATGCCAACCACGCACGCAACATCGCGGACTTCAACAGGAAGGTTGAGGAGAAAAAACCGCTCAAGGGGCCGCGCGAGACCCTGGCCACGCAGGCGGGCATCCAGAAGGAGCTGCCGCTCGACGGGGAGTACAGCGACGGCATCGTTCCGTACATCGTGCTGATCGTGGACGAGCTCGCGGACTTGATGCTGACGGTACAGGGCGAGATCGAGACGCCGCTCGCCACGCTGGCGCAGAAGGCGCGCGCCATCGGGATTCATCTGGTACTCGCCACGCAGCGACCCTCGGTGAATGTGATCACCGGCCTCATCAAGGCGAACTTCCCGTGCCGGGTCGCTTTCCGGGTGTCCGCGAAGGTCGACAGCCGCACCATCCTCGATCAGAACGGGGCCGAGACGCTGCTCGGCAACGGCGACATGCTGTTCTTGCCGCCCGGCAAGAGCGAGCTGCTGCGCGTGCAGGGCGCGTTCATCTCGACGGACGAGACGGAGAAGCTGATGGAGTGGTACAAGAAGCACGCACCGCAGGTCGCTGCGCAGGCGGGGCCCAGCATCGGCGAACAGGTTACCGCCCTCGAAGAGCGGGAAAAGGCCGGGGAGGAGGGAGGCGGGAGCGGGGAGTCGGGAGCCGGCGACCGAGACTCGATGTTCCGCCAGGCGGCGGAAGTCTGCATCCAGAACCAGCTGGGGTCCACGTCGCTGCTGCAGCGGCGCATGAGCATCGGGTACGGACGCGCGGCCCGCATCATCGACCAGCTCGAGCTGGCGGGCATCCTGGGGCCGGCGAACGGCAGCAAGCCGAGAGATGTCCTGGTCGGCCTCGAGGAGCTGGATGAAATTTGCGGGCCTGCGTGAGCAGCCGCGCGGTCAGTCGCCGGTGAGCATGGCTTCGAAGCCGAACTGGTAGGGAGACATGTACCAGGGCGACACCGCGATCCGCTTCAAGTCGAACGGATCACCCCCCGGCCGTACGACCCCACCATACGCCGACAGACAGGTCTCGAATCCGACCTGGCGTACCACCCCGCGGTTTTCCTCCGTCATCTGATCGGCGCGTCCGAAGGGATAACTGAAAAAGGGCGTGTGGATGCCCACTTCCTCCCGGATACGTTGTCGCGAGCCCACGATTTCCCGCGCGGCATCGGCTCCATGCACGGCGCCCAGATCCACGTGGTTCATCGTGTGCGCACCGATCTCGAACCCGCGGGCTCGCAGGTCGCGGACGTCGTCCCAGCTCATCCACCGTGAGGCGATGCCGAGCTCGGCATCCCACGGCGGAACGCGGCTCGATCCGATGAGCTCGGTGGCGATGAAGAAGCAGGCGGTCAGCCCGTGTCGCTGGAGCTCTCACGCGGCGACCTCACGGTTATCCTTGTAGCCGTCGTCGAACGTGATCACGAGATGCCGGTCGACATCCTCGCCGCGCCGCAGCCTCGCCAGGAGCGTTTCGAGCGAGACGACACGGAAGTAGCGTCCGAAGAACCGGCAGTACGCCTCGAAGTCGGCGCGCGTGCAGCTGATGGGATTCCCGGCGAGCTCGTCGTCGACGCGGTGAAAGAGCGCGATCACGGCCTTGCGACGCAACAGCACCCGATAGAGAGCGCTCCAAAAGAAGAATCGCCCCAGGAGCACCTTGAGGCGCCGTTTCGCAACGGTGCCCCAGCGTCCCGCCGCCGTCCCGCGTCTGGCCCGCACCCGACGACGCAGCTCCCGCACCGCGCGATAGTCGGGGGTACGGTACGTTCGAGCTCGACTCGCGTCTTGCGCCCGCGGCTGCGCCCGGCCCGCGGCGATCTGCGCCACCGCCTGCGCGAGCAGGCGGACGCCGTTCGGGCGCAGCACGGCGGCCCGATAGCGCTCGAGATACTCCAACGGATCTCCCGCGGGGGCCGGGTCGAGTGGGAAGGTCTCTTGCAGCAGGATGTCCCCCGCGTCGAGCGCAGTGGCCACGCGATGGATCGTGACGCCGACCTCGCGCTCACCGTTGTGGAGCTCCCAAAAGGCGGGCGCGGCGCCCCGGTACTCGGGTGCCTTGCCGCTATGCAGGTTGATCGATCCCAAGCGGGGAATCGCAAAGACCGACTCCCGGAGCACGTACGTGCCTGCGACGACTCCCAAGTCGGGACGGAACCGTGCGAGAGCCGCGAGACACGCGGCATCATGCAGGTCGGGGAACTGGTAGTGGGGAACGTCAGCGGGAGGCAGGGAGGGCTGGGGCGGTTCGCGTTGGACCGACTCGAATGACCGACGTCCGACGCCAAGTTTCGCCGCCAGGACGGCGAGGAGCCCGAGCGGCCCCTGCGTACGGTAGACGCGCCGAACCTTGTCGGCTACGCTCAGTCGCCGCCGCGCGTACGGCGCGGTCAAGAGCGCCACCGAGCTCACCCCCGGGAGCGCGCGCAGCGCGGCCGCGACCTCGACACCGAGATCCCCGCAGCTGAGCACCGCGACCCGGAGGCCATTGGGATGATTCACGCGCGCGTGATCGCGCAAGAAACGTGCACTACCGGGAAGGATTTGGTTTCGCGTTGGGCGCGCAACGCTGTTACGTTCCAACGGTGAAGAGCGGGCTGCGGAGCGATCCGGCGCAATGGCAGGACGAGCGGCAGAAGCGGGGATTGGCGGGGGAGGAGCAGGCGATTCGCTACTTGCTGTCGCGCGGGTGCAGCATCGTAGCGCATCGGTTTCGGGTCGGGCACACAGAGATCGATCTCATCGCGCGGCAGGGTGACCTCGTGACGTTTATCGAGGTGAAAACGCGCCGCGGCACGGCGTTCGGCAGCCCGTTCGAGGCGGTGACCGGGGCGAAACGGCGGGAGCTCGTGAAGGCGGCGCGCGTGTGGGTCGATCGGTTCGGCCGGCCCACGGACATCTACCGGTTCGATTGCATCGGGATCGTGGACAGCCGGCTGGAGCACGTGGCGGACGCGTTTCGGCCCGGGTGGCGCTAGGCTGCTCTTCGGTATATATTCGGGTCTCCTACAGGGAGGCTCCCAACCCATGTCGAGGACACTCATGGCGGCGGACAAGGAAGTCCCCCAGCTCTCGGACGAGCGCAAAAAGGCCCTCAACCTCGCCATCACGCAGATCGAAAAGACCTGCGGTAAGGGCGCCATCATGCGGATGGGGGCCGATACGCCCCGGGTGCGGGTGGAGATCATCCCTACGGGCGCGATCAATCTCGACGCCGCCATCGGGATCGGCGGCATTCCGCGCGGGCGGGTGACGGAGATCTTCGGCCCCGAGTCGAGCGGCAAGACCACGCTGGCGTTGCACGTGGTCGCGAACGCCCAGCGCCTAGGGGGGGCGGCCGCGTACATCGATGCCGAGCACGCGCTCGACGTCGAGTACGCCAAGAAGCTCGGCGTAGACATCGACAACCTGTTGGTCTCCCAGCCCGACACCGGCGAGCAGGGGCTCGAGATCACGGAGATCCTGGTTCGCTCGGGGGCGGTGGACGTCGTTGTAATCGACTCGGTCGCGGCGCTCGTGCCCAAGGCCGAAATCGAAGGCGACATGGGCGATTCGCTGCCCGGCCTGCAGGCGCGCCTGATGAGCCAGGCGCTGCGCAAGCTGGCCGGCGCGATCAACCGCTCGCGCACCGCGGTGGTCTTCATCAATCAGCTGCGCGAAAAGATCGGCATCATGTTCGGCAACCCGGAGACCACCACCGGGGGCCGGGCGCTCAAGTTCTATGCTTCCGTGAGGCTCGACATGCGGCGCATCGGGCCCGTGAAAGAGCGGGAAGTCGTGATCGGGAACCACGTGCGGGTGAAGGTCGTGAAGAACAAGGTGGCGCCGCCGTTCCGCCAGGCCGAGTTCGACATCATGTTCGACGAGGGGATCAGCCACGAATCGCTCCTCGTGGACATCGCCGCGGAAGCGGGGATCATCGAAAAGTCGGGCGCCTGGTACGGGTACGGAAAAGAACGGATCGGCCAGGGCCGCGAGAACGCCAAGCTGTATCTCAAGGACCACCCCGATCTCGCACTCGAGGTCGAGGCCAAAGTGAAGGAGCACCTGGGCGTGAAGGCCGCCGTGGCGGCCGACGAGGAGGCAGCGGCGCCCGAGGAGTAGCGTGCCGACGCTCACCGGACTCGCCCCCGATCCACGCCAGCCGGATTACCGACTGGTGGAAGTGGATCGGGGGCGTTTTGCGTCGCTGCCGGTGGATGCGTTGCAGCCGCTGGGGCTCACGGTTGGCATGGAGCTCGAGGCCGTGATGCTCGATCGGTTGCGCGCGCTCGCCGACATCGAAGCCGCGCAGCGCGCGGCACTTCGGGCGCTGGCCCGGCGAGCGCATGCCCGCGGCGACCTCGAGCGTCGCCTCGTGAAGAAGCAGCACCCGCCGCGGGCGGTGGACGCGGCGCTCGAGCGGCTTGCCGTGCGAGGCTTGCTCGACGACCGCCGGTTCGCCGAGCGATACGCCGCGCTGCGCGCGGTTCGAGGTCGGGGGCCCGCCCGCCTGATCCGCGACCTGCTTGCCCAGGGCGTCGAGCGTCACACGGCCGAAGCCGCGGTTCGGCGCGCGCTCGACGACGAGGGCATCGATCCGGGGGTCGAGGCGCGCGCCGTCGCGGTGAGGCGCACGAGCCAGCTCGGCGGGCTGCCAGGCCGGGTGCGCAAGCGCCGACTGCTTGCCTTCCTGCTGCGCCGTGGGTACGACCGCACGCAAGTGAAGGACCTGGTCCAGGAGCTCTGCAGCTAGCGAGCGGGGCCGCCTTGCGTCAGGGGGCCCTCCTTCCCCAGGTTAACCCCCGTCATGCGCTTACTTCGGCTCCTGCTCCTCCTTGCGTTGGGCGTCGGCGCTGCGATTCTCGTCGTGCGCCTCCTGCCGCCACGCACGCCGCGAGTGGTGGAACAGCCGCCACCGCCACCCGTGGCGCAGCGCTCAGGGCCGCCGCTACAAGCAGATGCCGAAGGGTCCTACGTGCCGGGCTATGCCTTCAGCGTGAACCACGCCCGATTCGCCGGGTTCACGCTCCGTCCCGATGCGTTCGTGACCTTTCAGACGGCCGCCGGCACGGACCAGCCCCTGGCCTGTCTCGACGCGGTCATCAAGCCGGCCACCGTTCATCTCCGCTGTGACGACCCGCAAATGGGCACGGTCACCCTCGACGGCAGGTTCCTCACCCGATTCGTGACGAACCGGCCGGATGCCGCGGTCGTGTCCGCCCTGGTGACCGTTCGCACCGGGAGCGGCGAAGTCCTCTACAGCGCGAGAGACCAGTTCGTGTGGCATCCCGTCGATGAGGCGTCCAGCAGGTAACTCCTAGCTAGCCTTTCAGTTGCCTCCCTCGGCGCAGTATATTTCCAGGATGACGTCCGCCGAAATCCGCCGCAAGTTCACGGACTTCTTCAAGGCCCCTCCCCGGGACCACCAGGAGGTCGTCAGCGCCTCCCTGGTACCCGCCGATGACCCGACCCTCCTGTTCACCAACGCGGGCATGGTGCAGTTCAAGCGCGTGTTCCAAGGGCTCGAGCGTCGGCCGTACACGCGGGCGGTGACGTGCCAGAAATGCGTCCGGGCAGGCGGGAAGCACAACGACCTCGAGCAGGTAGGCCATACGGCCCGGCATCACACCTTCTTCGAGATGCTCGGCAACTTTTCGTTCGGCGACTATTTCAAGAAGGACGCCATCGCGTACGCGTGGGAATGGGTGACCGCCAAGAACTGGCTCGGCATCAGTCCAGATCGCTTGTACGTGACCGTGCACCACACGGACGACGAGGCCAGACGGCTGTGGCGCGAGGTGACCGGCGTGCCGGAGGCGCGGATCTACGGGCTGGGGGACGAGGACAATTTCTGGCAGATGGCGGACACGGGCCCGGCGGGACCGAATTCGGAGATCTACGTAGATCTCCGGTCGCCGAGGGACCGGGGAGCGGGGAGCGGTTCGCTCGGTCTCGAGGACTTCGTCCGGCTTCAGGATCAGGGGACACTGCTGGAGATCTGGAACCTCGTGTTCATGCAGTTCGACCTCCAGAAGGACGGTTCCCGCACCCCGCTTCCTGCTCCCTCCGTGGATACTGGCGCGGGCCTGGAGCGCATCGCGGCCGTCATGCAAGGCGTCCCGTCAAACTTCGACACGGACCTGTTCGTTCCGATCATCGAGCGCGCGGTCGACGTGGTGGGAAAGAAGTACGACCGGGGGCCGGGCGGGGCATCGTATCGCGTGCTCGCCGATCACGCCCGCGCAGTGGCGTTCCTGCTTGCGGACGGCGTCTACCCCTCGAACGAGGGGCGCGGCTACGTGCTGCGCCGCATTCTCCGGCGCGCCGTCCGCCATGCGTGGCTGCTCGGACGCCGCGAGCCGACGCTTGTGCAGCTGGTCCATACGGTCTCCGGGCTGCTGGGCAGCGTGTACCCGGAGCTGGTCCAGAAGCGCACGCATCTAGAGAGCGTCACCCGCGCCGAAGAGGAGCGCTTCTTCGACACGATCGAAGGCGGACTCGAGCGCCTCGAACAAGTGAAGGGCGCGAAGGCCATCTCCGGCGCCGAGGCCTTCAAGCTGTACGACACGTTCGGCTTCCCGATCGACCTGACGCAGCTCATCGCCGCGGAGCGCGGCCAGGTGGTCGACGTCGCGGGTTTCGAGCGCGAGCTCGGCAGACAGCGCACCCGCTCGCTCGAAGCGCTCGAGCGCTCAAAGATCGGGGACGGCGTCGCTGTGCATACCCCGCGCAGCGGCGAGTGGCGGACCCTCAGTCCCAAAGCCAAGCAGAAATGGGTGGGGTACGACCGCACCCAGGCAGAGACCGACGTCCTCAAGTTCCGGCAGGCCGGCGATACTGTGGAAGTCGTGCTCCATGAAAACCCGTTCTACGCGGAGTCGGGCGGCCAGGTGAGCGACACGGGAACGGTGAAGGGAGAGGGGTGGACGCTCGACGTCGAGGGTGTGGAGAAGGTGGACGGGCTGAGCGCGGTGGTGGGACACTTCGAGGAGCGGTTCGAGCCGACGCCGGTGGTGGCCCAGGTGGATGAGCCGCGCCGCCGGAACATCGAGCGCAACCACACGGCGACGCACCTCGTGCACGCGGCGCTGCGTAAGCACCTCGGACCGCACGTGCGCCAGCAGGGCTCAGTCGTGGCGCCCGACCGCCTCCGATTCGACTTCGCTCACCACGGCCCCGTGGACGACGCGACGCTGGCCCGGGTCGAGGAGGAAGTGAACCGCCATATCTGGGAGAACCTGCCCATCACGACGCGGGAGATGAAATACAAGGCCGCCATCGCCGCGGGGGCGATGGCGTTCTTCACCGAGAAATACGGCGATATCGTGCGCGTGGTGGACGTGCCGGGAGTGTCGCTCGAGCTGTGCGGCGGCACGCACGTGCCCACGACGGGCCAGATCGCGTTGTTCCGGTTCACCCACGAGACGGGGGCGGCCGCCGGTGTGCGTCGCATCGAGGCGGTGACGGGGCCCGGAGCCTTCGCGCTCATCCGTAAGCTCGAGGGCGAGCTCGAGCAGGCCGCCGGCGCGTTGAAGACGCAGCCCGAACACCTCGTCCGTCGCATCGAGCAGCTGATCGAAGAGAACCGTAAGCTCGAGAAACGGGTCGAGGAGCTGCTCAAGCAGGGAGCGCGGAGCGGGGAGCGGGGAGCGGTTGAGAAGATCGGCGACGTGGAGCTGCACATCGCCGATTCGGACCTCGAGGACCGCGAACAGATCGGGCTGGTCATGGATGCATTCCGCGCGAGTCACAAGCGAGCTATCTCCGTACTCTTCACGAACGGCGAGCGCGCCGGTGTGCATGTCGGTGTCACGGACGACCTGGTGCAGCAAGGCGTGAAGGCGGGAGAGATCGCGAGCGCGATCGCCGCGTTGAGCGGAGGCAAGGGCGGCGGGCGACCCCACTTTGCGTCGGCGGGCGCCGGCGATCCTGCGAAGCTGCGCGAAGCGCGGGCGCAGGTGCCGGCGATCGTGACCCGGCTCCTCGGACGATGACCCGAGCGGAACTCCTCGCCTGGCTCGAAGCGCGACGTCCCGCGCCTCCGGAAGCGCTCCGCGCGTCCCTCGCGGCGGGCATCACCGACGCGGCCCTCACCTTACCGCAGCACCTCGCGGACCTGGGCCGTCGCACGCTGGCCCGCGTGGCGAGTCGCCCGGACGGCGGGCGGGAGCTGGCGCTCGACCTGCTCGCGGCGGATGCTTTCATTACTTATGCGTTCGAGGCGCAGGCCGAGGCCGACGCGGCCGGTCTGGCCGACCTGGCCGAACGCGTGGCGAGAGGCGCGTCGTGACCCCGGAGGGCAGTGTGGGGGGGGGGCTCCTCGAGCGGCGACCCGGGTTGCTGGTGCTGGTCGACCCGAGCCGCACGGCACCCGGTCAGGCCGCGGACGTCGCGCGGGCGGCGCGCGAGGCCGGCGCCGCGGGGCTGATGATCGGCTCGTCCTTCGACGGGACGCAGGATACCGAGCGCGTGGCGCGGGCGATCCGTCAGGCTGCCGCCGGCCTTCCGGTCGCTCTGTTCCCCGGATCGGCGCTCCAGCTCACCGCCGAGGTCGATCTCGTGCTCTTCCTGTCGCTCATCTCAGGCCGGAATCCGCAATACCTGATCGAAGAGCACGTCCGCGCCGTCCCATTCCTCTCGCGCCATCCGGTCCCCACGCTCTCCACCGGCTACATCCTGGTGGACGGCGGGCGAGTCACGAGCGTCGAGGCGGTGAGCCAGACGCGGCCGCTGCCGGCCGACAAGCCGGAGCTCGTGGCGGCCCATGCCACCGCGGCGCGACTCATCGGGATGCGGGCGATCTATCTCGACGCGGGCAGCGGGGCGCCGCGCCCGGTGCACCTCGAGCTGATTCGCGCCTGTCGCGCGGCGGTGCCCGGGCTTACGCTGTTCGTCGGCGGCGGCATTCGGACTCCGGAGCAGGTGCGCGTCGCGCGGGCAGGCGGTGCAGACTTCGTGGTCGTCGGCACGGCCGTCGAAGAGCATGGCGCGTCGGCGGCGAGCGGCGTGGAGCACCTTCGGGCGCTGGTGCAAGCCGTCACCCGGTGACTCCCGCGGAGCAGGTCCGTGCCGGGCTCACCGAGCTGGCCGCGCTCGCGACCCGGGTCGCGGAGCAACAGGCGGACGCCATCGCGACGCTCGCCGACGTGTATACCAGCGCGTTGCGCGCCGGTGGGACGCTCCTGTTCGCGGGCAACGGCGGGAGTGCCGCCGATGCGCAGCACCTGGCCACCGAATATGTCGTGCGCTACAGTCGCAGCCGCCGGCCCCTGCCCGCGATCGCGTTGACGACCGACACCTCCCTCCTCACCGCCGGTGCCAACGACCTGGGCTTCGATGAGATCTTCGCCCGTCAGATCGAAGCCCTCGCCCGGGCCGGAGACGTGCTCGTGTTGCACTCGACGAGCGGGGAGAGTCCCAACGTGGTGCGGGCCGCGCAGGCCGCGAAGGTCAAGGGAGTGACGGTCGTAGCGCTGGTGGGTAAGGGCGGTGGCGCGTTGAAAGACGTCGTCGACCATTGTCTCGTGGTCCCTTCGGATGAAACGTCGCACATCCAGGAACTTCATCTCGCACTCGAGCACATCATCTGCGGGATGGTCGAGAGCGCCCTCGCGTTGTGATTGCTCTCCACGGCAAGCGCGCGTTCGTCACGGGCGGTGGACGCGGCATCGGGCGCGCGACGGCAGTGTTGCTGGCGCGGGCGGGCGCCGCGGTCGCGGTCGGGTATCGGAGTCGGAAGGCGGACGCCGACGAGACGATCCGCGCGATGGCGGGGGATGGGCACCGTGTGGCCGCGATCCAGGCGGACCTGGGCGACGCGGCGGCCGCCCGGCGCGCGGTCACGGACGTGGCGGCGGCGATCGGTGGCCTCGACCTGCTCATTGTGAACCACGGTATCTGGCCGCCCGACGACATACCGGTGGCGGAGCTCGGCGACGCGCAATGGGACGCGACGATGCGGGCCAATCTGGACAGCGTACTCTACGTGTGTCGTGCGGCGATTCCGCTGTTGCCAAACGACGGCAAGATCGTGCTGGTCTCGTCCACCGCCGGCCAGCGCGGCGAGGCGTTCCACGCCGACTACGCGGCGACGAAGGGGGCGGTCATCTCGTTCACCAAGTCCCTCGCGATCGAGCTCGCGCCGCGCGGGATCAACGTGAACTGCGTCGCCCCGGGATGGGTCGACACCGAGATGTCGGCGGCGCCCTACCAGCGGGACGGTGGCCGGGGCCGGCGCGAAATCGAGCGGGCTATCCCACTCGGGCGGGTGGCGAGCGCGGAGGATTGCGCCGGGCCGATCGTCTTCCTGTGCTCCGACCTGGCTCGTCACATCACCGGGGAGATCGTGAACGTTAACGGGGGCAGCGTGTTGTGCGGCTGACTCCAACCCCGTAGGGCATGAAGTTCCCGGACCGGCTGCCCATCCCCGATGAGGTGCTGCGCATCGCGCGGACGCTCGAAGAGGCGGGGTTCGAGACCTGGTGCGTGGGGGGCGCGATCCGCGACAACCTCTTGAACCTCGAGAACCACGATTTCGATCTGACGACCGCCGCGCCGCCGGACGAGGTCCGGCGGCTGTTCAAGCGTACCGTGCCGGTCGGGGTGGAGCACGGGACCGTCGCGGTGCTCGATCGGGCGCAGCGCGCGCACGAGGTCACGACCTTCCGTCGGGACATCAAGACCGACGGTCGCCACGCGGTCGTAGAGTTCGGGGTTTCCCTCATCGACGACCTCGCGCGCCGGGACTTCACCATCAACGCGATCGCCTACCACCCCGGCCGCCACGAGTGGCGCGATCCGTTCCACGGGGCCGACGACCTCGACGCAAAACTGATCCGGTCTGTGGGCGATCCGAATTGGCGGTTCCAGGAAGACTACCTGCGGATCCTGCGGGCCCTAAGGTTCAGCGCCCGGTTCGGGTTTCGCATCCACCCGGGAACGCTCGAGGCCGCCAAGGCGAACGTGCAGGGGTTGGCCCAGCTGTCGGCCGAGCGGGTGCGGGACGAGTGGTTCAAGGGCATCCGGACGGCGGCGCGGGTCTCGAAGCTCCTGTCGCTCTGGAAGGATGTGGGAGCGGCGCGAATCTGGATGCCGGAGATACGCGATAAGGGAGAGGGGAGAGGTTCGATCGGGACCGTAGACAAGCTTCCGCGTGATCCGGTGCTCATCACAGCTTTTCTCGCCTCCGACCCAGCGTCGCTGCTGACGCGGCTCAAATGCGCCAACAAAGAGATCGAGCGGGGTCGGGCGATCGGAGTGTGGCGCGACAAGTACCCGGATCCGAAGCATCTTCCCGAAGTCAGGCGCTGGCTTTCCGCGGTGGGAGAGTACGCCGATGACCTGCTGGCGCTGCCACCGGTGCGAACCGCTCCCCTCTCTCCTCTCCCCAAGGTGGTGGCATCCATCCGCGCCTCGAAGGATCCTCTCACCGTGAAGGATCTCGCCGTGACCGGTGACGACCTTCTGGCGGCGGGCGTGCGCCCCGGCCCCGAAGTGGGTGAGACGCTGCAGCGCCTCCTCGCCGAGGTGCTCGAGGACCCCAGGCGCAACACCCGTGACGGATTACTCGCCCGTGTCTAGGGCCTTCGCGTATGCGGTCATGGCGGCCCTCGGCAACGTGATTGGGGCGCTCGCCGTCACGCGACGGGCGGCGCGCGAGCTCGCCGTCATCGAACACTCGCTCGCGTTCGGGGCGGGGTTCATGCTCGCGGTGGGGCTCGTGGAAGTGCTTCCCGAAGCCTTCGCGCGCTCGGGCGCGATGGCCCCCGCGCTGGTGCTCGCGGGGTACCTGGCGGTCCACCTGACCCAGCATACGCTGACGCCGCACTTCCACTTTGGCGAGGAGACCCACGCGGTCAATCCGGCCGCCGGCCCGTCGGCGCTGATCGGGTTGCTGCTCCACACGTTTTTCGACGGTGTGGCGATCGCGAGCGCGTTTCTGGTGCGCCCGAGCCTGGGCTTGATGATGTTTATCGCCATATTCCTTCATAAGCTGCCGGAGGGCGTGACGATCTCGAGCCTGTACCTGGCGGTGGGGCGCTCGGGCCGTCAGGCCGTCGGTGCGGGCGCGCTGCTCGGCCTCGCGACCTTGATCGGCGTGGTGCTCACCGACCAAGTGGGCTTTCTCGTGCGTCACGGTCTCGCGATCTCGGCCGGCGTGACGATCTACGTGGCCGCCTCGAACCTCGTGCCCGAGTTTCAGGGCAAGCGCGGTTGGGCGTCTCCGCTCGCCTTCGTGGGTGGGGCAGCGGCGTTCTTTGTTACGAAGATGATTCTGGAGGGTGTGTCGTGAGACATGTCTGAGCCCACGCTGTTCTCGCGCTCGGCCGAGCCGCTGGCCGCGCGCATGCGACCCAAGAGCCTCGACGAGTTTCTCGGGCAGGAGCATCTCCTCGGCCCGGGGAAGGCGCTGGGCGAGCTCATTCGCCGGGGCGATGTAGGCTCGTGCATTTTCTGGGGGCCCCCAGGCTCGGGGAAGACGACCCTCGCGCGCCTCATCGCGAACTACACCGACCGTCACTTCGAGCCGTTCTCCGCCGTGACCGAGGGCGTCGCGCGCGTGCGCGAGATCATCAAGGAGGCCGAGGAGCGGCTCAAGTACGAGGGCCGGGGCACGATCCTCTTCTGCGACGAGATCCACCGCTTCAACCGCGCGCAACAGGACGCCTTCCTGCCCTGGGTGGAGAACGGGATCATCACCCTGATCGGCGCGACGACCGAGAACCCGAGCTTCGAGCTGACGGGGGCGCTTCTGTCGCGGTGCCGCGTCTTCGTGCTGGAGCCCCTGACGGATCAGCACATCCGGACGGTGATCGAGCGGGCCATCGCAAAAGCCGGGAGCGGGGAGCGGGGAGCGGTTTCTCTGGGTCCCGAGGCGGTCGAGGCTCTCGTCGAGCACGCGCAGGGCGATGCGCGTCGGGCCTTGAATGCCTTGGAAGCCGTCTTCCAGTACGCCGGTACCGCTCCCCGCTCCCCGCTCCCCCTCGCGCGCGACGCGGTGATCCAGGTCCTCGAGCGCCCGCTCCCGGTCTACGATAAGTCCGGCGAGCAGCACTACAACATCATCTCGGCGCTCCACAAGGCCGTGCGGGGGTCGGACGTCGAGGGCTCGCTCTACTGGCTCGCGCGCATGCTCGCGGGCGGGGAAGATCCTCTGTACATCGCGCGACGGCTCGTGCGGATCGCCTCGGAGGATGTGGGTCTCGCCGATCCGCGGGCGCTGGCCCTGACCCTCTCGGCCAAGGAGGCCTATCATTTTCTGGGGTCTCCCGAAGGCGAGCTCGCCCTGGCCGAGGCGGTGGTCTATCTGGCGACCGCGCCCAAGTCGAATCGTGTCCTCGCGGCGTTTGGCCAGGCCATGCAGGCGGCCGCCGAGCATCCCGCGGAGCCCGTGCCGCTTCACATCCGGAACGCCCCCACGAAGCTGATGGAAGAGCTGGGCTACGGCGCGGGCTATCGGTATGCGCATGCCTTCGAGAACTCCTACGCGCCGCAGGAGTACCTCCCCGAAGCGCTCCGGGGGCAGAAGTGGTACGAGCCGACGGATTTCGGGCTCGAGAAGGACATCAAGAAGCGGATGGAGTGGTGGGCAGAGCTCAAAGCAAAGGCGACGGAAGGACGGAAGGACGGAACAACGGAACGATGAAGCGCATCCCCGTTGCATCGTTCCGTCTTTCCGTCGCAGTCGTCGTCGTCGTCGCCGCCTGCGCCACCCTCCGCGGCCTCACGTTCCAGGATCCGGAGGTCTCGCTTCAGGAGGTCCAGATCACCGGCATCGGCCTCACGGGCGGGACGTTCAACCTGGTGTTCGACGTGTGGAATCCGAACGACTACCGGTTGCGGTCCACCCGGCTCGAGGTGGGCATCGATCTCGAGGGCACACATTTCGGGGACGCGCTGCTGGACCGGCCGCTCGACCTGTCGCCCACCAACCACAACCAGGTGGTGGTGCCCGTGCGCTTCGAGTGGGCCGGAGTCGGCGCGGGCGCCAAGGCCCTGCTCTCACGTCGCGCGGTGGCGTACGCGATCGCCGGGCGGGTGCTGCTCGACACGCCGCTGGGCGACAAGGCCGTCGGCCTGACGGGGAAGGGCAACGTGCCCCTTCGGAAGCTGCTGCCGTGAGGAGGTTCGAGGTATTCGTCAGCTGATCGAAATCCAGCCGCCCGTAGAGCGGGCGTTCCTGGTCGGCGCGCCCCGAAAGGGCTCGGCGGACGCGGCGCAGGTGGACGAGCATCTGGACGAGCTCGCCCGTCTCGCGGATACCGCCGGGGCTGAGCTGGTCGGGCGAACCTACCAGCGTGTCGACGCCCCTACGCCCAACCTCTATCTCGGCCAGGGGAAGGTCGAAGAGCTGAAAAGCGTGCTGCACGATGCCCGGGCGACGCTCGTCCTGTTCGACGAGCCGCTCACGCCGGTCCAGGGCGCGAATCTCGAGAAAGCGCTGACCCTGCGGGTGATGGATCGGACGGAGGTGATCCTGGACATTTTCGCGACCCGGGCGCGCTCCGCCGAAGCGAAGATGCAGGTCGAGCTCGCGCAGCTCGAGTATCTGCTCCCGCGCCTCACGCGCATGTGGACGCACCTCTCGCGCATCCGGGGCGGTATCGGCCTCCGGGGGCCGGGCGAAACGCAGCTCGAAACCGACCGGCGCGTGATCCGGCGCAAGCTGTCGGTGTTGAAGAAGCGACTCGAAGACGTCGCGGACCACCGCGCCAACCAGCGCCGGGGCCGGCGCGATCTCCCGAGCGCTGCGCTCGTCGGATACACGAACGCCGGCAAATCGAGTCTGCTGCGCGCCCTGTCGGGTGGCGACGTCTTCGTGGAAGACCGCCTGTTTGCCACGCTCGATACCCTCACGCGCGAGGTCGACGTCGGGGGAGGCTACCGGTTCCGCCTCACGGACACGGTGGGGTTCATTCGAAAGCTGCCCCATCACCTCGTGGCCTCGTTCCGGGCCACGCTCGAAGAGGCGCGCGCCGCCGATCTCGTGCTCCATGTCATCGACGCGGCGCATCCCACGTGGGAGCAGCAGGCGGAGGTCGTGGAGAGTGAAATGCGGAGCGCGGAATTCGGCGCGCTTAGTGAAACAGGCGGGTCGGAGCGTAAGCGGGCGATCTACGTCTTCAACAAGGCGGACCTATTGCCGGATCCATCGGCGTTCCTCGCCGCCGTACGTGAGCGATACCCGCACTCGGTGCTCACGTCGACCATTCCGCACGGTGGCGGCGTCGAGAGCCTCCGCTCGGTGCTGCGCACCTCGGCCCAGGCGCTGCGCCCCATCGCCCGTGTACACGTTCCTTTGGGAGACGGCAAGTTGTTGGCCGCGCTCCACCGTGACGCCGAAGTGCTGGCGGAAACCCAGGTCGATGGCGTCGTGCAGGTGACGGCGCGCGTGCAAGCGTGGCTGCTTGGCCGACTCCGCAGGGATGGTGTCGCTGTCGAAATTGGGCCGTAAGTGTTGTCCGCACACGACATGTCTAGCTGAAACCTGTTGGGGTGACCGAGGTCACCGCCGTGCTCGTGGGGCCGCGGATAGTTTGCCCCCCAAGAGCACGCTGCTCAGAGCAAAACCGTCGAAAGACGGTGACGCAGAGCCACGGGGCTACAGCGGGTCTTCCGCTATGCTCGCCGGGCCGCCAGCGAATCGACGCGGGTCGATCCTGGCGGCCCGTTCGTTTTCCGCCCCGTGGAGGCGTGCCACATGCCATTCGGACACAAACTCGCCCACCGTCTCGCCCTGCTCAAAGGTCGTTTCTCCCGCGGCGCACTGCTCGCGCTGGCGCTTTCTTTCTTCGCGAGCTGTGAGAAGCCGTTAAGCGTCGCTCCCAATACGACCGTATCGCAGCTCACCGTTTCGCCCAGCACCGCCACCGTACAACCCAATCAAGTCCAGGACTTCACGGCCGTCGGCTTCACCACCGCCGGCGATTCGGCGCAGATCGCCGTCGCGTGGAGCACCACAGGCGGTGTGGTCGACACGAACTCCCAGGGCAAACGCCACTACGGACACTTTCACAACGGGAACTGCGGCCAGTTCACCGTCACGGCGACGAGCACGCCCGGCAACCTGACGGCCTCTGCCAACGTCAACGTCACGTGCGCTGCCCCGGTCGCCACGGTGACGGTCAGCCCGGCATCGGTCAACCTGCAGATCGGACAGACCTCGCAACTCACGGCGACCCTGACGGACGCGAACGGCAACGTCCTCACCGGCCGGACGGTGACGTGGTCGAGTGACAACGGCAACGTCGCGACCGTCAGCGGTACAGGGCTGGTGACCGCCGGAAGCGCGGGCACGGCCACGATCAGCGCGACGAGCGAAGGGAAGACCGGCACCGCGAGCGTGACGGTCTCGAGCACGCCGGTGGCGTCGGTCACGGTCAGCCCCGCGACGGCGAGCCTGACCGTCGGGCAGACCGCCCAGCTCACGGCCACGACGAAAGACGCGAACGGCAACATCCTGAGCGGCCGACCGGTGACCTGGTCGACCAGCAACGGCTCGGTCGCGACTGTCTCGAGCAGCGGGTTGGTGTCCGCCGCGGGCGCCGGATCGGCGACGATCACGGCCACGAGCGAGGGGAAGACGGGGACGGCGGCCGTGACGGTCACCGCGCCCACGGGCACCTTCGCCATTGGCGACAGCGTGCAGGCGACAATCGCGACGTGGGTTCGGAACATCTCCCAACCGCCCGCCGACCCCGCGACCGGGACGCCGCCGAGCGTCATCGGGACGCAGCCAGCCGGCGGGCGAGGCGTGGTGGATTCCGGACCGGTGCTGAACACGACCCCTGGAGGCGACGGGGCCATCCGCTACCACGTCCTGTTCCAGACGGCCCCGAGCGGCTGGGTCGTGCAGGACTATCTCGCGAAGATCGTTCCCACGGTGCCGGTCGCGTCGGTGACGGTGACGCCCGCGACGGCCAGCCTGAACGTCGGGCAGACCGTGCAGCTCACCGCGACGCCCAAGGACGCGAACGGCAATCCGTTGACGGGCCGGGTCGTCACGTGGCAGTCGAGCGACAACACCATCGCGAGCGTGAACTCGAGCGGTCTCGTCACGGGTGTCGGCGCGGGTGGTCCCGTCACGATCACCGCGACGAGCGAAGGCCAGAGCGGCACCGCCACGGTCAACGTCACGCTTGCGCCGGTGGCTTCGGTCAGCGTGACTCCGAGCTCCGCGAATGTGGCGATCACGGGGACGGTGCAGCTCACCGCCACGCCCAAGGACGGGAACGGCAATCCGCTGACGGGACGTGCGATCAGCTGGTCGTCGAGCGACAACACGATTGCCACGGTGAACTCGAGCGGCCTGGTCACGGGTGTCGCGGCCGGGACGGTGACGATCACCGCCACGAGCGAAGGCAAGAGCGGCACGGCGAGCGTCACGGTGGCAGGGGCGCCTGTCGCGACGGTGACCGTGGCGCCCGCCACGGCGAGCGTGCAGGCGGGTCAGACGGTCCAGCTGACGGCGACCCTCAAGGACGCCAACGGCAACATCCTGACCGGTCGTGTCGTCACGTGGTCCTCGAGCAACAGTACGGCGGCGAGCGTCAACTCGACCGGGCTCGTGACGGCCAAGGCCGCGGGCTCGGCGACGATCACGGCGACGAGCGAAGGCAAGACCGGCACGTCGGCCATTACGGTGACGCCGGTGCCGGTGGCGTCGGTGACGGTCACGCCGGCCACGGCGAGTGTGGCGACGGGCGGCACGGTGCAGCTCACCGCCACGCCCAAGGACGCGAACGGCAATCCGTTGTCGGGTCGGGTGATCACCTGGCAGTCGAGCGACAACACGACCGCCAGCGTGAGCGCGAGCGGGCTGGTCACGGGCGTCAAGGCCGGTGGTCCGGTCACGATCACAGCGACGAGCGAAGGCCAGAGCGGCACGGCGGCGGTGACGGTGACCGCGGCGAGCGGCGCGCAGTTCGATCACGTGTTCATCGTGATGGAGGAGAACAACGACTACGCCAGCGTGACCAGCTCATCGATGCCGTACCTGACCGGGCTGGCGGCGCAGTACGGACTGGCGACGCAGTACTACGCCAACACGCACCCATCGATCGGGAATTACTTCGAGATCACCGGTGGGCAGATCATCACCAATGACGACTCGTACGGGCAGACGGTCAGCTCGGACAACGTCATCCGCCACCTGGTGGCGGCGGGGAAGACGTGGAAGTCGTACGACGAGGGCCTGCCGTCGGTCGGATTCGTGACGCTCGACTATGACGACGGCACGTACGCCAGCCGGCACAACACCATCGTTCACTACACGGACGTGCATGACAATCCGGCGCAGGCGCAGAACGTCGTGCCGTTCACGCAGTTCTCGACCGACTTGGCGAACGGCGCGCTGCCGCAATACTCGTTCATTGTGCCGGATCTGTGCAACGATGCGCACGACTGCTCGTTGAACACAGCGGACAGCTGGCTGCAGACGAACATCGACCCGTTGGTCAAGAGCGCGTTCTTCCAGCAGAACAACTGCCTCTTGATCATCACGTTCGACGAGTCGGGCGGCGACAATACGAACGGCGGCGGGCGCGTGTACTGGGTGGCGGTAAGCCCGACGAAGTCCAAGCGGGGCTATCAGTCCACGACGCTGTACCAGCACCAGAGCACGCTGCGTCTGATGCTCAAAGGGCTGGGCGTGACGTCGTTCCCCGGCGATGCGGCCACGGCGCCCGACATGAGCGAGTTCTTCAATCCATGAGGAAACTCCGGATCGTGCCCTTCGTCCTTTGGCTGGTCCCGGCGTGCCAGCAGGCCGCCGGGCCGGCCGCCTCGGGAGGCGGGGGCGGGGGCACGATTCCGGTGCTAGGGCACGTGTTCATCGTGGTGGAGGAGAACACCGACTACGCGGACGTGACCAGCTCGTCGATGCCGTACCTCGACAGCCTGGCGGGCGCGTACGGCCTCGCCATACAGTACTACGCCGATACACATCCCTCGATCGGCAACTACTTCATGATGACGGTCGGGGACATCATCACCAACGACGATAGCTACAACCAGACCGTTTCGAGCGACAACATCATCCGCCATCTCGTCGCCGCGGGAAAGACGTGGAAAGCGTACGCGGAAGATCTGCCATCGGTCGGCGACACCACGGTCGATCTCGACAACGGCACCTACGCGAGCCGGCACAACCCCGTCGTGTATCTCACCGACGTGCATGACAACGCGACGCAGGCCCAGAACGTCGTGCCGTTTACACAGTTCGCGAGCGACCTGTCGGGCTACACGTTCCCGAACTACAGCTTCATCGTGCCGAACCTCTGCAACGACGCGCACGACTGCTCGCTCGGCACGGCGGACGCGTGGCTCCAGACAAACATCGATCCGCTGGTGCGGAGCTCGGCGTTCCAACAGGACGGCCTGTTGATCATCCTGTTCGACGAGTCCGGGAGCGATAACACGAACGGTGGGGGACGAATCTTCTGGGCCGTGGTGGGCTCGAAGGTGAAGAAAGGTTATCAGTCGACGACGCAGTACCAGCATGCGAGCACGCTGCGGCTCACCGCCAAGGTTCTGGGGCTCACGAGCTTCCCGAACGAGGCGGCGACCGCGCCGGACATGAGCGAGTTCTTCACGCCGTAAGGCGAACCCTAAGCGACGGAGCCGAAAGCCATGACGTTCAAGCACAAGCTGTCACAGCGGTTGGCCCTGCTGAAGGATCGGAAGGTCGCGTTGCCTCTGGCCCTCCTCGCCATGGCGTTTGTCTTCGCGTGCGAGAAGCCCCTTCCCCTTGGCACCAACAGCGGAACCGTCGCGAGCATCGTCATCTCTCCAAAAATCGTCACCCTGCACGAGAACGCCACCGTGGATTTCACGGCGGCCGCGTTCCTGAGCACGGGTGACACGGCGAACGTCACCGTGACGTGGAGTTCCACGACCGGCACCGTCACCGACATGGGCACCAGTGGGAGCGGCAAGCAGCACTACGGTCAATACAAGGCCGGCAAAACCACGGGTCCCTACAAGGTCGTCGCGACCGCCGATCCGGGCGGGGTGTCGGATAGCGCGACGGTGATGATCACGCTGGCGCCGGTGGCGACGGTGAGCCTCGCGCCTTCGTCGGCCACGCTCGTGGTGGGCGGGACGGTCCAGCTCCAGGCGACTCTGACCGATTCAGGCGGCAATGTCCTGACCGGTCGGACCATCACCTGGTCGTCGGACAACGGGTCCGTCGCCACGGTGAGCGGCGCCGGTCTCGTGACGGCCGCCGGCACCGGCTCCGCCAACATTACGGCGACGAGCGAAGGCCAGAGCGCGTCGGCGAGCATCGCCGTCTCGAACGTGCCGGTTGCGTCGGTCACCGTCGCGCCCGCCACGGTCGCTCTCCAGAGCGGCCAGACGGCGCAGCTCACGGCGACCCCGAAGGACGGGAACGGCAATCCGCTGTCGGGACGCGTCGTGACGTGGTCGTCGAACAACACGTCGGTCGCGACCGTGAACGGCACCGGGCTGGTTACGGCGGGGGCCGCGAGCGGCTCGGCAACGATCACGGCCACGAGTGAAGGGCAGAGCGGCACGGCCAGCGTCTCGGTGACGTTCGTCCCTGTGGCGACCGTGACCGTCGCCCCGGCCTCGGCGAGCGTGCAGGCGGGCCAGACCGTGCAGCTGACGGCGACCCCGAAGGACGCGAACGGCAATCCGCTGTCGGGACGTACCGTGACGTGGTCCTCGAGCAATACCACAGTGGCGACGGTGAACGGGACGGGTCTGGTGTCCGCGAAGGCCGCGGGGTCTGCGACGATCACCGCCACCAGCGAGGGCCAGAGCGGCACTTCGAGCATCACCGTCACCCAGGTGCCAGTAGCGACGGTCGCGGTCACACCGTCGTCGGCCGCGGTCCAACCCGGCCAGACGGTCCAGCTGACGGCGACCACGAAGGACGCCAACGGCAACATCCTGACGGGTCGGGTCGTCACGTGGTCGAGCGGCGACCAGACCATCGCGACCGTGAGCGCGAGCGGGCTCGTGACCGGTATCAAGGCCGGGACCGTTTCGATCACCGCGACGTCCGAAGGGAAGAGCGGGAACGCCATGGTGCTGGTCGGCGTGGCGCCGCCGCCGTCGGGATGCGCTCCGAGCGGCGGAGGCAAGTGCTGGTGGGTGGATGCGTCGGCCGGGAACGATGGGAACGCAGGCGACAGCCTGCATCCGTTCCAGACCGTGCAACATGCGGCCGACCAGGTGAACGCTGGTGACATGGTCATGGTGCGGAACGGCGTCTACACCGGTGACGGCAATGCGGTGCTCGCCATCAGCCGCGGCGGTACGGCCGGCAGCCTGGTCGTGTTCAAGTCGGTGAACAAGTGGGGCGCGGTGCTCGACGGGCAGAACAACCTCTCGGCCGATGTCGTGGAGATCGGCGTCGACCATGTCCGCGTCGAAGGGTTCGAAATGAAAGGCTCGAACCACTACGGCGTCGACCCGAGCACGGGCACGAACGACATCCAGATCGCCGGTAACAACATTCATGACGTGGGCCGGTATTGCGAGACGAGCGGCATCGGGCTCTCCGCCATCGATGCGTACTCGAACAACATGATCATCGAAGGGAACTGGGTGCACGATATCGGGCGGTTCGCGGCGGGCGAGAACGGCTGCCAGCCGGGGAACGACTACTGGATGAACCACGACCATGGCATATACAACGGCCAGGGTACGAACATCATCATTCGGAATAACGTGTTCTACAACATCACGCGGGGCTGGGGAATTCAGCGCTACGGGTCGACCGTGGATCAGCTGTACATCGTGAACAACACGTTCGCGTTCCCGAACCCGAACCGCGACGGCCAGATCATTCTGGCGGCCACGACCACGAACCTGTTCATCGAGAACAACATCTTCTATCTGCCGGGGCAGAACGTCGGCATCTCGGGGACACAGAGTGGCGCGATCATCGACCACAACCTCAGCACGGGTACGGTGGGCGGCGGCGGGACGGGGACGAACATCGAGAATACGGATCCCCTCTTCGTGAATCCGTCGACGCTCGACTTCCGCCTGCAGGCGGGCAGCCCGGCGATCGACGCGGGACTGGCGCTGAACATCGTGCTGAACGACTTCCTCGGGACGCTGCGCCCGCAGGGAGCCGGCTGGGACATCGGCGCGTATGAGTTCAAGTGATCCGCTGATCGACTGACCTCGAGAGGGACGCAGTAGACGGGCGCCGGCATACCAGCCGGCGCCCGTTGCGCTTTGTACGGTTTGTATCTCGGTTGCCACAGTTGTGAGAGCGGCGGGCCATGTGTTTCAGCGCTCAACGGTCAGCTTGAGGCAGGGAGAGTCCGTATGTGGTTGTGAGGGAGAGAGTTATCGGGAGACTCCTGGTCGGAATCCGGCATGCTTCTTGAGTGATGCTCCTCACGCATGCCACGCCTGTCCCCTGCAGGCGGGCCGTCCCCCCGGAGGGAAACCCGCGAATGCGGACGCAGGCACTCGAGCATATGCGATGTGCGGGATCGTAGGCGCGGTCGGCCTGGGCCGTCCGATCGACCTCGCCGCCCTGCAGCGGATGAACGACCTGCAGGCCCACCGTGGACCCGACGGCGAGGGCTTTCTCGTCGGCTGGGTCAACGCTGGTCAATTCCAACACGCCTTTCTCCCCCACACGAAGCACCGGGACGTCGACACCCCCGTGACGGTCGGTCTCGGCCATCGCCGGCTCGCGATCCTCGACCTGTCGGATCGGGGGCTGCAGCCGATGACGGTCGACGACTCGCGCCAGTGGATCGTCTTCAACGGCGAGATCTATAACCATCGCGAGCTCCGGGCGGAGCTCGAGACGCTCGGGTACCGGTTCACCACGCGTACCGATACCGAGGTCCTGCTCCAGGCGTACCGTCAATGGGGCGACGCCTGCCTCGCCCGACTCGACGGCATGTTCGGCTTCGCCATCTGGGATGGCGCGCAGGGGCGACTGTTCTGCGCGCGCGATCGGCTGGGAATCAAGCCGTTCTATTACGCTATGCCGGGCGGCGCTTTCGTCTTCGCATCGGAGATCAAGGCGCTGCTCGCATTCCCCGGCCTCGAGGCGAGACCCGACGACGATGCGGTGCTCGCCTTTCTCGTCCATGCCAACTGCGACTACGGCGAGCGCACGCTGTTCACCGGCATCAAGGCGTTGCCCCCGGGACACGCGCTCACGCTGGATGCCGCGACCGGCTCGGTCCGGACCTACGGGTATTGGCAACTCAGTCCCCGGCCGTCGAACGGGATCGGCGATCGCGAGCGCCTCGACGCGTTGCGCACACTGCTGCTCGAGACGATTTGCCGGCACCTGATCAGCGATGTCCGGGTGGGGAGCTGCCTGAGCGGCGGCCTCGATTCGTCGACCGTGGTTTCACTGATCGGAAAGATCTGGCGCGAGCGGCCGGAGGCAGCGCGGGCGCTGGGCGACTCGTTCCACACGTTCACGGCGTGCTACGAAGATCGCGCGTTCGACGAACGGGATTACGCGCTGGCGGTGGCGAGCGCGGTCGGCGCGACCCCGCACCTCGCGTTTCCGGCGCCCGAAGACTTCCTCGAGACGTTCGCGCGGATGGCGTGGCACCAGGACATGCCGTTCGGCGAGCTCACCTACTACGCCCAGTGGCGGGTGATGCGGGCCGCCAAGGAGGCGGGGGTCAAGGTCCTGCTGGACGGGCAGGGCGGCGACGAAGTGTTCGGGGGGTACGCCAAGTTCCGGTACGCGTACCTCGCGTCGTTGCTCCGCACGGGCCGGCTCGGGACGCTCGTGAAGGAGTTCGGGAAGACGGTGATGCAGGGGGACCGGTATGTCCTGGACATCCGGAACGGCTACCGCTATCTGCCCCGGCGGCTCCGGCGGCTGCTCGGCGTCGATGGACTGCTCCAGCAGGCCGTCCACACTGACTGGAATCGAGCCGTTTCGGGCGAAAGCACGCCCGCCACGCGGTGGTGGCGCTATGCATCTCAGGCCAGCTCGGCGGACTCCCAGGCCAGCATCATGCAGCGGATGCAGCTCGACGACCTCTTCGTCGACACGCTGCCGATGCTGTTGCGTATGGAGGACCGGTCCTCGATGGCGTTTTCACTGGAGGCTCGGGTACCCCTGCTGGATCATCACGTGGTGGACTACGGGCTGTCGCTCCCCGACGACCTCAAGATCCGGAACGGCTGGAGCAAATTCGCCGTGCGCCGGGCGATGCAGGGCATCGTGCCCGACCTGGTGCGGATGCGGAAAACCAAGCTCGGCTTTGCGGTGCCCGGCCAACGGTGGCTCGCGACCGACTTGCGCCCGCAAGTCACCGAGCTCGTCCAGGACACCCTCCGCTGCCAGAAGTACGTCGACCCGAAAGTGCTCCGCCGCTGGTACACCGCGCCGCAAGCCGCTTCGGCGAGCGCGGAGAGCTATCTCGGTCTGTTCCGGGTGCTGTCGCTCGAGATGTGGATGCGGGCCTTCCGCATCAGCTAGCGGGAGCGCAGTGCCTTAGTGAAGACCTCGCGGGCACCTTCCGCCCATTCGCCCACGGCCGGCCACGGATCCTGCGGATCCCAGACCTCGAGCTTGGTGCCGGCGGGCTGGCGCCCGAACAACTCGCGCAGGCCCTGGGCCACGGTGGGATACGTGCCAGGGTAGCCGGCGGGGCGACCGGCGATGATGTAGAGGAGGCGTTTCACGTCCCCCCACAGCCAGCGCAGGATGACCCCTTCGCGATAGCTCCCGGGGGGATCGGGCGTCCTGCCGGTGAGGATCTCGGTCCAGATCCGGGGGAAATCCCGCCCGGCGGCAATCGACAGCTGGAGCGAGCCCCAGAACCGGCCGTTCACCTCCATGAGCCACGGCGCCTCGCCGTTGCCTTCGTCCCGAAACTCCACCATGGCGGGGCCGTGCCATTCCATTTGAGCGAGGAGCCGCTCGGCTCGCGTCTGCAGACGCGGGTCGAGTGCCACCGACCGTCGCAAGGTCGAGCCCGAGCCCGAGGGCCGCACATCGCGGAGCCGCTCGTGCGCGAACCACGCGATGGGCCGGCCGTGGTCACATACGGTGAACACGCCCTTGCCCTTGCCCGGGACGAACCCCTGGATGATGGGCCAAAATTCCCCCTGGCGGCGCGAGCGCACCGCCGCCTCGAGCTCCGCGACGTTTTTCGCGTAGGTCGGCCCCAGGTCGGGCAGGAAGCCGTGACCGTTCCACGCGCTTGTAAACCGCGGTTTCACGACGCACGGATACCCGACCGCCTCGGCGGCTTCCCGACATTCCGCGAGTGACGTGGGGAATCGGGTGGGCGGGATCTGGACCCCGCAGGCTGAGGCGCGTCGCAGCGTTTCGGCTTTGTCGAACGCCCGCGTGAGCACACCGTCGGGTGCGCAACCGAGGGTGATGCCCGCATCCTCCCACTCGCCGCGCTCCGCATTGCAGAGCAATGTGGTCGCTTCGGTGAGCGGGAGGACCACACGAACGTTGTGGCGCTGGGCCCAGCGGCGCAGACCGGCGAATCCGGCGAGCGTCTCCTCGGGATAGTGATAGCTCGCCCGGCAGTAGCGGGACCAGCTCGCCAGCGGCCAGCGTCGCTTGCCGCCGACCGCTACCCAATATCCCGCCCGGCCGAGGGAGCGCACGCACGCGAGCGCTTCGATCGTGCGTCCGTCCAGCACGAGGATGCGATCGAGCGGAGGAGTCATTCGCTCAGCGCGACCTCAGTGCGGGACGGCCCACGGGCGGGGGAAGGGAAGGGAATCCCGCGCGCGAGCCGGCGCCCGGCGCGCGCGCCCGCCACCAGCGGGATGAGGAACAGGCGCCCGGCGCCGCCCCAGTCCCCGCTCGCGATCCGATGCTGGAGCTGACGCCAGTAGAGGCGGCCATTCGCGCGCACCAAGGGGAAGCGGTAGCCTCCTGCACGGAACGCGATTCGTCCCCAACCGGTGAGCGTCAACGCATGAGCCACGGCGTCGGGCAGTAACGGTCGCCCGAACACCTCGCGGTGGATCTGGTCGACGTAGTCCAGATAGCAGCCCAACCCCGGCAGGGCGTCGTGACGCCGCGCCGTCGTCACGACGTAATCCCAATCGAGTCCCGGGCGTCGGGCCGTCGAAACGGTGAACACGACGTCGCACAAGGCGATGCGGAGACGCCCTGGCACCCGCTGCAGGCCCTGGAGGACGAGCTGGTCCTCGGCCGGCGGCTCGGCGAACGCCATCCCGTCGACGACGATCGGCCGGGCATGTTGGAGCAGCACCCGGGGGAATTCGTGGTGCTCGCCGACAATGCCGAGTCGCCCGTGCTGGACGTCGAGCGGTGAAGCGCAGCCGCGGATGCGATACGTGGCGGTACCGGCGAACCGCTCGCCGAGATCGCGGCTCACGGGCACGGTGGAGAGACCCGCTACGATCGCGCGATCCACGCGCGTGGAGCGGGGCAACACCAGCAGGTCCATGTCGTCGCCGAAGTCGGGATAGTCTTGGAACGCCTTCGGAAACACGTATGGAATGCCGCGCGCTTCACACGCCCGGCCGACGTGCTGCATCAGCTCCAAGGTCGAGTGGACCCGCCGGCGCTCCTCGGCGACGGCCTGGGCGAAGCGGTCCGGGACGGCGATGGCAAGCGTCTCCAACCGCTCCGCGGTCCGCACCAATACGCCGTTGGCGCGTGCCAGGTCGAGCAGCGCGTCCCAATCCAGGCCGTCAGGCGCGTCCAACGCCGCGGTGTCTCCAACGGCCCGAGCGCCCAGCAGCAGGCGGAGCAGCCAGGAGGCATTCCTGGAATCGGCTTCTGGTTTCGGGTTTAGTTTGGAGTCCACGATTAGAGTCTACCGTGCAAGAGGCGTACGGCTATACCAGACTCGCAAGTAATTGTGATAAAATGCTTTATGGTAGTAGGGCGAGTCCGTCCCGTATCCCTTGTAGCTGTCCTGCCACAGCTTCGTCTCGAAACGCGTGTCACGGCGCACGGTTCAGAATGAAAACGTCGAAGGCTGGTCCGGTCCTCATGAGCGCCGGCGTCGGTCCTGACCGACCGACCGGTCGTGGGGGCTCCACTCCCGTCATGGGAATCTCAACCGCCCCGCCGGCGTAGGTGCCGCTCAGGACCGGCTTCCCGAACAGGTCCTGCACGTTCCGAAGCTCGTAGCGCGTGCCGACCCGCATCGCCGTCGAGAGGTCCACCCGCACGCTCTGCTCGCGTGCCCAGTTGTAGACGACGATCGTGGCCCGGCCGGGTTCGTACTTGTTCGGCCGCACGAACACCCGCAGAGGGGGAGTCGGACTTCCGGCCGTCACGCCGGTGTTGCCGAGCCCGGTCGCCTTTTGCCAGCCGAGGAAGTCGTACGCGGCGCCCTGGTAGCGCCAGGCGCGGGCCGCGGGGTCGCGCACGTACGTGTTGCCGTGCCAAGCATGTTCGGTGAGCGAGCCGGGCCCGCGAGCGGTCAGGTCCAGGATGTCGCCCCCGCCGACAAACTCGTTGCCCACGACCTCGGCCTTTGTCCACCCGTTCATAAGCAGCATCACCGCGCCGCCGGCAACGTAGTTATCGCGGACCACGATGTCGCGGTTATCACCCCGCGGCATTCCCAGCCGCAAGTTGCGTCCGGCGGTGCCGGGGAAATAGAGCAGGTTCGAGTCCGCGCTCATGTGCTCGGTGCGGACGTCGCCGCCGATCAGCAGATTGGCGTTCTGAAATCCGTCCCGCGAGATCGCTCCGGTGTTGAAGGCCGTGTTGCCGCGCACGTGGACGCCGCTGAGGAAGGGGTGCCGGCTCCCGACATACACGTGGATTCCATAGGCGAGGTTGTCGAACACGATGTTGTCGACGATCCACTTCTCGCCACCTTCGCTCGCCGCGTAGACGCCGTGGTCGAAGTTCTCGTGCGTGCCATTATTGTAGAAGATGCTCCCGTACAGCTCGGACGTGCCTTGGTCTTCCCAGAAGCTCATGCCCTGCTTCCCGGCATCGTGGACCACCAGATTGATGAACTTGCAGTTGGGGCCGTAAGTCTCGAGCGCGTCGTTCGCGTTGGCCACGGGGTTCGACTGGGTGATTTCGAAGCCCCAGTAGACGGTATAAGCGCCGTGCACGTGGAGATTGCCGTCGATGGTCGCGCGCTCGCCCGGGTACTGCCGCACCACGACCGGCGCGGCACTCGTGCCGGTCAGCGTTCCGTCGAATCGCCCCGCGTACACGCCTCCCCGGAGCCAGACGGTGTCGCCCGGTTGCACCGCCCCGCGCCCGCCCGCGAGCGCGGTCACCAGGTCCCAGGGCCGCCCGCGCGTGCCGTCACCGCCCGGGGACCCAGCGGGCGGGGGCGCGGCGTAGAATCGGGTCCCGGGCGTCGGGACTGGAGCGCGCCTGCCCTCGGGATGTCCGAGACACAGGACCGTCACCATCCCGACCCATCGGGCCGCGTGCAACGTGGTCAATGGAACTCGAAGGCGCCGATGTCGTACGCGGCGCCCTGCGGCCGGCTCGCGCCGAGGAAGTCGTTGGTCACGTACGAGAGGGTCACGCCGGCGTCGATGGCGGGGCTGCCGGCCTGGAGCGCGAAGTTGAAGAGGCCTACGTCGACGAACTTCGGATCGGTATTGTCGAGATTGTTGGACAACGTCACGCCGGCCCCATTCCCCTCAGCCGCGGTCCCGCCGGTGGTGAGGTTGTACTCGACGGTGACGTTGCTCGTCGTGCCGCCGTCGAACCAGACGCCCGCCGTCAGGGGCTGGTAAAAAATGTTGTTCGCGATCACGGCATTCGAGAGAGTAGCGGCGGCGATGATGTGCCCGTCCTCGTGCGGGTTCGGAAACGCGAACGTGTTGTTCACGATGTAGATCCGGTCGAGGACGTCGGGATACAGCTGGATGGCCCACCCGCGCATGATGTTGTAGAACACGTTGTTGCGAACGATGACGTTGGTGCCGCTCGACAGATAGATGCCGTGGTCGTGGTTCTGCCAGTACGTGTTGCCGGGGTTGCAGCCGTTCTGTCCGGTCGTGTCCCGCCCGATGTCGTGGATTAGGTTCTGCTCGATGGTGACGTTGTTATTGATGAACGTCATGCCCGAGAGGCCGATCCCGCTCGTCTCGCAGTAGCGACCGACGTCGTGGATATGATTCCCCACGATCTGGAAATCGCTCACGCCGGACGCCGGGCTGATGCCATCGTGCCAGACGTTGCGGATCTCGAACCCTTCCACCCGGACGAAGCTGGCCCCCAGGTAGACACCGTTTTCCGCGCCGTTGGGTGCCGTGTGACTGGTCTGCTGACCGTCCAACACGGCGCCCCATTGGATGGCCGCCCGAAACACGACGTAACGCCCCGGCGTGCCCCCGCGCTCGATGTCGACCACCGAGCCACTCCCGGTGTAAATGCCGTTCCGCACCACCACCGAATCCCCCGGGTTCACGAGGTTCGCGGCGTGCTGGATGGTTTGAAGGGGGTGCGCGCCGTCCCCCGACGCCGCGTCGTCGCCGACGGTCCCGTCCACGTAATAGGTTCGGGGCGGCGGTGTCTGCTTGGGGGACGTGCTTTGCGCGCACGCGCAGAGCCACAGGCCCCAGAGAAAGGCGACGCGGGTCAAGGGAGGCTGCCCTCCCGGGTGGTGCGGCGTACGTATTGGCGGTACAGGGCTGGGAAGGCGCGTCGGGCCGCGCCCTTAAGCCGGCGCAGCAGTAGCGCGCTGCCCCAGCCGCGAAACGCCGCCAGATCGCCGATCCGCGCCGAGGGCGTCCAGGCCTTGGGCATGTAGCGCCCCAGAACCCAGCATGCGCCCACGCGCTCCGGCGTGAGCACGGGCTCCGACGTGAACAGGTAGCTCAGCCCGGCGGCGGCGGCGGACTGGAGCACCTGCCGGGAGATATCTCCGCCCGGCACCGAAGCCGTCGCGCAAGGCTCGCCGAGCAGCTGCGCCAGCCGGTCCCGACTGATGCGCCACTCCTCGACCATTCGATCGAACGGCTGCTCCCGAAAGATGTCCGGGTGCGTGTTCGAGTGACTTCCCACGACATGACCGGTCTCGCGCAGGTAGCGGACTTCCTGGGCGGTGAGAAACGTCCGCGTGCCGATCAGGCCTGTGACAATGAAGAAATGTCCCCTCCACCCATGACCGGCGAGCGCGTCGGCGATCCACGCGGCGCTCTTGCCACCGTCATCGAAGGTGAGGAACACGTGCCGGCCGGGGCTCGACAGATCGGTGTCGGTGACCCGTTCGGGAGGACACGGGCCGGCGGCGATGGCCGCGAGGTCGCGCGTGAACGCGTCGCGCGGGTGTTTGTACGGGAGCGCGCCGGGGCGTTGGAACCCGGCGGCCGCCGGGTCGTCCGTCACCTCGTGATACCCGAAGCTCGCGGCGACTACGGAGCGGAGCGTCACCGAGACAGGGGGACGGACGCGACCTGGTGGGCGGGACGCCGCCGGCCGACCAGGCGCTCCACGACGGCGACGATGGAGCCCAGGCCGTAGGAAAGGTGCAGCGCGGGGAACACCGCGAGCAGGGCGAGGGCGCTGCGCAGGCCGTGCTTGCGGACCGCCAGGATCGCGCTCGCGAGCGCGACGGCGCCGTAGGCTCCGGCGATGGCTGCCAGCGCGAGCCGCGCCGGCTCGAGCCAGGGTGCGAGCAGTGCGGTGACGGCGAGCGCGGCCACGAAGAGGGCCGGCACCAGCTGACGCACCGTCATGATCTGCCCCACCTTCCACGCGGCGAGCGGCTTGAAGTAGCCGTACTGATAGAACATCCGGGCGACCTGGCCGAGGGACGCACGCGCGTAATAGTACGAGACCACCTCGGGGATGAGCATGATCCGGCCACCGCGTTTCAACAGACGCGCATTCAGCTCGTCGTCCTGATTGCGGATGAGCTCCGGATCGAACACACCGATCCGATCGAAGACGGCCCGGCGGTAGCATCCGAACGGCACCGTGTCGACCAGGCGGCGCTCGGCCGCGCCGATCCGGAAGTACGAATTGCCCACACCGAACGGGTGGGACAGGCCGATCGCCAGCGCGCGCGCCACCGGCCGGCCGTTCGCCGGGAGGGTGACCAGCACGCCGCCGACGTTGTCGGCGCCCGTCTCATCGAGCGCCGCGACGAGCTGCGAGATGTAGGTCGGCGAGTACACCGCGTGCGCCCCCATCGGCATGATCACGTCACCGCGCGATTCCCGGATCCCCGCGTTCATGGCGCACGGCGTGATGCGCTCCGGATTGTCGACCAACCGAATGAACGAATGCCGAGCCGCGTAGCCCGCCACGATCTCGCGCGTCCCGTCGTCGCTCATCCCGTCGCACACAAGGACCTCGAGACGGTCCTTGGGATAGTCGCACCGGATGAGGGACTCGAGGCACTGGCCGATGTAGCGCACCTCGTTCCGGCACGGGATCACCGAGGTGACGAGCGGTCGCTCAGGGGAGGGCATGGGGAGCCTCGACCACAGGGCTGGAGGATCGGGGGCTTCGTATGATGGACCGGTAGATATCGATGACGCGCTGCGTGAGGACGCGCTCGTCGAGCTCCTGCACGGCCGCGCGCCCGCCTTCGGCCCGGCCGCCCCGGCGTAGGACGCGCTCGAGCGCCGCGGCGATCGTCTCCGGGCGCTCGTCCGCGCACAGCTCGCACCCCGCCACGGCATGGAGCCGATCCGCCACGTCGCCCACCGCCACGGAAACGACCGGCAGGTTGCAGGCGAGCGCCTCCTTCACCACGTTGGGCGACCCTTCCTGCATCGACGTGAACACCAGCGCGTCGCACGCGCTCATGAAGTACGGCATATCGTCGTGCGGCACGCCCCAGGCCACGATCAGGTCGGCCGGCAGGGTGTGGCCGAGGAGATCGACGGCCTGTCGGGCAAGAGCGTATCGCTTGCGTGGCCACTCCGGACTGCCGGCGAACAGCACGAGGTGGCGGTCGAGCGGGAGGTCTAGCCGGCGCCGCGCCTCGTCGCGCGGGATCGGGCGGAACTGAGTGAAGTCGATCCCGGACGGAATGACGTGGGCCGCCACTCCGGCCGGCAGCTCCGCCTTCATGTGTTCCGAGACGACGATCACGGCGTCAGCCTGGCCCGCGACCGCTCGCGAGACACGCTGCAGCAGTCTCCCGACACGCGTGTAGCGGCCACCATCACCGATCTCGCCCAGGAGATCGGACCCGCGCAGGGTGAGGACGAGCGGCAGGCGCTTGGGAAACGTGATGATACCGCTCGGGCCGAATTGCGCGTGCACCAGGTCATAGCACCCGCGCGCCAGACGGCGGCGGAGCCGCCACCACGCCGAGAGGTAGTTCCAGGGATTGCGGCGACCCCGGAAGTGGAACACGTCGACCAGCACGCCCGCCGCCTGGAGGAACTCGGCCTGTCGCTTGACGAAGTAGGTCGTGCGGGGTCCCGCCCCCGGCGTCGGCCACAGCGTCGTGACCATCAGGACACGAATGGGATCGCTCATCGCGGGTTCCGTTCGCCGGCCATGACCATGCGTTCGGCGCCGCCCCCCGGCAGCGCGCACAACACCGCGCGGAACTTCCCGTTCGCACCGCGCGGGATCTCCGGCACCTCCTCGAGCAGCACGTGGACCGGGCCGAGCCGCTCATGGAGGCGCTGCACGATGAGGTGCCGGGACTCGGGGCTGAATCGATCGGCCGGCACGTAGCGCACCCGTATGCGATCGAGCGTCTCCTGCACGATCTGGCCCTGGCGTACAGGCAGGCCGTACCAGACCGGGTTGAGCCAAGCCACCCGGCGTCCGTCACGCGTGAGCAACAGATCGTTGGTGCGGCCGTCGACGGCGGCGAGCGCCGGGAGCGAGCGCCCGCACATACAGGGCACGTCCGGCGGTGCCAGCCGGCCCGAGTCGCCGAGGCGGCAGCGGATGAGCGGGAAGTCGGCGTTCAGGAGCCCGGTGCAGATGAACTCGCCCCTCTCCTCCCCGGGCGCCACAAGCACCCCGTCGGCCAGGACCTCGATCAGCCCCACCTCAGGCCACACGTGGAGCGTTCCTGCCTCGCACTCGCTGGCCCAGGCCACCGTCTCACTCATCCCGTAGGTCTCGCGGACCGGGCAGGAGAACGCCGCGGCGATCGTCTGGCGCTGCCATTCGGGCAACGGCTCGGCGCTGGTGAGCGCGACGCGCATGGTCACGTCGGTACGGCCGAGGCGCAGCACCTCCTGCGCGAGAGCGTACAGCGCCGACGTGTAGCCGGCGAGATAAACGACCCGGTGCCGCTGGAGGGCGTCCAGGTACGCGCCGATCAAGTCCGGCGCGAGATGATAGGTCGACATGTAGAGCTGCCGGAGGGCGGCGTTCCACACCCAAAACGGCGGCCGCCGCGCCGCCACGGGAGCCACGAGCTGGCCACCGAGCATGGCCCAGCGGTCGGTGCGGGACACGCCGTGCCAGAGGCGCGTCCGCGCCACCGCCAGCGCGTGCAGCGCACGCATGGTCCGGTGGGTGCGCCACAGCACCAGCGGCCTGCCACTCGTGCCGCTGGTGTGCTCGTTGAACATCCAACGGGGGTTCTGGTCGTCCGCGATGAACGCCTTCGGATTCTCCCGCACCCGATCGTTGTCCAGGATCGGCCAATTCTCGAGCAGCTCCCACGACGCGCGGTCGCCGCGGCGGCGTCGTTCCGCCCATTGCGCGCGGTAGAACGGGACGCGCGTAGCCGCCCGGTGCAGGATGTAGCCGAGCCGCTCCTGCTGCCACGCGTCCCATTGCGCCGCGCTCCACCGCTCCCGCTCGTGCGCTTCCGCGACGAGTCGGGGGGTTTCGCGACCGTAGCGTGACCACCGGAGATACCAGCCGCGCATCGTGGCGGCCAGCGAGCGCGCGGGCGGCGGCAGGTGGTGATACAACCGCAGTGAGAGGCTGCTCATAAGAGGCTCAGGATCGCGGCTGCGAGGGCGTCCAGTCCCGCGGTGGCGTCGCGACCGACCAGCCCCATGCTGCAGGCGGCCACCATGGCCGGGGCCAAGCACAAACGCGACGCCACGCGCCACTGTCCTTCGATCGCCGCGGTGGCGAGCTGGCGCCAATACAGGCGGTTGCGTACCCGGAGCGCGGCGAAGCGGTACCGCCCCCGCTGGAACGCCACTGCTCCCCAGCCATCGAGCGTGAGGAGGCTTCGCGCCTCCGGAGGCAGGAGATGGCGCCCGTAGAGGGCGGTGTAGATCTGATCCACGTAGCCCAGATAGCAGGAGAGGGCGGGGAGCACGCCGGTCTGACGCGCCACGCTTCCGAGGTACGTCCAGTCGAGTCGCTGCCCGCGCACGATGCTCGCGGTCGCGGCGGCGTCCGCGATGCTGAAAGAGCGGCGCCCGGCCAACCGGCTCATGCCTTGGAGGATCAACTGGTCTTCGGGCGCCGGCGCGAACCGCTCCTCGCCTGCGACCACCTGACGCCGCCGGCGGTGGATCAGGCCGGCCGGGTACAATCCCTGCTCGCCCACCAGGCCCAGGCGCCCATGGTGGATGTCGAGCGCGACCGCGGCCTCGGGGACCCAATAAAGCGCGGTCCCGGCCAGCCGGTCGCGCAAGTCCCGGGCGCGCAGCGACGCCGCGGTTCCCTCGAGGATGACGGCGTCGACGTCCGGTGAGCGTGAGAGCAGCAGGAGATCGAGGTCACCGCCGACGTCGGGGAAGTGCTGCCACGCCGTCGGAAAGAGGTAGGCGAGGTCCGCCTGCTCGCAGCGCTCGCCGAGGCGCTGCATCACGCCGAACACCGTGCGGGTGCGCTCGCGCTCCCGCTCCGCAGCCGCGACAAAGAACGCGGGCGGCTCGAGCCCCGCAAGCTGGATGCGATCGGCCACCCGGACCAGGACGGTATTCTGCTGGGCGAGGGCTAGCAGCAGGGGCCAGTCGAGGGCGATGTCCGCCGGCGCGTCGCCCCGCCGGTCCAACAGCAGGCGGAGCGCAAACATCGCGTGCCGTTGCTCGTTCGCCGGCAGGGTGTCCGTCATGCCTTCAACCGCTCACTGATCGCGCGCGCCAGGGCGCGGCGGGTGTGGTCCAGGTTCGTATTGGGAAGCACGACCGCCGACGGGACGAGCGGCGCGATGTGCCGATAGGCCGTGCTGCGCCGCGCCAGGTAGTCGACGGAATACTCGCCCTTGCGCGCGTACGACTCCTCGGGACTCACGTCCAGGAACACCGGCAGGTCGGGGGCCGGGGTGAAGCGCTGGAGCAACTGGACCCAGAACCAGCGGCCTTCGTCGGCCACGTCCACCAGGGTGTCGTAGAAGTAGCGGTCGGTGATCAGGATGCGACCCCGTATCGTCGCGACGTAGAAGCGGATTGCGAGAAAGATCAGGAGATCCACGGGGTACACCACCCGGCGCAGCGGCTTGCTCCACACGATCGCGTGCCGCATCCGGTTAGCCAGCCCTACCAGCCCACGGGCGGGCGGCGGTCCGGCCCAACGCGGCCTCGCGTCGTGGCCGTTGCCTGCGTTACGGTTGCCCCACGGGCGGAGCATGCGCTGGAGGGAGTCGCGCGCGGCCCGCAAGCCGGCGTACACGCCGACGTGGTCCCCCATATGCAACACCGTCACCGGACGATGCCGTCGCTCGAGCTCGCGTTCCAGCCAGTCGATGAGGGTCGACTTGCCGGCTCCGTCTAGCCCCGAGAACGTGATGACCAGGCCGCGGCGGCTCATGAATGCGCCAACTCCAGCATCCGTTGGGCCGGGGCGAGCCGCCGGGTGGCGGCGAGATGCTCGGCCAGCCGGGCGCCGTTGCGCCACATGTCAAACTTCTGTTCGGTACGGTGCCGGGCGCGCTTGGCGAGCTCCTCGCGCCGTCCCGGGTCGCACAGCAGGTCTTCGATCGCGTCCACGAGGGCGGGCACGTTGCCGGGCGGCACAAGCACGCCGCAGCGTCCCTCGTCCAGCGCTTCGGGGATGCCGGCGATGCGCGAGGCGATGACGGGGGTGCCGAGCGCCATCGCCTCGCGCAGGACGTTGGGGAGGCCGTCGCCGAGCCGATCGGAGGGATGAACCAGCACCGTCGCCTCGCTCATCGCGCGACGCACCTCGTCGAAGCGCACCCAGCCACGGAAGCGCACGCGCTCCGAGATGCCCAGCGTCGCGGCCAGGCGCTGCAGCGTCGCGCGCTCCGGGCCGTCCCCGACCACGTCCACTTCGGGCTCGTACCCGCGGTCCCACAGCACGCGCGCCGCGCGGAGGAGGTTGACGAACCCTTTGTCGCGGGCCAAACGCCCGACGGCGAGGAGGCGCGCCGGGGGCCGGCCGCCGGGGCGGAACGGGAAGTCGCGAAGGTCGAGCCCGTGGTAGCAGACGTGGATCCGCTGCGCGATGCCCGGCACGCTGTCCCGGTAGCCCTCGTCGATGAACGTCCGGTTGAACTCGCAACACGTAATCACCCCGTCGGCGTCGTTCAGCTTCTGCCGGAGGTAGACGGGCCGGAGGTACAGATCCGTACCGGCGTGCAACCAGACGGACAGCGGAATGGGCCGGTTGGCCAGGCGGTGGAACAGGTGCGCCGCCGTGCCCGCGTAATTGCCCCAGTACGCGAGCACGTGATCGTAGCGATCGGCATGCTCCATCGCCCATGCCCAGGCCTTGGGGAGCACGTACAGGCTCTTCGCGAGCGGCACGAGGCCGAACCGCGTGGCCGCGGCGCCGACGAAGGCGGCCTGATGCAACACCGTGCCCAGCCCGCGTCCTCGCCACGGCTTGGCGCGCCACCAGCTGTCGAAGAAGCCGATGTGGTGCACGCGGCTCCTCGGCAGGACGTCTTCGCCGAGGATGTCCAAGCCGTATTGCCAGAGGTGCGGATCCAGCGGGGAGACGGGGAAGACGTCCAGCTCCACACCGGCCTCGAGCAGGGCCCGCATGTCGCGCTCGAAGAAGGTCGACACGCGCGCGGGATACTTGCTCGTGAAGACGGCGAGCCTCATTCCCGACTCACCATGCCAGCTGGAAGTCCCGCATCCACAGCTCGAGAGACAGGACCGTGAAGACGCGCTGATACAGGCCGCCGCGGCTGATAGCGCCACCGCGGGCGTTCAGGTCCGTGCGGGCTGCCTGGAACTGGTCGAGCCAGCGCGCGATCTGGCCCTGGTCGAGGAAGCCGCGCGTGCGCGCGTCGGGCGCGAGCAGCAGGTCCCGCAACGCCTCGTGGAAGTTCGCCGGGACCATCACGTCGAGCGGCACCGTGAAGCCGTGCTTGGGGTGCCGGACAACCGCGGGAGCGAGCCAGCGGCGCGCGAGCTCGCGCAGCACCAGCTTCCCTTGATGTCCGTCGGTCTTGAGGCGATGGGGCAGGGTGAGGCCCGTGGCGACGAGATCCTCGTCCAGCATCGGCACGCGCACCTCGATGCTCGCCCGCATGCTCATCATGTCCACCTTGCGGAGCATGTCCGACGGCAGGCTGACGGCGAAGAGATTCTCCGTCACGCGCCGGGACAGCTCTTCCAGGTCGGACACGCCCGGCGGCTGGTACCCGTCGAAGTGCCGGTACACGTCGAGCAGCCCGTCGCGGGCCGGGCGGTTCACGAGCGACCGCTTCTGATCTTCGGAGAGGTAGTTGGACAGGCCGGCCAGGAGAATCGCGGAATCGTCGCGTCCGGCGCGCGCCAGCCGCATCGCCTTGGACACCTGACGGCCCCAATCCTGCGTCCAGGCGGCGAGGCGATTGCCGGCCGCATAGGTCGCAAGCGCCACCCACCCCGGCGCCCGCATCAGCTGCACCAGGCGATTGATACGCCAGAAGCGCGAGTATCCACCGAACGCCTCGTCGCCCCCGTCGCCCGACAGCGTGCAAATGATCCCGCGATCGCGCACCGCGCGGGAGATCCAGTACATCGGGACGAAACTGGTGTCGGAGAACGGCTGATCGAAATGACGGACCAGATCGAGAATCGAGTCCGGTGTCACCGCCCAGTCGCCCAAATCGATGGTATGATGGCGCGTCCCGTATTGCTCGGAGACGATCACGGCCAGGGGTGTTTCGTCGTGGGTGCGGTCGGGGAAGCGGACGTTGAACGTGTTCGTGGCCTGCCCCGTGGCGAGGCGGCGCGCGGCCACGACGAGCGAAGAATCGATGCCACCGGAGAGGAGCGCCGCTACCGGCACGTCCGCGACCGACTGCCCGTCCACGGCCGCGACGAGCCCGTTCGACACCGCCGTCACCGCGTCGCTCATGCGGCGCTCGACGTCCGGAAGGGCCTCGATCCGATCGTAGCGCTTGAGCTCCTGCCGCCCGGCATCCACCGTCAGGACGGCGCCGTGCGGGAGGGCCTGGATGTTCGCGAATCCGGTGGCGGGCTCGGGCACGTACCCGAGCCCGAGAAAGTCGTAACACGCCTGCCGGTCGATCTCGGCGCGGAAGCCGGGCAGCGCCGCGATCGCCTTCATTTCGCTCGCAAACACCCATTGCCCGTCGTGGACCGTGTAGAACAGCGGCTTCACGCCGAAGCGGTCTCGCGCCAACAGGAGCCGACCGGCGCGCCGGTCGTAGAGCGCGAATGCGAAAATCCCGCGTAAGCGTGACACCAGCTCGGCGCCGCACTCCTCGTAGAGGTGCACGATCACCTCGGTGTCGGAGGTGCCGCGGAACACGTGGCCTCGGCCCTTCAGCTCGGCGGTGAGCTGGCGGTAGTTGTAGATCTCGCCGTTGTAGATGACCTGGATGCTCTCGTCCTCGTTGCCCATCGGCTGCTTGCCGCTGGGGGAGAGGTCGATCAGGGCGAGACGGCGGTGCACGAACTCGCAGTGCGCGTCGCGGAAGTGTCCCTCGCCATCCGGCCCCCGGTGGGCGAGGAGCGCCGAGGCGCGCGAGTTCCACCCCGGCGCATCGGGCAGCGTCACGGGGTGGAACCGGCCGGCTATGCCGCACATAGGACGAGCGATGGCCTCATGAGGTCACTGGTGCCAAGTGCAAGAGACGTACACTGAGTCTCTCGCTTTAAGTAATTGTTGCTACAGGTGTTAGCGCTTGTGGTGCCGACGCACGCAAACCCGCTGTGGCACTTTCCTTACAGCTTCGCGCCGGATACAACGGCTCGCCGACTTGGTGCGTCGAGCGGCGGCCCATGCAAGGGCTGGGGTCGGGGCATGGGTGGAGCGCGAGCAGGGGCGGGAGCGCTGGCATAGGCGTACGTGGCGCTCGCCAACGCGTAGGCCAGCATGAGCCAGAGCAGCTTCGACGCGATCCAGTTGCCGCTCATGTTTGCCAGCATGACGCAGGCGAAGAGCGCCAGGGCAAACGCGCCGTGCGCGCGGCGCCGGGCCTGCCAGGCCGCCAGGCCGCTCAAGGCGATCCCGAGCAGGAACGGGAGCGCGCCGACCACGCCGTTGGCCGTGAGGACCTCGAGGACGAGGTTATGGGCATCGCGGCGACGGCGCACTCGCTCGTCCAAGCGAATCCCGAGCTCGTACTTGTTGTTGACGGGTCCCCACCCGAACAGGGGTCGCTCCTCGAACATTCCAATCAATGCGGGATAGATGCGCTCGCGGCCCGCCATGGCGCCGTGCTCGAGCGCGTCGGCGAAGCGTTCGCGCATCAGGTCGTTACTGTACGTGAACGCCACGAGGCCGCCGATCGCGAAGACAGTGACCGTGGCGTTCCGAATCCGGGCCCAGGGAGAGCGGGCGTTAACCAGCATGAAAACGGCGAGCCCGAGGCCCAGCGCGACGATGCCGCCGCGGGAAGCGGAGTCGATCACCGCGAGGCCGATCAAGCCGAACCCCGGCCAGGCGAGCCAGCGGCGTCGCGACAGGAACCGGTCGTTCCCGTAGAGCAGTGCGAACAGGGCGATGAAGCCTGCGCCGAGAATCATCGCGCTGTTGTTGGCGTTCTGGCCGAGGGCGGTCACCCGCTCGCCGCCGCCCCATTCCGTGCGCGCCGTCCGGGCGATCCCGAGGATGGGCAGCAGCGCGCGGCCGATACAGGCGAGTGCAAAGACGGCCATCGTCGACCGAGCCAGCGGCTGCGAGGACAGCAGGTTGTACCCGGTCCACAGCACCAGAATTCCCTGAAAGATCTGGAGGAACTGCTTCAGCACCTGGCTCCAGTAATCCGGGGTGATCAAGCCGGTCGCGAGATGGTCCTGACCACTGATCGCGGCGGAGACCCAGTACAGGTACAGGTACGTCACGAAGCACAGGAACGCCGCCGGCTTCCGGGCGTAACACGCTCGGGGCTCCAACAGGGTCGCGAACAGGAAGAGGGTCGCGGTGATCGTGGGGATCTCGATCGGGAACGATCGGTCTGGGAACTCGAACGGGATCGAGAACACCAGCAGGTAGAACGTCCACCGTACGATCGGGTTCAGCGGCCGCTCGCCGTTCACCGGAGCCTCCGGGCGAGCTCACGTCCGCGCAGCACCACCGCCGCTCGTGCGTCGGCCGGCAGTCCGGTGACCAACGCGACGCCGAGCACGACCAGCGCCGTGACGAGGACACCGCCAGCCCAGCCGATCCAGTGATGGACAAGAATCCGGTCGCCGAAACGCGCGGCGGCGGCGAACAGGAGGGCCATCACCATGAGCGGACGCCCGATCGCCCACAGGTCGGGTCGGGAGGTGTCGCCGAAGCAGCGGCGCACCAGGTGCGGGTACGCTACGGACTGCGTCAGCCGCCCCGCGATGATCCCGAGACACAGGCCGACCGTCCCGAAGCGCATCGTGAACAGCGTGGCGAGGACGATGGTGAGCGTGGCGGCGACCGCCGTGACGATGACTCGCAGGCGCGGCTGAAGGGCGGCGTCGATGATGTACGCGTCGGAGCGAACGAACGCCGTCTGCGCCATGATCGCGACGATCAGCAGGTTGACCCAGGGTCCGGCGTAGTTCACCCCTCCCACCCAGAGCGTCAGGAAGCTCCGGTTCCACAAGAGGATCGTCGCCCCGACCGTGGTCGCGAACAGCCAGGTGAGAGCGAGCAGCTCGTTGCGGAGGCGCACCGCCTTCTCGAACTGGCGCTCGCCGATCACGCCTCCGATGCCGGGGATGGCGCCGCCGGCCGCGAGGGACTGCAGATTGACCGCGGTGCGCGCCGCGTAGCTCGTCAACGCGTACGCGGTGACCGCCGTGGGCGACAGCACCATGCCCAGGATCAGCACGTCGCTCGCGAGCTGCAGCTTGGTGATCGCCTCGCCCGCAGAGTACCACAGGCTGAGCCCGAGGAGCCCCTTTACGTCGGCCCGGGTCGGACGCTCGATCCCGAACCACGGTACGTACTTCTTCACCACCCACCAGAAGGTCAGACCCATGAGCAGCGCGAAGGCCACTTGTGCGCCCGCGGCACCCATCATGCCCAGGCCGAGATAGATGGCCCCCGCCATCAGCACGCCGCCTACCACTTCGAGGCCGGCCTGCAGGCCCATGCGCTTGTAGCCGAGATTCATGCCGCGCAGCACCGACTCGGGAAGCGAGGCAAGGTTCCCGAAGACCAGGCTCACCGTCAGCAACGCAGCGGTCAGCCGCACCCCGGCGGCCAGAGCCGGGGCCGTCTTCGTGATCACCGGGGCGAGCCAGACGAGCGCGCCGCCGATCACGACCACGAGCGGCATAAACAGCAACCACACGACGAGCGCGCCACCGACGTAGCGCCGCTTGGCGGAATCGTCCGGGCTGCCCTGGAGGTTCGACACCACGAGCCGCAGCGCCTGCGTGGGCCGGCCGTCGCCGGCGGTCATGTAGCCCACAAGACGACCGAGCATCTCCCACACGCCGTACAGCGTGCGGCCCAGCCCGCTGACGAGGATTGGCACGACCACCACGCCGACGGCCAGCTTGGCGCCGTAATCGAGCAAGGACGCCACGACGTTCAGGGTGGCGCGGTGTGTGAGCGTGTGGCGATCGGATGCAGGCCGTTCTGGTGTCGCCGGGCCGGGCGCCGGTCCGAGCGGCGCGAGCACCGCATCGCCGAGCTGCTCGGTGGAGCCGTCGGCGGCCGCAAAGGTGAGCAGCTCAGGCCGACCGCCGGCGGTGAGCGCCGCGAGCACGCCGTCGAACGCGGTGCGATAGCGCGCGATGAGGTCTAGAATCTGCGCGTCGGTCATCTGACGGAAGATGTCGTGGGGCTTCTGCCGCCCGCGGATCCGGGACACGAGCACCGGCTCGGGCGCGTCGAGCATCACCACCCGGTCGAGCACGCCCGCCCAGTCCGCGAGCGTGCGGCGCCACCAGGGCTCGAGACGACCGTTCTGGATGCGGGGATGGCCGAACACACGCAGCCAACTCAGGGCGAACACGGGGCCCTCATCGAGCACGACGACGCTCGCGCCACCCACGCGGCGCCGCACGAACAGACGCAACGCATTCAGACGCACGATCTGCTCGAGCTCCGCGCGCGGGAATGCCCGCGTCGCAACGCACATGCGCACCAGCACGGGGAGCGAGCGGAGCGCGCTCTCGAAGATCAGGACGCGCGGCAGGTTCCACACGCTCGCCCGCACTACGTCACCGCGAACGCGCAGGCGGTCGGCCAAGAGGCTCTTGCCCGCCCCTGCGGGCCCGACCAGCTCCATCAACACTACAGCAGCTCCCAGAGAATGGCCTTGATCTCGGCCAGCACCTCCGCCAACGGCCGTGAAGCATCGACGATGTGCACCCGGCTCCCGGTCCAGTCCGTGTCCCACACGAGCTGGCAACGGGCGCGAACGTACTCGGCCGGCTCATCGGTCTTGCGGCGCACGGCGGTCTCCGGATCGACCCGCAGCAGGATCAGGACATCGGGCGCGAGGATCTGCCGGTAGTACGACGCTTCCTTCGCCACGAGCCACCGGCCAAAGCGTGTGCGGGTGAGCGGCGCGAGCTCGTCGAGCCGGGGGCCGGACAGCGTCGGGTTCTGGGGCACCGGGTACCGCTCGCACAGGGAGATGCCGCCGGCGAGCGCGAAGCGGCGCGCCCGGAGGTACAACTGAAAGCGATCGCGCGCGGTGCACACGTCGCGCAAGGCAGCAAGGTAGGCGGGCGTCCGCTCCCGGACGTCGTCCGCGTCGGTCGCGAGCCCCAGCAACCGGGCGACGCGAAACGCGCCGCCCACCGCCAGTGTGACGAGGGAGCGGGGCGGGCGACCGAGGTGCGCGGTAATGAGGTTGAACTCGTCGGATAGCCACCGGGCGAGCTCGCGCGTACACGTGGACTTGCCTGCGCCGTCGCCGCCGAGCAGCGCAATCACGGTGCCGCCGTGCGCGAAATGCTTGCCGCGCTTCCGGATCAGCTTGAGACGCCCACCCAGGTTGAGCGCTCGGGTGATAATGCGGTTCAACGTCAGGGCGATAGGAGGCCGGCGCGCGTGCGGCAGCAGGCGGCGATGCAGCTCGCGCCGCAGGACCAGCAGCCGGCGCCAGCGGGAGTAATGCGGCCGGAGCGACGCGAGGCACTCATCGATGAAGGCCAGATCGAATGTCGGGAGGTACGCCTCGAGGATCTCCGCGATCTTCGCACGATTGGCTTTCGCGATCAACGAATCAAGCTCCGCCTGAATCCCCTTGAGCCAGGGCGGCTGCCGACGTCGCAGCGTATCCAGAATGTTGTACCGCTGGACCAGGCGCGCGGCGAATGCGATGAGCTCGTATTCCGGCGCGGCCACAGGAAAAACCGCTCCGGGCATCGCGGAGGCGAGCAGCGGCACCTCGATCGGGAGCCGATACACGGTGCGCCAGATGCCGCCCACCACCAAGCGGTAATGCGTATGCACGTGAATGAGCCGGCCGGTGGCCGGATCGAATCCGAAATAGCTCTCGATGCCGGCGATCGCGCTCTCGGGCGGCGGGTCGGCGCGACGGAACCCGAGCGACCAAAGGACCCCCGAGTACCGGGGCTCGGCCGAGCGGTCGACGAGCAAGTCGATGTCGCCCTCGCCGCTCATCCAGCGGGTGCGCTTCCAGTTGCCCTTCCATTGGAGGTAGGCGACACGCTCGCCGCCCAGTGCCTCGCCGAGGCGCTCCACGAGGGAGCGCTTGACGGCCCGGGGCGGATCGTCGGGGACGAGCTCCCGTCGTGGGGGTCGTGGCATCACGGAAAGTTCGCTGTGCATCTCAGCGGCGTGGTGCAGGAGCCGTGCGCGGACGCGGTGCACCTAACTCCATCAGGGACAGCGCGTTGAAGCGTTGGACAGGCGCCACGCTCGGCGGCGCTGTCACACATCTGCAACAGCATTGCGTCAGTGGCAGGTCCCGCTTCCGGAGTCGCTGGCGGTCTGGCCCGCTACCGGGATGAACTGCCAGGAGTAGGAGCCGTCCGCGAGCGTGAGCTTCAGGACGCCATACACGCCGCTGATCTGCACCTGGCTGTTGGGAATGATCAGCGTGTTGGGCGAATCGAGGCCGCTGCCGCCCGTCCCGACGACGATCTCGCGGATGCCGTTCGGGTCCGCCACGCCGGCCGAGTTCTGCGGCGCGAAGCGCTCGTAGTCCTGCATGTGCGCATTGATGATCAGCTCCGCGCCCGCCGCGTACAGATCGTCCCAGAACGGCTTCACCGTGGACGTCGGGAAGAACTGCGTGGACGTCGTGGAATAGAAGCGCGGGTGATGGAACAGCGCCAACTGGCACCGCTTGGTGCTCGCCGCGAGGTCGGCCCTGAGCCAGGTCTCCTGCGCCGAGCCGACGGCGGTCGGGACCGCGGTGGGGTTGCCGCTGTTCAGGACGACGATGTGCCAGGCACCGAGGTCGAAGCTGTAATACCCCTTGGTGGGATCGCCTGCCTGCGCGCCCCAGTACCCGAAGTAGCCCGCGGCGGTCGCGCTCGAATCGTAGTCGCGGTGACCTGCAACCGGAACCGTGCGGGCCTTGTGGCGGCCCCAGCTCGGGTCGTAGCAGTTGGTGTAGGAGGTGGGCGTCCCGCCGGGGTAGGCGCCGTCACCGACCGCGAAGACGGTCCCGGCGATACCGTCGAGCAGGGCCGCTGTCGCCTCGTCGTTGGTGCGATCGCAGCGCGCGATGTTGCCCGCGCCCACGAGCGTGACGCTCGCCACTTGCTGTGACACGGTGACCAGCGTCTGCCCGCTCCCCGCGCCGCCGTCCTTGTCCGTGACGGTCACGATCGCGGTGCTGGACCCCGCCGCCGCATAGGTGTGCGCAGCGCTGATGGCCGTCTGCGTCGTGACGCTGCCGGTGGTCGCGGCGCTGCCATCGCCCCAGTTGATGCTGTACGCCCAGGGGGCGTCACGCGTCCCTGGATCGCTGAACGTCGCGCTCAGCGTGACCGGGGTGCCCGCGTTCGCCGCGAGGCTCGCCGGCGCGTTCACCGTGGGCGCGACGTTCGCGACCGTCACAGTCGCCGCGGCCGGCGCGCTCGGCGCGCCCTTCGAATCCGTGACCGTCAATGAGACCGCGTACGTTCCGTTGTCGGCATACGCGTGGCTCGGCGTGGCGCCCGTGCCGGTCGTGCCGTCGCCGAAGCTCCAGGCGTACGTGATCGCATCCCCGTCAGGATCCGACGAGCCGCTGCCGTTCAAGACGATGGCGGCGCCTTCGTTGCCCGAGTAGGGCCCGCCCGCCACGGCGGTCGGCGGATGATTCGCCGCCGCGACCGTGACGGGTGTCTTGGCAACGCCGGCGCCGCCGTCCTTGTCGGTGACGGTCACGCGCACCGTGTCCGTCCCGCCTGCTGCGTAGGTGTGGCTCGCCGTGAACGCGGCGGACTGGCTCGTGGCGCTCCCCGTCGTGACCGTCGAGCCATCGCCCCAATCGATCGAGTACGCCCAGGGCGAGTCGTTCACGCCCGCGTCCGAGAACGTCGCGCTCAGGCTGTAGGCGATGCCGGCGGTCGCGACCTGGTTCGCGGGGAGCGTGACGACCGGGTTGGCGTTCGCGATCGTGGCCGTCGTCGTGACCGCCGCGCTCGGCGCGCCCTTCGAGTCGGTGACGGTGAGTGAGACCGTGTATGTACCGTTATCGGCGTACGTGTGGCTCGGCGTTGCCCCCGTGCCGGTCGCGCCGTCGCCGAAGCTCCAGGCGTAGGTGATCGCGTCCCCGTCGGGATCCGACGAGCCGCTGCCGTTCAGAGCGACGGCCGCGCCCTCGGTGCCCGTGTAGGGCCCGCCGGGCACCGCTGTGGGCGGATGATTCACCGCCGCGACCACGACCGGCGTCTTGCCCGTTCCAGCCCCACCATCTTTGTCGGTCACCGTCACCCGCACGGTGTCCGTGCCGCCCACTGCGTACGCATGGCTCGCGGTGATCGCGGCGGACTGGCTCGTGGCACTCCCGGTCGTGGGCGCCGATCCGTCGCCCCAGTCGATCGAGTAGCCCCACGGCGTGTCGTTCACCCCGGCGTCGCTGAAGGTCGCGCTCAGATTGTAGGCGACGCCCGCGGTGGCCACCTGATTGGCGGGCAGCGTTACCACAGGGTTCGCGTTGGCGATGGTTGCGGTCGTCGTAACGGCCGCGCTCGCCGCTCCCTTGGAGTCGGTGACCGTGAGGGAGACGGTATACGTGCCGTTGTCGGCGTATGTGTGGCTCGGTGTGGCGCCCGTTCCAGTCGTGCCGTCGCCGAAGCTCCACGCATACGTGATGGCGTCGCCGTCCGGATCCGAGGATCCAGCGCCGTTGAAGGCGACGGTGGTGCCCTCGGTGCCGGTATAGGGGCCGCCGGGGGCTGCGGTGGGCGGACGGTTCGCGGCCGTTACCGCCACGGGCGTCTTGGCCGTTCCGGCCCCGGCGTCCTTGTCGGTGACGGTCACCCGCACGGTGTCCGTGCCGCCCGTCGCATACGTATGGCTCGCCGTGATGGCGCTCGCCTGAGTGGTCACGCTGCCCGTGGTGGTCGGCGATCCGTCGCCCCAGTCGATTGAATAGCTCCACGGCGCATCGTTGGCACCCGCGTCACTGAAGGTGGCGCTCAGGCTATAGGCGGTGCCGGAGGTGGCCGTCTGGTTTGCCGGCAGCGTGACCACCGGAGGCGCATTGGCAATCGTCGCGGTCGTGGTGACGGCGGTGCTGGCCGCGCCCTTCGAGTCGGTGACCGTAAGCGAGACGGTGTATGTGCCGTTATCAGCGTAGACGTGGGTCGGCGCGACGCCCGCGCCGGTGAACGAGTCGCCGAAATTCCAAGCGTAGGTGATCGCGTCCCCGTCGGGATCGGACGACCCGCTGCCCGAGAAAGTGACCGCCCCGCCCTCGACGCCCGTGTACGGCCCGCCCGGCGCCGCGGTGGGCGCGTGGTTGACGGCACCCGGCGCGTCGTGGCAGGACGCGCTCCCCGAGTCCGCGTACGTCTTGCCGGGGGCGTGCACGAACTGCCAGCTGTACCCGGTCGACGTCAGCGTGAACTTGAGGACGCCGAACGTGTTGTCGTTCCCGGTCTCCCAGTTCGCCGGGTGCGTCGTAGCCTGGCTGAACAGGCCGGAGCCACCCATGCCCGCCACGAACTCGCGGATGCCGTTGGCGGGATCGGCCACGCCGGCCGCGGTCTGCGGCGCGAAGCGCTCGTAGTAGTGCTCATGACCGACGACGACGACTTCCGCGCCGTAGTCGTACAACGCCTGCCACAGCGCGCGCGTCGACGTGTCCGCCAACGGGCCGGAAGTAAAGAGCGGGTGGTGCCAGTAGGCGAGGGTGCAGCGCTTGGGACTCGCCGAGAGATCGGCGCGCAGCCACTGTTCCTGCGCGGACCCCGCGGTGTGTGCGATGTTCGAGTTCAGGGCGACGATGTGCCAGTCGCCCAGGTCGTAGCTGTAATAGCCCTTCGCCGGATCGCCCGCGGCCGGCCCGAAGTACCCGAAGTAGCCCGACGCGCCGGACGTTTGATAGTCGTGGTTACCGGGGGCGGGTCGCGTCCGGGAGAGGTGACGGCCCCACGTCGGTGTGTAACAGTTGGCGTAATCGCTTGGGGAGCCGTTGGGGTAGGCGTTATCCCCGGCGAGGAACACGGTGCCCGGGATGCCGTCGAGCAGGCTCGCGGTAATCGAGTCTCCAGCGGACGTGCAGTCGGCGATATCGCCGGCCCCCACCAATACGTTCGAAGTCGTGGCCGCCTGGATCTGGACCGCCACCGAGTCGCGACCTGAGAGCCCGGCGCTGTTCGTCACCACCACGCGCACCGAATCCAGTCCGACGGTGGTGTAAACGTGCTTCGCGACGATCGGCGCGGCCTGGCTCTGCGTTGTTCCCGTCGTGGAGCCGCCGTCCCCCCATGCGATCATGTACGACCAGGGCGCGTCAGACGCCACGGCATCGCTGAATGTCGTGGAGACGGTGACGGTATCGCCGGGATGCGCGAGCAGGTCGGGGCCGGAGTTCACGGTCGGGGTGACCGGCCCGCTCGCAGGCGCTCCGTGACAGGTGGCAGTACCGGCGTCGGTCTGAGCCGGGGTCTGGGCGGGAACAAACTGCCACGAGTACGACCCGTCCGCCAACGTGAGCTTCAGCACGCCGTAGGTGCCGCTGATGTTGACCTGGCTGTTGGGGATGATCAGGGTGTTGGCGCCGTCGAGCCCCTCGCCGCCCGTGCCGATGACGAACTCGCGGATTCCCATGGAGTCCGCGACGCCTGCCGAGTTCTGCAGGGCGAACCGCTCGTAATCGCGCATGTGCCCGTTGACGATCACGTCGGCGTGCGCCGCATAGAGATCATCCCAGAACGGCTTGACCGTCCCAGTCGGTGAGAATGTCGGCGTCGTCGTCGAGTAAAAGCGCGGGTGATGGAACAGCGCGATGATACATTGCTTGGTGTTGGCGGCGAGATCGGCCTTGAGCCAGAGCTCCTGGGGGGAGCCTACGGCGGCCGACACGAAGGTGTTGTTGCTGTTCAGGACGATAACGTGCCAGGCGCCCAGGTCCTGGCTGTAGTAGCCCTTGGTCGGATCACCGGCCTGTGCTCCCCAATACGCGAAGTACGCGGCCGCGGTGGAGCTCGAGTCGTAGTCCTTGTTACCCAGGGCCGGCAGCGTGCGTGCCTTCTGCGCCCCCCAGGTAGAGCTGAAGCAGGTTTGCCAGGCGCTGGGTAAATAGGCCGCGTCCCCCAGGGCGAAGACGGTGCCCGCGATGTTGGTGAGCAGCGCGGCGGTGGCCTGGGCATTAGCGGTCCGGTCACACCGTGCGATGTTTCCAGCCCCGACCAAAGTGACGGATGGTAGCTGCGTGGTACTGGCGAGGATCGGGATGTTCGACGGGGCCGTGGGAGCGGTAGGACTGCCGTTCTCGCCGCAGGTACTGATGACCAGCGCACCGGCGACCACGAGCGCGGCCAGTACCAGGTGGCGGGTGCCGGTCACACGCATATGGTGGCGCCCTGTATGTCGTCCAGGCGTCGCATGCTCTCAACACCGATGTCAGAGCATGACGCGTGCACGCAACGACCCTTAGCGACAATCCGTTACGCGCCATCGTGTTGCGATGGCGCCTCTGCACTTGGGTCAGTTGTTGATGTGTGGTAGGTGTGCTACAGCAACGACTCTAAAGCGTTACGGCTGTGCAGGATGCGCAGGAACGGCAGGTAACCGGTTCAGTGGCAGGTGCCGCTCCCTGAATCCGTCCCGCTCTGGCCGGCAACCGGGATGAACTGCCACGAGTAGGACCCGTCGCCGAGCGTCAGCTTGAGCACCCCGTACACGCCGCTGATCTGGGCTTCGCTGTTGGCAGTGATCTGGCCGTTGGGCGCGTCGAGGCCGCCCCCACCGGTACCGACGATGATCTCCCGAATGCCGTTCGTGGGATCGGCAGCGCCGAGGGGTGTCTGCGGCGCGAACCGCTCGTAGTCCTGCATGTGGGCGTTGATGATCAGCTCTGCGTGGGCGGTGTACAGGTCGTTCCAGAACGGCAGCACGCTGTTCGTGGGGAAGAACTGGGTCCCGGTGGGCACCGAGTAGAAGCGCGGGCTGTGGAACATCGCGAGCACGCACTGCTGCGTGTTCGCGGCGAGATCGCTCTGGAGCCACGTCTCCTGGGGCGAGCCCGCAGCGGTCGAGACGAAGGCGTTGTTGCTGTTGAGCACGATGATGTGCCACGCGCCGAGGTTGTAGCTGTAGTATCCCTGGCCCGGATCTCCGGCGACGGCGCTGGGGTAGCTGGTGCCGAAGTAACCGAGGTAACCGGCGGCCGTAGCGCTCGAGTCGTAGTCGTGGTTCCCCGTGACCGGATAGGTCCGGGCCTTGTGACGGCCCCAAGACGGATCGTAGCAATTCGTGTAATTGGTGGGCGTGCCGTTCGGGAAGGCGGCATCGCCGAGCGCAAACACGGTCCCGGGGATGTTGTCGAGCAACGCCGCCGTCGCCTCGTCGTTGATCCGATCGCAACGCGCGATGTTGCCCGCGCCCACGAGCGTGACCACCTGACTCGTGGCGGTCATCGTGGTCGTGCCGGAGCCGGCAGCGCCGAAGTTGTCCGTCACCGTGACCGTTACCGTGTTGACACCGCCCACGGTGTAGACGTGCGTGGACGTAATGGACCCCGGCGCGCTCGTCGTTCCGCTGGTTTGCGGCGATCCGTCGCCCCAATTGATCCCGAACGCCCAGGGACCATCGTTCGCGCCGTCGGTGAACGAGGCGTTGAGGGTCGCGGGGCTCCCCACGCTGACTGTCTGCGGCGGTCCCGCGTTCACAACGGGCGCCGCATTCGCGATGGTGGCGCTGGTCGTGACCGGCGCGCTCGACGCGCCACGCGTGTCGGTCACGGTGAGCGTCACCGTGTAACTGCCGGCGCCGATGTACGTGTGAGCCGGCTTGACTCCGGTGCCGGTGGTGCCGTCCCCGAAGCTCCAGGCATACGCGAGCGCATCACCGTCGGAATCCGCCGAGGCGCTGCCATCGAAGGGCACGGCGACGCCCTCGGTGCCGCTGTAGGGCCCGCCCGGTGCCGCCGTCGGCGTCTGATTTATTGCGGGCGGCGCATCGTGGCAGGAGCCGCTCCCCTCGTCCGTGAACGTCTTGCCCGGGATCGGCATGAATTTCCAGGAGTAGCCGTTCGCGCGCAGCGTCAGCTTCAGGACGCCGTTGGTGTTGTCGTTCAGCGCCTCCGAGTTCGCCACCGGCGCGCGCGCGGTGAACAACCCTCCGCCGCCGGTACCGGCGACGATCTCCCGGATGCCGTAGGCCGAGTCCGCCACGCCGTTCCACGACTGCGGGGCAAAGCGCTCGTAGTCGTGATCGTGCCCCACGATGACCACTTCCGCCCCCGCGTTGTACAGATCCTGAAACAGCGGCTGCGTCTCGATATGGGGCCCTTCATTGCCCGAGCTGAACAAGGGATGATGCCAGTAGGCCAGGGTGCAGCGCTTGGTGCTCTTGGCCAGATCCGCCTTGAGCCACACTTCCTGCGGCGAGCCCACGTTCATCGGGATGTTCGAGTTCAGGGCGACGATGTGCCACGTGCCCAGATCGTAGCTGTAATAACCCTTGCCCGACTGGCCGGCGATCGCCCCGAAGTAGTTGAAGTACCCGCTCGCGCCCGCCGTGAGGTAGTCGTGATTGCCGGGCACCGGCTTGGTGCGCGCCTTGAACCGGCCCCAGGTCGGGTTGTAGCAGTTCTTGTACACGGTGCTCGACCCGTCCGGATATGCGTTGTCCCCGTCCGCGAACACGGTGCCTGGGATCGTGTCCATCAGGTTGGCCGTGAGCGAATCCTGGTTGCGGGTGCAGTCGGCGATATCTCCGGCGCCGATCAATACGGGCGCTGCGACGACGGTGACGGCTACCGTGTCCACGCCGGAGATACCGCCGCTGTTGGTCACGGTCACTGGGACGCGGAACGATGCCGCGCTCGCGTAGACGTGCGAAGCGGCGATCGGCGCAGTTTGGGTGGCGGTGCTGCCGGTGCTCGACGTGCCGTCCCCCCAGTTGATCGTGTATCCCCACGGGCCATCGCTCGGGTCGGGATCGCTGAACGTCGCGGACAGCGTGGTCGTGTCGCCCGGATTGGCGGTGATGTCGGGGCCGGCGTTCACCGTGGGGCGCGCGCCATGACAGGCGTCCGTGCCGCTGTCGGTGAACGTCTTGCCGGCGACCGGCACGAATTGCCACGCGTACGTCCCGTCGCCGAGCGTCAGTTGCAAGACGCCGAACGTGCCGCTATTTCGCACCTGGCTATTGGGCCGGGGAGTGCCACCGAACCCATCAACCCGCGCGCCGCCGGTACCGACCACGAACTCGCGGATCCCGCCGGTAGGGTCGGCCACGCCGGCGGGACTTTGCGGACCGAACCGCTCGTAGAAGCCGTAGTGGCCGTTCACGACGACGTCCACGCCCGCGGCGTAGAGCGCGTCCCACAGCGGCCGGATATTGGGATTGGGGTTGTCCTTCGACTCGAACAGCGGGTAGTCCCAATAGGCCAGCGTGCAGTGCGCCGAATGGGCGGCGAGATCGGTCTTGAGCCACTGGACCTGCGCGGAGGTGGCCGTGGTCGGCACCAGCTGGGGGCTGCCGGAGTTGAGGACCACGACGTGCCAGGAGCCGAGGTCGTAGCTGTAATAGCCCTGCTTGGGATCACCGGCGGCGGCGCCGAAATAGCCGAAATAGCCCGTCGCGTTGGCCGTCTTGTACTCCACGTCGCCGGGGGCGGGTTGCGTGCGCGCGCGATGCCGTCCCCACGTGGGGCCGTAGCAGGTGGTGTACTGGGTGGCCGAGCCCTGGTCCCAGGCGTTGTCGCCCGCCGCGAAGACGGTTCCGGGAATCGAGTCGAGCAGGTTCGCGGTGAGGGACGCTCCGACCTGACCGCACTTAGCGATATCGCCAGCGCCCACCAGCGTCACGGGACCGCTTGCCGCCACGTCGGCGGTCGGCGGGCGGGAGACGGCGGTGGGGATGCGAAGGCTCTGATCGTCCCGGCAGGTGGTCACGACCACCAGGACGGCGAACGAGACGAGACCGGCGAGCACGCGGCGCATGTCACCGGCGGAAGGCACGAGCCGTGCCTCGCCGGGCCGCCTCAACCGGCGTTGTGGAGAAAGGTGCGTGTATCAGCAGCCTTACAATTGCGCAGCGCTACGTTGCGTCGACGCGGCGGCGGGGGCAGCTTGGGGACCCGTCGTTTCAGCTCGGGACACGAGACTCAAGAGGGTAACCACCACTACGAGGAAGTCCTTCAACTGAGTGGCGCGGGCGGCGTACGCCAGGTTGAGCCGAATCTTCTCCGGCATGATGACCTCGACGTACTGTCGCTCCCAATCCGGTGCCTGTGCGAGCAGCGCGCTCTCGTCGCGGTACGCGATGCTCGCCGGATCGGTGATCCCGGGGACGAGATCGAGAACGCGACGCTGATCCGGCGTGTACAGCGCCACATAGTGGGGGACCTCGGGACGCGGCCCCACGAGACTCATCTGGCCCGCGAGGACGTTCAACAGCTGCGGCAGCTCGTCCAGCTTGAAATGCCGTAGCCATCGGCCGACGCGCGTGATGCGGGGGTCGTCGCCCACGGTGAGCGGGCCGCCGCACTGCTCCGCGCGGGCGATCATCGTCCGAAACTTCCAGACGCGAAATGCTCGACCATAGCGGCCGACGCGCAGCTGACGGAAAAACACTGCTCCGCCATCGTCCAGCTTGATGAGCACGGCGATGACGAGAAACGCCGGCCAGAGCACGAGGAGGCCGGGAATCGTCCAGCACAGATCGAACAGGCGCTTCGTGCCTCGCATGGCGGGAAATGAGCGAGGCGGGCCGGTGGGGGACCAGCCTGAAGATCACAAAAGAATTCAGCGTTTCCACTAAGCAGTCACAAAGGGCGTTGCTCGAGGCGGTAGCCCACGCCAGGCTCGGTGACGATGAGGCGGGGGCGCGACGGGTTCTTCTCGATTTTGCGTCGGAGGCTCGTCATGTAGACGCGGAGGTATTGCTGCGGGTTGCCGAAGCGGCGTCCCCACACCGCTCTGTAAATCTGCTGGTGCGTGAGCGTGCTCCCAGTCTGCACCGCGAGCGCACGGAGGATGCCCCACTCCGTGCGCGTCAGGTGCACGGGCTGCCGACCGGCCCGCGTTACGCGCCGACGCGCGAGGTCGATCGTCAACTCGCCCACGTCGAGCCGTGCCGTTCTCGCCGGGCCGAGGTTGACGCGACGCAGCTGTGCTCGCACACGCGCCGCGAACTCCCGCGCGCTGAAGGGCTTCGTGACGTAATCGTCCGCTCCGGCGTCCAGGAGGGCGACCTTGGCCACGGCCGAGTCGCGGACGGACAGGGCCACGATCGGCATCGTCGCCACGCGACGCACCGCCTTGCACACCTCGAGCCCCGGCATATCCGGAAGATCAAGGTCGAGGACGACGAGGTCCGGCCGCTCCGCACTCGCGAGCGTGATACCGGTCGCACCCGAGGCCGCCTCGCGGATGTGCTGCGCGAAGGCTGCGATAACGTGCTTGACGGCGCGGCGAATCGGCGGGTCGTGGCCGATCACGACGATGGTGTGGGCTCGCACCGCCTCTTCGGTCTCTGCGGCGACGACCTGCGCAGCCGGCATAGGTGCACTCTGTGACGATGGCGTTCGTCACGGGGCGCAATCACTATGCCGGGAGTACCGCGGCGAGATGTCAGCCTAGGCGTTGCGTCACTGCGTCGGCCGACGCCAGAGCGAGCAGGCGGCTCGCTTCGGCGAGCTCGGGTGGGTCCGCGAACCGGTGCCGGCCGGCGAGCGTCGCGATGATAACCCACAAGGTGCGTCCGACGATGCGGGCGTCGTAGAGGAATGAGGCGTGGCGCACGTACACCGCGTCCAAGGCGAGCTTCACGGGGAGCAGTCGCTCCGCGTAGGCCGCTTCCGGGTCGCCTCCGGTCAAGAGGGCATCCCCGTGCGTCGAGCTGTAGATGCTGCCCGGGCTCGCGAGCCCGGGCCGGACCGACAGCGTCTCGCGACCCAGGGCGGTGTAGTGCCGCGCCACGATCGCGGGGTCCTCGGGCCGCGGGCCCACGATCGCCATCTCACCTCTCAGCACGTTGATGAGCTGCGGCAGCTCGTCGAGCTTCACCGCGCGGAGCCAGGCACCGAGCGGGAACACCCTGGGGTCATTCGCGCCGGTGATTCGGCTCGCGTCCGAGCGACGCCGGGCGTGCATGGTGCGCAGCTTGTACATGATGAACGGCCGTCCCCCGCGGCCCACCCGCTCGGCCCGAAACAGCACCGGCCCCGGGCTGGCGCGCCGGATCCCCGCCGCCGCGAGCGCGAGCAGCGGCGCCGTCACCACCAGCGCGAGGCCGGCGAGCAGCGCGTCAACCAGGCGTCTGACCGTCATGCAGCGCGCGCCGGATGGTCATGAATACTTCCGCCGCGTCGAGGCACTGCTGGTTGCCCCAGGCGCGGGCGCGGTGGCGCAGTGCCTCGAGCGAGCGAGGGTGCGGGTAGGGGCGCAGCTCGCTCTCGTAGCACGCCATCGCCGCGACCTTCTTCTCGAGCGTGGTCGAGATGTCCACCCACGTGTCGGGGGCGAATGTCCGGGGATACGCCCACTCGGTGCTCGAGGCGGTGTCGAACGCGTACACGGCCTCGATGCTTCGCTCGGTGGGCCGGGCCGCGACGAGGATGGCCTTGAAGAGAATCTCGTGGTCGCGGTTGATGTCCCCCCCGTACTGACAATAGACGATCTGCGGGCTCACGTCCCGCACCACACGTTCGAGCGGCGTGATAATTTCCGTGAGCGCGATGGTTTCGAGCCGCTGGTCGGGGAACTTGAGCGAGCGGACGTCCGTGACGCCGAGCGTTTCTGCTGCGCGCCGCGTGTGCTCGGACTGTCCCACGCCACCGGGTCCATAGCGCAAGGATTCGCCCTCGCAGGCGATCACCGAGGTCACGCGGTCGCCACCCGCGGCGTGCAGGGCCACCGTGCCGCCGCAACCGAGGATCTCGTCATCGGGATGCGCCGCGATCACGAGGACCCGCTTAGCCAAGCGCCCTCGCCGCGGTGAGCGAGGCCTCGACAGCCGAGCGCTCGTGGGACGGGGGAGCCCGGGGAGGGGGAGGGGGGGGCTCGTCGAGCGGCGCGGTCGCATAGCGCTGCTTCGCGCGCTCCATCGCCCACGGAAAGAGGTGCCGGAACAGCCGCTCGCGCCGGCCCAGCGTCACCACGCGCTGAGCCGCGGACCGAAGCATCCACAGGCGCCGCGGAGCCGCGTGCGCCAACCCCTCGAGCACGCGCGCCAGCGCGTAGCGCACGTCCCGCCACCGATCCGCGCCTTCCGCCAGGGTTGGTGGGACGAGACCCCGGCGCCGCCACTCGTCGGCGTGCCGCTCGAGCCAGAACCGGTAGTCCGAAAGCGACGCCGGCGTGAGGAACCCCTCCTGCGCGGAGAAGAGCACCGAGACGCTCTTCTTCCAGCGGCCGAACGCGTCGCGCGGCACCCCCGCCTCTTCCAGGATCCGGCGGCAGATCGGGCGACTGTAGTACGAGCCCGTATGCCATGGCGCGAGCTCGCGCGAACGGCTCACCGCACGGATGGAGGCCGCCTGGCGTCCGCCCGCGAACGGCAGCGGGCAGTGCAGGAAACCCGCCCACAGTCGATACTCGGAGAGTGACAGGCCGGACTGGTCGCCGCGGACGAAATCCGCGTCGGTACGGGCGGCGCGGTCCCACACGCGGTCACCGTGGAACCCCGTGAGCAACACGCGGCGGGCCAGCAGGGTCTCGGCTCCCTTGAAGTATACGTCCTCGCCTTTGGCGTCCGCGGCGACGAACGGCACTTCCGCGAAGCTCGCCGCGCGCCACGCATGGCGGGCGAGGATCGTGAGTCGCACGCCGAGCACGTCGGCGATGATCTCACCCGAGTCGGGCTCGCCTGACGACGCGCTGCCGAAGGAAATTGCTTCGGTCAGACCGTGGGGACGCGCGAGCGAGGCGGCCGCGGCGGAATCATACCCGGACGAGATCGTGCCGAGCAGGCGGTAGCGCTCCACGCGCGACGGCGCCTCCATGTTCTCGGCGAGCCGGCCGATGGTCCCCGCGAGAAAGCCGCGATAATCCGCGAACGTCCCGAACGCTCCCCCCCCTCCCCTGAGGCCGGGAGGCTTGAGCGTCTCGATCAGGCGCGTGCCGTCCCACCGCAGATTGTGATAGTAGGTGAGCTGCACCGGACCGGCGGACGTGGCGAGCTGGCGCGTGTACCGGCCCAATCCCTTGCTGATGGACTTGAGGTCGGTGAAATAGCCCGGGTAGGTGGGATCGAGTGTCGCCCCCACGCTGCCCAGGAGACAGGGGAGTGAGTTCGACACCCACGACGCGTCCCCGGCGTCGATCGACTGCAGCCGATCCACGGTCGATCCCGAAGAGACGAAACACACCTCGTCGCTCTCACGGGCGCGGGCGCCGGATCCGAAGACGAGATCGGTGCGATCGAAGTCGCCGTCCGCGAACGAGCCATCCCACACCGCCTCGCAGAACCAATCGGCGGCGAGCTCGACCCGCGGGCCGTGGAAGACGTCGATCTCGGGCGCACCGGGACGGCAGCGGGCGAGCCACGCGAGCGGCGGCCAATCGGACACGAGGGTGTAGCGGAGTCGCATACCGGATCTTATCGCGTTGGGTCGGCCGACGCCGCACGCGATCGCGACCCACCCAGGGCGGGCGCCCCCGGTGGCAGCGTGCGGGGTGGCGTGCGCCGCCGGCGCTCGAGTGGGACCGGGACCACGCCGCTCGCCTTCAACAGCCCGGCAAACCGCTCGCTCAACGTGCGCGCCGCCCAGAGGAACTGCAGGTACGCGAAGTCGTACCGCGCGCCGACCAGCACGGCCGGTGTGTCGGGCGGCTCGATGCCCCAGAGCCTCCGGCGGAGCAGATGGTACCCACGGAACCACCAGAAGGCTATGCGGTTCGCCGCGCGATGCAGGTAGACGAAGCCCGCGCGCCGCCCGTATCGCGCCCGCACCTCCGCGAAGTAGCTCGGCCGGAGCGTCCGGTGGCGCGGCCACGTGTAGGTCTGCACCACGGCCCTTTTCCTTCCGGCGAACATCGCACGCGGGATGCCCGCCTCCTCGAGGATACGGCGTGGGATCGGTCGGTCATAATCGCGGGTGCCGAGGCGCCACGGCGCCATCTCGGTGGACTCGCTCAATACCGCGAGGTCCTGTACCCGGCGCGCGCACAGCGCCGGCACCGGGACGTTGACGAAGCCGCTCTTCAGCCGGATCTCCGACAGCATCAGGGCCGTCGTATCCCCGCGGATGATCCCCTCGTCCTGATAGCGACGCTCCCAGGGGTTGCGGTCCCACACCTCGTCGCCCAGAAACCCGGTGAACAGGACCGCGGGCCGCCGGCGCTCGATGTGTCGAGCCAGCCCGTGGAGCGCGAGACTGGGCGGCGCGCACCCGGGCGCGAGAAAATACAGCTCGTCGTCCGTCACCCGCGAGTTGCGCGTGTCGAGCTCGATGGTGGTGAGTCGCCCCCCCCCTCCCTCCCCCCCAAGCGCACGCGCGATCGGCGTGCCGTCGTCGATCGCTGCGCGCCGGCTGAGCCAGCGCGGGATGTGCGTGTTGGACCGGCGGCACGTGAAGTACGCTTCGACCCCCAGGTCCTTGACGAGGGCTGCGACCGCAGCGGAATCGTACCCCGAAGAAATCGTCGCGAAGACGCCCAGCGGGGCGCGCCGGTCCGCGCTCGTGTAATTGGCGCGCAGGCGCAGCAGCGCCCGATCCACGAGCTCCCGGTACCGAGCGTAGGTCGGCACGGCCGGGGCGGGGCGAGCGGACGCGAACTCGAGGGGGTCGTCGGCCGGCGCCTTGGCCACGAGGCTCAAATCGTAGACCTGAGAGAAGGCCTTGATCTCCCGATGCACCACCGTGAAATCGCGGGCGTAGCGCTCGGCGCCGTGCCGGATGGCGTAGGTCTCCACGCGATAGTCGTGGTCGGGGTCGAGCCGGGCGCCGGTGAACGCGAGCAGCAGGATCAGGCTGTTCGACACCAGCAGCTCGCGACGGCGCTCGCAGCAATAGACGCCGTTCACGAGCGCACTCGACGGGACGAAATGGACCGCGTCACCGACCGCGCGAATCCCGCTGCCGAAGAAATGCTCGCTCTCGTGAAACCCACCGAGCGCGAACTCACCGTCCCACGTGCCCTCCACCATCCAGTGATCGCGGCACTCGAGCGCCGACCCATGATAGATCAGCACGTCGCCGGTGTCGCGATTCATCACGGCAAGCCAGGCGAGTCGCGGGAGCTGCGGGAGCTCGCGGTAGCGGAACGGTTTCATGTCGAGGGCCGCTTGGGCGCGCGTTTGCGCGCGATCTCGGCGACTCGGCGCGCCACCGCCCGCCGGGAGTCGGCGGAGAGACCGGCCGCGAATGCGACGCCCGCCGCCGCCGTCAACGTGAGCGCTACTCCGGCGGCCCAGGCGAACCAGGTGGCGGGAGCGGCGCGGTCGGCGTACCGGACGGCAAGGAAGAACAGGACGGCACTCACGAGGAGCGCGCGCACCAGGCCCGGCGCCACCACGGCCCCCTGATCGCCCACCGAGCGGCGCGCCAGGATCGGATAGGCCACGGTCTGCGTCAGCCGGCCGAGGATCACGCCGAGGCACAGCCCGGGCAGCCCCCACGCGCGCGTGAACACGATCGCGAACGCGATGGTCACCACCACCGCCCCCGTGCTGATCACCACCCGCAGCCACGATTGCAGGGCGGCGTCGATGATATAGGCGTCGGCGCGGATGAACGCCGTTTGCACCGCGATCAGGACGATCAAGAGCTCCACCGCGGTGCCGGCATGATGGTCGGCCCCCACCCACAGCGCCACGAACGACCGGTTCCAGAGCAGGATGGTGACGCCGACCGCGGTGACGAACAACCAGGTGAGCACGAGGAGCTCGCGTCGCACCAGGCTGGCGCGCGCGTGCTGGCCCTCGCCGATCAGGCCGCCCAGGCCTGGCATCGCCGCGCCGACCGCGGAGCCGTGGATGGAGACCGCGGCGCGCGGCGCGAAGGACGTGAGGACGTACGTCGTGACGACCGCCGGGGAGAGCATCATGCCGAGGATGAGCACGTCGCTCGCCAGCAACAGTTTGGAGATCATGTCGCCCCCCGACAGCCAGGCGGACAGGTTCACCATCTTGCCGACCTCGGGGCGCGTGGGGCGCGCGGCGCCGAACCAGCCGACATATCCCCGGGCCACGGCCCAGAAGCAGAGGCCCCCTAAAGCGGCGGCGATGATCTGCGCGCCGCCCAGGCCGACGAGCCCTAGCCCCGCGTACACGGCGCCGGCGGTGAGCAGGCCACTCACGACGTGCAGCGCCGCCTGGAGCTCCATGCGCTTGTAGCCCAGGTTCATGCCGTGCAGCGCCGCTTCGGGCAGCGCGGACAGGGCTCCGAGTATGCCGCCGCCGAAGAGGAGGGCCGCCGCGACCCGGATGCTCGCCTGCCATTCAGGCCCGGCTCCGGAGAGCGTGGGCGCATACCACGCGAGCAGCGCGCCCGCGAGGGCGGCGAGCGGCAAGAACCCGAGCCACACGATCAGCGCGCCGCCCATCGAGCGGCGCTGGGTGGCCTGATCGGCGGCGGTCTGACGATTGGCCACCACGAGGCGCAGAGCTTCCGCCGGCTCTCCGCCGGCGACGGCGACGTATCCCGCGAGCCGGCCCAGGATCTCCCACACGCCGAACAGAGCGGCGCCCAACCGCTCCACGAGGAGCGGCGTGACTACGAGTCCGACGACGGTCTTGACGCCGAAGTCGAGTCCGAACGCGACGACGTTGAGGGACGCGCGCCGCGTCAGCGGCAGCGCGGGCGCCGGAGCGGAAGGAGAGGGAGGGGAGGGCGGGGGGGAGGGGGGGGCGGTGGCGATTGCGACCGCGGGCCTAGGCATGGGACCACCGCCGGCCGGTCCAGGGCAGCTCGCTGAGCCGCCGCCCGGAATAGACCGTGCCGTCGTCCGCCTCGACTTCTAAAAGCGTCAGAGTCCCGCCCGCACACGCCACCAACTGTCCGCACGCCTGCTCCACCGGGCTCACCACGGGCCCGAGCACTTCGCCGGGCGCGACGGTGGCGCCCGCGGCGGAGGGGAGTAGCGCGGACCGCCACACCGTCCAGCGCCGCCCGTCGAGCCAGCCAAAGGCACCCGGGTACGGCCGCGTGAGCCCGCGAACGAAATTGTAGATCGCGCAGGCCTCCTGGTCCCAGTTGATCAATCCATCCGCGGGCCGGCGACGCGGCAGGACGGCGGCTCCTCCTCCGTTGGACCGGGGCTGCGGCGTCCCGACGCGCTCACCGCGGAGCAGCTGGGGCAGCGCGCGCAGAATCATGTCGCGATTCGAGGTCGCCACCCGCTCGTACAGCGTGCCGCACGTATCGTACGCCGAGATCTGGAACTCGGTCTGGTCGATGATGTCCCCGGCGTCGACGCCCTCGGCGAGCCAGATCAGCGAATTGCCCGTGACGCGCTCGCCGCGGATCAACGCCCAGTTGATCGGCGCGCTGCCCCGGTTCTTGGGCAGCAGCGACGCGTGCGCGCCGATCATGCCGAGCCGGGCGGTGGCGAGCGTCTCGGGGGAGAGAATCTGGCTCCACCCGATCACGAATACGACGTCGAGCCCCTGGAGCAGGGCGCGGGACTCCGGGTCGTTGATGCTGGTGACGAAGTGCAGCGGCACGTCGAACCGGCGGCACAGCGGGCCGTAGTCGGCCGCGCCGGACCGCGACGCCGCGACCTCGGGTTTGAGCGTGAGCACGGCGGCGACGGGCGCGCCCGATGCGAGCACCGCTTCGAGGGCGGGGATGCCTTCCATATGAAAGCCCACCCAGCCGAACTTCATCGCCGGTAGATGCGCGTCACGTCGAGCACCGCGTCGATCACGTCCGCCACGTCCTGATCCGAAAGCTTGGCCGACAGCGGGAGGCTCAGCATGCGATCGAAGTTGGCGAGCGCCACCGGGAAGCGGTCCGGCGTGTAGCCGTACTTTTGCCGGTAATAGGGGTGCATGTGGATCGGGATGAAGTGCACCGAGGTCCCGATGTTGCGCGCGGTGAGCTCGTCGATGAACCGGTCGCGCGTGATCCGCAGCGCCCCGGGGACGAGCCGCAACACGTACAGATGCCACGCGTGCTCCACGTCGGCGCGCTCCACGGGGAGTTCGAGCGCGCCGTCGTCCCGGAAGGCGTCGCCGTAGGCGCGCACCACCTCGCGGCGCCGCTCCTGGAACGCCGCCAGCTTCCGGAGCTGGCACAGCCCGAGCGCCGCCTGGATGTCGGTCATGTTGTACTTGAATCCGGGCGCCAGCACGTCGTAGCGCCAGGTCCCGCCCTTGCCGTAGCGGTTCCACGCGTCGCGGCTCATGCCGTGGAGGCTCAGAACTCGCGCCCGCTCAAGGAAGTCGGGGGCGCCGGTGAGCATCCCGCCCTCGGCCGTCGTCATGTTCTTGGTCGCGTAGAAGCTGAAGGACACAGGATTCTGGCCGGAGCCGATCCAGCGGCCCTTGTAGCGGGCGGGGAGCGCGTGCGCCGCGTCTTCGATCACGGTGGCGCTGACGCCACGGGCCACGTCGTGGATCGCATCCAGGTCGACCGGATGTCCCGCGTAATGCACCGGGAGGATCGCCCGCGTGCGCGGCGTGACGGCCGTCAGCACGGCGGCGGGATCGATGTTGAGCGTGTCGGGCTCGACGTCCACGAGAACAGGGCGTGCTCCCACGTGCTCGATGACGTTCACGGAGGCCGTGAACGTGATCGGCGTGGTGATGACCTCGTCGCCCGGGCCCACGCCCAGCGTGGCCAGCGCGGTATGCAGCCCCGCGGTGCACGAGTTCAGCGCCAGCGCACCCGGTGCATCGAGGTATGCGGCGAACTCCGTCTCGAACCGCTTGGTCTTCGGTCCAGTGGTGATCCAGTCCGAGCGCAGCGTGTCGACGACTTCCTGGATCTCTTCTTCTCCGATGACCGGAGGGGCGAAGGGCAGGAATTCAGCCCGTCGGGCGGGGACGGGGGGGCGGGCGATGGACACGAGCGTGCCTCAGCCGGTCAGGCGGTGGCGGAGTTCGGGAACCCTTCCGCGCCCGACGAGCGTGCGTACGCCGGCCGGAGCGGTCCACGCGGCTCGGGCGTGGCGCGCGGCATCCGAACTGGCGCGGGGGCGGGAACAGGAGCGGGGACCGGAACGGCGGGCCGCTCCGCGATCTGCCACGGGACGTACTCCGGAACCAGCGCGCAGATCGCCGCCATGAGCTCGTCGCGCGTCCCGTGCGCCAGGGTCGTGCGGAGCCGTTCCAACCCGCGCTCCACCGCGGTGCCGTCCGCCCCATTACGCTCGATCACCCGCACCTTCTCAGTCGACGTCGCGACGCTGCCCTCGCTCAACGCCACTAATTCCTCGGCGAGCTTCTCGCCCGGCCGGAGCCCGCTGAACGCGATCTGAATGTCGCGGTACGGCTCGAGTCCAGACAGGCGAATGAGATGCTCGGCGAGCTCGAGGATGCGCACGGGCTGACCCATCTCGAGGATAGAAATCCGGCGTTCGGCCTCCGGCAGCGCCGCCGCCTGCAGCACGAGCTGGACCGATTCCGGGATCGTCATGAAATAGCGGGTCACCTCGGGATGCGTGACCTTCACGGGGCCGCCCGCGGAGATCTGCCGCTGGAATAGGGGCACCACGCTCCCATCCGACCCGAGCACGTTGCCGAAGCGCACCGCCCGGAAATCGGTCTTGGCGGCGCACAGCGCCGGTAGCTCCAGCACGATCCGCTCGGCGATCCGCTTGGTGGCCCCGAGCACGCTCGTGGGGTTCACCGCCTTGTCGGTCGAGATCAGCACGAACTTCTCGACGCCGTGCCGCGCGGCGCAGTCGGCCACCCGCAGCGTGCCGAAGACGTTGTTCCAGACCGCCTCCGTCGGGTTGCTCTCGAGCATGGGCACGTGCTTGTAGGCCGCGGCGTGGAACACGTAGTTGGGCTGGTAGGCCTGGAAGACCTCCTCCAGGCGCTGCGGATTCGTGATGCTGCCGATGAACGGCACCACCTCGACCTCCGGGTGTGCCTTGGCCACTTCGAGCTGGGTGAAGTACAGCGCGTTCTCGGCGCGCTCGAGCAACACGAGCCGGGCGGGCCCATAGGAAGCGATCTGGCGCGCCAGCTCCGAGCCGATGGATCCCGCGCCGCCCGTGACCAGGATGGACTTGCCCGCCAGGTCCCGCTTGATCGCCTCGAGGTTGAGCTGCACCGGGTCGCGCCCGAGGAGATCCTCGATCGCCACGTCGCGCAGCTGGCCGATGGTCGCGCGTTTGTTCAGGAGGTCGTCGATCGAGGGGATGATCTTGAACTCCACACTCGTCTCGCGGCAGCGCTCCACGATGCGCCGCGTCTGCGCTCCCGTGACGCCGCGGATGGCGATCACGAGCAGCTCGATGTCGTACTTCTGGGCGAGCTCCTTGAGTTTGCCCGTGTGACCCAGGATGGGCACGCCGTGCAGCGTGCGGCCGTGCGTCTCGGGCTTGTCGTCGATGAAGCCCACCACGTTCATGCCGGCGCGGGGGTCGTGCAGCACCTGCCGCAGCAACTGCTCGCCCGCCTCACCAGCGCCGATGATGAAGGTGCGCCGTCCGTCGTCCAGGCGCGCGCGGGCCATCTGGTTCTCGCGCAGCGCCCGGGCGGCGAAGCGAATGCCGCCCGAAAAGAAGATCATTACGACCCAGTCGAGCAGGAACACCGACCGCGGCATGCCCCGGGACAGGCCGAGCGCCGGGAGGGCCACCGCGAACAGCGCGGAGGACAGGGTGACCGCGAGCCCCAGGTCCATCATGTCCCGCAGCCCGACGTGCTTCCAGTAGCCGCGGTGCAGGCCGAACGCCTGGAACACGACCAGCCGGATGCCGAGGAGCCACCATACGGTGGCCTGGAAGTGGGCGAACTCCTCAGGCGGGATCCGGAAGTCGAAGCGCAACCCGAACGCCGTGAGGTAGGCGAGCGGGATGAGCGCGACGTGCACCAACAGGATCAGCGTACGACGGTACAGCAGTGGTCGCGAGGGCAGGCGTAGTTGCATACGAGCGCATCAAGCAGGTCTCGTGCGCCCGGTCACAGGGGTGCAAGCCTGATGTGGGGTAACGGGTTACGGGCACGCCGGGCGCGCCCAGGGCGCCGGCCTTGATACGATCCCGTTACAACTCCGCTGGCGAACTGCGACAAGCGAGCGCGCCCGCGCGAGGCGCGCGCGCGTCAATGGACGCGGGCGGTGGCCGGTTGAAGCGGTGGCGGCGTGAGCGCGGGCGTGTGCGCCGGCAGCTCGATCTCGAAGAAGAAGCGCGTGCCCCATCCCGGGCGTGTTTCCAGCCGGAGCGTCGAGCCCTGCGCCTCCACGAGCTTGCGGCAGATGGCGAGCCCGAGGCCGGTGCCCGAGAAACAGTAGCCGGCGCGGCCGGGGGCGCGGCGGAACGGCTGAAACAGACTGGACAACGCTTCGGGGTTCACGCCCGGACCGGTGTCCTGCACGGAGAACATCGCGCGGCCGGCCGGTCGGTCCTCGCACGCGATCTCCACGAACCCCTGCTCGGTAAACTTGATCGAGTTGGTGGTGAGGTTGAGGAGCACGCGCGACAGTGCGACGGGGTGACCGAGCCGGCGATCCACTTCGGGCCCGCGGAACCGGAGTGAGAGTCCCTTCTCCTCGGCGAGCGGGCGGACGATCCCCTGGACCGACTCGAACAGCTCCGTGATCGAGAACGGAATGACCTCGCGATCCGCGAGCTCATCGCCGCCGCGGGCCAGCTCGATCGCGTCGCTCACGACCGTGGAGAGGCCGAGCGCCGCGCTGTAGATCAACCCCAGCTGGCGGTGCTGGATCGGGTTGATGTCGCCGCTTTGACCGCGCTGCAGCGTCTCGGCGAGGAACAGGATCGACGTGAGCGGCGAGCGCAGGTCGTGGATCACCTCGACCAGCAGCTCGAGGCCCTGGACGCCGTTGAGGACGGACTCGAACTGACGCGACTCGTTGCGATTGATGGTCTGGCGCACCTGCTCGAGCGCGTTCAGCGTCCCAAGGATCGCGGACGGCTGGGCGGGCACCGGCGACTCGGACCAGGCGCGCAGCAGCTCGGACTGGAGCATCTCCAGCAGGTGCTGGCCGAGCCCGGCGGCGGGCCGGGGCAGGAGCTGGGAGACGTAGCCGGGGCGCTGTTGATCGAGTGCGAGGGCGAGCGCCGCGAGCAGCCCGGCGACCACCTCGTTCTCGCCGGCGGCCGGAGCCGTGCCCGCGGCGGCGGCTTCGTCCCGCCAGCGGCGGGCTACGCGCCGCGTGGCGGCCGTAATGATCGCCGACGACACCCCGGCCAGCGGGGCGTCGGACTCGGCGGGGGTGGGGGGGGGGGGCGGGGCCCCCCCCCCCAGTCCCGCCGTGCCCGGCCCGGGGACGGGTGTCGGGCCCGACCCGCTCCCGTCCAGCTTGTTACCGCGCTCCGGACTGTGCCTCACTCTTCCTCGGATCCGTTCAGCAGGTTGCGCTGCAATCCGTGACGCTCCATCAGGCGGTAAAACGTGGTACGGTCCACCTTGGCCATGCGCGCCGCCTTCGAGAGGTTCCCGCCCGCCCGCAGCACCACGCGGGTCAGGTAGCGGCGGTCGAATTTCGCGAGCAGCCGATCGCGCGCCTCGTAGTAACTCTCGTTGGGATCGACATCCTCGGCCAGCGCGCCCAGCTCGGGGTCCGAGCCATGGTCGCTGATGAACGGGATGTGCTCCGGCTGCACGTCGGCCCCGGGCTCGAGCAGCACCACCGCGTGCTCGATCACATTCTGCAGCTCGCGGACGTTGCCGGGCCAGGAGTGCGCGCGCAGCGCCCAGACCGCCGCCTTCGAGAGCTTGGGCTGCGGCCCGTCGCGGTGCCGACTCCAATAGTACGTGAGGAAATGCTCCGCGAGTAGCGGAATGTCGTCGACGCGCTCGCGCAACGGCGGCACCGGAATCGGCACCACGCGGAGCCGGTAGTACAGATCCTCGCGCAGCGCGCCGGAGGAGACCGCTTCCTCCGGGTCGCGGTTCGTGGCGGCGATGAAGCGTACGTTCACGACCGCGTCCGTCGTCTCGCTGCCGACCCGCCGCACCACACCGTCCTGGATCACGCGCAGCAGCTTCGCCTGGATCGGCTTCGACATCTCGATCAGCTCGTCCAGGAACATCGTCCCGCCGTTCGCGGCCTCGAGCAGGCCGGGCTTGTCGCGCACGGCGCCGGTGAACGCGCCCTTCACGTGCCCGAACATCTCCGACTCGAGCAGCGTCTCGGGCAGCGCCGCGCAGTTCACGGCCACGAGCGGCCGACTCGAGCGCCGGCTGTTGTAGTGGATGAATTGCGCGATCAGCTCCTTCCCGCTGCCGCTCTCCCCGGTGATGAACACCGACGCGTCCGTAGCCGCCACCTTACGCGCGAGCGCGATCGTCTCGCGGTACTTGGGCGCCGTGCCGAGGACGGTGACGCGATCGTCCAGATCGGTCGGGCCGGCGGTACCGCGCTGCTCCCGCTGCGCGCGGCTCTCGCGCGCCACCGATACCGCGTGTGCGGCGCGGCCCACGAGAATCTGCAGCTGGCTTCCGGTGAACGGCTTCGGCAGGTAGTCCCAGGCGCCCGCGCGCAGCACCTCGAGGCTCGTCTCGACGCTTGGCTTCCCGGTGATGACGATCGCGATCGTCTCAGGGTTGGCGTTGAGCGCCGCTGCGAGCAGCTCGATGCCCGGCACGGGCGTCATGTAGAGATCGAGCAGGATGATGTCGTACGTGCGGCGCTGCAGCAGATCGAGCGCCTCGTCGCCCTTGCCCGTGACGGTGACGTTGTAGCCCTCGACGCCGAGCACGCTCGCGCAGCTCTCGCGCAGGGTGCGCTCGTCGTCCGCGACGAGAATATGGATGCTGGGCTTCGTGGCCGGCTCGACCGGGAGAAGTTGTGACACGTTCCGTCCGGCGACGGGCGTTCCGGATCGCGGCGTCGCCATTGACGGGTCCGACGATTTGGACATCGAACTCTCCTGCCGACAGCCGGGGTTGCGGGGGCGCCACTCTGTCATACCATGAGCCGGGCAGCCCATGGCCGTCGTCCCCGACAACGACGTGCGCAAAGATAGCACCAGCTCGCACGATCCGTGAGACCGGGTCGGTGTCGCGTGAGCGCGACGTGTCAATGTTGCGTGCCTCCCGCTGGCCCCGGCCTCCAATCGGACACCAGTTTTGTCGCAGGCCCCTTACACACACTCCCGCGAGCGCGCTCCGCGCGTGTGGTCCGGCGCCGCTATCCCGCCGCCCGTGAACGACTTGAGAGAGCCTACACTCGGGCCGGTGGCGGTATCGAGCTTGCGGTGGGGGTGCAGAATGATGCCTGGCGAATCCATCACCCGCTTCAGACCCACGTTGCCCGCCACCGCGGCACCGTTCGAAGACCCCAATCCTCCACCGGATTGGTGGCGCTACCTGGTCGCTGTCCGGCGCTTCAAGTGGCTCGTGCTCGGCGTGACGCTGGGTGCGACGCTCCTGGGCATCGTGGGAACGCTCTTCCTCCGGCCCACTTACGCCGCTCAGGCCACGCTCTGGATCCAGGTGCCGGCCCGCCAGCCGCGGGACGCTGGCCCGATCTGGCAAGCCCAGCTGCCGATCTCGACCGGATGGATGGATCTGCTCCAGTCGTACTCGGTGTTGGACGACGCGGTGCGGAGCCAGCGACTCTACCTGCACGCCAAGGTGCCGGCCGACTCCGATGTGCTCGCGACGCTTCGTATCAAGGACCAGGTGGCGCCCGGTAAGTATCGGCTTGTCGTGATGGAAGACTCGGGCGATGCACCGCATTTCGCGCTGTACAACGCCGTGTCCAAGACTCCCGTGCAGACCGGCGTCGCCGGAGACTCGGTGGGCGCCGAGCTCGGGCTCGCCTGGG
>Ga0247667_1000042_pt1 | contig 90542 bp, 87 predicted proteins | sample CNK08_metaG_FD_183027 | JGI IMG/M metagenome (GOLD analysis project Ga0247667, IMG submission 183027) | Soil microbial communities from Purdue University Martell Research Forest, Indiana, United States - CNK08 | ecosystem: Environmental > Terrestrial > Soil > Temperate forest > Bulk soil... | reverse complement strand
GGCCCCGCAGGGTGGCCCGCATCCCCCTAACGACTCCGCGACGAATACGCTGCATGGCGTTGCGCCGTACTGGCGTGTGGCGTTGCAACATGGCTGGCGCGGCCAGTACCTCGAAGTCGGCACCTACGGCATGTCGACGACGCTCTATCCGACCGGCGTGACCGGTCCCACGGATCGGTACACAGATGTCGCCGTAGACGCCCAATACGAGCGCCGGGTCGGCGGTGGAAACGTCACGGCGCACACCACGTGGATTCACGAGTCGCAACGCCTGAACGCTTCCTTCGACAGTGCCCTGGTCGCGAACGCATCGAACACGCTGAAGACGTTCAAGATCGATGGCTCGTATTACACCGCTGGACGGGTCGGCGCGACGGTGGCTTATTTCTCGACCACCGGCGGTGCCGACAACGTGCGCTATGCGCCGGCGCCCGTGGTCGGCAGTCGCTTAGGGAGCCCGAATTCGAACGGGATCATCGGCGAGCTCGATTTCCTACCGTGGCTGAATACGCGCTTGACGGCGCAGTACGTTGCATACACCAAGTTCAACGGCTCGAGCACCAACTATGACGGTTCGGGTCGAAATGCGTCGGACAACAACACGTTGTTCCTGCTCGTCTGGTTGGCGTTCTGAGGTCCCGAAAGGAAGCAAGCATGATGACGACCGTTATGGACCGTGGGATGATGCTCGGCGGGCTGCTGCTCGTCGCCAGCGCTCGGCCGACATTGGCCCAGGCGCCCGCCGAGCATCCGGCCGCGGCGGACTCGATTACGCCCGCGATGATCGCGCGCGGAGACAGCATCTTCCACGGCAAGATCGGTGGCGGGACGTGTTATGTGTGCCACGGGCAGGACGCGAAGGGCACGCAGGGGCTCGCGCCCGATCTCACCGCTGGCAAGTGGCTCAACGGCGACGGCAGCTTTGGCTTCATCGTAAACACCGTGCAAAAGGGCGTCCCAAGTCCGAAAGAGTCGCCCGCCGCGATGCCGCCGATGGGCGGCGCGAACCTTGCCGCCGATCAGGTCAGAGCGGTCGCGGCATATGTGTACTCATTGAGCCGTTCCAAGACCCACAAAGGGTGAGGTAGCACTGGACCGGCTGGTTCCGAAGCTCTTCACCACGCTGCACGGATACACCCGCGACCAGTTCTTCAGCGATCTGGTCGCGGGTGTCATTGTCGGCATTGTAGCCCTGCCGCTCGCCATCGCGTTCGCGATCGCGAGCGGTGTGACGCCCGAGCGCGGCCTGTACACCGCCATCGTCGCCGGATTCGTGATCTCGGTGCTGGGCGGCTCGCGCGTCCAGATCGGCGGACCCACCGGTGCGTTCGTCGTGATCGTGTATGCGATCGTCCAGAAGCACGGCGTGGACGGTCTCGCCGCGGCGACGTTGCTGGCGGGCATCATCCTGGTCGGCTTTGGTCTCGTCCGGCTCGGCGGCGCGATCAAGTTCATACCGTACCCGGTCACCATCGGGTTCACGAGCGGCATCGCGCTGATCATCTTCTCGAACGAGGTCAAGGACCTGCTCGGCCTTCATATGGGTCCGGTGCCCGCGGAATTCGTGCTCAAGTGGCGCGCGTTCGCCGCGCATCTGGGCGCCGTCAACGCGTGGGCGATCCTAGTGGCGGCGCTTACGCTCGCCGTCATCCTGGCCTGGCCGCGCGTCAATCGGCGAATCCCCAGCCCGTTCGTCGCACTCATCGTCGCGACCGCTGCGGTTCAGATCTTTCACCTTCCCGTCGAGACAATCGGCAGCCGATTCGGCGCGATCAGTATGGGACTCCCGCAGCCCACGCTTCCCACGATCACCCTCCCGCAGCTTCCCGGCCTCCTCGGCCCCGCATTCACGATCGCGCTGCTCGGCGCCATCGAGTCGCTCCTCTCCGCGGTGGTGGCGGACGGAATGATCGGCGGCCGGCATCGCTCGAACATGGAGCTCGTGGCGCAAGGGTTCGCGAACATCGCCTCGCCGTTGTTCGGCGGCATTCCCGCCACGGGCGCGATCGCCCGTACGGCGACGAACGTCAAGAACGGTGGTCGGACTCCGGTTGCAGGCATTGTTCACGCCGTGACGCTCTTATTGATCACCGTGTTCTTTGGCCGCTGGGCCGGCCTCATCCCCATGGCCGCGCTGGCCGCGATTCTCACAGTCGTGGCCTACAGCATGAGCGAGTGGCGCACCTTTTTCGCCGAGTTCCGCGCGCCGAAGAGCGACGTGGCCGTCTTGCTCACGACTTTTCTTCTTACCGTTCTGTGGGATCTGACGGTCGCCATCGAAGTCGGCATGGTGCTCGCCGCGTTCCTGTTCATGCGGCGCATGGCGGAGGTGACGAACATCAACGTGCTGACGCACGAGTTCAACGATCCGGTGGACGACTTCGAGCGCGACCCGAATGCCGTGGCGCGCCGAGCCGTGCCACCGGGCGTCGAGGTCTACGAGATCAACGGGCCGTTCTTCTTTGGCGCCGCCGAGACGTTCAAGGAGCGCCTCGCCCGGGTCGCGCAGCGCCCGAAGGTCCTGATCCTACGAATGCGGCATGTCCCTGCAATCGATTCGACCGGAATGCATGCTCTGCGCGATCTGGTGCACCGGAGCCGGCGGGACGGCTCCCTTGTCATCCTGTCGGACGTACACGCCCAGCCCGTCGTGGCGCTCGAGCGGTCGGGGTTCTACGATGAGCTAGGGGAGGAGAACGTGCACGGCAATATCGACGACGCGTTGAACCGGGCGCGGGAGCATCTCGGACTGCCTGTCGTGGCACGACCGGTGTTCGCAACCGCAACAGTTGCGCGCGAGAAGCAGTCCTAAGGTTGACGAAAGCTGCATAGTGGATTTGTCGAGGCTTCACAGTCGCGAGGTAGCTTGGTAAGCAGTCGCTCCGGGTGAAGCGGGGAGGCTCCAGTTCCGGCAACGGAAGGGGGGAGCCGAGCCGGTGATCAGATCACCTGGAGTGGTGGGACCAATCGCGAGTCTCATCCACGGCGGGGTGGCGCTCCGACGTGCAGTGCAAGAGGTTGATCCGCGATTCGACCGACTTGCAGCGCCCGCATCGGCGAACCGGGAAGCCCGTCAAACTTCACGGGGATGGAAGCCGGAGCTCCCAACGCCAAACCGTAAACGCAACAGTTAAGCGGTCGCGGCGGGAAGAAGAACGGGGAAGTCAATTCCCCGACTCCGGGTAACCGATGCGTCGGGCGGCCCGCGCTCAACTGACAGGCGGGCCGCCCGTTTTCTTTCCTGCTCGGAACTAAGCGATCGCGATCGTTGCTGGCCGGCGCTCGGCGGTGGTGGGTTCGGTCACGAAGGCCCCAGCGGCTCGCGTCGGTACCACGAGCAGCGACGTCGGCAGATGATTGAGCAATCGCTCAGTGACGCTCCCCAGGAGCATCCGCTCGGCCCAGCCCTTCCCGTGCGAGCCGACCACCAGGAGATCGGCGTTCCATTCCGCCGCTTCACCCAGGATGGTTTCGACGGCCAACCCGTAGCGGACGCCTGTTTGGACGCCGGTGGTCCGGAGCAGTGACCACACTTCCCGCTGCAGCAGCTCCTCGGAGAGCGCGTAGTACTGCGACACGTCGTAAGGCGGCGTGACCTCCGGGATGACGGGCAACGGCTCGAGCACGCTGATCGCGCGGAGCTCTGCGCCGAAGAGTGTGGCGTATTGCTGTGCCACATCGAGCGTTGGCGCGGCGGCGCTCGACACGTCGACGGCCGCCAGGACGCGGCGAATCACGCGCCCGGGACCGGCCGTGACGAGGAGAGGCACCTCAGTGATTCTGGCGACGTTCAGGCTCGTGCTCCCGCCGAGCCAACGGTCCAGCGCCGAATGATGCTTGCCACCCACGACGATGAGCCCGGCATTGACCTCGTACGCGACATCGGTGAGTACGCGCGGCGCGCTTCCCAGACGAACGGTCAGACCACCGAGCACCTCGGTCGGCACGCCGCCGCGGAGCCCAGTGACGAGCTGTGCCCGTGCCTGCTCGATCAACGCTTGGCGGTAGCGCCTGTCGTCGGTCTCCTGCCACGGGATGAGGGCGTCACGCGCCGCGTGCACGACATGGCACGCTGTCTTGGCGCGCTGCGCAGCTCGGACGGCAAAGGCAGCGGCTTCCACCGCCGGGTGAGACGCGTCGATACCGACCACGATGGGTTTCCACGTCATGCGCGCCCCCAATTTCTCGTAAGGTGTGTGTCGATCTCCTTCCGCACGCATGATGAAAGGACGGTCGTGAAGGCACGCTGAGGTCTGCTAGAATTGTGATTCACGATCGCGAAACCCCGAACAAATTGGGATGTTGCAGGACCTGAAGGTGTCTTCATGAAAGCCCGCCCGCCCTCTTCATAAGGGCTGCCGTAAGATCCGTCCCAGATGGCACGGATGGCCGTCCCACCATCATGCAAAGGGGAGAGGATGAAAGTCACGGTACTCGCCACGTTCGCACTCGCAGCCGGTGTCGTCGCGACCGCAGCCCTGCGCACGTCCACGGAGCCAACCGTTCAAGTCACGGACTTCGGCGCGGTCGGCACTCCGACCGCGTCGGCCTATCGGGCGGAGCTCGCGCCGGCCTCACGAGCGGGTGTGAAGGAGTTCCGGATCCCGATTCGAGATGCCACCGTGGAAATCGCAGCTGGGGTGACGTACCGCAGCTGGACCTTCGGCGGCACGGTGCCGGGCCCGGTGATTCGCGTGCAACAGGGCGACCTTGTGAAGATCAAGCTCGTGAACGAAGCGTCGCTGCCGCACTCCATCGACTTTCACGCGGCCCGCATTCCCATGAGTGCCGCGTTCCGGACCATTCTCCCCAAGGACTCGCTCTCGTTCGAGTTCACGGCGCGCGATCCCGGAGCCTACCTGGTGCACTGCGGCACGCCACCGGTTCTGCTGCATCTGATGCAGGGGATGTACCTGCCGATCATCGTGGACCCGAAGGGTGGCTGGCCGCGCAGAGTCGACAAAGAGTTCGTCGTCGTGCAGAGCGAATTTTACGTACAGGGCGGCGACAGCGCCCAGCCGGGTCAGGCGGACTGGAAGCACGCGCTGGATCGTGAGGCGAGCTATGTCGTCTTCAACGGGCGGGCGTTCCAGTACCAGCAGCATCCCCTGCTGGTGGACGTGGGCGATCGGGTGCGGCTCTTCGTCGTGAACGCGGGCCCGAGCTTTACGAGCGACTTCCACATCGTTGGCACTGTATTCGACAAGGTATACCCGGACGGCGATCCGGCGCACGCGCTTGCCTCGGTGCAGACGTGGGGCATTCCGGCTGGCGGCGGAGCGGTGTTCGAGACCACGTTCGGCAAGGATGCGAGCGGTGAGGGCACGTACGCGTTCGTTACGCACGCGTTCGCCGACGCGGCCAAGGGCGCCGTGGGCTTGATCCGAGTCGGCTCGCCGGAACCGCTCACCGCCGCCGCCCACTAGGCGGCGCTGCGCATCCATGCACGGACATCCGAACGCGCCGCGCTTGACGTTCGACCGAGCGCCCCGCCGAGTCTACTGGGAGGTGACGCGCGCCTGTGATTTAGCGTGTCGGCACTGCCGGGCTGAGGCGGTGCCGCGGCGGCATCCGCGCGAGCTGGCCACTGTCGAGGGACTGCACCTGCTCGAAAGCCTGAGCGCGTTCGGCGACCCGAAACCCCACGTCATCCTCACGGGGGGAGATCCGTTCAAACGGCCGGATCTGCGAGTATTGATCGCCGCGGCGTCGGGGCTCGGCCTGCCGGTCTCGGTGGCGCCGAGCGCGACCCCGTTGCTGGACGCCCGTGAGATCCGACACTTGAAGGCAACGGGCGTCGCCGCGATCTCGCTCTCGCTCGACGGCTCGACACCGGACCGCCACGATGCGTTCCGCGGCGTGGCCGGGACATTCGAGCGAACGCTCGTCGCGGCGCGGGTGGCGCGGGACGCGGACCTACCGTTCCAGATCAACACTCTGGTCGCCGAGGAGACGCTCGACGACCTGCCCGCGATCTACCTGCTCGCGACGGAGCTTGGCGCGGCGCGCTGGAGTCTGTTCTTCCTCGTCTCGGTGGGTCGGGGGACCGTGCTCGAGCAGATCACGCCCGGGGCCGCGGAAGACGTCATGCAGTGGCTGGCGGAGCTGGCGCGCCGGGGCGGGCGTCCGGTGGTGACGACCACGGAAGCACCACACTTTCGGCGGGTGATGCTGCAGCGACGCCAGTTCGCCACACACGGGCATGCCGCCGGGATCCGCGATGGCAACGGGATCATGTTCATTTCGCACACCGGGGACGTTCACCCGTCGGGTTTTTTGCCGTTCTCCGCAGGCAACGTTCGTACGGACGATGTCGTGTCCATCTATCGCGACGCGCCGCTGTTTCGCCGACTCCGGCGGCCGGAGAGCTTCACGGGCCGCTGCGGGCGCTGTGAATTCCACTCGTACTGCGGTGGTTCGCGCGCGCGCGCATACGCGGCGAGCGGAGATCCCTTTAGCGAAGATCCGTTGTGCGCCTACCAGCCGCGCCGGGCGGCGGCGCCTAGCCTACAGGAGGCCATATGAAAGTCGCCGAGCTCATGCGACCCAACTTGAAGACGATCAGCAGCGATGCCACCGTGGGGGATGCCGTTGCGGCGCTAGCCGAGGCGCAGCTCTCGGCCCTGCCGGTTTTGGACAGGTACGGGCGCGCGGTGGGAGTGGTATCCACGCGAGAGATTCTCAGAGCCGAGCACGCGATGGTCAGCGCCCGCGCGCGCGAGCGCCTGTTGGAGGAGACGCTCGTGTTGGAGATCATGGCGCCGTGGCCTGTCACGGTAACCCCGGACACCGACGTCCGAGACGCGGCGCGCCAGATGCTCTATCTCGAGGTGCAGCGGTTGTTCGTCGCGGAGCGCGGCACGTTGGTAGGCGTCATTTCTCAGACCGACATCGTCGGCGCGGTCGCCACGCAAAGGGTCTAGTCCGGCGGACAGGCGCGGAGGCTGGCCTCCGCGAGCCTCAGGCTTCATACTTTTTCACGTGCGGAGCCGCGAGGATCTGTTGCCCAAGAAGCGCAGTAGCAGCCCGAAGCGTTCTCCTGCCGAGGCGTCACGCGTTCGCCATCGGTTCGAGAAGCTCCTTTCAGCCGGGATCGCCATTTTCTCGGAGCGGTCCCTCGAGCGCGTGCTGCAGCAGATCGTCGACTCGGCCCGGGACGTCGTGGGGGCGCGATACGCTGCGCTCGGCGTGCTCGCGCCCGATGGAACCTCGCTCTCGGAGTTCGTCACTTCGGGGCTCTCGCGGGCGGACCGCGATCGTATCGGTGCTCTGCCCACCGGGCACGGGCTCCTGGGGCTCGTGATCCGCGAAGCGCGGCCGATCCGGACTGCAGACATCAGCCACCATGTGCGGCGCTCCGGTTTCCCGCCCCACCACCCCCCGATGAAGTCTTTCCTCGGCGTGCCGATCCAAGGCCCCGACCGGGCGTTCGGCAATCTGTATCTCACGGAGAAGATCGGCGCAGCGGAGTTCAACGCCGAGGATCAGGCGATCGCGGTGCTGCTCGCGGCACATGCGGCCGTGGCCGTCGAGAACGCACGGCTCAACGACGAAGCGCAGCGGCTGTTGAGCCAAGTGCGAGACATGCAGCGGCATCGCGACCTGTTCTTCGCGATGATGAACCACGAGCTGCGCAATGCGCTCACCGGAGTTTACGGTTGGGCGGAGCGGCTGGTGCGCGGCAAGTCCGCCGACGCAGCGTCGCAGGCGGCTCGGGAGGTGTACGAGGGCGCGGAGCACACGATCACGCTGCTCAACAACCTTCTGGATCTGACTCGCCTCGATGCCGGCAAGGTGCGGCCCGTGTGGCGCGACGTGAACGCACTCGGCGCCGTGCAGCGGGCCGTCGCCGGGATGCAGCCGGCGATCGATGTCAAGCGGATCGTTATCGCGGTGGACTGCCCACAGGCTGCGTCGCTTCTGACCGACCCGGTGCGGCTGGAGCAGATCCTCCGCAATCTGCTCTCCAATGCGGTGCGACACAGTCCCGAAGGTGAGCGTATCGCGGTGCGGGTCGAGGCGGCCGATTCTGCGGTCTCGTTCCACGTCGTCGATCACGGCCCCGGCATCGCGCCCGAGCTCCAGGGCCGGATCTTCGAGCCGTTCGAGCGGTTCGACCCGCACTCCGGTCTGGGCACCGGGCTCGGCCTTCCCGTGTCCCGCCGGCTCGCGGAAGTGCTAGGCGGGAGCCTCACGGTCGCAAGCGAGGTGGGCCGGGGGGCGGATTTCGCGCTCACGCTTCCCCTCAAGGCCGGGGGAGTGTGAAGCTTCCTTCAGCAAGTCTTTAGAGTTGGTTCAATGGAGGCCTCCTAGAATCCGCCTATGAAAATCCTCGTGGTCGAAGACGATCGGAAAGTCGCGGGCTTCATCGAACAGGGCTTGCGAGAAGAAGGCTACGCCGTCGACGTCGCGCCGGACGGGGAAGAGGGTACGACCCTCGCTCACGTGTACGATTATGACCTCCTCGTACTCGACGTGATGCTCCCGAAGAAAAACGGGCTCCAGGTGGCGTCGGAGCTGCGGCGCGAAGGGCGCCGGACACCCATCCTGATGCTCACGGCCCGTGACACGACCGAGGACGTGGTACGAGGCCTCGACGCCGGCGCCGACGACTATCTCCCCAAGCCCTTCAAGTTCGACGAGCTGCTCGCGCGCGTCCGCGCCCTGGTGCGCCGTGGCGGTGCCAGCCGCACGGAGCTCCTGACGTATGGACCGGTGGAGCTCGACCGGTTGAAGCACAAGGTCAAGGTCAAGGGGAAGAAGCTCGAGTTGACGCCGAAGGAGTTCCAATTGCTCGAGCACTTCCTGCTTCGTCCGGAAGAGGTCATCCGGCGCACCGATCTCTTGGAAAAGGTCTGGGATCTGCACTTCGACCCGGAGAGCAATGTGGTCGATGTGCACGTCGGCAATCTCCGGCGCAAGCTGCAGGGCGCGTCCGAGATGGACCTGATTCACACTGTGCGGGGCGTCGGCTTTCGACTCCAGTCTCCGGATAGAGAAGAAGAGTGACCCAGTCGCTGCGGCGGACGTTGGCCGTCCGGTTCGCGGCGACCATGGGCGCAGGGTTGCTGCTCGCTGCTGCGGCCGCGTACGCGGTGGCCATCGGCCCGGCCGTCGGAATGCACCGCGAGCTCCTGATGGTGCTGGCAGCCATCGTGGTGCTGGGCACGGGCGCCACCCTGGTGGGGGCCTGGTGGCTCGCCGGCTCCGCCGTCCGGCCGGTGCACGAGATCACCGAGCAGGCGACGAGCATTGAGGCCGGCACCCTCCACCGACCGATCGCCGCGCACGCCGAGACTGCCGAGTATCGGGGGCTCGTCGCGGTGCTCAACCGAATGCTCGAGCGGCTCGACGTCGCTTTTCGGAATCAACGTCGCCTTACCGCGGACGTGAGCCATGAGCTCCGGACTCCGCTCACCGCCATGAAGGGCGAAATCGAGGTCGCGCTCCGGGCAGAGCGGACGCCACGAGACTACCAGCACGTGTTACACAGCGCGCTCGAGGAGATCGAGCAGCTGACGGAGATGAGCGACGACCTGTTGCTCATCACGCGCGCGGATGCCGGCTTGTTGGAGCTGGAGATAGCGCCCACCGACCTGAACGCCGTGATCGAGAGCGTGCTCCAGGCGTTGAAGTCGCGGATCGTGGAGCGGGACCTCACGGTCGAGCCCCGGCTCCTCCACGAAGGGGCCGAGGCTTCGCTCGACGCGGCGCTCATCACGCGCGTGGTCCACCATCTGCTCGACAACGCCGTCAAGTTCACCCCACCGGGAGGCACCCTTCGGATCACGACGGACCGAATGGCTGAATGCCTGACCTTGTCGGTTCAGGATGCCGGTCCCGGAATCTCGACCGACCACCTGCCCCACATCTTCGAGCCGTTTTACCGCATCGACGAAGCCCGCACCCGGGGCAGCGGGACGGGCCTCGGCCTGGCGGTGGCGGCGGCCATCGTGCGCCTGCACGGTGGGACGATTCGGGCCAGCAACGCGCAGGGTCGGCGCGGCGCGCGCTTCGACGTCGAGCTCCCGAACGCCGGGGTACCCGCCGTTTACGAGCCCCCCGGAACCGGAGACGGGTAGGGCGATGCTGCGGTTCGTCAGGCTGTATCCCCTTCCCGTACTCGTGGGCGCCGGGCTCGTGAGCGGGCTTGTCGCGCAAGTCGCCTTCCCGTCGTCGGCAGCCGCCCGCTGGATCTTCCTGGCGACGCTCCTCATCGGGGGTGGCCCGCTCGTCGTACAAACGGCGCGGGGAGTGCTCCGCGGCCGGTTCGCGGCCGATATCGTGGCGATGCTTGCGATTCTCACCGCGCTCGTCCTCGGCCAATACTTCGCCGGAGCCGTCATTGCGCTGATGCAGTCGGGGGGTGAGGCGCTCGAGCGCTACGCCATGAGTCGGGCGTCGAGCTCACTCGAGGCGTTGCTCGCCCGGGCGCCGAAGATCGGGCGGCGCGTCCGCGCCGGAGCGGTGGAGGAGATCGCGGTCGACCATATCCGCGTGGGGGACCTGCTCCTCATCCGACCCGGCGACCTCGTCCCCGTGGATGGCGAGGTGACGGACGGCACGTCGGCGGTGGACCAGTCGGCGCTCACGGGCGAGCCAATCCCGCTCCGGGCCGTGCAGGGCACATCTCTCCTCTCGGGGAGCGTAAACCTCGACGGTGCGCTCGAAATGCGAGCGCTGCGGCCCGCGGAGCAAAGCCAATACCAGCAGATCGTGTCGATGGTCGAGCGGGCCCGGCGTGAGAAGCCGCCAATCCAGCGGCTCGCTGACCGGTTCGCGGTATGGTTCACGCCTGTGACGCTCGCCATGTGCGGCGTGGCGTGGCTCGTCTCGGGAACGGCGACGAGCGTCCTCGCAGTCCTCGTGGTCGCGACGCCATGCCCACTCATTCTCGCCACGCCAATCGCCGTGATCGCGGGGATCAGTCGGGCGGCGGACTTGGGCGTGATCATCAAGACCGGCGCCGCAATCGAGCAGCTGGGACGCGCTGGTGTCGTCGTCTTCGACAAGACGGGCACGCTCACCCTTGGTCATCCGATGGTTACGCACGTGATTGCCAGTGACGGCGCCGCGCCGGATGAGGTGCTGCGCCTGGCGGCGGCTGTCGAGCAGCTCTCCTCACATCACCTCGGAACGGCCATCGTCGAGGCGGGGCAGCAACGGCTGGGAGCGCTGCCGCCCGCGACGGATTTTCAGGAGACACCGGGAGCTGGCGTCTTCGCACGCGTAGAGGGGCGCGGAGTCGCCGTCGGATCGGCACGCTTCCTGGTTGGGCACGGCGTGCCGGTTGCGGAAACGCCCGACGACCGCACGACCGCTTACGTCGCCGTGGACGGCCGTCTCGTTGGGACGATCGAGTTCGCGGACCGCTTGCGCCACCCGGTCCCGTCGCTGATGCAGCGACTCGCGGTGTTGGGTGTTGCGGAGACGGTGATGCTCACGGGCGACCGCGCGTCGGCCGCCGAGATCGTCGCGGGTCAGGCAGGCATCCGTACCGTGCGCGCCAACCTCCTGCCGGCGGACAAGGTCGCCGCCGTTGAGGAGCTGAAGCGTCGCTACGGGACGGTCGTGATGGTCGGGGACGGCATCAACGACGCGCCCGCGCTCGCCGCCGCCACCGTGGGGATCGCCATGGGCGAACACGGCACCGCCGTCTCCGCCGAAGCGGCGGACATCGTCCTGCTCGTGGATGACATCTCGCGCGTGGGTGACGCGATGACCATCAGTCGACGCATGCGCCGGATCGTCCTACAGAGCATCGGTGTGGGGCTGGGCCTGAGCTTCGCGTTCATGATCATTGCGACGCTCGGCCTGCTGACGCCGGCGGTCGGGGCCCTGATGCAAGAGGCGCTCGATGCTGCGGTGATTCTCAACGCGCTGCGACGCTAGTACTTCGCCTTCATATACTCGACGCCCAGCCTGACCGTCGCCCGCCACGCCGCCTCTGTGGCCGGCGTGAACTCCGAGTCGAACTGGCGCACGGTCGCGATCAGGCTGTCGATGAACGGGCCGTACAGCGCGGGAGCGATATTCAAGTCGCGGCGGCTGTGCCGCTCAGCGAGACGGCTGAGGAGCGTGGGCTCGCCGGGCGGTTGATTCGGGAAGATGAGCAACAGCCCGAGAGCGTGACGGAGCAGGTTGTTCTGTTTTACGAAATCGGTACGCGCGAACAGTGGAGCAGCTTCGGGGCAAGTCGCGAGGAACGCGCGGTAGAACGTCGGATAGAAGTCCGGCACCTCTCGACAACGGTCGTAGCTGGCCTTGGCCAACGCCATGACGGCTGCGTCCGCGATCGTGACGGGGCCCGGGTTGCCAGCGCTGGAGTTTCTCTGGGTCATAGCGAGTTAAAGTGGGGCACGCCTGCTGGGCCCGCCAGTCGCCAGCCTCTGACAGGACAGCGCAGCTGACGGTTGCCCTAGTGTGGCGGCAGCGAGCTGAATGTCGCACCCAGATAGTAGGGCCACACAAAGATCGCCAGGATACCCTTCCAGAAATGCAGGTGCAAGAAACCAATTGTGAACAGCCAGCCCGCGAACCAAAGGGACCCAACAAAGGTGTGCTGCTCGATCTTTATTTTTTCCATCCCAACGCTCCCTTCTGGCTCATGTCGATCCGTCTTTCAGGCCGATAGGCTGAACGGCGGATAGCGATCGGTTGTGAGTAGGAACGCATAGGCCGCGACCCGCAGCCACCAGCGGAACACACCCACGACGAAATCGAACAGCGCGCGCGGATAGCGGCCGGTGAAGAGGATGGCAAACCAGGCGATGAGGACGCACAACGTGGCCGCGATGCACAGGAAGCACAGGACGATGCAGTGTGGAATCACGAGGAACCACTTGATCAGCGGGAGCCAGGGATTCAAATCGTGCGCGGCGTTTGGGTACGGAATCTCAAGGTGAACGGCTTGCTCGTCGTCCGTCGACGGATACTCGTCGCGCAGGAGCGCTGCATACGCTAAGACGCGGGTACCAAACCTCGTCAGGGCCAGGTTCCATTCAAACCACCACCGCGGGTACTTCTGGCGGAACACGAGCATGAGCACGGTGGCGAGAAAGACCACGCCACCGGATCCGACGATATAGCTCTCCGAGCCTGCGCGAATCGTAGCCCGGGTGATAAGAGCCAGGATTATCCCCACCGGAATCACGGTCAGAGGCCGGAAGAAGGTGGTCAGCCAGTTCAGATTCCGGTCTGGGTAGTCAATCTCGAGCGTCGCCGGGAATGCGTTGGGGCTGTCTGTCATGGTTGTCTCCAATCGAGGGCACGTCCCGACCGACTCGAAACATATCGCAGGCGGCTAGAAGGCTTCTGAACGCGATGTGAGGCTTTCTTGTCGGTGGAGGTCCGCTTCGTACCAAGTTCACACCCCGTTCATACACGTCTACTAGGCTTGACTCATGTCGCTCCCGTTCACGCCCAAGGCGTTTCTCCAGGTCTTCGTCGACTACAACCAGGCCGTCTGGCCTGCTCAGGTGTTCCTGTATTTCCTTGCAGTCGTGCTGACCGGGGTCGCACATCGTGGGCGTGGAAGAGCAACGCGCTGGGTCGCCCTTGGGCTCGCGGGATTGTGGGCGTGGATGGGCCTCGAGTACCACATCGGGTTCTTTCGCATCATCAATCCCGCCGCGCTTGGATTCGGGATTGCATTCCTGGTGCAGGCGTGGCTCTTCCTCGTGTGGGGCGTAACCACTCCGAATATCGCCGTCGGGGAGGTGAAGGGTGGGCGCGCCTGGCTGGGTGGTGCGATGCTCGCATACGCGCTGGCATTCTACCCCCTGCTGGGATGGCTTCTGGGACATCGGTTTCACGCCAGCGCAACGGTCGGCCTGCCGTGTCCCACGACGATCGCCACCCTCGGTCTCCTCGTGTGGGTTCGTCCGCGGCCACCGTGGTGGCTATGGGTGGTCCCGCTCGCGTGGGCGGTCGTGGGGAGTAGCGCGGCGTTCGCGCTCGGCATGTGGGAGGACCTTGGCCTGCTCGCCGCCGGCGTCGCCGCGGCTGCGTGGTGGTGGCGTGATGCGTGGGGACATCATCAGAGGGAGGCACCTATGAATGCGAAGCGTCGCTTTTCCATTGCCGAGGCACGAGCGATCGGGATGCACGTCGGCATCGACTGGACGACCATCGATCTTGAGCAGTTCCGCCGCGGGCTCGAAGTGGAGCTCGAGCACGGCTCGCGCGACCCGGAGACCAACGTGACGAACGACGATCCGTATCTCACGGCCAAGATCGCCTGGGCGCACCTCCGGGAGATCCCCGACTACTACGCGCGGCTCGAAGTGATGGAAGCCGCCGCGAGCCGATGATCGCGCCGCGCGCGCCGCGCTGGTGTTTGACGTCGCTCGAACCTTCGACCTTCAATCAATCCGCTCGTCCGCGGTGTCCCCTGACACTGTCGCCTAGGCGCGAGCGGCGGATCGGGGTGCCCGGCGGCGCATCAGGTCGAGCGGGAAGCACTCACCGTCACACCGAAGCACCCCGTCAGAGAAACGATCGCACGCCACGGCGACGCAGGCTGGCTGCGCGAGACTGATCGCCGCCCGCACGACGGCTGTTCCGCCGCTTGCGGGGCAGAGGACACGGATGGGCACTCCCTCGGACGGTTCGCAGCCCATGGCGCTCACGGCAACGGCACTCAGCGCAGCTGACCCGCGAGCTCGTGCCTCGTCTCAGTGGGCGACTGTGGACGCCGCCCGCGCCGGGTGTTGAGGCCGAGCGTCTTGTACAACGGGCACACCTCGGCGATCGCCGTTGCGACCACGACGGTTCCGACGAGCCCCGTAGCGATCGTCACGAAAGGATACTGGTCGGTCCAGACCGCGGCCAACACGATGGCCAGGCTGCCGAGGACAGCGCGGATGGCGGTGTCCACTCCGCCCATGTTCTTGGTGATCATGGCTCCACCCTGAAGAGAGTGTGCGTATAGCATGGCCCCTTCAGAGTGAACAAAGCTGGAAGCGATTCTGAAGACCCCTCGCAGATTCGAGGCAGCTGATCTCCTAGTTGGTTTTCAGGCTTGTTTAACCTGCGCATTCTTTCATCGCGAATTAATCCTCGTTTCATCCGCGAGTCTGCACGCTTGAACCATGAACCGACGACTGAAGCAAGCCGCCGTTGTCTTCGTCGTCGTCTTGGCCGCCGCTCAACTCGTTCGCCCCGAGCGCGCGAACCCTGCAACGAATCAAAGTCACACGATTCGAACGCAGGTAGGGACGGCGAACGGGCTGGTCGGCGTCCTGGATCGCGCGTGCCGCGATTGTCACTCCAACGGGACCGTGTGGCCGTGGTACACGCAAATCGCGCCCCTGTCCTGGCTCATCGCGTACGGTGTGAGGGAAGGGCGAAACGCGGTCAACTTCTCCGAGTGGTCCACGTATCCGCCGGAGCGGCAGAGGCAGCTGCTGGTCGAGTCGTGTCGGGACGCCTCCGCCGGCAAGATGCCCGGCTCCTACACGCTGCTACATCCCGAAATGCGGCTCTCGGCCCAGGACATCGAGACGGTCTGCGCTGCCAAAGCTTCTCAATGAAACTCACCAGAGGGCTTCCCACATGAGGCGCCGCCAGATCGCCTTGATTCTCATCCTGATTGTCGACGTGGGATACATCGCGTGGGGCGCGGGGGCTGCTGCGTCGGCGGAACACCTGCTCGGTCCAGGCGGCAAGGGGATCCTACCGGCGGCGTACGAGGGCTACTCCGGCGGGTCCTGGTCGGAGCTCGTGAGCGCTTCCCCGCTTATCGCCGGATACATGAAGGTGCTCTACCGGATGTACGGCGTTTACTGCACGCTGTTCGGACTGATGGGCACCGCCATCGCTGTCACTGCCTTCCGCCGCGGTGAGCGCTGGGCGTGGTGGACCCTGCTCCTCGGCAACACGGTCGCGTTGGTGTCGGCGATAACCATGGACAGGATGGTGAACGCCATCGGCCCGTTCGAAGTGACCGAATACCTCGGCCTCGCATTCATCTGGGGAGCGTTCGCGATCACAGCGCCATTCCGTCTCGTCCCAGAGGGCGTTCCTGCTACTGAATCGTGAGGGAGGTGGAAGATGCCAACGATGAAGGAAGCCGCTTCCGAGTTCCTTGATCACAAGCGGATCGCCGTAACGGGCGTGTCGCGAAAGCCCACGGATCACGGATCCAATACCGTATTCAAGCGTCTGCGGGACCGGGGTTACGAGGTGTTCGCGGTCAACCCTAATGCGGACGAGGTTGAGGGTGCCCGCAGTTATCACGACTTGCGGAGCATTCCCGGAGGAGTCGACGCCGTCGTCATCGCCACTGCGCCCGACAAGGCGGAGGGCACAATCCGGGAGTGCGCCGACCTCGGCATCAAGCAAGTGTGGATGCATCGGTCCTACGGCCAGGGCAGCGTCAGCGCAACGGCCACGGCCTTCGGACGTGAGCACGGCATCACCGTGATCGACGGTGGCTGTCCGCTCATGTTCGACCCGACTGCAGACTTCGGCCACAAGGTCATGCGCGTGGTCTTTTCCGGTCACGTCCCGAAGACCGTGTGAGAGAGGAGGAGTCATGAGCCATTTAGAACTGCACGCTCACCTGAAGATCCGGCCAGGTCAACTGGAGGGGTTCAAAGCCCAAGCGGCCGAGATCATGCGGATCACCCTGGAGCAGGATACGAAGACGCTTCGCTACGACTGGTACATCAAAGAGGAGGGAACGGAATGCGAGGTCCACGAGACGTACGTGAACGAAGCAGGGCTGTTCGAGCACAACAGGCACGTCGTGGAGGCGCGGACGGTCCTCTTCAGAGACTACGCATTTCGACCACCAGATGATCGTCTTCGGCGACGTCTCCCAGCAGCTCAGGGACCTGACGACCAAGCACGCTGGGGGGATAACTGTGTACTCCCTCTTCCAAGGACTTGAGACGGCAGCAGCTGTCTAGGCAGCCGGGCGCGGCGCGGGGTTTTTCATGCTGCCTTCATATGGGCATCACGCGACTCCCGGATCTTGGATGGGAGCAGAACATCTTCGGTCCGGAGGCGCCCATGTCTCGAGTCCTGATCTGTTACCGCACAACCGACGGACACACGAAGAAAGTCGCCGCCGCGACGCGAGCGGCATCATGACTGAGACGACGTTCGTGCCCGCCGTGTCCTCGCCGCCCCGGGAGTTTTGGCTCCGCGACGGCACGCGCGTGCTGGTGCGTCCGATCCAGGCCGCCGACCGGGAACGGCTCCAGGTCGGGTTACATCAGCTTTCCCCCCAGTCGCGCTACCACCGCTTCCACGCCGCCGTGTCGGAGCTTTCCCCCGAGCAGCTGCTGTGTCTCACGGAGGTTGATCAGGTAAATCGCTTGGCGTGGATCGCGCTGGACCCGGTGCTTCCGGGCGAGCCTGCGGTGGGCGTCGCGCGCTGCATTCGGCTGCCCACGGATCTGCACACTGCGGAGGTCGCCGTTACGGTCCTCGATGCCTATCAAGGGCGCGGGATCGGCACGCTCTTGCTCGGTGTGTTGAGCCAAGCCGCCGCCGCGCAGGACATCCGGACCTTCCGCGCATACGTCCTCGAGGACAACGAGGCGATGCTGCGGATCTTTCGCGACCTCGGCGCTCACGTCGGCTGCTTGGACGAGAGGGTGTACCAGTTGGACATCCCCGTGCCGGAGGACCCGGAGACGCTGCCCAATACCCCGACCGGGCGCGTTTTCAAAGCAGTAGCGACGCGGGTGGGTCGCAGTGGGTACGCCGCCATTTGAAGAAGGACGTCGCCGGCGCTTCCTGAAAGAGCCATCAAGCGCTCTTCATCAGCTTCCGGACATCCATTCTCTAGACTGAGGGTGAGGAGGGTCATTCTGGACTACTTGCAAGCGGCAATGGCTCCGTCATAGGAGCGTGAAGAAATGATGAAAGCGTTGAGTTTGACACCCACGTCGCATCACGCAACGTTTCCGATGTGCGGCGATCGGAGTGCGTAATGAGACACTATCGTGTAGTCATCTTCGCGGCGGTCCTGCTCGGCGCCTGTACGACCGAGAGGATCCAGTACGTGACGCGGCCGTTCGTTCAGGGCAAGGACACCGCGAACGGGTTCCTTGGCTACTTCACGGTCAGCGACAAGCAAACGAACTGCGGCAACTGCCACGTCGGCACGCAGGCTGCGTGGAAGACGACCAAACACGCGCAGGCGTGGAGCGACCTGCAGAACTCCGGTCACGCGCAAGCGACGTGCAGCAACTGCCATAGCGTCTCACAGCTCGGTAATCGTGTGGGGCATCCGGCCGGCTACGCACTCGTCGCGGACTCGGCCTACCACGACGTCCAGTGCGAAAGCTGCCACGGACCGGGTTTCACGCACGCTTCATCGCCGACGCTCGCTAACGTGCCGCTCGCCTCGATCCATGTGGACACCAACCTCGCAAATGGTTGCGGCGGCTGTCACACCGGCGTGCACGAGCCGTTCGTGGATCAGTGGGTGCAGTCCGCTCACGGCTCGGGGCCGGGATACAGTCACGCCGCGACGAACGCCTCGTGCGCTCCCTGCCATGAAGGGAAGGCAGCCTTGGCGGTGAAGTTTGGCGTGGTGACCAACTACGCCGAGAAGGCGGACACCACGCACCAGAGAATCGTCTGCGTCGTGTGCCACGACCCGCACGGCGCTTCGCCCTACGAGGGCCAGCTGCGGGCCGATATCTCCGCGCCGACCACCGATAACCTCTGCATCAAGTGTCACTCCCGTACTGGGACCCCACCGTGGGGGGTCGCGACGGGGACCTCCGCCGCCCGAGGGCCGCACGGCGCACAGGGTCTGCTCGTGATAGGGCAAAACGTCGGGTGGATTCCACCGAACTTTACGTACGACACGAGTCAGATCGTTAGCAGCCACGGCAGCGCGGCCAACACGCGGCTGTGCGCGACGTGTCACGTCGCGTTCACCACAATCACTGACAAGAACACCGGGGCGTTCCAGTTCCAGAGCGTGGGCCACCTGTTCGAGGCCATCCCCTGCACCAACGCGACCACCGGGATTCCGGTGCCGTGCGCGACCGCCGTGGCGCCGGATACGGTCCGCAGCTTCGTCGCGTGCTCGAACAGCTCCTGCCACATCGGTGGACCGCAGATCGCGAAGAACGCCTACGTGACGTTCCGGGCGAGGCTCGACAATCTGCTGGACCAGATCTGGACTGACGCGAACGGCAACAGCGTGATCGATTCGACCGACGGCGGCCTGCTCCCGCAGCTAGTGGCCCGCGCGCAACGGCCGGGCGCGAGCGCGGCCGACACGGCGGTGCTCAACTTCGGGAGCACGACCACGACCGTCGCGAAGGGCACGCTATTCAACGCCGCGCTCGCGGCCACCGATGACCGCTCGCAATTCCTGGGCGGCACCGTGTTCGGGAAGAGCTGGGCGGCGCACGCGTCCGCCGGGAACGGGGTCCACAACCCGTTCTTGCTCGAGGCCCTGCTCACGTCGTCGATTTCGGCGCTGCAGGGGGCGTACGGGCTGGCGCCGCCGTTGCGCGGAATCAATCTGAGCGTACAGGCAATCCAACCGCCCGGCGTGCGTACGCGACAGAGTCAGAGGTAGCGCGCCGCATCGAACGCGTCGTGATGGAGAGTGAGGGGCTCCGGAACCGGGGTGGTTACCGGGGCCCCGCTCGTTTGGTACCGTAAGGGACCGCCATGCTGACACTCCAGCAAGTCAACGTCGGTCCACCGCCACTCCCCGGGGGAGTGGCCGCGGTGCTGCGTTTCTTCTTCAATCTCCCGCAGTGGTTCCAGATCGCCGGGTTCATCGTTGGTGTCATCGTCGCCGCTGCGGTGCTGGTGTTCGCCTGGCGCGCTCGGCGCGTGATCATCGCCTGGATCGTGTCTCGCCCGCGCGGCGTCAAAATCTCTCTGGCGGCCGCTCTGACCGTGCTGGCGCTGGGTTTTGGTGCTTTCAGCGTGGTCGGCTACGACTACATGGAGCACAACAACGGCTTCTGCACCGGCTGCCACGTGATGAAAGTGCCGTTCCAGCGGTTCGCCGGGTCGAAGCACGACTCGCTCTCCTGCCACGCCTGCCACCAGCAGTCCATGTTCGCCAACGCGAGGCAGCTCTACCTGTGGGTGGCCGAGCGGCCGCAAAGCATCGGGATGCACGCCAAGGTGCCCACCCGCATCTGTGCGAGCTGTCACGTGCGGGGCGATGCGAAGGAGAGCTGGCAGCGCATCGCGTCGACGGCGGGACATCGCACGCACCTGGAATCCGACTCGAGCGCCCTGAAGAACGTTCAATGCGTCACCTGTCACGGGCTCGAGGTGCACCGATTCGTGCCGGTGGATTCAACCTGCGCGCAGTCGGGATGCCACGTGAACGTGCGTATTACACTCGCCAAGATGAGCAACCAGACGGACGCGCACTGCACCAGCTGCCACCGCTTCACGGCTGACGTCCCGGCGCTGGCAACGCGCGACTCAGCACGGCGTACGCTGATCCCTCAGATGAAACAATGCTTCTCATGCCACGCCATGCAGGCGGTGCTCGCCGAGTTCGATCCGGCGAAGGATCCGCATCGCGGCACGTGCGGGTTCTGCCACAATCCACACAAACAGAAGCGGCCCGAAGAGGCCGCCCAGACGTGCGCCTCGGCCCAGTGTCATGCAGACTGGCGCTCGGAACCATTCCACGTGGGGAAGAACCACGTCGCGGTGAGTAGCACTTGCGTCCTGTGTCACGAACCCCATCACGCCAAAGTGGACGCCAGCGACTGTGCGGGATGCCATGTTGCAGTGAAGGAGCGCAAAGGCGGGAAACGTCTCACTCCACCGCTGCCGTTCGACACCACGGCGGCGCTGCGTCGCGTTTCCTCGAGTCGGTGGGCAGCGCCAGCCGGACCTCAGCGCGGCAAGGGAGACGGACCTTTTTTTGACGATCCGCCGCCGGGGAATTCCCCGCGCGGCGGGCCCCTTCCTGCCGCCGACAGCTTTCCGCACGACAGGCACAAGGCGCTCTCCTGCATCACGTGTCACACATCCCAGAGCCAACGCAATCGGCTCACGTTCCAGCGTCCCCGTGGATGCCAGATCTGTCATCATCAAGCGCCCAAGACGAGCGAATGCGGGTCCTGCCACTCGCCCGCGGAGCTCGCCACACCGGAGTCCGTGACGGCGACGGTTACCGTGGCGGGTGCCCAGCCTCGGGTTCACGCGACCCGGTTCGAGCACGCGACGCATCGCGCGCTGTCTTGCGTCTCGTGCCACACGACGCCCGTCTCCCTCGATCCGGATCCGAAGACGCTGAGCTGCGCCGCGTGTCACGATGACCATCACGCGCCCGGTCGCCGCTGCGCCGCGTGTCATGCGGTTGACACACCCGAAGCCCGCGCCGCGCACGCGCCGCCGGCGGAAGCGCACTTGGGCTGCAGCGCGTGCCATACCGCTGCGCTTGTCGCTCGGCTCGCGCCGGACCGGCGGCTCTGCCTGTCGTGTCATGCGAAGCAGGCCGATCACTATCCCACGCGGGAATGCGCCGTCTGTCACTTCGGCGCCACGCCCGAAGAGCTACGGCCACGCCTCCTGAAGGGCGGGAGCCGGTCGTGAAAGCGACCGACGCCGCGCTGTGGGCCATCGTCGCGGCCGCGGTTGCGGGGCCAGCGGCAGCCCAAGGCTATCGATTAGGGGTGGACACACGCTTTCAGGCGGTCGCCTACCGCGGCGTGACGTTCGACAGCATCGCCGTGACGGACACCGTCACCGGCCCGAGCGGCGGGCTGTTCAGTCGCGACGGCTATGCGGTCACCTGCAACTCGAACGGGTTTTGCACGTTCTATCGGCCTGGTGGGATCGTGCACGCTGCGCCCATCACGACCACGGCGGACCTCACGCTGTGGGGCCTCGGCGTCCCGGGGCTCTCCGTCCGAGCGATCGGGCGCGCCGTCGGCGATCTGAGTTCCGGTGACAACTGGCCAGGGACTGAGTCGCACGTCCAGCTGCTCGAGGGCTACGCCCAGTACGCGGCCGAGGGGTGGACCGCGCAGCTCGGCCGCCAAACCGTGGAGACCAGGTTCGGGTTCACCGGATTCGACGGTGCCCGCGTCGCGCTCCGCGACTCGCGCCGTGGGCTGGAGGTCAGCGGATACGCCGGATGGGGTCTCTGGCAGGGTTCGACTCTGCCCGTGACGAGTCCAGCCCTCAATCCCCTCGACGAGTTCCGGCCGCCCGAGCGAACGATCATCGCCGGAGCGGGAGGCGCGTGGACCACACCGCGTCTCGATCTCCGCGTGATATACCAGCGTGAAGTAGACCCGAGCACGGATTACTTCGTCTCCGAGCGGGCCGGTGTGGACGCGGTCGCTCACCCGTATCGAGGCGTGACCGTGACCGGGGGAGCCGACTATGACATTGCCCAGGGTTGGTGGGGCAGCGCCCAAGGCCAGGTGACCTATTCGGCGCCAACGGGCTGGCTCGGTGCCAGTGCGGGTGTGCGTCGCTACCGTCCGCACTTCGACCTCTGGACCATCTGGGGCGCGTTCAGCCCGGTGCCGTACACGGCTATCGACGGGTCTCTCGCCCTCAGACCGGTGGCCAAGCTTCAGGTCACCACGCAAGGCGAGCATTACAACTACGCAAACAGTGAGACCGCCACGCCGTTGGTGAGCGTCGAGAGCTCCGGCTGGCGATTCTCGTGGCATGCCACGTACACGCTGACCAAGGCGTGGATGGTGGACGGCGGGTACCACGCGGAATTCGGACCGGGAGCCTCGTCACGCGGCTTCGAGGGCGGTGTTACCTACGCCGCCGCGGACCGGCTGTCGATCACGGCCCGCGGCGCCACCCTCGATCGGCCGCTCGAGTTTCGCTTCGATGAGGCATCCCTCGATCTGTTCGGCGTCACGGCCGACTACCGACCCATATCGCGGCTGCGAATCCAGCTCGAGGCCAGCCGGTATGCCGAAGATCGCAAGCGGCCGGATGCCGGGGTGTTCAGCTGGGACCAGCTCCGTGTCAGCGGCCGGGTCGTGTTGTTCTTCGGGGGCGGGAGCGCGGATCGCGGTGGGCTTCCTCCGGCTGTGCGCGGAATGCCGGAACGAGGATCCCTGTGAGTGCGCGGTACGGACTGCTGCTGGCACTCAGCTTGGTAGGGGGACGGTCGAGGCTCGTGGGTCAGGAGCGGCAGGGATTCGACCACCAGAAGCACAGCAAGGTGTTCGCGAGCTGTACGGCGTGCCATGCCGGCGCCGTTATCCCGGGTGCTTCAATGTGGCCCTCGCCCACCTCTTGCGGCTCATGCCACGACGGGACGATCCAGAAGCGCGTCACATGGCAGCCTCCACGCGAAGCGATGCGCACTAACCTGCGATTCGAGCATGCGGAGCATTCGACGGCCCTGCGCGACAAGGCGGTCGGCTGCACCGCGTGTCACGCCGGACCAGGGGCTTCGTGGATGACGGCCGAAGCCCCGAGAGCGGAGCGTTGTCTCGATTGCCATGGCGTCTATACGGCACACCTGGCCGCGCCCGATACCGCATGCGCGACCTGTCACTTGCCGCTCGTTCGCGCAGAGCGTCTCTCCGTCAAGGACGTGGCCGCGTTCCCCAAGCCGCCCTCCCATGACCAACCGGGGTACCAGGGCGCCCAGGCTCACGGTCGAGCGGCGCAAGGGGTCGGCGCCAACTGCGCTACGTGTCACGCGCGGGATTTTTGCCTGCAGTGCCACGTCGATGCTCCGGAGCGGCCGTCGATTCAGGCACTCGCCGCCGATTCACGCTCGCTGGCGATCCAGGTTTCGCTTCGCGCGCCGGCGAGCCACGACGATCCAGGGTTCCTCTTGGGGCACGGCGCCAGTAAGAAGGCCACGCTGGAAACGTGCAGCACCTGTCACACCCGCGAGAGCTGTTTGACCTGCCATTCAGCGACCACGCGCGTCGCCGCCCGGTTGCCGGCCGCGGGGCCGGGCCGTGGCGTGGGAGCCGTCGTCACCCGCCGTCGGCCGCCATCGCACGGGGCGAACTACGCGGAGCGCCATGCTGCCGTCGCCTCCACAGCAGCGGCGACCTGCGCGGGATGCCACGCCCGGTCGGATTGCCTCGAATGCCACCGCCCAGACGCGGCGCGAGCGGCGGGCTACCATCCACGCGGGTTCCTGGCGCGCCATCCGGCCGCGGCATACAGCCGTCAGACCAACTGCAGCGACTGCCACAACACGGCTGGCTTCTGCACCACGTGTCATGCCTCGGCGGGACTGGTGAGTCGAGGCGGCCAGCTGCGGGCTGGATACCACGACTTCAACATCTTCTTCAGTGCCGGGCACGGCCAGGCCGCCCGCCAGAGCCTGGAGACGTGCGTCGGGTGTCACGTCGAGAAGGATTGCCTCACCTGCCATTCGGCGCTGGGCGGCCGGCACATCAATCCGCACGGACCAGGTTTCGATGCGGCTCGGGAGATCAAGAAGAACCCGCAGATGTGTACTGCCTGTCACGGGACGGCCATTCCGACGCAATGACGAGCTTCGTCACTTCTCTCGATGCCAGGTTGACTCCACGTAGACCGGGATGTCGTTCTTGATGGGAATGGTGAGGAGCGTCGGCGGGTCGATCTTGAAGTCAGAGATCGTCGCCGGGATCGTTCCTGATACCCGTGCTTCGTCTCGGTCCATGACGACCTGAAATGGAACCCGCGCATAATGGGCGGTCTGACCGGCAAATTCGATCTCCAGATCCGCATAGACCGTGTCCCCGACGTGGGCCCCTTCCGGGAACTGTGTTCGCACAGTCACCATTGGAAATTGCCCGCCGCGCGTTGTCTGCAGCATGTGCAGGTCGCGGTTGCTGTCACCGGAATCAAAGGACTTGATCGGCACCGCGATCAGAAACTCACAACTCCGGGCCTGACAAACCCCCTTACCTCGCGCCGCATGGCTCACGCCATCGACCTGGTGCAGCGGATGGGACACGTGATATCTGACCGTGGATGAGTCGAGCACCCACTGGCTCGGCGTTTGGATGAGCGTCAGAGCGGAGAGCAGCAGGAAGGTCATCTGTTCATCAGAACTTGAGTGATACGGACAGAATTGAAGCGCCATACGCTGCGGCGGTTACGACCGCCACGACCGAATGAGCACTCGCGATGCCATGCACCCGTTCTCCCCGACTCCGTTGCGCGTACGCCATCGCTCCCAACACGGGGGTGAGGATCATGCCGGGCCCATGAATCCAGGCCAGGGCCTTGTGAACGCGAATGGGGCCGTGAACGTGCGTGCCCGGAATTTTGGGCGCGGCAATGGCGAAGTAGGCGCTTGTGAAATAGAGACCAGCCGTGATCGAGCCGAGTGCCGCGTGCACATCGCGCGTGGTCGAGGTTGTGGCCCGGCCACCGGCGAACGTGCCGGTGATGACCGTCGCCGCCAACGGGATCGTCGTGATCAGCCCGAGCCGCTGATGCACCTTCAGCATGTGGGAGCGCTTATCGAGTCTCGCCTGCTCCTCAGCGCTCCCTCGCGTCTGAGCCGCCGAGAACCCGAGGTCCTCCAATGACAACAGCGGGCGCAGCTGCACGTTCTGGGTTTGGTTCACGCCCGCGACCATCGTGACCGTCACGGTGCTGGGGCTGTAGCCCTCCGCTGCCACCGAGAGCTCGTAATCGCCGGGCATGAGGTCGGGTACCTCGTACGAGCCGCCCGAATCGGTGCGCGTCTCCGTGGTGAGGCCGTCGGCGATCCGCTTGAGCGATACCTTTGCGTTGGGGACAGCCGCTCCGGACGCAGACACGACACCTGACAGCGTGCATTGGGCCCGCAGCGGGCCTGAGAGCGCGAGGCTCAACAGGATGAAACGTGCGCACCCCGACGCTCTGGAGCTCACACCCTGATGTTACGCGAATGACTGGCTGCGCGCTGGAACTCTGGACACCGCCGATGGCGACCCGCTGAATCTCTTCATCCGCACCTAACCCTGCTGTCAGACTGATGCCGTCATACTTCGGCGTGATATCGCAAGGAGAACTCATGGTCGAGCACGGCAGCAGGACCACACCTGCGGGCAGGCGCGGCAGCGAAGAGCCGATGGAAAGTCGAACTCTGGCAGCAAGGGTTCTGCTCTTGTGCGGCATCCTCGCATCACTGCTCTACGCCGGTATGCTCGTTGTCGTGCCGATGCAGTGGGAGGGCTACAGCTCCGCTTCGCAAACCATCAGTGAGCTGTCCGCGATCGACGCGCCGACGCGGCCCTTGTGGGTTGCCCTTGGGATCGTCTACACGCTGCTCGTGGCCGCCTTCGGGTGGGGCGTCTGGATATCAGCGAGGGGAGGTCGCGCTTTACGCATTGTGGGAGGCGTGCTGATCACCTCCGGGATTTTCGGCCTCGGTTGGCCGCCGATGCACCTCCGTGGCGCCGGGTTCACACTGACCGATACCCTGCACATTGCGTGGACGCTGGTCACGCTGCTCGGCATGCTGGTCACGATCGCTTTCGGGGCCGCGGCACTCGGGAAGCGGTTCCGCGTCTATTCGACGGCGACGATCGTGGTCTTCGTGGTGTTTGGCGCCTTGACCGGATTGGACGGGCCCAAGATCGCGGCTAACCTCCCCACGCCATGGATAGGCGTCTGGGAGCGCATCAACGCCGGCGCCTACCTGCTCTGGGTCGTGGTGTTCACCATCGCCCTGCTCCAGCGCCGCAAGCCCCGGAGCGCACCGATCGCCGGGTTCGTAGCGGCCGGCTTCGAAGAGGTACGCGCCGTGTTCGAACGCAACTTCGCCGAGAGGGGGGAGATCGGGGCCGCCGTAGCGGCGTACTGGCGCGGCGAGAAGGTCGTAGATCTGTGGGGTGGCCGTCGCACGCCGGGCGGTGATGAGCCGTGGGACGAGGACACGATGGTGGTCGTCATGTCTACGACCAAGGGCCTCGCGGCGATGACGCTGGCCGTCGCGAACGCGCGCGGCTGGCTCGACTACGACGCCCCCGTCGCACGCTACTGGCCCGAGTTTGCGCAGAACGGCAAAGCTGCGGTCACGGTGCGCCAGCTGTTGGGGCACGAAGCAGGACTGGTCCTGCTCGATGAGCCTCTGACCATCGAGAAGCTGCGCGACCTGGACACCGTGGCCCGCCTGCTCGCACGCCAGAAGCCGGCCTGGGAGCCCGGCACGCGCCATGGTTATCATACCATGACGCTCGGGCTGTACATGCAGGAGCTCATTCGCCGCGTGGATCCCGCGCACCGCTCGCTCGGCCGCTTCTTCCACGACGAGATCGCCTTGCCGCTCGACCTCGAGTTCCATATCGGGCTCCCGCCAGAGATCCCCGACGTCCGACTCGCTCGGGTCAAGCCGCTCTCCCAGTGGCGTGGCCTCCTGGCCCTGCGCTACACGCCACCCGCGGTGACAATGAAAATGATCCAGCCCGGCTCTTTGCTTCGCAGGTCGTTCAATGGGCTGGGCGGCGACCCGAACGACCGACGCTACCTAGAGGTGGAGGTTCCTGCGGGTAACGGAGTGGGGACGGCGCGCGCGATTGCGAGAGCCTATGCGGCCTTCGCCGAGGGCGGCGCTGAGCTGGGGATCACGCCCGAGACATTCGACCGGGTGAGTGCTCCAGCCGTGGTCATACATCCCATTGACGAGGTGTTGGGCGTGCCGAGCTATTTCTCGCTCGGCTTCCTGCGGCCTGGGCCCGAGGTCTCGTTTGGGTCAAGCCCGCGGGCGTTCGGGGCGCCGGGCGCGGGCGGCTCGTTCGCCTTCGCCGACCCGGACGCGCACCTCGGTTATGCGTACGTGATGAACAGGTTGGACTTCTACCTGGAGAATGATCCGCGCGAAAAGGCGCTCCGCGATGCCGTGTACCGCGCGATTGGACGACGGACCCTGCGCGGTCGTCGTCCTATTGAAATTGAAATGGTAAGAGCCTCGTAGCCCCTGCGACTCTTGTCAGGCGCTATTTCCGCCGCCGGTAGGTGATCGACCACAACAGCTCCCACGCGCGCTGTCCGTCCCGCGACAATTCCCAGTCCCACACGAGGCTGTCGCGTGAGATGTCGTGAAACACCATGCGGTTCACGACAGTGTCACCGGTGGGGAGCGGGTGGGGTCGTGTCACGAGAATCATCTTGCCGTCGCGAAACCCGCCTGCGAGGGGGATGTAGCCGCCCTGACTGTCGACCCACGTCTGATGCCACTCTCGTGACTGCGGGCTCCAGACGGAGACACTCATCCCCGTCCAGCGGTCGGGCGTCAGGTTCGCGAACTCCTCGCGTGTGACGCAGCCGTCCATCGTCGAGCGAATCGTATTGACGGAGCGCGTCTCGTTCCACTGGTCGGATCCGACCCTCACACGAGTGCGGCCCGTCAAATCCCACGTGCCGAGCCAGAAGTCGAACTGACGTGCCTCGGGCGACTGGCAGGCGGGGACTGCCCTCGAGCCCCAAACGAGTATCATCGTGCCTGCGAGGAGGAGAGCCGTACGCATTTCACCAGCATGCTACCACCGCCTAGCGGCTGGGCCTAGCGACGAGCGACCAAGCCCGGTGCACGCACGATGAAGCGCTGCCGGGCGCGACGAAGCAGGTCCGAGGTCACCCGGTTATGACGTTTCGCACGATCACGTCTCGACGGTTGAGGTTGCCGCCGGGGCGGGTATCTTTGTCCCTCGTGATCACCAGGGCTCAGCTGCAGTTCGATCTGCGGTAACGGTCCGCACCCTCTTCCTCTCGCTTCCCGCTCATCTGCTGCGCTTCGCAACGCGTCTGTTCGCGGCCATCCGGCGTTGGTTCGGCCCACGCCCGTCGCGTCGTGCTCGTGCTACTGAAGGCCAGGGCCTGCCTGCGTGGGCCCGGGTGGGGCGACCCCGTCGCAAGCACATCGAACGCGTCGCCGAACTTCTCGAGGATTGGGCGGACGCAATGGACGTGGGGGCGCTCGAGCGCGACCGCTGGGTGAGGGCAGCGTGGCTGCACGACGCGATGCGCGAGGCGCGCCTGCCTGCGGGGACCACACACGGCGCCGCCGCGGCGGATCGAGCCGAGCGAGAGGGCGAGACGGATCGCGGCGTGCTCGACGCGGTCCGCTACCACAGTGTCGGTTACGCCGAATGGGACGACGTCGGCAAGATGCTCTACCTCGCCGACGCGCTCGAGCCTGGTCGAAAGGGGGACCGTAAGGCGCGCGCTCGACTCGCCGATCGCGTCCCCGACGAGCGGGACGCGGTGCTCAAAGAGGTCGTTGCGCTCGAGATCCGGCAGCGCGTACGCGCGGGGCGCCCGGTTCACCCTCTCACGATCGAGTTCTGGAACGCGCTCACGAAACGCTGAAGCGCTCCGCGTAGTCCCTCACGAAATCGCGCAGAGACCGCGGTGGCCGGCCGAGCAGCCGCTGCACCGTGGGTGAGACCGTCGCCGTCGGTCCACCCTCCTTTTGGTAGGCCGCGATCGCGAGGACCGCGTCGACTGACTCCGGCGAAGCACCGCGGGCGACCATACGCGCTCTGGCGTCATCCATGGAGATCGGACGATACGAGATCGTGCGCCCGGTTACGGCGGTGAGGGCAGCCGCCATGTCCGCATACCCGACGGCCTCTCCCCCCGTCAGCACGTACTTCTTGCCGACGTGCGCCTCGGGATGCAGCAGGACCTCCGCCGCCACCGCGGCAATGTTGCGAGTGTCAATGAACGGGACGCGCCCGTCGCCGATCGGCGAGTAGATGACGCCCTCCGTTTTCACCGACTCGGCCAGGTCCCCCAGCCAGTTCTGCATGAAGGCGTGGGGGCGCAGCATGGTCCACTGCATCCCCGATCGCTGGATCGCCTGCTCGACGTCCCAATGCTCTCGGCCGATCCAGGATTTGGAATGGTCGGACGCGCCCAGGGCCGACGCCTTGACGATGTGCTCGACCCCGAGCTCCTCGGCCGCACGGACGATGCCGAGCTGCGTTCGCCCAAAGCCAGGATCGTTGCCCGTAAGGAGGAACAGCCGCTTGCTGCCCGCGAATGCAGGCTCGAGGAGGTCTGGGTTGCTCAGATCTGCTTGAAGCCAGGCGACGTGAGGTAAGGCGCGCGCCTTCCGCGCGTCGCGCACGACCGCACGCGTCGGCGCGCCGGCGGCGGAGAGCAGGGTAACCACCTCCGTCCCGATGGTTCCACTGCTTCCGGTCACCGTGACGAGTGAGATCCGTTCCTCCATTCGAGCAACCTACATGGCTATCGAAGCAGACCATTAGTGACATATTGTCCGTGTCGAGTCTCGGCCCGCGGAGGCAGTGCTTGTCACCACGACGTCACAGTTCGCTGCGCGAAGGCGTCATCCTCGGCGTCCTTGTCGGCACCAGCATTTGGGCATGGATCGCGATTGTCGACGCCGTCGTGGGCCGACCGTTCGAAACCTTCGCCGTCCTCGGGGGAATAGGGCGTTTCACCGCGCTCCACTTCCTGCTGTGCGTGATCTACGGACTAGTTGCGGTGGCCGTCGTCCACGCGGCGGCGCGAGAGGCCAGCCTGGTGGTGGGGGCGACGTTCGCGTTCTTCGCACTCGAGTTCGCGTTCGTCATGGTGTCGGCGATTCTCTCACAGACGGGACTCGGCGCGCTCGCGTGGGTCCGGATCCTGGGCGGGAACGTCGTCGGGGCGATCGTGACATTCCTGGTGCTCTGGACACGGCATCCTCTGGCCCGGGAATTCCACGACGCCACCTCGGCCGAGGACGACTGATCGCGTCTCCTCAATGGGGTTTGATCGTCACCCCGAGCGATATCAGCAGCGAGAACGCGATCAGGACGATGATGATCCACTCGAGCAGCTCCATACGGCGCGTCGCGGCGCGATCGGCCAGCTTTCCATAAATGCCGTCGATCACCTGAAGCTTCCGGGTGATGCTCGCGTCCCACTCGGCGAGGTGAAACCGCCGAGAGGCGAGCGAATAGGCCCGGGCCAGGTATTGCTCCCCAACGAGCTTCAAGGCGTTCGTCACCTGCTCGAACAGAATCACCCCGTCGAGCTGCAGGCGCGAGAGCCGGCGTAGGTCGGCCCCGTGCTGGCTCGCGAGCGGCAGGCGCGGTGGCCGGCCGGACAGGGTCTCGTACGACCGCTCCAGCGCGGCGTCCAGCTGCTGGTCGAGGTAGCGCATCTCGAGCAGCTGGGTGTTGGCGAATTCGATCACGTCGCGCACGTCGTCCCCTTCGGCGTCGACAATCAACGACACATCGGTATCGATGAAGGTCGCGTCATCCGGCCCGAACGAAAGGCGTGAGGCGGTGGCGTCGTCGACTTCCTGCCGCGAGAGCCGTCGGGTCTCAGCGCGCAGGATCTGCGCGATGGTAAGGGCGTGCGGGCTCCAGAGATCGTCGCCTTCATGAGGACCGGACAACTCGGCGATTTGGAAGATCGAGTAGTCCTCGACCAGGTCGGCAATGTTGGGCTGGATCACGGCGGTGCCCAAGGTGGCAACCAGCTGCTCCACGTGCCGGCGCGAATCGGCGAGGAGACGCTCATTCCCCCATAGCTCACTGCTCAGGGCGGGCAGACGGTCGAGCGGTCCCGCGATCGGGATCGCGTAACTGACCGAGACCGCTCCAAAGTCATATAACACGACCTCGACCGCGGCGGCGGCTCGATAGCCCGCGAGCTCGAATTCCTCCCCGTCCTGGGTAACCCGCAGGGGCGCCGGGTGATACTCGAAGTACGCGGGCGCCCGCCGCTTGTGCTTGATCGTCTGGCGCTCCGTTCCGGCCCGGATCCGCTGCTCCGCGGCGTCCAGGTCGATCGCCCGCGCGACGTCATAGGCGAACACCGGAAAGCAGGTCCCGCGGGCGATGGTGAGTTGCGGCATTTCGCAATCTAGCCCCCCCCTTACGGATCCCCGAGTGGGACCCCCTGGGTCGCCTGACCCGTTATGGCACACCATAGCCGCGGCGAAGCCGGGATCTTTTTCTCGACTGCTACGTTCTGGTTATTAAACCGTCGGTCAGTTGCATGTCCATTTCGGGCTCGGCCAAACGTCTAGTAGGTGATTCAGTAGCCAGACTCTTTTCTGAACAGAAGGAGACGACCCCGTATGCGCAGTCCCCTGATGAGTAATCGTGGCTGGACCGGATCGGCGGTCCTGCTCGTGGCGCTCGCCGTAACCGCAGGCGGCCTGGTGGCTTGGAAACGCGCCTCGGTCCGGAAAGCCGATGCGGCCGCGGCCAGTCAGCCCGAGCCCATTGAATCCGTCACCATGGCTGTCGCGAAGGCGCGGCAGTATCGGCCCACCACCACGTCGGTCGGCACGATCCTCGCGCTTACATCGATCACGCTCCGCAACGAGCTCGCCGGCACGGTCCGCCAGGCGATGCTCGTGCCCGGTCAGGTGGTCGAGTCCGGCACCGTGCTCGTGGCTCTGGACGTGTCCGTGGAGCAGGCGGAGCTCAACGCCGAGCAGGCCCAGGCCGACCTGGCGCAGACGACCCTGGCACGCCTCGAGCGCTTGCGTGAGGCCCAGGCCACGTCGCAGGAAGAGGTCGACCAGGCGCGCGCGGCACGCGACGTGGCGCTCGCGCAGATCGAGCGCACGCGCGCGATCATCGCGAAAAAGACGATCCGCGCCCCGTTCCGGGCCCGCGTCGGTCTCTCCGACATCCATCCGGGCCAGTATCTCAACGAAGGCACCGAGCTGACCACGCTGCAGGGCGTGGACGCGGCCGCCAACGTGGACTTCACGGTGGCGCAGGCGGTCGCAGCGGAGCTGCGTCCGGGCGAGCCCGTGTCGGTCTTCGCCGCGGACGACCCGCGTCCCATGACGGCGCGAATCGTCGCCGTTGATGCCAAGATCGATCCCACCACCCGTAACGCCATGGTCCGCGCTCGACTCTCGAGCCACGCCCCGGCGCCCGGCGCCTCGGTGCGGGTCGAAGTTCCGGTCGGCCCGCCGACCACCGTCGTCTCGGTTCCGGTGAGCGCCCTGCGCAAGGGGCCGGGCGGCGATCACGTCTTCCTGATCGTCGCGGACTCAAGCGGCAAGCAGCGCGCCCACGACCAGCCGGTCCGGAGCGGACCGGTGATGGACGACGAAGTCGTGATCCTGAGCGGTCTCACCCCCGGCCAGCAGGTGGCGACGTCGGGGTCCTTCAAGCTGCGCGAAGCTGTGCTGGTCGCGGGCGATTCTTCACGCTAAAAGGGACACGAGCCATGAAGTCTGTGACCGATACCTTCATCAAGCACCCCGTCCTCGCGGCGGTGGTGAACCTCGTGATCGTGCTCGTGGGATGGCGCGCGATCAGCACCCTGCCGGTGCAGCAGTACCCGAACATCCAGAGCTCCTCGGTGCTGATCACCACGGTGTACTACGGCGCCAGCGCCGAGACCGTGCGGGGGTTCCTCACGACGCCGATCGAGCGCGCCGTGTCGGCGATCTCGGGCGTCGACTATGTCGAATCGACCAGCCGCGCCGGCGTCAGCACCATCACGGTGCACCTGAAGCTGAATCACAACAGCACCGCGGCGCTCGCGGAGGTCACAGCTCGGCTGCAGCAGGTGCGCTCGGAGCTGCCCGCCGAGGCCGAGCCACCGGTCGTCGAAGTCCAGCGGGCGGACCGACCCTACGCGTCGTTCTATTTGAGCTTCACGTCCTCCCAGCGCGATATCCCCGCGCTCACCGACTGGCTGACGCGCAACATGCAGCCGCAGCTCTCGACCCTGGCGGGCGTGCAGCGCGTGGACGTGGTGGGTGGCCGTCCGATCGCCATGCGGATCTGGATTGATCCGGACCGGTTGGCGGCACTGAACCTCGCGCCCGGCGACGTGCACGCGGCGCTGCAGCGCAACAACTACCTCGCGGCCGTGGGCCAGACCAAAGGTGACCTGGTCCAGGTCAACCTCCTGGCCAACACCGACCTCCGCACGCCCGAGGAGTTCAAGAACCTCGTGGTGGCGGAGCGCAACGGAGCGATCGTCCGGCTTTCCGACGTCGCCAAGGTCGAGCTGGGCGCCGAGGAGGCCGACTTCATCACGAAGTTCAGCGACAAGGAAGCCGTCTACCTCGGCGTGTGGCCCGTCCCCGGCAGCAACGAGATCGACGTGGCGAGCCGGCTGCACGCCGAGATGGCTCGGATCAAGACGACGCTGCCGAGCGACATCGACATGCAGATGGCGTATGACGCGACGGTCTTCATGACCGACGCGCTGCACGAGATCTCGAAGACCCTCGCCGAGACCATCATCATCGTCGGCCTCGTGGTATTCCTCTTCATGGGCTCGATTCGGACGGCGCTGGTGCCCCTGGTCGCGATGCCGGTCTCCCTGGTGGGAGCGGCGATCGTGATGTGGGCCTTCGGCTTCAGCCTGAACCTGCTCACCATCCTCGCGATCGTGCTGTCGGTGGGATTGGTGGTGGACGACGCGATCGTCGTGGTCGAGAACGTCGAGCGGCACGTGCGGGAGGGCAGGACGCGCATCAAAGCGGCCCTCATCGGCGCGCGGGAGCTCGTCGGCCCGATCATCGCGATGACGATCACCTTGGCGGCGGTGTACACGCCGATCGGCTTCCAGGGCGGCCTCACCGGCTCGCTCTTCCTCGAGTTCGCGATCACCCTCGCCGCGGCGGTCGTCGTGTCTGGCTTCGTCGCGATCACGCTGTCGCCGGTGATGAGCTCGCGGTTTGTGAACGAGAAGGGGCACGAGGGCAAGCTGTCGCTGCTCGTGCACCGCGGCTTCGAGGCGGTGCGCCGGCGGTACGAGCGCTTGCTCGACGGCGCCCTGGGGATGCGCTGGGCGATCGTCGCGGCCGCGGTGGTGGTCATGGTGGCGGCGTGGCCGTTGTACCAATACTCGCGGAAAGAGCTGGCCCCGATCGAGGACCAGAGCCACATCAGCCTGTTCATGCAGGCGTCACCCGACGCCTCCCTGGAGGCGACCAACAAAGCATCGCTCCAGGTGGTGAAGGCGGTCACGTCCTTCCCCGAAGCGAAGTTCATGTGGTCGATCACGGCCAACTGGGGTGGGTTCGGCGGCATGGTCGCGAAGAACTTCAAGGAACGGAAGCGGACCACCGAGCAGATGTACGGTCAGGTGTACTATGCGGTGTCGAAAGTGCCGGGACTTCAGGTGTTCCCGCGCCTCGACCCCCCCCTGCCATCGCCGGGCCAATACGACGTCGAGCTGATTCTGGCGAGCGACCTGCCGCCCGAGCAGATGCTGCAGACGGTGGGAACGGTGCTGGGTGCCGGCTGGAAGAGCGGCAAGTTCCTGTACGTCGACACCGACTTGAAGATCGATCTCCCCGAGGCGCGGGTGGTGATCGACCGCGACCAGGTGGCCGATTTGGGCCTCGACCTGGCGGGCGTCGGCCGAGAGCTCGGTACGCTGCTCGGCGGCGCGTACGTCAACCGGTTCAACTATTACGACCGGAGCTACAAGGTCATCCCGCAGATCGGCGACGACCGCCGGACCACGGTGGGTCCGTTGCTCGATCTCAAGATCAAGACGCCGAGCGGCCGACTGGTGCCGGTCTCGACCTTCACGCACATCGAGTCGAGCACCGCGCCGCGCACGCTGAACCGGTTCCAGCAACGGAACGCGGTCCGGATCTTCGGTGGCGTCAAGCCCGGCGTGACGAAGGAAGAGGGTCTGCGCGTCCTGGAAGCCGCGGCCACGGCCGCCGCCGGCCCGGGTGTGGGGCTCGACTACGCGGGTGAATCCCGCCAGATCCGTCTGGAGGGCGCGGCGCTCACCGTCACCCTCGGCTTCGCGGTGATTCTGATCTACCTGGTGCTCGCGGCGCAGTTCAGGAGCTTCCGCGATCCGCTCATCGTGTTGGTGGGCTCGGTGCCGCTCGCGATCTCCGGGGCGCTGGTGTTCAGCTTCTTGAACCTCACCACGATCAACATCTACTCCCAGGTGGGGTTGATCACGCTGGTCGGACTGATCGCGAAGAACGGCATCCTGATCGTACAGTTCGCCAATACCCTGCAGGCCCGCGGCGTGGAGAAGCTGGCCGCGCTGCGCGAGGCGTCGCTCACGCGACTCCGGCCCGTGCTCATGACGTCGGCGGCCACGGTCTTCGGGCATCTCCCGCTCGTGTTCGCGACGGGACCAGGTTCCGCGGCGCGCAACAGCATCGGGACGGTATTGGTGGCCGGCATGACGGTGGGGACGATCTTCACCCTGTTCGTCGTTCCGGTGTTCTACTCGCTCATCGCGGCCGAGCATCATCCCGAGACCGAAGCGGATGACGAAGGGCTCGTGCCTGAACCCGCTATTGCAGGGGAGGCGTCGTATGCGTAGCGCGACGATCTATTCTCTCGGGGTCTTCGCGCTGTATGGATGCGCAACGGCCCCCGGTTACCGCTCACCGGCCGTACAGGCCCCGGTCTCGTATCGGGAGATTGCCGACTCGGGTCGTGGCACGGCCCACTCGTACGTCGCGGTGGCCTCGAGTCCGACGTCGGCGTCTCCGGCCTCTGATCAACCCGCTGTGTCGTCTGACTATTGGGAGAAGCTGGGCGACTCGACGCTCTCGCGTCTCGTGGGCGAGGTCCTGCGCGCCAACCTCGACGTCCGGAGCGCCCGGGCGCGCGTGGGCGCGGCGCGTTCCGATCGGGTGCGCACCGCGCTGAACCTCACACCTTCGGCGACGGTGGCCGCCGGGTATTCACGGCAACGGTTGTCCAGCGCCACGTTCCCCGGCTTCAGCGGGGTCTTTCCCGATCAGAACGTCTGGGACGCGGGTGTCAACGCGTCCTGGGACCTGGACATCTTTGGTCAAATCCGGCATAGCGTCCAGGCGCAAGGTGCGTTTGTGGGCGTAGCCGAGGAGAACCTGCGCGACGCGCAGGTGAGCCTCACCGCCGAGGTGGCCCGCGCGTACTTCGAGCTGCGGGGAGCACAGGAGCAGCTCCAGGTTGCGCGGCAGAACGCCGAGAACCAGCGCCGCACGTTCGAGGTCACGAAGCAGCGCCTCGATGCCGGGCGCGGCACCGCGTTCGACACGGAGCGGGCCCAGGCCCAGCTGAGCTCGACGCTGGCGTCGATTCCCGCCCGCGAAGCGCAAGTGGCGGCGGCGCAGTATCGGATCGGCGCGCTGGTGGGCCGGTCGCCCACCGAGGTTGCGCGTGAGCTCGAGCAGGCTGCTCCGCTGCCCTCGCTTCCAGATGTGACGGCGATCGAGAATCCCGAGGTCGTGGTGCGGTCCCGTCCGGACGTGGCCGCCGCGGAGCGGCAGACCGCGGCACAGGGAGCGCTCGTCGGAGCCGCGAAGGCGAGCTACCTGCCGCGCCTCAGCATCGGTGGGAGCGCGGGCTATTCCGCGCCCGAATTCAACACCGTCGGCAACCAGTCATCGATCCGCTACGTGGTCGGGCCGGTGATCACGTGGCCGGGGCTCAACCTGGGCAGGGTAAAGGCGGAGGTCGACGCGGCGCAAGCGCGGGAAGACGCCGCCCGCGCGCAATACAATCAAGCCGTGCTGGCCGCGATGCAGGATGTGGAGACGAGCCTCAGCCAGTATCGCGCCGCCCGCGTGCGGGTGGAGCGGCTGCAGGAGGCGAGCGCCGCGAGCGAGCGCGCGGCCGAGCTGGCGCGGCTGCGATTCAGTGAGGGGATCACGGACTTCCTTCAGGTGCTGGACGCGGAACGGACCGAGCTCCTGGCCCAGGACCAGCTGGCGCAGGGGCGGATCGACGCGGCGACGGCGTACGCGGCGCTGTACAAGGCAGTGGGGGGAAGGTAGGGCGCCTCAGAGTCACCGGCCGCTCGAGGACAGCGCATCTTCCAGAGTGATGCGCTGCCGAGCGCGATAGGCCAGGTTGGCCATGTGCGCGGCGACGGCGGTACGGTAGCCGAGCTCGACGGGTGCGTTCGGCCGCCGGCGCGAGCGCACGCAGTCGAGAAACTTCGCCATATGGTTTCCGTCGGGGGCGCGACCGGTGATGGCCTCTCCGTTGGCGCGATTGGCGGGCTCCGGGTAGTAGTGGACCCCCGACGTCAGCCGGCCGGTCACCATGTCGGTCGAGCCTGAGAGGCGCTCGATCGTTCCATGCGAGCCGAGCACGCGCTCGCCCAGACCGTAGTGGCTGTTGCTGAACGTGGATTGCCACGTCACCACAAGGTCCGTGGGGAACTCGAAGGTGACGGCGATCGTGTCTGGCACCTCTCGGCGGTCCTTCTCCGAGAAAATGCCGCCCGACATTGAGGCCGCGGTGGGGAGTGGCAGGTCGAGGAGCCCCATGATCCACGACATCTGATGTACCATGTTCTCGGTGACGTTCCCGCCTGAGAACTCCCAGAACAGACGCCAATTGATGAAGGCAAATCCGTCAAAGGGCCGCGCGGGACGTCCGTTCAGGAACGCGTCCCACGCGACGGTGGCGGCTGTGCAGTCCGATGGCACGGGTCGCACCCACTGCCCCACGCCGCGCGGCGTGTTGCGACTCATCCAGGACTCGACCGACGTGACCTTCCCGACGAGCCCATCCGTCAGCCACTGCTTCGCGTCGACGAACGCACCGGTGCTCACGTGTTGCAGGCCGATCTGGACCACCCGATCTGATTTCGCTGCGGCCTGGCGGCAGGCGTCCGCTTCCGCGATCGACCACGTCATGGTCTTCTCGCAATAGAGGTCCTTTCCTGCGGCGACCGTATCCAAGAAGTGCCGGGCGTGACAGTGGAGCGGCGAGGCGACCAGAACGGCGTCCACATCCTTGAGATCGAGCAGCTGGCGGTGGTCCCTGAAGGCCCGCACGCCGGGCACAAGGTTGCGGGCCTCGTCGTGACGGCGCGTGTAGACATCCGCCACGGCGATCAGCTCGGTGTTGGGAGCCTCGAGCGCCTCCCTCACGAGATCCAGTCCACGGGCGCCGGCACCGATCAACCCGAGGCGCACTCGATCCGCGGCGCCGAGTACCCGCGCGTTTCCCGACGCCGCCCAGGCGCCCACGCCTGCGGCGACGCTCTTGGCGACGAAGTCCCTTCTTCCCATCCGATTGCCGGCCATCATTTCCTCCTACTCAACCTTTGCGAGCAGCGCTTTCATGCCCGCCATGCTCCGCCGTGACGATGCTTCGGCGGTTCCGGCGCCGCGCCAGTGCGTTTCGAGAGACAGCGCCCCACGATATCCATCTCGCCGGAGCGCGCGGAACTGTCCCAGCCAATCGATCACTCCCGCGCCCATCGGCGCCCATTCGGTCGAGCCGTCGGGCTTTACGACCGCGTCCTTGCAGTGCATATGGGCGATTCGGTCCTTCGGCATCTTGGCGTACCCGTCGGGGTACGGGGTCTCACCCGCTGCGCGCGCGTTGCCGGGATCCCAATTCACCATCAGGGAGCGCTCGCGCACCGATCCGAGCAGCCGTCCGGCCTCCGTGCCGGTCGCGGTGTTGCACGCCGCCTCATTCTCGACGTTGAGCGTTATGCCGTTCTTCTTCACCTTGACAGCCGCCTGGCGGAGGCGGTCGTCGATAGCGGTGCGATGAGGCGTTTGGTCGTCCAGACGCCAGAAATCGAAGATGCGGACGTACGGCGTGCCGAACGTACGCGCGAGCGCCACGGCGCGCTCGAGGAGCTCGTCTTGCTGGGCATAACTAAAGTCCGCGCCGAACTGCGGGCCGCGAGGGCTGAAGCGAGACTTCGGCGCGCCGGGCCAGTCGACCTTGAAGATCGGCGACGCCAGCTCCGACACGCGTAGCCCGAAGCGCGCAAGGATCCGCTGTGCCTCGGCGACGTCGCTCGCGTCCCAGCTCATGATGTTCTTGTCGTGCGCCGACCGCAGCTCCACCCAACCGAGCCCGAACTCGCGCGCGGCCACCTCGCAGGCGTGCCCCAGGTCGGCGGAGATCTCGTCCGTGAGGACCGACAGCGTGAAGAAGGAAGAGGCCGCTCGGGCCAGGCGACGGAGGGACGGGATGGCAGCGACCGCGGCGGCGGTGCCGAGCCCAGTGACGAAATCGCGGCGTGACGGCATGGCGGACCTGGTCTGAACAACATACTCGCTGGGGCGACGGTACGTGATCAGGGCCCTTGCGCCCACCCTGTCGCAAAGCGCTACGTGGTTACCAAACCAGCTAGGAGCGACTGTGCCTCGCTCGCACCTGTGGTCTCTCGCACCCATCCTGCTCCGCCTGGTGGTGCCGTCCGGCGTTCAGAAGGAATGGGTTCACGTTGGCGCCCGTCAGGTGAATTTGCAAACGGATCACGACGTCCTGCGGGCCACCGGGGACGCTCGCTTCAAGCGCATTCGCCTCGTGGTTGAAGGCAGCGATCTCGAGATGTTCGACGTGCGGATCACGTTCGGGGACGGCGCGACGTTCACACCGGCGACGCACTTCTCCTTCAAGGCCAACTCCAAGAGCCACGTGATCGTCCTTCCCGGTGCCGCGCGCATCGTCCGCTGGATCGATTTCTACTACCGCAGCGTACCGGCTCGTGGGCACGGGAAGGCCACGGTGCATCTGTACGGTCGGGGCTGAGACAGCTTACTTTTCCCCAGGCGATGGAGTTCGCCTTGAACCGCCCTCTGTCCTGGGCTGATGACTCCTACCAAACTCACTGGCAGGAGTCGTTTTTTATGTCGATGATCGTCTCCATCGGGCTGGGCGGCATCGTCGGCACCCTGGCGCGCTATCTCCTCCAGGGCGCCCTACAGACCCGAAGCGGCACCTTTCCCACGGGCACGCTCGCGATCAACATCGCCGGCTCGTTCCTGCTCGGCTTCATCCTCCGGTTCGCCACCGGCTCCAGCGTGATTTCCCCGGAATTGCGTGGCGGCCTGACGATCGGGTTCTGCGGCGCGTTCACGACCATGAGCACGTTCAGCTATGAGAGCATCCGTTTGCTGGGCGACGGCGAGTACTCGTACGCGGCCCTGTACATGGGCGGAACAATTCTCGGCTGCCTCGCCGCGGTGATTGCGGGGACGGCGCTGGCCAGCAAACTGCTGTGACGGGAGGTCCCATGCCCCATCGATTCAAGGGTGAACGGACGCTGATGCGCATCTTCATCGGAGAGAGCGACAAGCATCGCGGGAAGCCGCTGTACGAGGCGTTGCTCGAGCACATGCGCCAAAAAGGGCTCGCGGGCGCGACGGTCCTGCGCGGGGTGGCCGGCTTCGGTGCGTCGAGCATCGTCCACACCGACAAGGTATTGCGCCTCTCACTGGACCTCCCGCTCATCATCGAGGTCGTCGAGACCGAGGAGGCAATCCAGGCGATTCTTCCGGATTTGGACGTGATGATCGGCGGTGGGCTCATCACGCTCGAGCGCGCGCGTGTGATTCTCTATCGGCCGGCGAACGTGCGGACCAGTGAGCGCGAGCTTCACCGGATCGAGGGGCTCGAGCCCGAGTGATCACGTCGGGCGAGCGTCGAGCCGCAAGGTTTCTGGCCCGTCGTGATCGTGTGATGGCCAGCCTCATGAAGCGAACGGAGACGTTCCGCCTGGCGAGGCCGTCCACCGGCCACTTTGCCGCGTTGGCCGAGAGTATCCTGCACCAGCAGCTGGCAGGTCCCGCGGCGCGTGCAATCCACGGACGATTCATCGCCCTGTTCGACGGAGACCTCTGTCCGAAAGCCGTCCTAGCCGTGCCATCGAGAAAGCTGCGAGCCGCGGGGCTGTCGCGCAGTAAGGTCGCTTCCATCCGCGATCTCGCCGCGAAGGTCGTGGATGGGACCGTTCCGCTGCAGCGGATCGGCAGGCTCGCCGACGATGAAGTCGTCGCCCGACTCACGGTCGTTCGCGGCATCGGGCGGTGGACCGCCGAGATGTTCCTGATCTTCCAGCTGCGCCGGCTCGACGTGTGGCCGGTCGGGGACTACGCCGTTCGCAAAGGCTATGCGCTGGCCTTCGGACTGCGAAAGCTCCCGACGCCGAAGCAGCTGGATGCGGCGGGCGAGCGGTTCCGGCCCTACCGAACGGTGGCCGCGTGGTATTGCTGGCAGGCCGTTCGGGAGCAGCGGAAACGGCGGCAATGATGCCCTCGCCGGGCTCTATCCGGAGGCGGGCCCGGGCTCCATGTTCCCGCTGGCGTCACGAGATGAACAATTGAGCGCTTCGAGCCGTTCTCATCAACGTAAAGGGAGGTTGCGATGATCCCCGCGCAAATCGCCGATGCCGTCCGCCATCACTGGTGGCTGTTCCTGCTCCGAGGCATCGTGGCGATCGTGTTCGGCGCGCTCGCGTTGGCGTGGCCCGGCGCGACGCTCGTCTTGCTCACGGCGTTCATTGCCGCGTACGCGCTGGTGGATGGGATCGTGGCGCTGATGTACGCTTTTCAATTGCGTCCCATGTTCGATCGCTGGTGGGTGCTCCTCATCCAGGGGCTGATCAGCACCGCCTTCGGCGTGCTGGCATTCATCAACCCGGCTCTGTCGGTCGCATACATCGTCATCATGGTGTCGCTCTGGATGCTGTTCGCGAGCATCGCGCTGTTCATGCTCTCCCGCGCGCAGCGGGCCATGGGCGTTTCGTCCAGCTGGAGCGTGGCGGGCTCGATCCTGAGCCTCGCGCTCGCCGTGGTAGCGATCGCGTATCCGGGGCTGACGGTCACGGCCGTCATCGCGCTGATCGCGTGGTTCGCCCTGGTCATCGGCGCGGTGCAGCTGGTGGTGGCATTCCGCGTCCGCTCGTTCGGTCACGCGATGGCCGCCCGCTCGGCCTGACAATTTTTCGTTCACAGGATCCACGAATATCACCGGGAGAATTACGATGGCTCGCACAACCACCCGCCGCGGCAACGACACAGGATCGCGGCAGACCGTCCCTGAGAGCCGCTCACGCGCGGTCACGCGACTCTATTCCACGAAAAATGACCTGCCCGAATCGGCCCGCCGCGAGGCGATCGGGCTGCTGAATCAGCGCCTGGCGGATTGCATCGATCTGCAGACGCAGTGCAAGCAGGCCCACTGGAACGTGAAGGGGCCGACCTTCATCGCGTTGCACAAGTTGTTCGACGAGGTCAATGAAGATGTCGAGGAGTACGTGGATCTGATCGCTGAGCGAATCGTGCAGCTCGGAGGCATCGCCGAGGGGACGGTGGGCGTGGTGGAAGCACGCTCCACTCTCATCGATTATCCGCTCACGCTGTCGACGGGGGCGGAGCACGTGGCGGCCCTGTCGGACGCGCTGGCGGCGTTCGGACGGACCGCGCGGCTGGGCATCGACGAAATGAACGATCTCGAAGACGCAGACAGCGCGGACATCCTCACCGAGGTTTCGCGCGGTGTGGACAAGTGGCTCTGGTTCGTGGAAGCGCAACAGCAGGGCGGCTAAGATAGACGGCTGAGGCGTGGCCAAAACGAGCGCGGGATTGTTGATGTTCCGCCGGCGGGCTGGGGAGTCCGAAGTTTTGTTGGTGCACCCGGGCGGCCCGTTCTGGGTCCGCAAGGACGACGGGGCGTGGTCCATTCCGAAGGGTGAGGTGGAAGCCGGAGAAGACCTCCTCGCGAGCGCCCGCCGTGAATTCGCCGAAGAAACCGGGTTTCGAGCCGAAGGACCGTTCATTCCGTTGACTCCGCTCCGGCAACCGAGCGGCAAGGTGGTCCACGCGTGGGCGTTCGAGGGAGACGCCGACCCGGATCGTCTCCGCAGCAACATGGTTTTGCTCGAATGGCCCCCCAAATCGGGTCGGCGGCGGGAGTTCCCCGAGGTCGACCGGGCGGGGTGGTTCTCCCTCGGCCAGGCTGCGCAGAAGATCCTCCCCGGTCAGCGTGGCTTCCTGCTCGAGTTGGCGAGTCAGCTCGCTCGTGGGGCGGCAGCTCGAGGTCGCTCGTGAGCGCACCTGCCTGTCGCTACTGGTGTCAGAGCAGCCACTCGATCGGCAGCATTGACAGCACGGCCACTGTGAAGCGCCGCCAGACGCTCGTGCCGGGCTCTTCCTCCTGTACGACCTCCACGCCGTCGTGTCGATCGATCCAGCGCAGCCGGCCGGTGTCGCCAAGACTGACCCGATAGGCGCGGGTCGGCACTTCTTCCGCAAACCACTTGGTGATCGCCTCCCCCAACCCGGGACTATCGATCACAAACCCCATTTCTGTGTTGAGTCGAGCCGACCGGGGATCGAAGTTGAACGACCCGACGAATACCCGTGACCGGTCCACGCAGAACGTCTTGGCGTGGAGGCTGGAGGCGGAAGAGCCGGAGCCCGAACGACCGGTCCACTTGCGGTGTTTCGGGGCCGAGCCTGGCGATCCGCGCTTGAGCTCGAGCAGTCTGACGCCCGCTCCGAGGAGAGCCTTGCGGCGTTTGGCATAACCGGAGTGCACGACGGCGACGTCCGTCGCCTCGAGGGCGTTGGTGAGGACCTCGACCCTCACGCCTTGCCGGGCGATGGCGGCCAGCGCATCGACGCCGGCGCTCCCGGGCACGAAGTAGGGGGACACCAGTCTCAGCTCGCGCACCGGCGCGCCGATGCTCGTTTTGAGGCGGTGCCAGAGTAACGCTTCCTCCGGTGCGCGGCCCAGGCCCTTCGCGGGATCGTCGCTGACCATCTGCGTCGGAGACCATTCGAAGTTGAGGCGGTGCGCGAGGAGATCGCCCACGAACGGCGACCGCGCGAGCGCCGCCACGTACGCCGCGGCGGCCGGGTCGCGCTCGACCCGCGCTGCGTCGGCCGCCACCGCGGTCAGCGACGCGGCGGTGGCCCCGGGCAGCACCCGAGCGACCGGTGTGGCCGAGGCGCTGGCCCAGTAGCGCTCGTAGTCCCGTGACACCGCGTCGACGACCGGACCGATCGCGAGGACGTCGAGATCTACGAACCAGCGTGCCCGGCCCGCGTCGAAGTATTCGTCCCCAACGTTGCGCCCGCCGACAATGGTGGCGTGGTTGTCCGCGGTGAACGACTTGTTGTGCATGCGCCGGTTCAGGCGCTTGAAGTCCGTGAGATAGCCCAGCAGGCGCCAGCGGCGCGCCCGGAAGGGGTTGAACAGGCGCACGTCAATGTTCGGATGCGCTTCGAGCGCGGCAAGCACGGTGTCGAGGCCAGCGGTGTTGTTGTCGTCGAGCAAGAGCCGTACCCGAACGCCCCGGTCGGCAGCCCGACGCAACGCCGCAAACAGCAGGGTTCCCGACATATCGTTGTGCCAGATGTAGTACCGCACGTCGAGGGTACGCTCGGCGGCGTCGGCCAGCAGCGCACGCGCGGCGAAGGCATCGTGCCCGTCCGGCAGCGCGACGATGCCGGACAGGCCCGGGTGCGCCTCCACGAGCGACGCGCACGCGCGACCCAGCCGGGTATCGACGACGGCGCGGACGTTCGTGTCTATGACCCGAGCGCCTTCTCCGCCGCGGCCTTCTGCTGTTGGAGGTCCGCGCGCAGCTGGTCCCGCAACTTGCCCACGACCTTCCCCCGGATGTTGAGGATGCCCCCAGGCAAGTCGTCGAAGCGGAAGCGCCTGAGCAGGACCAGATAGATCCCCGGTTTCCCGTCTTCGCGCGTCCGGTCCACGATGCCCGTGAGGTCGAAGACAGCCTCGAAATAGTGATTCGCGTAAATCTGCTTTGACGCCATGACCGTCATGTCCGGGAGCTCCGACGGCGCGAACACCACCTGGTGGGTGACGCTCAGAATCGGCTGCAAGCCGGACGTAGAGTCATCAGCCCAGAACAGCACCTCATGCGCGCCGTCCAACTCGGCGTGAGGATAGTCCGTCAGGTATTGGCGCAGCGAGGGGAAGTCCTGATAGACGTAGGGTGACTGCGCCAGCAGCGCGGCAAACGCATCGCTGGCGTGAACGCCGCCGACGTCGTCATACACCACCAGCGCGGAGTCGCCCCGCTTGCGATAGTCCGTGACGTACTCCACCAAACGCCGCCGTAGGTACGCGTTGAGCTGCGTCCCCGGGTCAGCGGACCAATCGATCTCGCTTTGGAGCCGCTGCATGTCCGCGGCGGGCATTTTGATCTTGCAGTCGCCGGGCTTGCACTTTTTGACATCGTGCGCGTCTTGCGCCGGGACGGTCGCGTCCGCGACATCCGCGGGACTGGCCGGAGTGGAAAAGATCCCGAAATGCGGACGCGTGCGGGCGCGGAGCGAGTTCGGGAAGTCTTGCAACCGGGTGACGTAGAACGTCCGCGGGACGTCCACGGTGATGATCCCGAACACCGCGACATCCCGCTTATTCTCCGTCTCCAACACTTTGACGACCGCATCGCCGCGTTCGATCGCAGCGAGCTGACCCTGATCAACTCCGATACGCTGCTGCAGAAAGGTCGTGAGCCTGGCCGGCAGTCCCTGCGCATGCAAGGGAATGACGGCGATGGCGCTGAGGAGCATCACGCCACGACGTGACCGTGGTTGTGCGGTCACCGCAAGAACACCTCCGGCGCCTTCTTGGGAGCCTCGAAGGGCGTCGCGGATCGAAGGTTAGGATCAAAGCGCCCGAACACCGCGGAATCGGTCTTGAAGTGCCGCTCCAACGCGGCAATCCGATTCTGGTCGTTTGGGTGATCCGACAATAACTGCGGGATCTCCGTGGTTCTCGCGTCCTTGAATTCCTGGAACAGCCACACGAGCCCCCACGGATTGGATCCAGCCGCCGCACACACGTCGGCTCCGGTCAAATCGGCGCGCGCTTCAGCCTGGCGGGAGTACAGCAGCGAATGCAGCTTGCCGAGCAGCGCGATCGCGAGAATGTGGGCGCGGGTGGGTCCCAGCAGAATCACACCCCCGACCTCTCTCCACCGCAGCCGTTTCTCTTTGTCGAGCAGTGTCATGGAGTCGTGATGCAGCGTGTGCGCGATCTCGTGGCACAGTGTTCCCGCCAGCTCCTCCTTGTTCTTGGCGAAGTACAGGAGCGCATCCACGACGTAGATGTATCCGCCGGGAGTCGCGAACGCGTTGGGCTGGGCCTCGTGAACCAGGTAGACCTTAAAGGGATGGTTGTATTGCGCCTGCGCGGCTTGCATGATCGGCTGGATCACCGGAAGCAACACATCATAGAGCGGCGACGAATCGATGATCTCGCTCCTTGCCTTGAGCTCGTTGAAGGTTTCCTGACCGATCGTCAGTTCGTCGTCCTGCGGCGTCTGTTCGACGGTCGCCGGTATCGCGGCGTTGTTCGCGAGCATTAGGCTGACCAGGGCGGTGCCGGCAAGGGTGCAAGCCCGGAAAGCAGTGCGTGCCTTCATTCGTCTCCTCCTGGTCGGGGAACGTACACCCATACCGAGACACTGCAACTCAAGCCTGACCCTCGCCGTTTTCAGGTCGGGCCTGTCGCTAACCGTGCTGCTGCGTATATCTAGCACGCACCTCCAGTGACCTGGAACGAGAGGAGAGAGATGGGCACTTCGGCGGATCCGATCCGCGCTGAATCCAACGCGGACGCCGATGCTGCTCGGCAGGCACCCGAGTCGCTCCTCCTGGCAGCAAGGCGAACCCTGGAAATGATCGCGGTCGGGGCGAGCATGGCGGATATTCTCACCAATCTGTGCGCCGCGATTGATGCCCAGAGCCCCGACATCATCTCGACGATCCTGCTCGCGGACCCCGATGGGCGGCATCTGCGGCCGGTGGCCGGACCTCGTGTGCCGCGCGGCTGGGCAGAGGCCATCACGCCGTTGACGATCGGGCCGGACATCGGCTCGTGTGGCACGGCGGCCTATCTGAAAGAGCGCGTCATCATCTCCGACATCGCGAGCGATCCGCGATGGTCCAGTGCGCCGCCATCGCAATCACGCGACGTCGCCATGTCGTACGGACTGCGAGCGGCGTGGTCCGAACCGCTCATCTCGAAAGACAACGAGCTGCTCGGCACCTTCGCGATGTATTACGGTTCGCCGCGCACCCCCAGTACCCGCGACCTCCGCTTGATTGCAGATGCGGCCCAGATCGCCCTCATTGCCATTGAAGGGCAACGGTCGCAAGCGGCTCTCCGGACTGCGCTGCGCGAGCTCGAGTCGTCAGAACGGGAAGCGCGGGAAATCGTCGATGCCATTCCCCAGACGATCGTGGTCCTCTCGCCGGACGGAGCGGCGCTGTACGCCAACCGGTCCGTGCTGGCATACACCGGCCTCACGATCGATGAAGTGATGGGCGCCGGTTTCCGCACGCGCGCCTTTCATCCCGAAGACGTGGCTCGATTGCAGGACCAGCGCCGGGAGGGCTTGGCGCGCGGTGTGCCGTTCGAGCTGGAGCTGCGCGCCCGGCGTCATGACGGCCAGTACCGCTGGTTCCTGGTCCAATACAATCCCGTGCGGGACGAACAGGGGCGCACGCTCCGCTGGTATGCAACGGGCACGGATATCGAGGACCGCAAGCGGGCCGCGGAGCGGATGCGCAACGAGAACCTCGCGCTGCGCGAAGACATCGACCGCTCCTCGATGTTCGAGGAGATCGTCGGCTCGTCCCCCGCCCTCCAGCGTGTGTTGGCACAAGTGGCGAAGGTCGCCAACACCGATTCGACGGTGCTCATCCTGGGCGAGACCGGGACCGGCAAGGAGCTGGTCGCCCGCGCCATTCACAAGCGGTCGCGACGGTCGAGCCGCGCGTTCATCCGGGTGAACTGTCCGGCCATTCCGGCGTCGCTCATCGCCTCCGAGCTGTTCGGCCATGAGAAGGGAGCGTTCACCGGCGCGCTGCAGCGGCGCCTGGGCCGGTTCGAGGCCGCGGACGGCGGCACGATCTTCCTCGACGAAATCGGGGAGCTCCCCTCGGAGACCCAGATCGCACTGTTGCGCGTGCTGCAGGAACGGGAGATCGAACGGCTGGGGAGCCACCATCCGATTGCCGTCGATGTGCGCGTCGTCGCCGCCACGAACCGCGATCTCGAGGCCGCGGTCGAGCGTGGTGGGTTTCGTCAGGACCTCTTCTATCGGTTGAACGTCTTTCCCATCCGGATCCCGCCGCTGCGCGAGCGCGTAGACGACATTCCCGTCCTGGCACAATATCTGATCGAGCGCTACGCCAAGCAGGCCGGGAAGAGCATCCGCACCATCCGCAAGCAGACGCTGGAGCTGTTGCAAGCCTACGACTGGCCGGGGAACGTGCGCGAGCTGCAGAACGTCATCGAGCGCGCCGTGATCCTGTGCGAGGGCGAGACCTTTGCCATCGACGAGTCGTGGCTCAAGGGAAAGCCGAGCCACGCGCCGATCGGCACCGGGCGCCAGGTGACGACGCTCGCTGAAGGCGAGCGCGCCTTGATCATCGCCGCGCTCGCGGAGTCCCGCGGACGGGTCTCGGGCCAGTCGGGCGCGGCGGCGAAGCTCGGTGTTCCCCGCCAAACGCTCGAGTCCAAGATCAAAGCCCTTCACATCGATACGCTCGCGTTTCGAGACAAGCCCTAAGACACCGCCGACCCGTCGGCAATTGCCGACTGGTCGGCATCCTCGCTGAAGTCAACTCATCGCGGCCGCAGCAGTTAGTCGCGGCTCGCCGATTGCTTCAGGTCTCCGTCTGTGACCCTCAAGATCGAAACGTCGTCCGACGCCGATACCACGACGCTCCGGCTCATTGGCCGTCTCGAGTCGGGGAACCTGGGCGAGCTCGAGGCCCAGGTCCGGAGGCTGCGGCCGCGGCTCGTGTTCGACCTGGACGAGGTGACCTTGGTAGACCTCGCGGTCGTGCGGTTTCTCATCGCCTGCGAGTCCGAAGGCGTCGCGCTGGTGCGGTGCGCGCCATACATCCGGGAGTGGATGGGTCGGGAGGAGCGCCCGGGGGAGCGAAGACCACCATTCAAGGAGGCAACATGAGAAAACATTTGGCCTCATCGGTCGTTGCAGCTGCCGCGGTGTTCGCTTCGCTGCTCGGCTGCGACAACGACCGCGGCAGTGTGGTACCGCTGGCGATGTCCGCCGAACACCGCGGGACCTCCGGACCACCGACCATCGTGCTGGTCCACGGGGCATGGGCCGACGCGAGCGGTTGGTACGATGTCACGAGGGTCCTGCAGGACCACGGGTTTAAGGTCGTAGCGGTGCAGAATTCGCTGTTCTCCTTCGCTACGGACATTCAGACGACCAAGCGTCTGATCGATGCGCAACAGGGGCCCGTTGTGGTCGTGGGGCATTCGTACGGCGGCGCGGTGATCACGGCGGCGGCCTCGGGCAATCCGAACGTCAAGGCGCTCGTCTACGTCACCGCGTTCGCGCCTGACATGAATGAAGCCCTCGGCGGGTTACTCCAGCGATTCCCGGATCTTGGCCTCGGGAAAGCCCTCGTCCCTGACGCCGCGGGATTCCTCTACATCGACCCGGCACAGTATCCCGTGGTGTTCGCCAACAGCCTCCCGCTCAAGCAGGCGGCGGCGTTCGCCACCGAGCAGAAGCCGATCGCCGGCAGCGCGTTGGGTGAGGCGCTGACCACGCCACCGGCGTGGAAAACGATTCCGTCGTGGTACGTCGTCGGGACCGAGGATCGGGCCATCAACCCGGAGCTCGAGCGGTTCATGGCGAAACGGATGGGAGCCAGAGTCACGGAGCTCAAGTCCGGTCACCTCGTGTTCATCGCGCGTGCACCTGAAGTCGCGCGCATCATCGAGGACGCGGCCAAGTAGCCACAACCTTCCTAAGGAGCCACCGTGGGATGACGAAGGGAATCGTTCAAGAGCAGCCGCCGTTCGAAGTCGCATGGCGGACCATCGACGGACTCAAGGTCCGCTATGCGGCGAACGGCCGAGGGGACGAGAAGGTCGTGCTGTTCAGTCCGTGGCCGGAGAGTATCTTTGCGTTCGCCCCGGTGTGGGGCGGGCTGTCGAAGCGGTTCGACGTACTCGCGATCGACCTTCCCGGCTTCGGCCGCTCAGAGGCGCGCGATGATCTTTTCGCGCCGCGGCAGATGGGCGACTTCATCGCGAAGGCGATCGGCGTGTTCGGGCACGCGTCGGTGCACGCCGTCGGACTTGACGTCGGGTCGCCCTCGGTCCTCTTCGCCGCGCTCGCGCGGCCAGAACTCTTTTGCAGTCTCATCGTGGGTGCCGGCGCCTCGACGTACCCGCTCGCAGTAGAGGGCGCCCTCAAGTCGATGATCGAAGCGGAGGCGTTACCGCCGCTGAACGCCCGCGAAGTCGTCGGCGGGTTCCTCGGGTCTATTCGCGGGTATACGGTGCCACGCTTCGTACGAGACGACTATCTCGCGTCCTACGAGGGCGATCGGTTGACGCGGTCTGCGGCGCTCGTGCGCGCGTACCCCAAAGACCTGGCGGCACTCGCGCCTCATCTTGCGTCGATCAAGGTACCCGTCGCGATCGTGGTCGGTCGGAACGACCCGTACGGCCTCGCTCGGGACGCCGCGCTGCTTCGCGAACGACTGCCGCATGCCCGCCTGGATGTGCTGGAGGCTGGTCACTGCGTCTGGGAGGAGAGAGCGCCCGAGTTCGAGTCGATCGTCACGCAATGGGTGAGCGGCGGCTTTCAACGCGTGAGCGCGTGACCGATGAAGAACCCAGCGCCACTCGCGCACAAGACACGCTGCGCGTGGTCAGGGACCGACCCCTTGTACATCGCCTACCACGACGAAGAATGGGGCGTTCCCATACACGACGATCGCGTGCTGTTCGAGTTCCTCGTCCTTGAAGGTGCCCAGGCGGGGCTGAGCTGGAGCACGATCCTGCGCAAGCGAGACGCCTACCGGCGCGCCTTCAACCGGTTCGACCCCCGGAAGGTCGCTCGCTACGAGAAACGGAAGGTCGCGTCACTGCTCAGAGATGCGGGGATCGTGCGCAACCGAGCGAAGATTGGATCGGCGATCAAGAACGCGAAGGCGTTCCTCGACGTGCAGGCGGAGTTCGGCAGCTTCGACGCGTACCAGTGGCGCTTCGTCAATGGGCGCCCGATCCAGAACCGCTGGAGGGCCGAAGGCGATATCCCCCCTCGCAGCGCCCAATCCGACGCCATGAGCGACGATCTGAAGCGCCGTGGCTTCAGCTTCGTGGGCTCGACGATCATCTATGCGCACATGCAGGCGGTCGGGATGGTCAATGACCATGTGGTCACCTGCTTTCGACATCGGGAGGTCGCCCGGCTCGGGCGAGTGCGCCCCCGCCCCTGAGTAGGTGCAGGCTGCCTGGGCGTTATCTCCTGGTTTCTGGGGCGGCGACAGCCCGTTGGCAATTGCCAACCGGCGAGCGCGCCGTATATCTGACGCTCATGGTTGACAACGCGCAGCTGCAGGCGACGCTCGACAAGATCCCGGCCTACACCTGGTACGCGAATCCAACCGGCGGGCTCACCTTCGTCAATACCCGCTGCGCGGACTACCTCGGTCTCCCGAGTGACCATCCGCTGCGCCTGGGGATCGACATCGGCGCCGCGTGGGACTCCCATATCGCATTGCTGCATCCGGACGACGCCGAAGAAACCCGGCGAGTCTGGTCAAACTGCCTGAAGACAGGCTCCTCCGGCGAAGTGACTTTCCGAGCTCGGAACGCTGCCGGAACGTACCGCTGGTTCGTCAGCCGCGCTGAACCACTCCGTGCGAATGATGGCACGATCCTGTATTGGATCGGGATCAACCTCGATATCGAGGACCGCAAACGGGCGGAGATCGAGCTCCAGCAGATCCTCGACCTCGCACCGCAGATCATCGGTGTATTGGGCCCTGGGCGCGAACGCTTGTATGCGAACCGCGTCGCGCTCGCCTATTACGGCGTGACTCTCGAGGAATGGCGGCAGAGAAGCTTTGGGCCTGAAGTGCATCCGGACGACTTCGATCGGGTCAAGGCGGTGGTCGATCGTTCTGTGGCGAACCCCGCCGCGTACGAGTCGGAGATGCGGCTCCGGAAGGGCGACGGGACCTATCGCTGGTTTCTGGTTCGGTACAATCCACTCCGCGACGACCAGGGGCAGCTGATTCGGTGGTATCTCGCCTGTACCGATATCGACGATCGCCGGCGCATCGAGGACCGGATGCGCAACGAGACGATCGCGCTGCGTGAAGACCTGGACCGCGCCTCGATGTTCGAGGAGATCGTCGGCTCCTCGTCCGCGCTGCAACGCGTCCTGGCGCAAGTGGCAAAGGTTGCGCAGGCGGACTCGACGGTGCTCATCCTGGGCGAGACCGGGACCGGCAAAGAGCTGGTCGCCCGCGCGATTCACAAGCGTTCGCGTCGCGCGAGCGGGGCATTCATCCGCGTCAACTGCGCGGCCATTCCGCCGTCGCTCGTCGCGTCCGAGCTCTTCGGACACGAGAAGGGCGCATTTACGGGCGCGGTGCAGCGCCGCCTCGGCCGCTTCGAGGCCGCGGATGGCGGGACGATTTTCTTGGATGAAATCGGCGAGCTGCCCCCGGAGGCGCAGGTGTCACTACTGCGGGTGCTCCAGGAGCGGGAGATCGAGCGCGTCGGCAGCAGTCATCCCGTTGCGGTGGACGTGCGCGTGCTCGCGGCAACGAACCGCGATCTCGAGGCCGCCGTCGAGCGCGGCACGTTCCGCGAGGATCTGTTCTATCGGCTGAACGTCTTCCCCATCCGCCTGCCGCCGCTCCGCGAACGCGCGGAGGACATTCCCATCCTAGTCGAATACCTGGTCGACCGCTTCGCCAAGCAGATGGGGAAGGTTATCCGAAATATTGAGAAGCCAACCATGCAGCGGCTCACGGCCTACGACTGGCCGGGCAACGTGCGCGAGCTCCAGAACGTGATCGAGCGTGCCGTCGTCTTGAGTGAGGGGGGGGGCGAGACGTTCGTGATCGATGAGTCGTGGCTCGCGCGCAAGCAGCGCAAGCCGTCGAACGGCACGGCCGTGACCTCCCTGGCCGATGGTGAGAAAGCGTTGATCGAAGCCGCGCTCAAGGAGACGCGCGGAAGAGTTGCCGGCCCGCGCGGCGCGGCGGCGAAGCTCGGCATTCCGCGCCAGACGCTCGAGTGGAAGATCCGCAACCTGAACATCGACAAGCTCGCCTTCCGCCGGCCCGAATGACGAATCCAGTCGCCCAGAGGGTGATCAGGATCGCCTCACTTGACGACGATGATACCGCGCTGTCCGGCCTCAGCATGCACCAGACACCAGTACTCGAACCGTCCCGGCTTCATGAACGTGAGGCTGAAGGACGATGGGAACTTCCCCGGGTTGCCCGGCGGGAACAGCATGCCGGAGTTCACGTAACCCGTGCCGTCGTACCGAGTGGTGTTCGTGGGAGTGAGCGCTTTGGGGTTGAGCAGCACCCTGGGCGCGCCGCTCGATTGGGGCTCCGGCACCGCGAACTGCGGTGGCTTCTCCCCGCTCGTAAACGTCACCGTGTGGATCTCGAACGTGTCGCGCATCGCCCACGTCACCGTTGAGCCCAGCGGAACGACCAGCGGCTCTCGAGTGAAGCGGAGCACGGAGTAGCCCTGCTGGCTGTTGCCGACGAGCGGCACCACGAAGCTCGTGCCGTGGTGTTCGACCTTGAGGCCAGCGAACCGCGCGCGCCCAGCTGCCACAGTTGCCGCCTGCTCCGCGCGTCCCCGCTTCAAGGCAGCAGCCGGGGTGCCGGTCGGCTTGTCCGTCACGATCACCGTCCCACGCATGCCGGCGTGTATCGTGCACACATAGGGGTATCGCCCGGGCTTCGTGAACGTCAGCGTGTAGGACAGGCGGCCGTCCGGCCCGGGCACCCCTGACGTGTGATAGCCAGTGCCATCGTAGCTCTGGCCGCCCGCGGGAAACAGCATCTGCGGATTCCAGTAGGTCTTGTCCCCCTCTGGAACGCCGAACTGCGGCGCTGCGCCGCCGCTCAGGAAGGCGACGTTGTGAAACCCCTCAAAGGCCCAGGTCACGGTGTCACCTATACCGATCTCGACGGTGTGGGGAAAGAAGGCGTTGGCGTAGACACTGGTGTCGGCGGTGGCACCGCCGACGATCACCGTCCACTTGGTGGTCGATGCCCGATGCGTGGGCGTCATTGAGGCGAGAACGGCGCTGAGAAGATACATGAGCCATGCCATGGGACAGACCTCCGCTACTGGATGAGGGTGATGCCGTGCGGCGGCGTTCTGCGCGCGTCCGGGTGCGTCCGCATGTTCCACGCCAGACGCTCGAGTGGAAGATCCGCGCGCGGCAAATCGACAACCTGGCCTTCCGAACACGGTGATTGCGCTCGCCGGTTGGCAATTGCCAACCGGCTGGCACGCTCCGCAAGACGAACTCGCGATTTCGTAAGCCCTTCGCCTTGGCGCGGCGCTTGCCTTCTCCTCGAGTCGTGAATCTCAAGATCGACATCGCCTCTGACGGCGAGACGGCGACGTTCCGCCTCAGCGGGTGCATCGAGGAGGATCACCTGGTCGCGCTGCAGGCGGAGGTGCAGCGGTACCGTCCACGGCTCGTGTTCGACCTGGCGGAGGCGACTCTCGTAGATCTCGCGGTGGTGCGCTTCCTCGCCGCGCATGAAGGGGAGGGCGTCGAGCTGCTGCGTTGCCCGCGATACATCCGGGAGTGGATCGCTCGCGAGCGGATCCAAGGAACCAGGAGGAATGATGCGTAGCACGGAGAGCTCCGGAGACTTCGTCGTGATACATCCGCTCGACCCTGATGATGCGTCGACGATCAGTCGGATTGAAGCGGCGGCGCGCCCATACAAAGGCGTGCCTTGGAGGATCGAGGCGCGAGCACAGTACGACGCCTTGATGGAGGGCGTGTCGCCCCGTGGCGACGTGACATTCAAGGCGGACACGGTCGGCGGCGTCCCGGGCCTCTGGGTTCAGCCTGCGTCAAGTCGCCCTGACGAGGCGCTGCTGCACTTGCACGGCGGATGGTTCAACGCGGGAAGCGCCAGGGCCTATCGCCACCTTGTCGGACACATCGCCGCGGGGGCGGGCACGAGGGCGTTTGTGCCGGACTATCGCCTTGCTCCCGAGCATCCTTTTCCGGCGGCCGTTGAGGATGTGCTGGCGACGTACCAAGGGATGGACGATCGCGGCATACGCCGGATTGCCATCACCGGCGACTCCGCCGGAGGAAATCTGGCGCTGGTGCTTGCCTCGTGCGTCGCCGGCAAGGCGGTGTCCGCCAAGGCCGTTCTTGTCGGAGCGGCTGTCTTGTCGCCCGTCACCGATCTGACGCTCTCGGGCGCTACGTACGAGACACGTGCCGAGGCCGATCCGCTTTTTACAAAGCAGCAAGTGGCCGAACTGGTGCATTCCTATCTCGGAAGCGCCGACGCGAACGACCCACTGGCTTCGCCGCTCCAGGGACGCTTGTCCGGGCTTCCTCCCCTTCGCATTCACGTCGGCGACGACGAAGTGCTGCTCGATGACTCGCGACGATACGTCGAGCGGGCGGTTGCCGCCGGAGTCGATGCTCGGCTCGATGTGTGGACCGGCTTGCCACATGGATTCGTCGCGAGCATCGGAACGCTCAAGGCGTCCGCACGGGCGCTGGATGCGATCGGCACGTTTCTCGTTGAGAGGCTGCGGGCCGGTCACCGGACTTACGCCACGATTCGATGAGGTGTCCGTATGACGAACGATCGCACGATTCTCATCACCGGAGTGACAGGCCATCAGGGCGGCGCGGTCGCGCGGGCGCTGCAAGGCACCGGGTTCTCTCTGCGCGGTCTGACGCGCAAGCCGGAGGGCGAGCGGGCGGCGGCGCTGGCGCGCCGCGGCGTCGACGTCGTCAAAGGCGATCTCGATGACGAGGCGACGCTGCGCCGTGCGTTGGCCGGCGTGTGGGGCGTCTTCGGCGTGCAGAACACGTGGGAGGCGGGCGTCGAGCGGGAAGAAGCACAGGGCAAGCGTCTGGCGACGCTGGCGCGCGAGGCCGGCGTCGCACACTACGTCTACACATCCGTGGGATCGGCAAACCAGCGGACGGGCGTCCCGCACTTCGACAACAAGGGGCGCATCGAGGAAACCGTGCGCGGCCTCCGCTTCCCCTCGTATGTGATCCTGCGTCCGGTGTTCTTCATGGAGAACTTGCTCGCGCCCTACAGTCTCCAGGGGTCCACGCTGGCCGTGGCGCTCGGGCCCGGCACGAAGCTCCAGATGATTGCGGTGGACGACATCGGCTGGTTCGGCGCGCGCGCGTTCACCGCCGCCGCCGCCTTGAACCGCCGCGAGATCGATCTCGCCGGTGACGTCCGAACGATGCCGGAGGCGGCGGCGATTCTGACAGAGGCGTTGGGTCGGCCGATTACGTTCGCGCAGACGCCAATCGAACAGGTCCGGCAGTACAGCGAGGATACGGCGTTGATGCTGGAATGGTTCGAGCGCGTCGGCTACAGCGCCGACATCGCCGGCCTGGAACGCGAGTTCGGCCGCGCGCTCACGAAGCTCCCCGAGTGGATCAAAAGACATAGACCATGACCATGACCACTTCACCCGCACAAGTCCTCCAGGCTCTGCTCGCCAACCCGCGCGATCTGGCCACTGTGAAGAGCGTCACGACCCCGGACGTCAGGTACGTCTCGCTCAGCGAGGACAACCCCGAGCTCAAGCGCTATATGCCCTGGACCGGGACGAACCAAGGGCCCGAAGCCATCGCCCGCACCTTCGAAGGGATTGGGCGGGCGTGGGAGACGAAGGCTTTCGAGGTCCGCGAGGTGATCGAACAGGGCGATAAGGTCGCGATGTTCGGCTCGTTCACGTATCGCGGGCGTCAGTCCGGCCAGGAGATCACTTCCCCCTTCGCGCTCCTGGCGAAGGTGAGAGACGGCAAAATTCACTATATCCAGTTTCTCGAGGACACGTTCGGTACCTCGGGAACCCTCGGGCGTCCGCGATCTTGACCCCCCCATGGAGGAACGATGCACAACGATCTCGGTGTCTGGACCGATCAAGACTGCGCGCTCGTGCTGATCGACTATCAGAACGAGATACTCGCAACCATTCGCTCGGAAACGAACGCCGATCTGGTGGAGCTCAATGTCCGCCTCCTGGCGCGCACCGCCCGGGCGTTCAACATGCCGATCGTGCTGTCCACCGTTGGCGTCGCGGCCGGCATCAACGGGCCGACGCATCCGGCCCTCCTCGCGGAGCTTCCCGGCATTCCGGTGATCGACCGCGGGACGATGAGCGCGTTCGAGGATCGCGCCTTCCGTGAAGCCGTCAAGAAGACCGGACGCAAGCGGCTGATCTTCGGTGGACTCCACACCGAGATCTGCCTCGCGTTCGCAGTCGTCGAGGCAGTGAAAAACGGTTACGAGGCGATGTTCGTCACCGATGCCGTCGGTGGGAGATCCCAAACGGCGCACCGCACGGCGATCGAGCGGCTGTCACACGCGGGCGCCGTCCCGAATACGGCGCTCGCGGTCCTCTGCGAGCTGTTCCGCGACTGGACGTCACCGATGGCCAACAAGGCGCGCGAGGTCATCGGCTGGTATTTCCCGGAAGTCCCGAAGCTGACCGCCGACATTGGCGTGTGAGATGTCACCAGGGATGGCCTCGTTCTACGTCGCGACTCCTGCCCCGACGAGTGGCCGACCCTCGAACAGGCGCGCGGTGACGGCTCCGAAGATGAAGCCTCCGACATGGGCCGCGTACGCCACGCCGCCCGCCGGCTGTTGGGCTACCGCGCCGAGACTCACGAACTGTGTGAGGAACCAGACGCCGATCAGGAGCGCTGCCGGAATGTACGTCACCTTCACAAAGACGAAGATCACGAGGAGTGAGCGAATCCTGTCACGCGGGTAGGTGACCAGAAACGCGCCCATCACCGCTGCGATCGCGCCACTGGCGCCCAGATTCGGCACGGTGGAGCTCGGGTCGGCCCCAACCTGCGCCGCCGTCGCGGCAAGCGCGCCCAGAAGATAGAAGACGAGATAACGCTGGGGGTTCATGAGATCTTCAACTTCGGGGCCAAACGCCCACAGGAAGACCATGTTACCGATGATGTGCGACCAGCTGGCGTGCATGAACGTCGACGTCAGGATCGTGATCAGGTGATGGCCGGCGACGATATCGGCAGGCTTGAGCGACCACGTGGTCACAAACGTCTCTCCACGGATCAGCTCGAGCAGGAAGACCACCGCGTTCACGGCGATGATGGATGCCGTCATCACCGGGAACCGGGCCGGGCGCCGCGAGATGTCGGTGAGTGGAATCACCCCCATGTCAACCTCCCATCGAGCCGATTCGAGCTGCCGGTGGAATAACGCGCCCTTTTCGGGAGTCTGCAATGCGCGTCTGCGCGGGCGCCGCCGTGCGGCTCCTAGCCGGTCCGCGGTAATGCAGGTACGTTCTTGGCCGACCTTATCCCCCCCTGAGTGATGGACAACCGCACTTCGATTCATTGTCTCAACTGCGGCGGTCATGTCTTGAACCCGCGGATTGCCCAATACCGAGTCTGGTCGGAACGTGCCGATGTCGCGCGACCCAGGAGCGAACCGTGCGATTGCGGGCAACCACTCCTTCTCCTGCCTTGGCGCAGCAAGTCACGTCGGCCCCGGGAAACGGACGGCATTCACTCCTAAGTACTACCGGCAGGCTGTTCCAGAGCAGCGTCCTGTCGAAGAGCAGTGATATTCGCCGGGAGGGCCCAGGTGGAATACCCGTCGGGCTGGACCTGTGAGCGGCGATCTACTCACCGCATCCCGTGACCGTTCGAACGGGGTTGTGGTGGCTCGCCCGCGCCGGAGCCCTGACCACTGCGTACCTTGCCGTCGCGGTCTTCGGGCTGCGATACGCGACCATTGGGCCATCCATCTCTCCCGTTTGGCCGCCGACCGGACTGGCGATCGCGGCCCTGGTCATCCTGGGTCCGACGTACTGGCCGGCTATCTTGGTCGGCGCCCTGCTCGCGAATGCGACCACGCAGATCCCCTTCATTGCGGCGGGCGGCATCGCATGTGGTAATGCGGCCGAAGCAGCGATCGCCGCGTATCTCCTCCGGCGCCACGCGGCTACTCCGGTCTCCCTCGATCACTTCATTGATGTCCGTACGCTGGTAGGCGTTGCGGCACCGCTGGGTGCCTTGGCGAGTGCCACGGTGGGGGTCACGACGCTGTGGCGCGCGGGCGTCGTATCGGGAGCAGGCTTCTGGTCCGGAATAAGCCTCTGGTGGGCCGGCGACTACCTTGGCGCGCTGGTCGTGGCGCCCGCCATCCTCACGTGGATGCGTCCCGGCGTCCACTTCGGACGACGCGAGGCTGCGGAGTTGCTGCTGCTTGTGGCGGGCGCGATCATCGGGACCGTCGTGATCTTCGGGAACTTCCTGTCGCCGGTGGTTCTCTCGCCGGCCCAGTATCCCTATGTCTTGTTCCCCTTCGTGATCGGGGCCGCTCTCCGATTCGGGCCGCGCGGGGCGTCACTCCTGACGCTCACGGTGGCGGTACTCGCCGTCGGGTATACCGTCCAAGGGGGTGGCCCGTTCGTCATGCGAACCGTGCCGAGCACCGACACAGCGCTGCTCCTGTACATCGCAATCCTGGCCGTCACAGGATTGGTCTTGGGCCCGACCACCGCGGGCCGGCAGCGGGCGGAGGGGGCGCTCCGCGAAGCCCACGAGAGCCTCGAGGCGGTGATTCAGAGTTCTCCCCTTGCGATCTACACGCTCGACACCGCGAGCATGGTGCGTAGCTGGAATCCTGCCGCTGAAGCGCTCTACGGATGGCGAGCGGATGAGGTCATCGGCCAGCGGTTGCCGACGATCGTGCACGACCCCGACGATCATGTGCGCCTGCGTGAGCGGGTTCTGCAGGGGGAGACGTTGCGCGGAGTGGAAGTCTCGCGGACAAAGAAGGATGGAAGTCCCATCACCCTCAGCCTCTCCGTCGCGCCCCTTCAGGACGGGGCGGGGCGCGTGACGGGGATGTTATCGATCGCCGCCGATCTCACGGAAGTGCGGCGACTGGAAGTCCAATACCGGCAGGCACAGAAGATGGAGGCGGTGGGGCGACTCGCGGGTGGTATCGCCCACGACTTCAATAACCTGCTGACCGCGATTCTCGGCACGACCGGGCTCCTGCTCGAGGATCTCGGTTCGGAGTCACGCGCCCGCCTCGACGTCCAGGAGATCGAAAAAGCGGCCAAACGAGCCGCCGGGCTCACTCGTCAACTGTTGGTGTTCAGCCGGCAGCAGGTGCTCGAACCGCGCGTGCTCGACCTGAACGCCCTGGTGGGCAACCTCGAAACGATGCTCCGCCGCCTCATCGGCGAGGACATCGCGTTGCGCACGGCGCTATCCGCCGAGGTGACCGCGGTGCGCGCGGATCCGGGCCAAGTCGAGCAAGCCGTTGTCAACCTCGTCGTGAACGCGCGCGATGCGATGCCACAGGGGGGGCGTCTCACCGTCGAGACGGCGAATGTGGAGCTCGACCCGCGCTATGCCGAAGCGCACGTCCCGACGCGGCCCGGGCCCTACGTGCTGCTCGCCGTCAGCGATACCGGAGTGGGGATGGACGCCGCGACCAAGGCGCGCTTGTTCGAGCCGTTTTTCACGACCAAGGAAGTGGGCAGGGGGACGGGCCTCGGCCTCGCGACGGTGTATGGGATCGTCAAACAGAGCGGCGGCTATATCTGGGTGTACAGCGAGCCCGGTCAGGGCACGACGTTCAAGATCTATTTCCCCCGTGTGGCCAGTACCCCGGAACGACCAGACGTGGCCGCGAGTGCGCCTCTAATGGTGGGCGGATCGGAGACCGTCCTGGTCGCGGAGGACCAGCCAGAAGTACGCCAGCTGACGACACGGGTCTTGGAGCTTCGAGGGTATACGGTGTTGGCGGCCGCGAGCGGTGAGGAAGCACTTGATCTGGCCGCGCAATACGCGAATCGAATTCATATCCTGGTGACCGATGTCATCATGCCGGGGATCAGCGGGCGAGAGCTCGCACGCCGCTTGGTGGCGACGCAGGACGGGCTGAAAGTGCTCTTTGTATCTGGCTACACGAATGAAGCGATCCACCACCGGGGATTGCTCGAACCTGGCGGCGCGTTTCTCCAAAAGCCCTTTACCGGCGAGGCCCTCGCCCGCAAGGTGCGGCAGGTGCTCGATTCGTCGGACGGTCCCTCAACGTGACCGTTCAGACGGCTGTGGCCTCCCTACTCGGCCAGCACCTGGTGCACCGTGGCGATCGCGATCGAGCCTTCGCCCACGGCCGAGGCGACGCGCTTGGTGCTGCCGCTGCGGACATCGCCGACCGCGAGCACGCCGGGGATGCTGGTTTCTAGCAGATAGGGCTGTCGGCGCAGGGGCCATTTGGCGTCGACCAAGTCATCCACCGTCAAGGCGGCGCCCGTCTTGACGAATCCCTTCCCATCCAGCGCCACACATCCCGCCATCCACTTCGTGCTCGGCTCGGCCCCCGTCATGGTGAACACGTGTCGAATATTATGCGTCTCGATAGGTCCAGCTCGCCCCGTCCGCCAGGACACGCGCTCGAGATGCCCATTTCCCTCGAGGCCGACAATCTCGGTTCGGGTATGCTGCTCGATGCGGGGATGCGCATCGATGCGGCTGATCAGATACCGGGACATGGTGCCCGAGAGGGCATCCGAGCGAATCAGCATGTGCACGCGCTTGGCGCGTTCCGCCAGAAACACTGCGGCCTGACCGGCCGAGTTGGCACCACCGACAACGGCCACTTCCTCGTCGGCGCACATCCACCGCTCCATCTGCGTCGCCGCGTAATAGACACCCGCATTTTCGAACCGATGGAGGGTGTCGATCGCCAGCTTCCGGTATTCGACACCGGTGGCGATGATGACGGCGCGCGCGAGCAGCGCGTCGCCGTCCCCGCCATCGAGCAGCACGTGGAAGGGCTTCCGGTCGCAACCGAGTCGCACCGCGCGCTTGGCGATCAACACCCGGGCGCCGAACTTCTGCGCCTGATCGTAGGCACGCGATGCCAGCTCCTGACCCGAGATGCCGAGCGGGAAGCCGAGGTAGTTCTCGATCTTGGAGCTGGTGCCGGCCTGGCCGCCTGGAGCGGTCGCTTCGACGATGACGGCGCTCAGTCCTTCCGACGCCGCGTACACCGCCGCCCCCAGGCCAGCAGGGCCGGCTCCGATAATCACGACGTCCCAGATTTGGGTGCGATCGAGTGTGGGGTTCAACCCGAGGCAATCGGCGAGCTCCTGTATCGTCGGATTCTTGAGCACCGTCTTGCCACGGCAGATCACCACCGGAATGTCTTGCGCGGTCAGGTGAAAGTGGTCCAACAGCTCCTGACTCTCCGGGTCGGTATCCAGGTCGCGCTGCGTGTAGGGATGGCCATTCCGGGTGAGGAACTCGCGGATGTGCAGCGTCCCCGAACAATGTTCAGACCCTAACACGACCACGTCCCCGAAGCCGAGATCGATCAATTGCAGACGGCGCAGGATGAACGCGCGCAGAAAAATGTCACTCAACTCGGTATCGGTCTGGATCAGCTTGAGCAGCTCATCGCGCTCCACTTCGATCACTTCAGTAGGGACGGTGGCCGAGATTCGGCCGAGAAAGCGGCCGCCGGATAGGATCGAGCGCTCACCGGTGAACATGCCCGGCGTGAACCTCGGCATGGACACCGTTGAGGCTTGGAGCGGGGTGACGGCGTCGAGTTGTCCCGAGAGGACCACGAAAATCTTCGTCACCGGCTGGCCGGGCTCACCGACGACCTCGCCCTGCGCGAGCCGGCGGCGTCGCCCGTGCTGCTCGATGCGGGCGAGTTGCGCCGGCGTCAGCTCGGGAAAGGCCTCGTTCGTCCGAGACTCGGTCTGGAGCTGGGAGGGGACTGGGACGGTCGAGGTAGCCACGGGATTCCTTGTCCTAGGAATGTAGCGGCTCTGGCAAGCCTCAGAAGGTCCTCACGCCTCGGCGAGTAGAGCCTCGCCCTCGACTCGCACCAACCGGGAACGCACGGGGCGCTTGGCTGGTCCGCGGATCACGGCGCCGGAGGTCACGTTGAACTGGCTGCCGTGGCAGGGGCACGTCACGGTCGTGCCATCCAGCTTGCCCGTCGCAAGCGAGCATCCCATGTGGGTACAGGTGTCATCGAAGGCATACAGATGACCATCCAGACTCGTCACGCTTACTTTGGTTCCCGAGACGTCGAAGACGCGCATCTGCCCCGCCGCGACATCCTTCGCGTTACCAACTCGTATCATCATGGCCGCACCTCCCAATGTCTGTACGTTAGATCAGCGTGCTACAAACTCCTCAAGTACTGGATCAAGTCATTTTTCTCTTGCGCGGTGAGATTCAACTTGAAGAATGCGTCGTAATGGTTGACCACGTCCAGGAGCGTGGCGAACCGGGCTATTGAAAGCGCGGAGCCTTTCCCTCACTTTTGCGTCGTCCAAAGTCGTCGTATCGAAGCCGGCTGAACAGGATGGGAGGTAACACCAGTGTGGTACCGGGCGTGGCAAGCGCTGTTGTGTGTGGGCGGAGCTGGCCTGACGTGGTCCCGCGTCGCCGCCCAAACGGGCACCCCGCCCGCTGCACAAGCAGCGGAGACCGTGACTGCCGGCGCGCGATACGGAGCTGGGTGGTTTCACCGCCTACTGCTCGGCGCGCACTACCGCGACCTGTGGACCACGCCGTTGCGCGTACCGGTCCTCGATCTGGGAGGGTTTGCCGGCGGGCTCACACCGTTACAGCGCGGGGGCGGGCGGGAGACCAAATCGCTGCGCTTGCAGGGTGCCAACGGCCGCGTCTACGCATTCCGGTCCGTGGACAAGGATCCCACGGCGGCTTTGCCTCCGGACCTGCGGCAGACGTTCATCACGGGGGTCGTGCAGGACCAGATCAGTTCCTCTCACCCGGCGGGAGCGCTCGTGGTCGCTCCCCTGCTGGACGCTGCGGGCGTGCTCAACGCCGCACCCCAGCTCTTCGTGATGGCGAATGACCCCCGCCTGGGGACGTTTCGCCCCGAGTTTGGCGGGATGCTCGGCCAGCTCGAGGAGCGGCCGCCCAAGGATGCGGAAGACGAGCCGGAGTTTGGTGGAGCCACCCGCATCGTCACCACGGCGAAGCTGTGGGAGTACTTGGACCGCGGCCCCGAGAATCGCGTCGATGCGCGCGCTTTCCTCGCCGCCCGGCTGCTCGATCTCTTCGTCGGGGACTGGGATCGGCACGCCGGGCAGTGGCGCTGGGCGCGGCTTGATGAGGGCGACGCCCGCCTGTGGCGGCCCATCCCGCGAGATCGTGACCAGGCATTCTCCAAGTTGGACGGTCTGCTGCCATGGCTAGCGCACTTCTACTTCCCGGATCTCGTCGGCTTCGGACCAGACTACCCCAACATGACTGGGCTGACGTGGGATGGGCGCGTGCTGGACCGTCGCCTGCTTGTGGATCTCGATCGGCCGGTATGGGATTCGCTCGCGCGAAGTTTGCAGCGGCGGCTGACCGACTCGGTCATCGACGCGGCCGTGCATCGCCTGCCTTCAGAGTACTACACGCGCAATGGGGCGGAGCTCGCTCAAGCGCTCAAGCGCCGCCGCGACCGCCTGCCAGACGCGGGGCGGCGCTTTTACGAGTTGCTCGCTCGAGTCGTCGACCTGCAAGGCACGCGGCAGCCGGAGCTCGTTGAGGTTGAGCGGGGCGCGGAGGGAACGGTCGCGGTCCGGATGGCCACGCGCGACCAGGGATCGACGGTGCCACACGCCCCGTACTATCACCGCACCTTTCACCCGGGCGAGACGCAGGAGGTCCGGCTCTACCTCGGTGGCGGCGGCACTCGCGTCGTGGCGCGAGGCGGCGGCTCGGGCCGGATCGTCGTCCGTGTCATCGCAGGTAGCGCCGCGGACGAGCTCGTGGACTCGTCAGCCGCTGGCGTTCGCCTCTACGACGCGTCCCGGTCTGCCCACGTCGTGCGGGGTGCCCGCACCACAGTCGATCATCGTCGGAACGCCTTCCCGCCGCTGACGGATCCGGCACTAGACCCCTTCCGCGACTGGGGGGGGCAGACCGTCCCCATGGTGCGAGTGTCTTACGCCACCGACTATGGAGCGGTCCTGGGGGTGGGTGCGACGGTCACGCATTTTGGATTTCGAGCCGATCCCAATGCGTCCCGGCAAACCTTTTGGGTGACCATCGCGACCGCCATGCAACGCCCTCGGGTGGAGTACCGGGGGGAGTTCCGAGGCCCCGCCCGAGGGTTCGAGGGCGACGTCACCGCTCGTGCGTCGTGGATCGACGTCGTGCGGTTCTACGGCTTCGGTAACGAGACGCGGGCGCCGCGAGCCGACACCTACTACAAGATCCAGCAAGCGGACTACCAGCTCGCGCCCGCGCTGGTCATCGCCTTCTCGCATCGCGCGCGCCTCTCGCTCGGGCCCCGTCTCGAGGCCGCGCAGACAATGCTCTCCGCCGGCACGCTGCTCGACTCCCTGCGCCCGTACGGCACGGGTCACTTCGGGCAGGTAGGCGCACAGGCCGAGTTCCGTGGGGACGCGCGCAATCAGGAGCGCGTCGCGACTTCTGGGCTGCTCTTCGTCGTCGGGGGGAGCGCGTATCCCGCCGCCTGGGATGTGGCACGACCCTTCGAAGAAGCGCATGCCGAACTGGCGACGTACCTCACGGCCCCAATTCCCACGAGCCCGACCCTCGCCCTCCGGGCGTTAGGAAAGAAGCTGTGGGGCGCCTATCCATTCCATGAGGCGGCCTTCGTGGGCGGGGCGACCACCGTGCGCGGGTTCCCCGAGCACCGCTTCGCGGGCGATGCGGCGCTCATCGGGAACGCCGAGCTGCGGCTCTCGCTGTTCCGCTTTTCGTTCCTCGCGCCCGACGAGTTTGGGGTCTTCGGGCTGGGGGACGTAGGGCGAGTGTACCTGAGCGGCGAGACGTCGGACCGCTGGCACGCGGCAGCGGGCGGCGGGATCTGGGTGTCGTTCCTGCATCGCAGCAACACCCTGAGCTTGGCGTACGCGCGCAGCCCCGAATCGAGTGGGTTCTACGTGCGTGCCGGGTTTTTGTACTAGGCAGGTTCCTATACGTCGACACCAAGCAGCCGCAGGGAGCAAAGGAACGTAGAGCCGTGACCCGCTGGCACTCGATCTGCCTAAGCCTCTTGCTTTGGACAGTTCTTTCTTCCCAGCGACCCGTTGAAGGCGACTTCCCTTCGCTGGCCGGCGCAACGGGGTGGCTCAATTCGCAGTCGCTGACGCCAGCCGGCCTGCGCGGCAAGGTCGTGCTGATCAGCGTGTGGACCTATACCTGTATCAACTCGCTGCGACCGCTTCCCTATGTCCGCGCCTGGGCGGAGAAGTACAAGAACCAGGGACTCGTGGTCATCGGCGTACACACGCCGGAGTTCGGATTTGAGCACGACGTAACGAACGTTCGCCGGGCTGTGCAGGAGCTGCGGATCGAGTACCCGATCGCGCTCGACAACAACTATGCGATCTGGAAGGCGTTCAACAACGAATATTGGCCGGCGTTCTATGTCATCGACGCCCAGGGGCACATCCGACATCACCAGTTCGGCGAGGGTGAATACGACCAGACGGAACGAGTCATTCAAAAGTTGTTGGCCGAGGCAGGAAGCGGTGGGGCAGCTCATGACCTGGTTTCGGTCGAGGGCCGTGGCGTTGAAGCGGCCCCCGATTGGGGCAGCGTAAAGTCGCCGGAAACCTATGTCGGCTATGGACGCGCCGAGAGTTTTACGTCTCCCGGCGGCGCCGCACCGGATCGACGTCGGGTCTACGCGGCTCCGGCCACGTTCGGGCTGAATGACGTGGCGCTGGTGGGTGACTGGACGGTAGGAAGGCAGGCCACAGCGCTGAACACGGCCAAGGGGCGGATCTCCCTGCGCTTTCACGCCCGCGATCTGCATCTCGTCATGGGACCAGGGACGACGGGAAAGCCCGTGCGCTTTCGCGTCCGCATCGATGGACAGCCGCCGGGGGCCGCGCATGGCAGTGACGTCGACGACCAAGGGAACGGGACAGTGACGGAACCGCGGCTATATCAGCTGATCCGACAACCGCAGCCCATCGTTGATCGACAATTCGAGATCGAGTTTCTCGATCCGGGCGTTGAGGCGTTTGTGTTCACGTTCGGTTGAGCGAGGTCAGCGCGGTATGTATACGCTCTCACCCACCGCCATCGTCCGAAAGCGATCCGCCGGCACGCCCCGCTCGCGCAGCGCCTGCGCGAGGGCGTGAACCGGCTCGTCGATTCCCTCCGGGGTCAATTGAAACGTACCGAAATGCATGGCGATGCTCTGCCGCGCCGCCAGATCGAGGTGTGCCTGCACGGCTTCCGCCGGGTTCATGTGAATGTCCTTCATGAACCAGCGTGGCTCGTACGCCCCGATCGGGAGGAGGGCCAGGTCGATCGGGCCCAGCCGCCTGGCGATTTCCCGAAAATGGGGGCCGTAGCCCGAGTCTCCCGCGTGGAGGATCCGGCGCCCACCGACCTCGATGAGGAACCCACCCCACAGCGCGCGGTTGCGGTCGAACATGTTCCGTGACGAGAAATGCTGGGCGGGCGCCAGCGTGATTAAAAGCGGTACCTCGCGCGCCTGCTGCCACCAGTCAATTTCCTCGACCTGACCGATGCCGGCCGATCGCAGCAGCCCGCCATTGCCGATCGGCGTCACCACCCGGGGGTGATAGCGCCGATCGAGGGCTCGCAGGGTCCCGAGATCGCAGTGATCGTAATGATTGTGACTGAGGAGCACGACGGCGATGGTGGGCAGGTCGTCGAATCGGACGCCGGGCGCCCGCACCCGACGAGGACCCGCGAACGCGACCGGGCTTGCCCGCTCGGCGTACACCGGATCAGTCAGCAGGTTGAGGCCCGCGACCTGCACGAGGAACGTGGCATGACCGACGAACGTGACCACCACCTCATCCGGTCCAGCGCTCGGCGGGCGTCGCGGTTCGACCGGGACGGCTGACGGCCAGCGAGCTCGTGGCGTGAGCAACAAGCGTGGCACCAGCCGGACGGGCTGGCCATTCGCGCCACTGGGGTTGAAGAAGCGACGACCGTCAAAGTGATCAGTGCGGCCCGTCATGTCATCGACAATAACGCATAAGAACCGACGACGCAGCCGAGTTAGTCGCTTGGGCGAGTCCGTTCGGCGTCGATGCCCAGCATCTCCGGGCTGCCCTCGATGCGGTCTTCCAGGTCGGCGAGCAACCCTTCGTCGGAGAGGTCGAGCGGGTGCGAGTGCTCCCAGTCGTGTCGTGCGATCTTATTCAGGCGACCCACGACCTCGTCGTCGCGCACTTCGATCGCCAGCTCGCGCCGTCCGTCGAGGCTGCCGGCCGCGAAGTTGATCGAGCCGACGATCGCGCCGATCCCATCCGCGAGCAGCATCTTGCCGTGCAGCTTGAGGTGCTTGAGCTTGTGCACCTTGATCCCCACATCGTCCATGATCCGGAGGCCGCCAACACCCTCCACCAGCTTTTCCCGCTTGAGCGTGTGGGGCGGGCGCGCCATGACGTGCACCTTCACACCGCGGCTCGCCGCCCGGACCAGACGCTCGATGATGATCATGTCCTGGAAGCGCTCGTTCTGGACGAGCAGGGTGTGCCTCGCCTCGTCGATGAATCGGCCAATCCGATCGCGCCCGGGCCCTGGACACCAGACTAATTGACTCTGGTCGTGCGGGCTGAAGGTGTCACGGTGCCAGTCGGTCTCGAAGCATTCGACGATCTCAGCCACCTCGTGGCCGTGGGTCGTGACCACGGCATAGTCACGCGTCTCCGTCATGTTCTTTGTCGCCCAGTTGAGCGACTGGACGAACGCCGTGTGATCGTCCACCACCATCGACTTCTCGTGCGTGAGATCGAAGGCGGGATTGGCATCCTTGACCTCGATGTCGGCTCGCTCCAGCGCCTTGCGTGTGGCCTCGTTGTCCTGCTCGCCGCTGCGGCGGGCGGGGTTGAGCATCACGCAGACCTTTACCCCCCGTCGCTTCGCCGCCAAAACCGCCTTGAGCACTGTCGGGTCTGAGAAGACGAACATCTTGACACGGAGCGTCCGGGAGGCGGCCTCGATTGCTTTGAGGATCGGTGTGGCGGAATCGTCAGGGAGCACGATCAGCGCGAGGCTCATGCGGGTACGGCTCTCGATCCCACGGGCCCGACCTTGGTCGCGTACAACTCAGCATACATGCCGCTCCGGGCTAGCAGCTCCTCATGCGTGCCTTGCTCCGCCACGATCCCGCCGTGCAGCACGATGATCGTGTCAGCACCGCGGATCGTGTTCAACCGGTGCGTAATCGTCAGGACCGTTCGCCCCCTCATGAGACGATCCAGGCCCTCCATCACCAGCTTCTCCGATTCCGTGTCGAGCGCCGCGGTCGGCTCGTCCATGATGAGGATCGGCGCGTCGCGGATGAGTGCCCGCGCAATGCCGATGCGCTGCCGCTGGCCACCCGACAGCGTGACGCCACGCTCGCCGATCATGGTGTCGTACCCCCGGGGCATCCGGACGATGAACTCGTCTGCGTTGGCGAGCCGGGCCGCGGCGATGATCTGCTCCTCGGTGGCGTCGGGACGCCCGTAGGCGATGTTGTCGCGCACGGTCCCGCGGAACAGCACAGTGTCCTGCAACACGAAGCCAATTTGCCGACGGATCCCGTCGAGCGTGTAGGCGCGGAGGTCGGCGCCGTCGATCAGGATACGACCGGCTGTCGGATCGTAGAACCGAGGAATGAGGCTCACGATGGTCGACTTGCCGCTTCCCGTCATGCCCACCAGCCCAACGAACTGACCGGGGGCGATCGAGAAGCTGACGTCCGCGAGGACCGGGGCCTCAGGTTTATAGGAGAAGGCGACGTGCTCGAACGTGATGGCGCCCTTGAATGGTTCGGGCTCGCGGGCGTCGGGATGCTCGGGGATACTGGCGCCGATGTCGAGAATAGCACGGATCCGCTCGAGGCCCACGTTGGTCGCCGCGACGGCATTGGTCATCTTGGCGAGGTCCTGCACCGGCTTGAAGAACTTGGCGAGATACGCGAGAAATACGGTGAGCGATCCGACCGTCATCGTTCCCGCGAGGATGAGTGCCGCTCCACGCCACAGCACCATCGCCGTGCAGAGCGACACGACGACGGCGACGATCGGCGAGAGGAGCGACTTGACGCGCCGCGCGCCGAGTGCGGCCTTCACAGTGGCGCGGCTGACATCGCTGAGCCGGGCCGCCTCGATGTCCTGTGCTCCGAAGGCCTGCACTGTCCGCACCGACTCGAGTCCCGTCTGGAGCACGTCCACGATGTCGCTCTCACGGCGCCGCACTTCATGGGTCGCCCGCTTGACCGCTCGCCGGAACCGTGCCACAAACAGCAGCAGCACCGGCGTGACGGCCACCACGATGAGCGTGAAATCCCAGTTGAGCCAGAACATCAGGCCGAGCATGCCGACGATCGTCAGGAGATCGACGAGGATGCTCAACGTGGAGGATGACACGAAATCCTGGACCGTGGCCACGTCGTCCGTGATCGTGCTGAGGAGCAATCCGGTCTGGTGCGTGTCGAAGTAGTTGAACGAGAGGCGCTCGGCGTGGTTGAATAGTCGCATGCGGAGGTCGTTGGCCACCCACTGGCCCACGCTCTCCGTGTAGTAGCTGTCGACGTAGGACGCGATGCCACCGAGCACGGCGAGCAACACCAGGGCGATGGCCGCCGCTGTCGCGACCGCCGCCCCGTCGGTGGCGAGCCCCGGGCCGAGCAGCCCGGCGAGCCAATGCGGAGCGGGCTGATGCCCGACGGCATAGTCGATGACGATCTTCAGCGGCCAGGGGCCTGCCAGACCGGTGGCCGCTTCGACCAGCATCGCCAGTAGGATGGTGACGAACCAGCCTCGGTACGGGCGTGCGAGATCGAACACCAGACGCGCTGTGCCAGTGGGGCGGTCAACGGCTGGCAGTTTCATAATGGGCCGAACATAACGTTCATGGCAACGCGCGGCCACGTCGCGTGGTTCCGCAAAGAGAGGATCTTCTCGTGACCGACAAGACCGGGACACTGTGGGCTGCGATCCTCGGGTCGTGCATCGTGTTCCTGGACTCGAGCGTCGTCACGGTCGCGCTTCCCCGGATCGGGCGCGACCTGCCCGCGCACCTCGTCGGCGTTCTGGAAGGGCAATCCTACGTCTATAGCGGGTATCTCCTCGCCGAAAGCGCGTTCCTGATTCTTGCCGGCGGGCTGACGGACAGCTTCGGTCGCCGCCGGATATTCGGGCTGGGACTCGCGGGGTTTGGCGCGAGCTCGATCCTCAGCGGACTGGCGCCGACGCTCGAATGGCTGGTGGTGTTCCGCATTCTGCAGGGTGTGGCGGGCGCGCTGATCGTACCCGGGTCGCTGGCGCTCATTACGGCCACCTTCTCCGGAGAGGAGCAGGGGCATGCGTTTGGCGTCTGGTCCGGCGCGTCGGCGGGTCTCGCGATGGTCGGCCCGGTCGTGGGTGGACTCCTGGTGGACACGTTGTCCTGGCGGGCGGTGTTCCTCATCAACGTGCCGCTCGTACTGATCGCGCTCTGGTTAACCGGACGTTACGTCCGCGAGAGCCGGGCCGCCGACGCGCCACGAGGCTTCGATGTGGTCGGCACGATGCTGACGGCGTTGGCCGTGGGCGGCCTCGTGGTCGGGACGATCTCGGGCCAGCAACGACAGTGGCGCAGTCCCGTGGCGTTCGCCGCCCTGGGCATCGGCGCCGTGGCGACCGCGCTGTTGCCGTGGTGGATGCGGCGCGCGTCGCACCCGCTCGTGCCGCCAGCGTTGTTCCGCTCGCGTAACTTCACCGTGACGAACCTCTCAACGCTCGTCATCTACGCCGCGCTCGCTTTGGTCTTCTACTATCTGCCGTTGCTTCTCCAAGGACCCCTGGGGTATTCGGCGGCGGCCGCCGGCGTAGCCATGTTGCCCGGCGTGCTCTTCATGGCGTTGTTCTCGGCGCGGTTCGGCGCGCTCGCCACGCGCTTTGGTGCGCGCTGGTTCCTGGTGGCCGGGCCGACCCTCATGGCCCTCGGCGTCCTCTGGTTGGCGCGGGTCCCGTCCACGAGCCCGGCATGGGGACTGCGGCTCTCGGCCACCGCCACGTTCGCCCCGCCCGCCGGCTACCTCACCGACCTGCTCCCCGGCCTCGTGCTGTTAGGCCTCGGCGCCATGCTCATGGTGGCACCCCTCACGGCCACGCTCATGGCCTCCGTTCCCGTGGAGCACGCGGGCGTAGCGTCAGCCATCAACACCGCGATTTCCGATGTAGGCCCCCAACTGGCGATCGCCGTCCTGTTCGTGGCGATGACCACGCAGTTCTACGGCGCTCTCGCGCGTGACGTCCCGGGGTTGGATGTCGCGTCGACGGAGCTGCGCCGCCAGGTCGCGCCGCTCGATGCGCCCGGCCCCGGCGCCTCCCCCCAGCTGCTCGGCGCCGCGCGTGAAGCCTCGACGGGTGCGTTTCGCCTCGCGATGCTCGCCGGTGCGGCGCTGTTAGTTGTAGGTGCCGGGATCAACGCCGCGGGGATCCGGACGCCGGTTGGTGGATCCGCGGTGCGGGTCAGGTCCCCCGATCCGTCATGGCGACGCTGTCGCCAGGTGACGACCGAGGGTTAGGGCGCGCATCTCAATCAGGGCTGAGATCGTCCCGATACCGGACCGAACCGTTTGAGCCCGCGTTCGTGCGCCTTGCGCCGTTCTTCGTCCCGATTCCGCGGAGGGGCGCTGATCTGCAGCTCGTGAATGAGACGGTGAGCGGCGGTGGTGACTTCGTCTACGGCCCGATTGAAGACCACCTCGTTCGCGCGCGACGGCCGCGTCGTCCCGCTCAGCTTTCGAACGAACTGCAGGGCCGACGCTCGGATCTCATCGTCGGTGGCTGGGGGTGCAAAGTTCGCCAGCGTCTTGATGTTGCGACACATGCTCGTGCCTCGTGCAGGAGTTCGGAACCGGGGTCCAACGGATAATAACGCCGCATAGCAGCCTCCGCCGAACGGGCGATGCCGCCGGCCCGCATGCCGCTCTAGTGTTCGAGCGTACACTCATCCGGAAACGAGACACCGATGGTTTCGATGCTGCAGACGCTCTCAGACAATCTGGCCACGGCGGCCGAGCGGGTCGGGCGACGGGTGGTAGCGATCCGCGCGCGGCGCCGCATTCCTTCGAGTGGGATCCTGTGGCGCGACGGGGTCGTCGTCACCGCCCAGCACACGATCCAGCGCGAAGAGGACATCGTCATAACGCTCTCCGACGGCACCGACGCACCGGCGACCCTCGTGGGACGAGACCCCGGAACTGACCTCGCGGCCCTGCGCCTGGCACCGACGAATGCCCCCCCCGGGCCGCTGGATGTCGCGCCCCTCGAGGCGATACGCGCGGGCAGTCTGGTCCTCGCGCTCGGCCGACCTGGCGCGGAGCTCACGGCGGCGCTCGGCCTCGTGAGCGCCGTGGGGGAACCCTGGCGCACCTGGCACGGCGGTCGCATCGACCGCCTCATCCGCCTGGACATCGGCATCTACGACGGGTTCTCAGGCGGCCCGCTCGTCGACGCCGAGGGGCGGGTGCTCGGCGTGAACACCTCTACGTTGCTGCGCGGCGCGCCCACCGCCATTCCGGCGGCGACGGTCGAGCGTGTGCTGGGCCAGCTCCTGGAACACGGGCACGTGCCCACCGGTTACCTCGGCGTGGGCATGCAGACTGTCGCTCTTTCCGAGCAGTCCACCGGGCTGATGGTGATGAGCGTGGATCCCGCAGGTCCCGCGGGGCGGGGGGGAGTGCTGCTCGGCGACGTGATTACCGCGATTGACGACAAGGCCGTTTCGGATCCAGCCGACGTGCTCGCGCACTTGGACGCCGGTCAGGTAGGCAAGCCGGCGCGGCTGGGGCTCGTGCGCGCCGGCCAGTCCACGTCCGTGACCGTGACGGTGGGCGATCGCCCGATCGCTGAGCGGAGGAGACGGAGATGAGTACCGCCGACCTCGCGAGCGACGTGAGCCGCGCGGCCGACGCGCTGCGACGCGTCACGGTGGAGATCCGGACGAATCGCCGCGGACTCGGCGCGGGCGTCGTGTGGCGCGAGCCGCGCGCGATCGTGACGAATGCGCACGTCGTGGGGACACACCAGACATGTGCGGTCCACTTCGCCGACGGGCGCACCAAGGAAGGTCGTGTGGTGCGGACAAATGAGAACCGGGATCTCGCACTGATCGAGGTCGCGGGCGCGGGCGATGACGTCGAGGCCGCCGTCCGGCGCGATACCACGCCGCTGCGCGCCGGTGAGGTGGTACTGGCGCTGGGGCATCCGTTCGGCATGAGCGGGGCGCTGGCCATCGGAGTCGTGCACGCCTCGGGCGAGCGCTGGATTCAAGCGGACCTTCGGCTCGCTCCCGGCTTCTCGGGCGGTCCTCTCGCCGACGCGGCCGGCCGGGTGGTGGGCATCAACGCGATGGTCGCCCACGGGCTCGGCTTGGCGGTACCCGCCGCAGCGGTCGAGGAGTTCCTCCGGGCATGATTCGGGTGGCTGTCGCGGTTCGTTCGCGGTCGGTGCGCGCCGCGCTCGAGCGTGGGCTCGGGCAACGACCGTCCCTCGTGATCGTGCCGCTTCCCGTCGGTGGATCGGCCCCGCGCGCCTCGGAGGCCGACGTCGTACTGGTCGACCACCATGAATGGTCCCGTGAGCGGGCGGCCGGAGAAGGCGGACCAGCGGCGATCGTGCTCGTCGAGGCGCCGGACGACGCGCTCGTAGCCGCGGCGTTAGGGGATGGAGCGAGCGGGGTGCTCCCCTACGGCGCCGGCGTCGCGGAAGTGAGCGCAGCGATCGAGGCAGCGGCCGCCGGACTCGTCGTCGTCCCCGCGAGCGCGCGATCGGCGATCGCGTCGAGGTCCTCCCCCCCCGAGCCCGGCGCCAGCCTCACTGAGCGGGAACGGGAAGTGCTGGCGCTCCTCGCCGCGGGCCTCCCGAATCGTGCGATCGGCGGTCGATTGGGCATCTCGGAGCATACGGTGAAAACCTACGTGGCGGCGATTCTCGATAAGCTCGACGCCGCCACGCGAGCCGAGGCCGTGGCCATCGGCTTGCGGCGCGGTCTCATCATGCTGTAGTCTGACGCGATGGCGACCAAACCCATACCGACACTGTTCGAATGGGCCGGCGGCATGCCGGCGCTGGAGGGGCTCACGCAGCGCTTCTACGATAAGGTTCGCCAGGACCAGATGCTGGCGCCGATTTTCGCTCAGATGTCGAGCGAGCATCCGCGGTTCGTGGCGCAGTTCATCGCCGAGGTGCTGGGCGGGCCCCGCGCCTACAGCGAGACGCGCGGCGGGCATCCGCACATGATCGCCCGGCACCTGAACCGCCATCTGTCGGAGACGCAGCGGAAGCGCTGGGTGACGCTGCTCCTGGACACCGCCGATGAAGTCGCTCTCCCCAGCGATCCCGAGTTTCGATCCGCCCTGGTCGGCTACCTGGAATGGGGCAGTCGGCTCGCGGTGCTGAATTCGCAGCCCGGTGCGGCAGCGGACCCGAAGGCCCCGATGCCCCATTGGAACTGGGGACCGCCCGGCGGCCCCTATCAGCCGTAGCAGCTCCCTCGATCATGACCTCCGTCTCGGTGCGTCCGGCAGGAGGCGGCGACCAAGCGGCGACGCTGGCGCTCGCGGATCGCCTGGCGGCGTTCGGTCCGACTACTCGGACGACGAAAGTGATCACGACACGGGAGCGGCGCGCCCTCGCGGACGCCTTCGAACATTCCGCTCCAGGCTCGGCGCTCCTGGTAGCTGACCATCCGCAGCTGGGCGTGGTCGGCGTGGTGCTGCTCGAGAGTCGACCTGACTACTTCACCGATGAAGCCCATGGTCACGTCGCGATTCTCGCCGTCGCGCGGGAGGTGGAAGGCCAGGGAGTCGGCCGGGCGTTGCTGAACGCGGCTGAAGGGTGGGCTCGTGGGCAGGGATTCCGCCGGCTGACACTCGCCGTCTTCGAGGATAATCGGCGAGCCAAGGAGTTCTATGAACGTCAGGGCTGGCGTCCCGAGCTCGAGATCTATTTCAAGACGTTGAGCCCATGATCGTGAGAGCCTGCTTGGCGCGTGACCTCGCTGAGGGTTGAGAAACACGAACCCCTATGCGAAGTTACGGCCTCTTACGGCGCCGTAGCCAAGTGGTAAGGCAGAGGTCTGCAAAACCTCTATTCGTCGGTTCGATTCCGACCGGCGCCTCTTGAGATGAGTCAGCTAGGTGCTGGCTTTTCTCGTTTCTGCCCCCCGCCTACGGTGAGTTCCACACCTCGACTGTGGTCGGTTTCTGTATGAGCCGTCTCGAGGTAGCGTCCCACAGTCCGTCCCGTTGTCTCGTACCCTCAACGATCGCCCCGGTCTACCGCAGCCCACGCCATGACGCCACATTTCGGGCGATCCTCGATTCGGGCCATCCTCCAAAGGAGCGAGGCATGCGATTCACCACGATGGCACTGACCGCACTGCAAACCCCGGTCACGGTCCAAGTCAACGAAAAGAGCACGTCGTGGTACACCCAACCGATCTGGCTCGCGATCGGCGGCGTGGCACTCGTGGTGATCATTTTGATCGCCGTGCTGGCGGGCCGCGCAGGCCGCGGAGGCCGCAGCAATACGACGGTAGTGAAATAGCCGGGCGGGCGGGCCACTTCGGCCGCCGTACTCGGCGGCCGTTGGGCCACTGGTCCGTGCATTTGTCGCTCGAGCCCTCGGCAGCGACGCGAGTGCCCGCCTGCCCCGAGCTGCGAACTACGGAAGGCTAATAGTGTTGGTGCCAGCTAGCGACACGGCGCCGTTTCGCGCCAAGGCTCGGCCAACCAGGTTTGCAGTGGTCCCCAAGCTGATGCTCGTGAGCGCGACAACGTTGCCCTTCATCGCACTACCGTTCCCGAGCGTGGCCGAGCTGCCGACCTGCCAGTACACGTTCTTCGCCTGGGCCCCATTGGCCAGCACGACCGACCCAGACGTGGCGACCGTGAGGGCAGACCCCGCCTGGAACACGTACGTCCCCGTCCCACTGAGCGTGAGTGCCCCTGTCAAGTTAATCCCGGAGCCCGAGCAATAGACGCCAGGCGCGAGCGTCGTTCCGCCCAGATCGGCGGAAATTGTCGTACCGCACGCCAGGCCTTTTAGACCATTGTACGCGGCGGTGAGGTCCAATTGCGCCGCGGCGGCGACCGCGTCGGCTGCGTGCTGCGCGCCTGTTTGCGTGCACGGTGGGAAGCCTGTGATCGAGCTGCCCGAGCCCGGGCTGAGCCCGACATCGCCGCCGACGGTGGCCCCGGTGGTACAGCTGATCGCCGAGCCCGCGAGGATGGCGTAGGTCGATGTCGCGCCCAGCGAGGGGATGACGCGACCGGTGGATGACGTGCTGGATGACGTGCTGGATGACTTGCTGGATGACTTGCCGCACGCTGCGAACAGGAGTGCCGCGACCGTGATGACAGGGACCAATCCTGTGGTACGTCTGAGGAAAGCGAACATTGTTTGCCCCCTAACACGGCGTGTCTCTGCAGGCGGCTCGGGATCCGTCTCTCCCAGTCGGAACTCCCTCGCCTGCAGAAAACAAACTGCCACCGAGTACCGCGAGGCAACATCGCCTGATCGGATGAGATGCGACGTATTGATTATGGGATCACGCGCAGATCCGGCGTAATTCGAACGAATTAGAAAGGCATCGCCTTTGCGATCGTCCCGACCCGACCTGGAACTGAACCTCATCATGACGAGTGAGGGGATTCAGCTTGAAGTCGTAAACACCTCGTCCGGGCAAAAGACACGACAGACAATGACGTGGGAGCAAGTATTCGCGAAGTAACTGGTAACGTACCGATGTGTATCAGATACGAAACTATTTGTAACCAGATGCAAGATGCCCATCGCCTAAGTCCAGCCAACTAGCCTCTTGCGCTCCACGGCTAGCCTAGGGCCCTCTCGGAGAAGAGAAAAAATCGCGAATATAAAAAGCAAAATTCAGTAGGGGGGCTAAGCGCTCTGTGCAGGCGGGTCTAGGGCATAAGTACATTATGAAAATAAAAATACCATACAAGAACTATATGCAGAACATGCAGGCTATAGATCGAGAGATTGAGAACTCCAATCAGCCCTCCCCCGTGCGAAAAGCCGGTTAGCATGAGCCTTCGTCGGTGGACCCCTAAAGTATGAAACCTCCCGCTGCCGCGTAGGGCATTTTTTGCAGCAGGGAGAGGGCCGAATGACCGGTCGCAGTTTTGCGCCTGTCGCAAATCCGCCCGTCAGCGCCGCAAAAACGCCCTGCGCGAGATCGCGCCCGAGCTGGTCCCGGGCTACGACGCGCCGGTGGCGTGGAATGGGTGCGGCGGCACGAAATCGTAGGGGTTGCGTGATAAGTGGGTCATCAACACGCCGCTGCTTGAGAAGACCATGACGCAGGACGCGCTCAAGATGCTCGAGGGGATGCGCGGGCTTATCCCGAGGCCGGCTGCTCACCCAGGTGCAGGCGATGCCCGACTACATAGCTGCCCGCGCCTGGGCGGAAGGTCGCTCCGCGTTCCCCCAATGGAGCTAGCTCCACGTCGCACCGTCGGATCCATTGCAGCCCGTCGTCCACAGATGGATCGTTGATGTACGCTCGAGCGCTCGGGACTGTTCGTTCGCTCGCATGCGACAGAGGTAAGGACAGATGTGGTGGTTCGCCGTTCTACTCCTCGCGGACAGCTCTCGGTCCCCGCGGGCCTTTGCGGTACCGCTTACGCCGACGGAGTCCCTGGCAGTCGAGACCGCGGGCTCGGGCGAGCCCGTCGTGCTTATCCCGGGCCTCTTTGGGTCGGCGTTCGGCTTTCGCACCCTCGTCCCCCTCCTCAACGCAGCGGGCTACCACACGATCGTGATCGAGCCGCTCGGCATCGGCGCGTCTGCGCGTCCCGAGAAGGCGAACTACTCGCTCTCCGCTCAGGCAGACCGGATCGCCGCGGTGCTCGACACGCTGCACGTCCGCGACGCGCTGGTCATTGGGCACTCGCTCGGCGGGGCCGAGGCGCTGCGGCTTGCGTACCGGCGTCCCGACCTGGTGAAGGGCGTACTCTCGATCGAGAGCGGGCCCACCGAAGTCACCATCACGCCTGCCCTCAAGCGCAACCTCCGTTTCGCGCCCTGGATCAAGTTCTTCGGCGGCGTGAAGCTCGTTCGTCGCAAGATCCGGAACCTCCTGCTGGCCTCGTCCGGCGATTCCACGTGGGTGACCGATGACGTCGTCCGTGGTTACACGGCCGACGCGTCCCGGAATCTCGACGCCACCCTCAAGGGGTATCTCGCAATGGCGAAGGCGCGCGAACCGGAGAAACTCGCACCGCATCTAGTGGAGATCCTCTGCCCGGTGCGCCTGCTCGTCGGCAGCGCGCGGCATGATAGCGGCGTCCAGGACTCGGAGGTGAGGGTGTTCGAGCATACATTGCGGTCCTTCGCACTAGACTCCGTCGCGGGAGCAGGGCACTTCGTTCAGGAGGAACAGCCCGAAGCGGTCGTGACCGCCGTAGACCGGCTGAAGGCAAGCGTGAATCCAAACATCGCCAAAGGCTCATTCTAGAGGGCATCGGTCTCGTCCGCGCTTTCCGGCGTGTTACCGCTCTCTTCCCGGCTGCTCCTCTGCCCGTCATCCCCGCGGCGATTACACGTCATCACTACGATGGATAGCCCCGCCGCACTCAATTGATGTAACCTGCGCGCAGTGTCCTTCCTGCCACAGCAGTCTGGAAGGCGGTTTGTACTAGAAGACTCTCATCACACGAAGCCTGTTAGGAGCAGTCCTATGACGTACATCATCAAGAACCGAATGCTAACCCTCCTCGCCACGGTCACGGTCGTCGGGTTACTTGCCGCGGCGTGCGCGGGTTACACCGCCCAATTGGCGACCATCACCGTCAGGCCCGACACCAACCTGACCGTCAATTCCAGTCAGCAGTTCTTCGCCGAAGGTCGGGATACCCGAGGAGCCCTCTTCCCGATCACGCCCGCCTGGTCCGTCGTCGCGAACGGCGGCACCATCGACGACCGCGGTCTGTTCACCGCGGGCTCGATGACCGGCAGCTTCCCCAACACGGTCATGGCCACCGATGGCTCCATTTCGGGCAACGCGTCGGTGATCGTGACCGCTCCGCCCTCACCCCTCCTGGCGACCATCACGGTTACGCCAGCGGGCTCGGACACCATTCCGGCCACGACCACCCGGCAGTTCCTGGCCGAGGGCAGGGACCCGTACGGCAACCTCATCGCCCCGTTGTCGCTTAACTGGTCCGTCGTAGCAGATGGCGGCACCATCAACAACGCGGGGCTGTTCACCGCGGGTACGACGCCCGGGATTTATACCAGTACGATCAAGGCAAGCAGCGGCAGTATCGCGGGGTACACGAGCGTGACGGTGGCGTCGTCCGCCGCGTCGCTCGCGACGATGCAGGAGCTGGTTCACTTCGCGTATGACAAGTCGGATCTCACCGAGGATTCCCGCGAAGCGCTTGACAGCAAGGTAGGCGTGTTCAAGGCCAATCCGGCCATGCGCATTCTCATCGTGGGGCATACGGACCACCGCGGTACCGGCGCGTACAACCTCGCGCTCGGCACCCGGCGCGCCGAAGCGGTGAGGGACTACCTGGTCGCGCAGGGCGTGGCCTCGAGCCGAATCGAGCTCGAAACTCGTGGCAAGACGCAGCCGATCGCGTCGGGGAATTCGGAAAGTGCCATGGCGCAGAATCGACGTGACGCGTTCGTGATTCTGGTGGCAGACAGCAATTAGATACGGGCCAGAAAAAGAGCGCCGGGCGCGGAGGATCGCGCCCGGCGTTGTTGCGCACCAGCTTCCACATCACTCCTACGTCAGAAGCAGTACTTCCATTTCCATCCTTCCGAACGATACCGGCCGCCCAGGCACGCGACCATTTTTCCATGCAGCAGATCGGGTTTCGAGGTAGAACTGCATCTTAAAGAAAGGAAATTTCACAATGGCAAAGAAAAGCAGAGGCGGTCGAATGACCGCAGCGAAGCGGCGTGCCGCTAAGTCCGCTGGTGGACGGGGTCCGGTGAGAAAACGTAAAGCGGGTCTGAAGATCATGAAGACCTGAGGAGCCAACGGGGCCGTTTCGCGGCGGCCCTTCTGGACCATTCTCTATGTAGCTGAAAACGGGCTTGAGACAGAACTGCACCTCTAAGGCGAGGACGCTCCTATGAAACGCTCCCTGGCAGGCACACTGACCTTAGCCGCCCTGATGTCGCTGGGGGCGAGCTGCGCCATGAACAAGGCGGAAAAAGGCGCGATCATCGGCGCCGGGGCCGGGGGGGCTGTGGGCGCTGTCATCGGCAACGCCACCGGCTCGACCGTGCGCGGGGCGATCATCGGCGCGGCGGTCGGCGGCGTCGCGGGCGCGGTGATCGGGCATCAGATGGACAAGCAGGCCCAGGAGCTGGCGTACGAGCTTCCCGGGGCCACGGTGCAGCGCGTCGGCGAGGGCATTGCGGTGACGTTCCCCGAGGGGCTGCTGTTTGGGTTCGACTCCGATCAGCTCAGGCCGGCGGCGCAGGATGATCTGCGCAAGTTTGCCGCAAGTCTGCAAAAGTATCCGAACACGAGAACCCTCATCGTGGGGCACACCGACTCGCAGGGCAGCGCTGAGTACAACATGGAGCTGTCAAACCGGCGCGCGCTGTCCGCCGCCAACTTTGTCACCGCGGAGGGTGTCGATCGCGCCCGCATCAGCACGGCGGGCCGGGGCGAAGGCGAGCCGATCGCCACGAACGAGACGGAGGCCGGCCGGCAGCAGAACAGGCGCGTGGAGATCGCGATCTACGCGAATACGGCTAACGACAGCGGATCAGGAAATTGAAGGTTCGAGCGCGCCATGCCCTGCCTCCTCCTTGCCCTCGCGCTTCTCACACCGCGACTCGCGGTCGCCATCCTCTGGTTGTACGGCCACTGGTTTGACGGCCTCTTCGCGTCGCTGCTGTGGCCCATCGTCGGCTTCGTCTTCCTGCCCACGACGCTGCTCTGGTACTCCGCCGTCCACCACTGGTTCGGCGGTGCCTGGACGCTCTGGCCCGTCGTGGGCCTCGTGGTGGCGCTCGTGATCGATCTGTCCCCGGTACGCGCGCACCGCAGGTTCAGGAGCCGGCGGTCGGGGGACTCCTAGGAGCTTACCACCGCGCCTTGGAGTCCCGAACGTCGACATGGACAAAGGGGCCGTGCGCGGCCGTCGAGGGGTACTTGCCTAGCCCGCCGATAAGCCCCTGCGCATCGGGTCGGGCTGCGGCGCGATCGATCAACCGATAGAGCACCTCCGCGTCGCGGATATCGCTGCGGCCGTCGCCATTGAGGTCGTCCATCACGCCGTCCCCGTTCTCGTCGATGAAGATGTCCGCGGCCGCCCCCCACTGGTGCTGGCTGTAGCGCACATTCCCGAGCGACCGGTTGTAGGCCGGGGTGCGGTACCCGCTCATCACGTGGAACGTCGTCGCCCGGTAGCCGGCCTCGTTCACCCGCTCGAGTACATATTCGAGGGCGAGCAGAAGCCGCTCGTTCAGCACGACGTATTTCCGGGAGCCGGCCGGCTGCTTGCACACGAACTGCTTGAGTCGAAAGTGCGGGGAGACCAGGACGTCTGCGTTATCCGGCGTGACCTCGACGAAGCCGGCTGGCGGCCCGTAGCCGGCAAGCCCGTGGGGGGGCTTCTCGGGATAGCGGCCGATCCGGTAGCCGTTCAGGAATTCGCCCTGGAGCCGGTCGTACGGGACGACGACGAACGCCTGCACCGTGACAGAGTCGCGGCCGTCAGGGGCAACCACCTGGATGGGGTAGAGCCCTGGCGCGGGCGGCGCTGTCCATACCCAGCGCCCCCCCCGCTCCCCCTCCCCCCCCGTGCCTAGCGGCACGAGCCGGCCGGCCGCGGGCCGCGCCACGTAGCCCGATCCCGGGTCTCGGACCACCACCTCAAGAGTCACGGTCTCGCCTGGGAGCACCGTCAACGCCCTCACCCGGTCGGGCGAGACCACGTTCCGGTACTTGACCGCGAACCCGGCCGCCACCGCGGCAGGGGGTTCGGCGGGTCCAGCGGCAGCGACGACGGTGAACACACCGAGCACCAGAGCGGGCTGGAGGCGAACTCGTCCTTTTGGCATAGGCGTCCTCATCCCTTGGAGGTAAGCCCTCCAAGGTACCTATGCGGCCTACTCTTTGCTCGGCGGGGGTGCTCGCAGGGCTGTCAGGAGGGGTGCGTCCCGACCGTGAATGTCCCGCCGGAACTGGATCGTACCGTCCTCGTCGGCCCAGGCAGTCCAGTACAGGAGGTGGATCGGCATCGGTTCCGGCAGCGGCACCGTGCGGTCCACCGCCGTGTCCAGCGCGCGCAGGAGCGCGTCGCGATTCCAACGCGGATCCTGCCGGAGAAGGTACACGGCGAGCTCGATCGGCTGCTGGATTCGGATGCAGCCGTGGCTGAAGTCCCGTTGCGTCTCCTCGAACAGGGGGCGAGCCGGCGTGTCGTGAAGGTAGACGTTGAACTTGTTCAGGAACATGAACTTGAGGTGCCCGAGGGCATTGAGCGGCCCCGGATCCTGGCGTAGCCGGAAGGGGAAGTCGGCCGAGGTGATGACCGACCAATCAACCGTCGCCGGATCGACCTCTCGAGCGTCGGGGCCCGAGATCGGGAAGACCCGCAGCTTGGAACGTGCAAGGTAGGACGGGTCCTGCCTGACTTTCGCGAGGATCTCCCCCGCCGCGATGCTGCGAGGCACGTGCCAGTAGGGATTTAGGACGATGTAGCGCACCGTGTCGCTGAGCACCGGTGTGCGGTTATATAGGCGTCCCACCACGACCCGCATGGCCAGCACCACCGTTTCCTCATTCACCACTTCCAGCTCGAACGCCGCGATGTTCACGATGATGTGCCGTCGTCCCAGATCCTTCGGCAGCCAGCGCCAGCGCTCGAGGTTCAGCTCCAACTGTTCCACCCGACGTTCCGCGCGCACGTTGAGCTCGGCTCGGGTCGCGGCGCTCACCGCGCCATCGGCGGCAAGGCCGTGGCGTCGCTGGAACGTCTTCAGGGCCTGCTCGAGCGTCTCGTCGAACAGGTCGCCGTCGTGTTCGATCCCGACGCCGTCCTCGAGGCGTAGCCGCTCGCGCAGCGCCGCCACTGCAGGTCCGCGGTCGCCTCGCCGCAGCCTCGACCTGACTGGGATCGCAGGCCAGCCGCCGCTTGCCGCGACGACGCGATAGTGCGCGAGCGCCTCGCGCAACCGCCGGTAGCCAGGCTGGGGTGGTACCAGGGTCTCGAGCGCGCCCGAGACGTTCCCCGACGCCAGGGCTGCCTCCAGCACCGCGGCGATATCGGCGCTGCGTCGGTGCGACAGCCACTCCGGACGGAGGGTTGCGGGATTCACCCGCCCCGCCAGGAGATGGGCCCCGTAGACCAGGAATGCATCGGTGAGCAGGAGGTCGAGCTCCGCCCATCGGTCGGCGCCTATCGCCAGTCCGTTCTTGGCGTCGGCACGCACCGCCGCGAGCAGGGCCTCGATGCCGGCGAGGTGGTAGTCTTGCGACCGCAGCCCCTCGAGATCCGCTCGGCGAAGCGCGCCCACCAGGTCGTCGGCTAGCGGGGTAGGGCCGCCCTCGTCCCTCCACGCCGGTCGGTAGAGCCGTCGCTCGTAGAAACTGGGGAGCACCACGCTTTCGTAGATCGGCTCGCCGCCTGCCCGGAGCCCCGCCGCGGCGTCGGTGCCCTCGATGCGAGTCCGGATGCCCTCCGCGACGAGCTCGTCGCGGGAGCGGATGTCGGTCTGTCCGGCCTGCGCCCTTGACGGCGACCCGCATCCCGCGAGCGCGGCGCCGACGAGCAACACACCATAAATCGTATCCAACCCGCCATGCTTCATCGTGCGCTCCCGAGCTAGCGCCCGCGAGCTTTCGGCAATGGCCGGCCACTACGTTCGGCACGCGCTGCCGCGATCCCCGCCGCTACCGCGGCGACGAGCGCCGCCCGTCCCGCGGCTCTCAGCACCCGCCCGGTCTTCAGGAGTGTCTGCTTGAGCCGGCGCCGCCGGTCCTCGGATTCGGCCCGCTTCCGGGCCTCTTGCACCAGGCGGTCGGCCTCGCGGGCCGCCACCATTGCCCATTGTTTGGCTCGTCGTGCGGCGCGTACCGCCGCACTCATGAAGCGGTCTGTTCGTGTCGCCATGACTGCTGCCCTCCTTGAGTGTTATTCCCTCGGCCCACGAACCACGTCTTTACCTCGCCCTCGCCCTCGACCTCGAGAGTACCGCGCTCCTCGAGCAGGAACGGCTCGCCCAGGAGCTGCCGAGTGCTCTCAGACACCTGCACGCGTCCGGCCACCCCGTGCGATTCCATCCGGCTGGCGATGTTCACGGCGTCACCCCACACATCGTAGAGATACATGCGCCGGCCGATGACGCCGGCCACCACCGCTCCGGTGGCGATGCCGATGCGCACCTGCAGTGTGGAGCCGCTGCGCTCATTGAAGCGGTCCAGCGCGTCTACCATGTCGAGCGACGCGTGCGCGGCCCGCGCCGCGTGATCGCCCCATGGGATGGGCACGCCGGCGGCGGCCATGTACGAATTGCCGAGCGTCTTGATCTTCTTGAGGCCGCGCTCCTTCGCGACGCCGTCGAAGCTGGTGAAGATCTCCTCGAGGAGAAGCGCCAATCGCTCAGGGCTCACCGCGGGTATCATCTCGGTGAACCCCACGATGTCCGCGATCAACACGGTCACGTCCGCAAAGTTGTCCGCGGTGACGTCGGGGCGCGCCTGCAACCGCGCGGCAATGGAATCAGGCGGCACGTGGAGGGCCAGCCGCTCGGACACTTTCCGCTCCGCCACGACTTGATCGAACAGCTTCTTCAACTCGTCGCTCTTGCGGCTGATCTCGACATGCAGCACGCGGACTTCGAGCATGTTGTGGACGCGCATCAACACCTCGGCCACATCGAATGGCTTGCTGATGAAGTCCTTCGCCCCAGCCCGGAGCGCGCGTAGCTTGTGATCCGGTTGGGCCGTGATCACCAGGACGGGGAGGTACCCGTCCTTTTCGATGTCCTTCAGCCCTTCCATCACCTGGAATCCATCCATGCCGGGCATCTGGAGGTCGAGCACGATCAGGTCGTACCGATTCTTTTCGTGCAGATCATGCACCGCGCGCGGATCGAGCGTGGACGTGACGGATTCATACCCGGCGCTGCCCAGCATGCGCTCGAGCAGAAGCACATTGGCTTGCTGGTCGTCGACGACCAGGATCTTGGCCTTGAGGATCTCGGAGGGATCAAGCATGTGCGTGCACGGACTCCAACGCGGCGTCCAGAGCCTCCATGAACTCTTTGACCTTGATCGGCTTCGTGAGATACGAGATGAATCCGGCTTCGAGGCCCTGCTCGATATCGCGTGGCATCGCATTGGCGCTGAGGGCGACGACAGGGATGTGTGCGGTCGCCGGGTCGCGGCGCAGGATTTGCAAGGCTTCGATACCGCTGATGCCGGGCAGGTTGATATCCATCAGGATCACGTCCGGCTGATTGGCGCGCGCCAATTGGATACCCATGTTGCCGTCCACCGCGGTCAGCAAGCGCATGGTGGGGCGGCGCGCGATCAGCTGCTCGACCAGCTTCATGTTCGCCGGGTTATCCTCGACGTAGAGCAACGTGCGCAGCGGCCCGCCGGGTTGAACCGGCGCGTGGACAACTGTCACGGGTTGGGCCGTCTCCGTTTCGAGCTCTGGCGCGGCGGCGGCGCCCAACTCGCACCAGAATACGCTTCCCGCCCCGACGCTGCTCTCCACGCCGAGGACGCCACCCATCAGCTCGACCAGTCGCTTGCTCATCACCAGGCCGATGCCCGTGCCCTGCTCGACGCCGTGCTCCTGTCCCAGGCGATTGAAGGGCTGGAACAGCTGCGCCAGCTTCTCCGGAGGCAATCCTGGCCCGGTGTCCCTCACGTTGAGGCGAATCCGTTCTGCGGTGCTGCCGACGCAGTCCACCACGACCGTTCCCCCTGCCTTGTTGTACTTGATCGCGTTGGACAGCAGGTTGATGAGCACCTGCTTCAGCCGGGTACGATCTGCCGCGACGAAGCAAGGGACCTCGAACTGCGGGAAGGTCATGCGGATGCCGCGCTGTTCCGCCTGCGGTTCGATCATGGCCTGGCATTCGAGGATCACTTCGGCCAACGACGTCGGCTCCGGCGACAGCGACAGCTTCCCGGACTCGATCTGTGCCAGATCGAGAATCTCGTTGATCAGCTCAAGGAGATACCATCCCGCGCGGAGAATCTCATCGATGCTCGCCTTCTGGGAGGGCGTCGCCGGCGTGGCGTCGGACTCCATCAACTGGGCAAAACCGAGAATCGCGTTGAGCGGTGAGCGCAGCTCATGGCTCATGCTGGACAGGAATTCCGATTTCGCGAGGTTGGCCTTTTCCGCAGCGCCCTTGGCCTTTGTCAGTGTCTCCTCGACCTGCCGGCGCTCGGTCAAGTCGCGGGTCAATTTGGCGAACCCTCGGGGCTGGCCCGCCTGATCGCGAATAGCCGTGAAGACCACGTTCGCCCAAAACATCGATCCATCCTTGCGCACCCGCCAACCCTCGACCTCGCATCGTCCCTGGGCCGCCGCCGCGTCCAGATCGTGCTGCGGAACGCCGCGCGCGATGTCTGTCGGGGGGTAAAACCGGGAGAAGTGCTGGCCCACGATCTCCTCGGCGGAGTACCCTTTGATCCGCTGCGCTCCCGTATTCCAGCTCACCACTCGACCCTCGGAATCCAGCATGACGATGGCGCAGTCGGTCACGCTCTCCACCATCAAGCGAAAACCTTCTTCGGTCCACCGCAGCTTCTCTTCGACCTGCTTGCGGGCCGAATTGTCGGTCCCGATCAGCAGATAGCCGATGATGCTGCTGTCCGCATTGCGCAGCGCCGTGACCGACACGATCGCGGGAAAGCGGCTCCCGTCCTTGCGGATGTAGGTCAGCTCGTACTTGTCCTCGATCCCGCGCGAGGCCTTGAAAGCCAGGGCCTCGAAGCCGGGCGCAATCGTGGTCGCGAGCTCCCGGCTCAATGCGTGGGCGCGCTCGACCACTTCTTGCGGATCATGAATGTCGGCCGGCGTGATCTTGTTGACCACTTCGATGGCCGCATACCCCAACATGGTCTCGGCCCCGATATTGAATAGCTGAATGACGCCCTTTTCGTCCGTGGCGATGATCGAGAAGTTGGCGCTGTTGAGAATCGCGTTCTGTAGCGCTCCCGTCTTGAGGTCGGTAATGGCCTTCACTGTGGTGCCGGTCTCGGCACCCGAGGCGATTGGTGTGGTGGTCATGGGGCGACTCCCGCCGGTTCCTTCGCGGCATCTACGGCGTCCGCGTCGCGGATGTCGTGCGCCAGGTTCCTCGCGATCTGTCCCGCTTCCGGAGCCGTCGCGCCGGCACTCATCCGCTCGTACGTGGCCTCGGTTCTTGCGTTTCGGGCGATCGCCGACCGATCGTCGCTGTCGTCACCCGGCAGCTCCACCCGCAGCTCCGCCACCATCATCTGCAGGCCCGCCGCGATCGGGAGGGCCAGCAGCGCACCGATCACGCCGAGCAGGATCCCGCCGGCGAGCAGTGCAAGGACGACGGTGATCGGGGCGAGCCGGAGCGCGCGCCCGTAGACCCTGGGAACCAGGACCCGATTCTCGATCTCCTGATAGACGAACAGGGCGACCAGTACCACAGTGGCCACGGGCAGTCCCCGGGAAAGCGCGGCGAGAACCGCGGGGGCGGTGGCCAGCAACCCTCCGATGAACGGGATCACGTCCACCAGCGCCGCAAACAACGCCAGCGACAGCGCATTGGGGACTTTGCAAACGACCAGGAGGAGAAAGGTGAACACGCCGATCGCGGCCGACGTGATGAGCTGGCCGCGCATGTAGCCGCCCACGATCACCTCCAGGTTCTGGAGGATGCGCGCCAGCCGCATGTGGTAGTCGCGCGGCACGATGGCGTAGAGCGCGCCCTGCGTGCGCTTGCCGTCGGCGAGGAAGTAGAACGACATGAACAATGTGGTCACGGCCCACCCGAGCCCCACCACGATCTTGGACGAGTAGCCCACCAAATCACTCTCGATGCGGGCAAGCGTCACCTCCAGACCCGCGTTCTGCACCGCACGAGCGAGCGGGGCCGTGAAGTCGCGCTGTTGGAGCAGGGCGATCAATTGCTCGCGATGGTGCGGAGCGTCGCGCACGATCTGGGCGAGTTGCTCAATGAGCGGGGGGCCGCTCAGGAAGATCAGGAGTGACGTGAGGAGGAGCAATGCGACAGACAGCAGCGTGAGCGCGTAGGGGCGCTTCAAGCCGCGCCGCTCCATCCACTCGATCAGTGGATTGAAGGTGCCCGCGAACACGAGGGCCACGACCAGCAGCAGCGCGATCGCCCGGAGCTGGAGGAACAACCATACGCCCACGATCGTCGCCAGGATCCACGCGATCGAGCGCGGGGCGATCTCGAAGCGGACGACGGTTCTATCCTGCGCGGGCAGCTTCATGGGATCTCCCAGGGCCGAGAGCACCGAATCGGATCCCGATGGCGAACACCGCGGCGTCGAAGTGGTCGGCGAGGCGAGGGCCGAGGGGCTCCGCACAGGATCCCGGAGCACACACGCAACCTACCGGGCGCTCCAGGCGGGCGATATCGGTCGGACGAGCGATTGTGGGCTAGCTCCGAAGGACGGCTGTCGCCGCGTCGAGACCGAGCGCGCCGGTCCCACCTAAGTAGTACGTCGTCTTCCGTCTGTTTGAGCGATACCTGGTGGAAGCGATCTGCCGTAGGCTCCGCAGAGCCCGCCCTCGTCGAGGGTGATGGCGCACGAGGAGCGTACGGTGACCAGACAGCGGAGCCACCACCCAAACACGTGGCACCGAGTGAGTACGTGGGCGG
>Ga0247667_1000040_pt1 | contig 93914 bp, 95 predicted proteins | sample CNK08_metaG_FD_183027 | JGI IMG/M metagenome (GOLD analysis project Ga0247667, IMG submission 183027) | Soil microbial communities from Purdue University Martell Research Forest, Indiana, United States - CNK08 | ecosystem: Environmental > Terrestrial > Soil > Temperate forest > Bulk soil... | reverse complement strand
TGAGGTCGCTGTCGAAGGTCTTGAAGGCGGCGATGGGGTGATAAGGAAGTCCGTTGAAGAGGAAGATGTCGTTGGTCGTGCCGCCGACGTGGTTCGCGGCGATGAAGAACTGCGGCGCGATGGGTGTGCCGAGGAAGCTGAGCCAACGGCCCTGATATTGCCAACCGCTGTTGGCGAGAACGCCCGTGGGGGCCGTCGTATTGAAACCCGGATCGCTCGTCGACTGGAAGAGTACCGCGTCCGCACGCGATGCGCCGATCAGCACCGAGGAAATACAAATGCACGCGACACCCAGGCCGCGGTGCAATCGGTTCTTTTTGCCGTTCATAATAACCAGCGCGCTGACAACTCCACCGTCCCCACTCTATCCCGAGGAAGTTTCGTTGAGTTTAGCATGGGAATTCCTTCCCGGCCAGCCTATTTCCTTGACGCTATCTTTCCGAACGGACTAGCATTCTCAGTCATTGCCAAGCTTGACCGTGTGGTGCGGATATTATGAAAAGGGTTATCGCTGTTATACTTCTGTTGATCGCCATTGTCGCGGCGGCGCTCATTTATTTCACTCTTGGCAAACCTGCGCCTCGCGCTGCCAGCCTGCTACCCGAGTCGACCCTCGCTTTTCTCGATATCCCCGACATTTCGAAATCGCGGACTGAATTTACGAAGACGGAGTTTTACGCCCTTTGGCATGAACCGGAGGTGCAGGCATTCCTGGCGCAGCCGCTGGCCGCGTTGCGCGAGGTGTCCCAGACCGCGGGCGCCCCGAAGGACGCTGACACCATCGGTGGTCTGGTCCTGGGAGCGATGCAGGGAGAAGTGTTTCTTGCGGTCACACACGTGACGCTTTTTCCGGGGTTCAATCCGGGACTGGTCTTCGGCGTTGATGTTCGCACCAAGCGCATCGAGACCATCGCGGGCCTTTACAAACTCGAAGGCGAACTCAAGCGGTCCTATCCGAGCGGGACGTATCAGACCAAGGAGTACCTCGGCATAAAATACGCCGTCTGGGAAGCGACGCCCGGCTACCCGATTTGCCACGCGTTTTTCAATTCAATGGTGGTCTTCACGTTCGGCGAAGATACGATGCGCGACACGATCGCCAGTTGGACCGGCCAGGTCCCGCGCGATTTCAAACGCCTCGCCGACAGTGCGAAGTTCAAGAATATCCAACAGCACGCCTCGAACGACCACGATTTCCTGGCGTATTTCAACGTGGAGGAAATGCTCGGCCTCGTTGGCCCGCTTCTCGCGCTTTCGCCACAAACCGCCGGTATGTACCAGAAATTCTCACGCATCCAGGCTTCGGCTTATAGCATGACCTTCCGGGATCGTGGCATCGAGGACGTCGGGTTTGTCGCCTACTCCAGCGGCGTGCCCAAACCCACGCCGCCCACGCAGCGGAAGACGCTCGCGCTCACCACGCCGGATACGCTTGCCTACTCCGTCGGTTCCGCCGACCTGCCGGCCATGTACGAAGAGGTGATGCAGTCACTCTCGCAATCGGGCAATGCAGATTTGATGCTGTCGGTCGGGCAGTTTCAGCAGGCGCTGCGCAGTCGCGGCATTCGCATGAGCGAGGATGTTTTGCAAAAACTGGGCCCGGAGTTTGCCCTGGTCGCCAACTGGCCGGCCGACACCCGCGTGCCCAAGATTGCCATCGTCAGCGAGATCACCGATGCGGAGAAGCTCCGGCCGTCGCTCGATTCGACGATGGACGCACTCAAGGAAAGCTGCGTGGGAACCAATAACGACGCGCAGCCGTGGGATGAAACCGAAAGCGCCGGCCAGAAGCTCCGCTCTCTCCACATCGGCCCGCAACTTTTTGCGCCCACGTACGCGGTGACCGACCGGTTTTTTATCCTCGCCAGCAGCCCCGACTACGCGCGCGCCTTGCTCGCCCAGTCGAAAGAACCGAAGCCGACGTTGGCTACCAGCACGGTATATCAACAATCCATGAAACGCTTGCCCGAGAATGGGTCCTCGTACCATTACGCCGACCTGCGCGGCCTGTTCACGTCTGCGTATGGTCTTATGAAAACCGTCCTCGTGCAAACTGGCAGCAACCAATTCGTTGACCTGAACAAACTTCCCCAACCTGAGACGATTGGGAAACACCTGTTCCCTCTCGTCTCCGCGACTGTCAGCGAGCCGCAGCAGTCAACCTCGACATCGTTCTCGCCGCTGGGCAAGTCGCTCGCCGTGATCGTCGGCGTCGGTGGCGCGGTTTGGGCCGTCAACACCTTCGGGCCGCAGCTCCAGCAATCCGTTATGCCAACCTTGCCCAAAAAGTCTTCAAGTAGGGCTGTTCCTTCGGCGCCACGCGAAAATCAAACGGCAGCGTCTCAAACTCCAGCGAGTCCGTGAAGCGCTCGCAGTTTTGCGCGGCGATCTGGATGCTCTTCTCGAATTGCTCGGCATCCAGTGTCCGCTGGTTCGTCGAGCAGAGCAGTAAACCGCCCGGCGCAACCAACGGCACGGCCAGCGCCGCCAGTTCCTCGTAGTCGCGCGCGGCTTGGAACACACGCCCCTTCTTCGTCGTCGAAAACGTCGGGGGATCGAGAATGACAACATCCCAACGCTGCCCGCGCTTGGCCAGCCGCTTCAGCCACTCAAACGCATCCCCGAAAATGAAATCGTGCGCTGCCGGATCAAGGCCGTTCGCGCGGAAGTTGTCCTTCCCCCACTCCAGGTAATTCTTCGACAGATCCACACTCGTCGTCACCGCGCCCGCTTTCGCCGCCGCGACGGAAAACGCGCAGGTATAGGCGAACGTATTAAGCACGGTTTTCCCTTTCAGCGGCAACGCCAGTAAATGTCTTCGGTTCTCGCGCTGGTCGAGGAAAATGCCGGTCGCCAGTCCTTCACCGAAACTAATCAGGAAGGTAAGGCCGTTCTCGCGAATGGATCCTCGCTGCCCCAATTCGCTCCCGCAAACCAGCCGCGGCGTCAGCCGCTTTTGCTTCGTTGCCAACTGCGCGTAGATCGCTCTCGGCCCGCACTCTTTCCGCAGTCGATCGATCAACTTGGCCTCTCGCGCCATCGCCGCCTCGGTTTGCCACTGGACCAGCAACGTCCCCGCGTACGAATCGACGATCACCTCCTCAAAACCATCGGCCGTCCCGCTAATCAGGCGGAATGCGTTTGTCGACTCATTGAACAAGGGCTCGCGAAACTCCGTCGCCGCTACCAGCGCGTCCACCTCATCGAAGGCCCGTGGCACCGAAGCCTCGAACAACACGCGTTCTGCCGTCGCCGGGTGTTCGAAGTCGAGCTTGTACGCGTGGAGCATCAATCGCGGCGCTGCCTTGCCCTCGTAGAGTGCATCACCAAGTATCGGGAATCCGCTCTCCGAGGCGTGCCGTCGAATCTGGTGCGTCTTGCCCGTGAGTGGTCGTGCTTGCGTCAGGAAATACTCACCGTGCGTATCGACAAACTCAAACTCCGTCACGCAGTTCGGCGACTTCGCCCAAAACTTCTGGCGCGTCGGGCGCACGGCACTGAGCAGCAAATAGGTTTTCTCGACAGTGTGCTTCTCGAACTGCTGGGTCAGCGATTGGTTGGCCCGCTGCGTCTTGCCAAACACGATCACGCCTGACGTGTCTTTGTCGAGCCGCTGGAGAATAGAAAGGTTCCGCCAACGCGGTTCACGCTTGGTCAACCACTCGTGAATTCCATCCGGCGTGAACCGATCGGGCTTGTGCGTGTTGATTCCCGATGGTTTATTGACGACCAGCAGGTGGTCGTCCTCGAAGAGAATAAGTCCGTTCACAAGACGACGGCGCTCAACCGGGCGGCCACTCCATCGGCCGACCCCCGAGCAGATGCACGTGCAGATGCGGCACCGTTTCGCCCGCGTGCGCTCCCTTGTTGATCACCACGCGATAGCCCGAGCCGTCGATACCTTCCTTCCGCGCGATCTCGGCCGCCACCGTCAGCAGATGCCCCAGCAACGGTTCATCCTCGGCCTTCGCCTCCGACACCCGCGCAATGTCCTTCTTCGGCACGATGAGAATGTGGATCGGCGCCTTCGCGTCAATATCGCGGAACGCCAGCGCGCGCTCATCCTCGTAAACAATCTTGGCGGGAATCTCCTTGCGGATAATCTTCGCGAAAATGTTGTCGGCCATGGCCGCTACTCCACCACGGCGAGTCTCAGGCACTCGGCCTTTGCCGGCCGCACCCGCGCCACGCGTTCGCGAACGTAGTCGACGATTTCCTCGGCCAACTCCCGACACCCAACCGTCCAGCGTCGCGCGCCGCGCAACTGCATCACGCACGCCCGCAGCCCGTCCACCTCGATCACCGCAAGCCGATGGTCCGAAGCTGCACCCAGTTCGGAATCCAGCTGCCTAAAAAACTCGAGCTCAAACGCCGCGCCCACTCGCGCCGCCAGGTCGTTGAGATGAATCGCCGCGCAGTGTTCGCGTCCGGCGTACGCCTCGGAAATCTTCTCAAAGCCCAGCGTCGCCAAAACCGCGACTACAATCTCCACAATCTCGCGCGTCGGGATCACCCCATCCGAGCGTGATTTGATCGCGTACGCATGCACCGCCGCCGCCACGGACTCCGCCAGCCACCAGTCCGAATGCCCCGCACGCTCCGCGACATCCTGGATCGACAGTGCTAGCTGCTGTTCGTCGAATGGCGCCATGCGCCCGTCTTCAAACTTGACCCACGCCATATCTTCGAGCGCTTTGATCATGATTTCCCCAACTGTTTGATCTCGTCAATGAACTGCTCCGCGTCGCGGAACTGCCGATACACCGAGGCGAACCGCACATACGCCACCTCATCCAGCTTGCGCAGGTGCTGCATGATGCGTTCGCCGATCTGCTTCGACGGCACTTCGCGACCGAATTCGTTTTCCAACTCAGTGATCACCCGCTCGGCCAGCAACTCGATATCCTCCGTGCTCACCGGCCGCTTCTCGCACGCCTTCTCCAGGCCCGCCAGCATCTTGCGACGGTCAAATTCCTCGTACTGGCTATTACGCTTCTTCACGCGCAACTTCTCGCGGAAGATCTCCTCGTAGGTCGTGAACCGCGCCCCGCATTTTAGGCACTCCCGCCGCCGCCGAATCAACAACCCGTCGCGGCTACTGCGCGAATCAATGACTTTATCGTCCGCCCCCGTGCATTTTGGACACCGCATAATTCTTTTGAAACCTCTAACTGCAAACCCCTTGCTACCACGCAGCCCGCGACCGGTCAAGAGGGAACGCCCCGTCAATAGTTTTTCCGAAAACCTTATCACGCTCCTTTCTCTCCTAGTGGCGTGGGCGTTCCGCCCGCGTGTCGTCATTTTTCTCCTCGCCAGCTGTACCGGCCAGATTTCCGCATCGCCTTTCATCAGTCGCATTCAACTTATCAGTCCCAATTTGGGTTCGTTTCTCGTTTTGTCGCCACCAGACCCCCATAAATACCCCTTAAATTGGGTTCGTTTTGGAAAACGAACCCAAATATTTTGAGCGTTTTTTTCATCTATAACACCCTATAGCCCTGATAGATAGCCTCTGTTTCCCGAGCGAAATAAATTGGGTTCGTTTCGCAGAAACGTATATAGGCCCCCGTCTGCCGTGCCGACTTGTCCGCCATAGCACGAAGTGCGACGGCGGAAGCCCTTGCGAAGGCGGACGAGTCGCGTCGAAGCCTTGGCGAAGATGGATCAAATAATGCATCTCCACCATCCTACAATTATCGTAATTCGATGTCAAGTAGAAGCGGAGTGCAGCACTGGCTGCGCGACACGCGGCGATGTTGTTTTCGCCGCAACCGCCTCTCTCGTCCGAAGCATTGGGGCATACGGCAACGCCCGTAAGCATCCGGGTTTTAGAGGGCGAAAATCACCCGAAAACTGTGAAAATACCCTTTCTGGATCGGTCCGTAGCTAAGGCTCTGCCAGGATTCGGGGAGGTTGTGGCGAGGGGATCAATCCAAAATCAGCGCTCTTCGGTCACTGCGACTTACTCGGGCCAGGCCGCGGCGAAGACCAACAAATGCAACCAGGGTGCCGACGACCAACGCGAACACGCTCGGTTCTGGAACCGCCGTAATATCATCGACCCCCAGCGTGGCGGCAATCGGGTCACCTTCGACCGACGGAGAGGCGGAGTCCAGAATGCGGAGCTGTCCGGTGAAGTTCGTCAGCATATTGTCAAAGCTGATGCCGGGCGTACCCACCGCGGTAAAATCGGATGCGATCAGTGGGAAAAATGCCTGGTGCCAATTGGCATCGGCGGGGAGAGAGAACGCCGTTGTTGCCGCGTACCCATTGGGTTTACTGATAAAAAACGCCAGGCGCATGGAGAGAGGTTGCGCGCCGAAGTTGGCCAGTTCCAACGTGATGCCGGTGATTCCCGCGCCGGTGTAGTTGCCCAGCCATTGGGAAGTATTCAGGATCACCAGCCTGCTATCGGTACCAAATCCTCCGGTGGATATCACCCGCATGTATTGATCACCAGAACCGCCCGGGCCACCAGTGGCGATGTTGCTTGGCTGCGTCCCGCCGCCTGTGTGCCAGCCATCCGCTGTCCCATCTTGAAAATTATCGATCTGCCCAAGAGTCACGGCGTTGACGGAACCTGACAGTGCGACGAAAAGAATCGCCACGCAAATCGAGCCGACCAAAGTACGCCAGGATGAAATTCTCGTTACGTGCAACTCGCCGTTGATGAATGCTCTCATACCCTCATTTCTCCGTATTGTCCCTAACGTCAGGAGGCCTAAGTCGCCTCTCCGCATCGTAAGAGACACCACTTCGCAGTTTGTTCCGGCAATCGCGCTGGCCCGCAAAAAAACGCCTTGTAAGCGCCTCAATAGCTTGGTCTTTCGTCATCCCCGGTCAGGATTCGTCCTCTTCCTGGCCTATGGTCATCCGACACCCGCGAACCACTCAAATCCAAACCAACAGATCCCCTGACGCTCCATCTAAGAGAATCCGGCCCAATTCCTTGCCTGCCCGCCGGATTAGGCGTACAAAACCGCTTGTGAAAGCCCACATACCGGAAGAGAAAAGGGCGACCGAATTCCTCGCCAACGAGCGCACGTTTCTGGCATGGATCAGGACGAGTATCGCCGTCATCAGTCTCGGCTTCGTCGTGGCCAAGTTCGGCGTCTGGCTGCGCGAACTGGCCACACGACTGGCCCCACAGCTACCAATCCGCAGCACAGGCATGTCGCTGCCGATCGGCATAGCCATGATGTCCCTCGGCGGTGCGCTCGCGGTCCTGGCAGCGTGGCATTACCACCTCGTGAATCTGGCCATTGAACGCGGCGAAGTGCGCGCCAACCGCGGTCTGATCGTGGCCGTGACTGCCGGCGTCGCCCTCCTCGCGCTGGCGATGATCATCTACCTGCTGGTAGCCTCGGAGCAATTATGAATTCCCTCGCCACGAAGGCTGTTGGAAGCCGCGTGCCGTCACGCGACGGTGTTCCGACTGCGGAATTCGCTTACGAGCTTACTCGTGAAGATGCGTAGAAATGCGACTAACGCGCTCCCTCCGAAGACCGGTAAGCTCCCTTACGCTCGTTGAGTCCATTCCGGCCTTGAGTGCTTGAAGTATGAAGGTATCCTCAAGCAACCCGATAACGGTATCCAGTCGCTTTGCAACACGTTCTTGCTCGCTCTCAGCGTTTTGCATGTTAGTTCTTCCTCTTCTTTGAGTTTAAGTGTTTCACTATTCGCGAAACGCGATTCAGATCGCAGCCGACAATCTCACGAATGCTCAACTGCGGCACACCTGCAATACCTAGTTGGATTATCATTAGATCTTTTAGCAGGTCTTCTGTTCCGCGCCCGCTGTTTGCAACTTTTTTCATTTCACTTCCTCCAAATCTACGAGTCACAACATGATAATGTCGCGAAGTTTTCGAGCCATAAAACCATCAACCGCATCATTCCCTTTATGATTTTTCAGATCTGAAAGTTCGAGAACGTCGCAGTCCTCCAAAACCATGACGCGATTGGGACCCGCGTCCATTATGTACTTGCATGTCCGCAATGCGTGGTGTTTGTCTGCAATTTCGCGACAAGCCAGAATGCCAAATCGTCCCTGTTTGTCATGAAAGCGGCCGATAAGCTGGTCAAATTCAGGATTTTCGATGTCGCGTGAATAGTTCTTGCACTCAACGAAAACGTACGGACAGAAGATCTGGTGAAGCGCGTTGAGCTCGTAGAAAAAACCGTGCGTCGACATATTGCGATAAACGATGTCGATACGCTTTCGGCCTTCATCGACTTTCTCCTCCATTTTGCCTTGAATCAAGGATGGCTCAAAGACGTTGGAGAGGGTTTCGAAGATTAGCTTGTGATAAGTACTAGCGGTTTTGGCGCCGGTCCTGATGTTAGCTAGCCGCGTCTGCAATGAGAGTGCCGAGACCACACGGGCTGTCGCATACGGTTTCGTAGCCGAGAGAATTACGTCTGCTATGAACTCTGCAGTAATCGAACGCGGCAGCAATCCCTGCTTGGCGTTCAGGCGGCGGATTAATTCCGTGCGCTTCGGCAAGTCTGGCCCTTGAAAAAGGGATTCAAGGCCGAATTTATCCACCAAACGAAATTCGCGCAGTGCCTCCGTCAGCCGGTGAAGCCGCCTTTGCGATTCATTTTGCGAGTGGTTTTGCAATTTTGGATAGCTTTAAGATATTTTCGGCGTCCGTCCATTTAAACAATAGCTTGCGGTCGGTACGAATACTGTCGATCCAATGTAAGCCCTCAAGATGCGTAAGAATCTTCGAGATATTCGCGCGGCTCATCTTTGTTGATTTCATTAGCTCGTCTTGAGAGCGAGGACCATCCCCAAGTGCGAGGTAGACGCCTGCGGAGTGCTTTTTAGCGGCAAATTCTTCCTTCACGTAGGCATCTTTTGTAGGACTAGACGCCAATTGGAACCATTGCATCCTCTCGATATTGTCTACGTGCGTACGGATATACGCTATGTTCTGATCAGTGTCAGACATGTCTCTTATGTGCCGCCTTTCTTTTTATGTCGGTAAAGAGCCATCTGGACGGTGGCTGCAGTCGTGTCCACTACGTCGGCAATCTCCTGATTAGACGCCCCCGTAGTTGAAAGCAGTACGATTAATTGATTCTGCTGCATCGTACCCTTCAATTGCGCCGCTAGGAGCCGGTTTGTGATTTTCGCCTGTATAAATAAGTCGGCGAAGCCGACGGCTTTCTCTCGTATCATTTTGTTAGCCCTTTGCCTTTCGTGCTTTCGCGATCGCGGAGGCAACGTCGCCGGGAGACATTGCCAAAATTGCCGCAATCCGGTTGCTTGGAATTGCCAGTTCGTTCAATCGACGTATTGCCTCCGACTTCGATGTGAAGTTACCGTGAAGCGCAATCGTCACACGGGTTAGATCGTTAATCGCATCTATTATGGCTTGTTCACTCATTGCCCCCCCCTTTCAAGGCGGATGCCTTAGCACGTTGAATTATCATCCTCACGGCATCTTCTTTCTTGCTGAGGAATTCGCCAATCTCGCGATTGGTGAAACCTGCCTTGTGCAAGAGAAGTTCCGGTTTCGCGAATGCACCCCCGCCGGTCAGGGACTGTAATTGAAAGAAGGTCAGTGCCTTCATGTACTTTACAAGCTCATCCATGGTTCTTTATCCCCCATAAGATTACTTGTACCTGATCTCGCGCAAGTAGGCAATACATTTAATTTACGCCTACTATAACATATTTGAGGACAGCATATTACATTATATTCACGGCGGTTGGTTGCTAAAAACCTAGGTTGACAGGCAGGAGCATTGGCTTGGACACGCGTGCTGGGGTCAGGTCTCATCATCAGACAATCGGTTGCCGCCACCCCTCCCTATTCACCCTTCTCGTCCCACCAAATATTCCCGCTTGACATGCAACCATTTGGTTGCATATTATGGCGCGTATGGATGCAGTCTTCAAAGCCCTGGCCGATAGCAGCCGCCGCGAGTTGCTCGATCAACTGCGCGCCAACAATGGGCAGACGTTGACCCGGTTGTGCAAGCACCTCGATATGTCGCGGCAGGCGGTCACCAAGCATCTGGCGCTACTGGAAGCGGCGAATCTCGTCGCCACCGTGTGGCACGGACGCGAAAAACTGCATTACCTCAATCCAACCCCGTTGCACGAGATCTACGAGCGTTGGATTGGCAAATACGAGCGCCATCGCCTCCAGGCGTTGGGCGATCTGAAAAAGGGTCTCGAAGAAAAACCGAAAGGATAACGCCATGGACAAACCCCAATTCGTTTATGTGAACTATATTCGCACCACGCCCGAAAAACTCTGGGCCGCCATTACCAACCCGGAATTCGCCCGCCAGTATTGGGGAGGCAATGAAAACGTCTCCAACTGGAAGAAAGGTTCAAAATGGGAACACGTTACTGATGACGAGAAGCATACCGTCCGCGTCACTGGCGAAGTCCTGGAAAGCATACCGCCCAAACGTCTGGTCCTGACCTGGGCTGATCCAGCGGCGCCGGAGGACGTTTCGCGCGTGACGTTTGAAATCGAGCCTATCGAAGACATGGTCCGCCTCAACGTGGTCCATGGCGACTTCAAGCCCGGTTCGGTCATGGCCAACAAGGTTTCCCAAGGCTGGCCGCTGGTGCTCGCCAGTATGAAATCCTACCTCGAAACCGGCAAGGGCCTCGACATCTGGACCGCAAAGGGAGGTCGCTGTTCGTAACCCGTCAGAAGCATCGGGGACGAACGGTGACATGTTTCAAGAGTGTGAGGGTTGGTCAGGGGATCAACCCTCACTCTTAACAGCTCGTCAACAGCTTTCCCGTAGCGCGCCAACTTTCCCTGTGTTATACCTCGCGCGTGCGTACTTGGAAACGCCGCGTGATGATCTACCTTCTTTTAATCCCCCTCCTCTACATCGGATTCGCCCTCTGGATCATGTGGAAGGAACCCGATTTCCTCTACCATCCCAACCGCGAAATCGAGCAGATGCCCGATCAACTCGGACTCAAATACGAAGATGTCACCCTGACCGCTTCCGATGGTGTCCGGATCAACGGCTGGTTTTTACCCGCCGAAGTTTCGACGAAGGCGGGCGTGGACGCCAATGCTTTGCCCTCGCCCACAAAACCGACCGTGCTCTTCTTCCATGGCAACGCTGGCAATATCTCTGACCGCCTTGAGAAAACCGGCATCTTCCGCGACCTCGGCGCCGACACCTTCATCATCGACTACCGTGGCTACGGTCGCAGCGAAGGTCAGCCGAGTGAGGAAGGCACCTACCGCGACGCGCAGGCCGCTTATGAATACCTGACGCAAACACGCAAGCTGGCACCGCGCTCCATCGTTGTCTATGGCGAATCACTCGGCAGCGCCATTGCCGCCGATCTCACAAGCAAAGTTGAAGTCCGCGGACTTGTCATGGAGGAAGGGTTTACGTCAACCGCCGACGTCGGCCAGGAAATATTCCCATTCTTTCCCGTACACTGGCTCGCCCGCAACAGGTACGACACGATCAGCAAGCTGACGCGCATCCACATTCCGCTGCTGATCTTCCACAGTCGCGAGGACGAGGTCATCCCTTTCCGCCATTCACAACGCCTGCTCGCCGCCGCCAACGACCCCAAACAATTCGTCGAACTCCACGGCGGCCACAACGACGCGTTCGCCGTCAGCGCCACCACCTATTGCGCCGCCCTCAAAAACTTTTTCGCCGTCCTCGCGCACTAGCCTCTCCGGGTTTTGGTAGGGCGCGACCGCCGGGCGCGCCGTCCGGTTACACCCCCTGCCCTGAACCACCGACAGTCTTACGCCCTTGGAACCACCGTTCCAGGGGATACGCCAGCAGCCATGCCGCAAAGAACACGATGAACATTCTTCCCGTACACATCAGGTTGTCGAATGTACAATGATGGAAGGGTTGCAGGAGTCCTTCGGCGAAAACATCAATGATCACGGCGGCACAGTAAAATTTTGTGATAAACAAATCCAGCCGCCGCCATTCCTTCACGAGCCAGAACGTCAGCGCCGAGACAAACACGACCGTCGTCACCACGTACTGCCAGTAATCAACAATCGGGTTCCACACCAAATGCGCCGCGGCATTGACCGCCGAAAAACCAATACCCACCAATAAGTCGCGGCGCTTGAGCGGCGGTTTCTGAAACGGCTTGTCGGCGGGAACTTCAGTCATGATGGCGTGTGCGTGCCCTCGCTTTATTTCTTCTTCACAAAAGTCAGGGCCGCGGAGTTGATACAATAGCGGAGGCCCGAGGGCTTGGGGCCGTCCTCAAACACGTGCCCGAGGTGCGCCCCGCAGCGTTTGCAGAGCACTTCTGTCCGCTCCATGCCAAAGGAATTGTCGGCCCGCGATTCGATGTTCTCTTCGGCGACCGGCTCCCAAAAACTCGGCCAACCGGTACCTGACTCAAACTTCGTGTCCGACTTGAAAAGCGCCGTGCCGCAGCAGACGCAACGGTAGAGGCCCGCATCGTGGTTGTTCCAGTACCCCGCCGAACAGGCGCGCTCCGTGCCCTCTTGTCGCGTCACCTTGAACTGCTCCGGCGTAAGCTGTTTCTTCCATTCCGCATCCGTTTTGACGATTCGATCGACCGTGACGACCCCCAGTCGTTCGCCGGCATCGTTAAAGTCCACAATCTGCACTTTTCCACTCCTGTTTGCGCTTTGCACTTTGTCCTCCGCGCCGAGAAGGTATCGCGTGAAGCCCGCCGCCAGGACCGCCACGACCGCCGCTGCTGCTAGGTACCAGATCTGGGATTTCATGGCGCGATATGGCAACTCGGTAAATTGTGCTTCTCAGCATAACGCTGGTGATACTCTTCCGCACGCCAAAACTCCGTTGCCGGAGTAATCGCCGCCACAATCGGCCGGTCAAACTTGCCCGACGTTTGCAATCGGTCTTTGACCTCCAGCGCGACCTTCTCCTGCTCCGGCGAGTGAAAGAAAATTACCGACCGGTACTGGCTGGCAAGATCACGACCGTCGGGGTTGAAAGAAGTCGGGTTGTGGATCTGGAAAAAGACGCTCACGAGTTTCTCATAACTGATCTGCGCCGGGTCGTACGTGACCTGGCAAACTTCGATATGCCCCGTCCGATGGCTGGCCACGTCCTCGTAAGTCGGGTTCTTCAGCGTACCACCCATATACCCGACCATCGTATCCGTAACGCCCTTCACTTGCCGAAACGCCGCTTCCACGCCCCAGAAACACCCCGCGCCAAATGTCGCCTTCTCCATCTGTGGATTCGACTCGTTGGCGCGTGCCATCGGCACAAATGCGCCGACAAGCGCAATAGCTGCCAAAAGTGCCGCTCTGTTGACGCTTCGTTTCATGGCCCGCGACTGACTATTGGATGCCTGCCGCGGCAATTCGTTTCGCGTCCTTGACGCTGCGCGGGGCACCGCCTAGTATCGACCGCAACTTACAGATACCTATGGCGGATATTCAACCTTTTCGAGGCGTTCTCTACAATACGCAGCGCGTCAAACCCGACGAGGTGTTGACGCAGCCTTATGACAAGATCACCCCGGCGATGCAGGAGCGATACCAAAAGCTTTCCTCCTACAATCTCGTGCGAATCGAGCTTGGAAAAGAAGCCCCCGGCGACTCGGAATCAACCAACAAATACACCCGGGCGCGCGATCTGTATCAAGCGTGGTTGCGGGAAGGTGTGTTACGACGGGCCGAGCAGCCTGCGCTTTATTATCTCGAACAATCCTTCGCCGCGCCCGATGGTTCCGGAAAGCGGACGCGCAAGGCGTTGATCGCCCGTGTGCGCCTCCACCGCTGGGACGAGGGCGTAATCCTTCCGCACGAACATACGCTCTCCAAACCGAAAGCCGACCGTCTCTCGCTTCTGCGCGCGTGCGGTTCCCAGCAAGGCCAGATCTTCATGCTGTACCCGCATCCGCAACGCAATCCCCTCCCCACTCCCAAAGGCGGGCCGGCGTTGACCGCAACCGATGACTACGGCGTCGTAAATCATCTCTGGGAAATCAGCGACCCCGCGGCGATCAAGTCCGCGCAAGATGCATTACGCGAGGCAAAATTCTACATCGCCGATGGACACCACCGTTACGAAACCGCGCTGGCCTACCGCGACGAGTGCCGCGCGTCGGCCGGCAAGACCGATCCAAACGCGCCGTCTGAGTTCGTCATGGCAACGCTGGTGGATATGAGCGATCCCGGGTTGGTCGTTCTCCCGACACATCGGACCGTCGCAAATCTCAGCGGATTCGACCCGCATCGCTTCCGCGAGCAATTGGCCAAGAGCTTTTCAATTGAACCTTATCCGACCTGGGAAAAACTGCTGGCAGCGATGAAAGGTGGCCAACATTTCATCGGGATGCGAGGCGAGGAAGGTTTCGCTCTGCTGCGGCCAAAGAACCTCGACGCCTTGCGTCCGCTGTTCGCCGACAAGCCTCCGCTCTGGCATACCTTGGACGTGGCCATCCTTCACGTCGGGATCCTCGAAGCCCTGCTCGGCATCGACGAGATTCGCCTGCGCGAAGAGTCCAATGTCACCTACTGGCGCGAGCCGGAGAAGGCCGCGTTACTTGTCCAAGACGGCGATTCGCAGCTTGCATTTTTCCTGAATCCGACGCATGTTGAAGAGGTCAAAGCCATTGCCGACGCCCGTTCGCGGATGCCGCAAAAGAGCACGGATTTTTACCCGAAGTTGCTTTCGGGAATTGTGATAAACGATCTGTGCAGTGAGAGCGCAGCATAGGGAAATCGATCGCCATGTTGCCGATCCGGGAGACCAAACTGCCGCGTGGCAAAGCCGCCACGAAAGAGGACCTTGATTTCGAAATCAGGTTCTTCGAAGGCATCGCGCACCACGATCCCGACTTCATTGAAGCCCTGCAAATTCTCGGCGATGCGTACACGAAGACGGGACAATGGGAAAAGGGGCTCAACATCGACCAGCGGCTGGCCAGGCTTTGTCCCGACAACTCCCTGGTGTTCTACAACCTGGCCTGCAGCTACGCGCTCCTGAAACAGGTGGAGGAAGCGTTCGCCGCCCTCAGCGAGGCGGTCAAGCTCGGCTACGACGATGCTCGCTGGCTCACCAAGGACCCCGACCTCGATAATCTCCGCCACGATAATCGCTTCGAGAAAATCCGGAGCGACCTTTCCAAGAAGCCCGACAGTTCATCGCGGTCAGCGGACTAGCCGCACCGCTCGCTCAATAATCGCCTTCGCGACTTCGCTCTTGGGCAGTTCCGCCAATCGGTCGACCTTCCCTTCACGTGTGATAAAGGCCACGCGATTCGTCTCGGCATCAAACGCGCACGCATCATTTGCCACAATAAAATCCAGTCCCTTCCGCTCCAGTTTCTCGCGCGCATTACTTTCCAGATCGTTGGTTTCCGCCGCGAAACCAATCAGCACCTGGGATTTCTTCCGTCGTCCCAACTCCGCAAGGATGTCCGGCGTCGGCTCCAACTCAAGCGTGCCGCCGAACGACCCTTTCTTGATTTTGCCAATCGCTTTCTTCTTCGGTCGAAAATCGCAGACCGCCGCCGCCATGATACAAATGTCCACTGCCTCGAATCGGCTCCAAACCGCCTCCGCCATCTCCTGCGCCGTCGTCACCGAAACAAACTCGACACCCTTTGGCGGCGTGAGCGCCGTCGGCCCGCTAACCAATAGCACCTGCGGCGAGAGAGAGCGCGCCGCCTCGGCAATCGCATAGCCCATCTTCCCTGACGAACGATTGGAAATATAGCGGACGGGATCGAAGAACTCGCGGGTCGGTCCCGCGGCGATGAGGAAACGAATGTCGGCCGGCGCTTTCATCTTGGCCCGGGCAGTAACTCTATCCGAGGAGCTTCTGGATTTTCTTCACAATCTCATCCACATTCCACAGCCGCCCGATGCCTTCGTAGCCGCAGGCGAGCAAACCCTTGTCTGGCCCGATGAATTCGACGCCGCGCGATTGCAGGGTTTTCACGTTCGCTTGCGTCGCCGGGTGCAGCCACATCTTGCCGTTCATCGCGGGCGCAACGAGCACCTTTGTTTCGGGGCGTAGCGCGAGCGCAATCGTGCTCAACGCGTCATCGGCGATGCCATGGGCGAGCTTGGCCAGGACATTGGCAGTCGCCGGCGAGATGACGAGCAGATCAGCCGTGTCGGCCAACTGCAGGTGGCTCGGCCGCCAATCTCCTTCGCCCGCCTCAAACAGATCCACCGTCACGGGATGCTGCGACAACGTCTCCAAGGTCAGGGGTGTAATAAAATGCGAGGCGTCCTTCGTCATCACGCAAAAGACGTCATGGCCGAACTTCTTGAGTTGGCTCGCGAGGTCAGCGGATTTATACGCCGCGATGGAACCCGTGACGCCTAGAAGAATAGTTCTTTTTGCTGCCATGGTTTGCCGTCCTTCGCCGCGCGTAACGTGCGGCACTTCTCGGCGATAATAATCGCCTTGCCCTGTCCGAAATCGTCATCAAGTCGGCCGCTGACAATCACGTAATCGTACTCAGGCCAGTGTTTCATTTCCGCCTGGGCCAGCGTCAGCCGCTTCCGGATCGTCTCGTCGCTGTCCGTCCCGCGCCGCCGCAACCGTGTCTCGAGCAGTTCCAGCGACGGCGGCATCAGGAAGATCATCACCAACGCATCGGGATAAGCAAACGCGCCGCCACGAACGCACTGGGCCACCTGTTGCGCTCCCTGCACCTCGATGTCCAGCAGCACGTCACGGCCTACGGCCAATTGATCTTCGACAAAGTTTCGCGGGGTGCCATAATAATGGTTGTTGTACTTCGCGTACTCGAGGAACTCTCCTGCCGCAATCTTCTTCTCGAACGCCTCCTCGCTTAAAAAAAAGTAATCGTGTCCGTTTTGTTCGCCGCCACGCGGCTCCCGCGTCGTGCAGGAAACCGAATAGACCATGTTCGGCGCCCAGTTCAACAACCGCTGGCACAACGAGCTTTTCCCGCCGCCCGAAGGCGCCGAGACGACAAGGATCAGGCCGGTGCGTAACGGAGTGGAGGGAGTCTCGTTCATTCGATGTTTTGGATCTGTTCGCGGATTTTCTCCAACTCGGCCTTCATCTTGACGACCTGCTGCGAAATCTCCGCGGCGTTGGCCTTCGAACCGATGGTATTGATTTCCCGTCCCATCTCCTGCGCAAGAAAATCCAGGGTGCGACCAACCGGCTCATTGGATTTGAGGCAGTCGCGAAATTGATTCAGGTGGCTGCCGAGCCGCGTGATCTCTTCCGAGATGTCGGCGCGATCGGCAAAAAACACGACCTCCTTCACCAGCCGCTCATCGTCCAGCGAGACATCCAGTCCCGCTTCCTTGATCCGCGCGTGTAATTGTTCCCGATAGCGCGTCGCGATCTCTGGGGCCGCCTGGTGGATCAGTTCCAACCCGGCCGTCAGCAAGCCGAGCCGTTCCGCGAGATCGTTGGTGAGGAACTTGCCTTCCTTCTCGCGCATCTTGACCAGGCCGCTGATGGCCTTGCGCAGTGCGACCTCCACGTGGGGCCAGACGCCCTCCGCGTCCACGGACGTCTCCGCGAGCTTCATGACGCCCGGCGCGCGCAGAATTACGTCGAGCGTGAGGGATCCATTGAGTTTCATTTCCTTCTGCAATTTCTGGATCGCGCGGTGGTAGGCTTTGGCCAGCGCCATGTCCAGTTCCACCTGCTCCTCGGCCTTCGTGTTGCTTCGATGAAAGGCGAGCACTACGTTGATGCGACCGCGCGAAAGATGCGCGTTGATCTCGTCGCGAATGCGCGGCTCCAGCTCGATGAGTTCCTTCGGCAGGTTGATCGAAATATCACTCTGTTTGCGGTTGATCGAATTGAGTTCAACGGTAAATTTGAACCCATCCTTCGCCGCTTCTCCGCGGCCATAGCCGGTCATTGATCTCATGCCATCCTCATTTCAATCGAAAATTCCCCAGCAGTGCGAACATCGCCGGCCACAGGACAAATGTGTACACCGGCAGCCACAACGCCAGCACCAGGATCTCGCCGTCGGGCCCCGGGAACCAGTGCCACGCTTCGAGCGAAAGAACCATCCCGACGACCACGCCGAAAACAATCAGCAATTGGTGCGTCGTGACACTGAGCCGCCAGATCCGGCCGCACCGCGGACAAATCCGCTCCCTTCCCCATAAATAATGGGCGAAACTTTGTACCAGCGGAACCAATCGTTTCTTGCAGTGTCGGCATCGAAAATACGGCCTCATAGCTTCAACAGCCGCGCCATTTGGCTGACATCCTTGTCGCCGCGGCCGCTGAGGTTGACGATCACCAGAGCGTCCTTGCCAATCTTTTTGGCATTCTTCATCACGTACGCAACCGCATGCGCCGATTCCAGCGCGGGAATGATGCCCTCGATTCGCGAACAAAATTTCGCGGCTTCCAGTGCTTCTTCGTCCGTCGCATACGTGTACTCAATGCGCTTCAAATCGCGGAGATAACTGTGCTCGGGTCCAACCGCCGCGTAATCAAGCCCCGCCGACACGGAATGCGTCAGCATGATCTGTCCATCGTCGTCCTGCAACACGAACGTCCGCGTCCCTTGCAACACTCCCAGCGAACCGCCCTTCTGGAAGCGCGCCGCATGTTTGCCCGCGCGGATTCCCTCTCCACCGGCCTCGACGCCGACCATGCGCACACCCTTGTCGTTCAGGAAGGCATGGAACAAGCCGATGGCGTTGCTGCCGCCGCCGACGCACGCCACCAGTTTGTCCGGCAACCGTTCTTCTTTCTCCAAAATCTGCCGTCGCGCTTCGCGTCCGATCACGCTCTGAAAATCTCGCACCATCATTGGGTACGGATGCGCCCCGAGGACACTACCAAGGATATAATGCGTGGTGCGGACATTCGTTACCCAATCCCGCATCGCCTCGTTGATGGCTTCCTTGAGCGTCTTCTGGCCGGCATGGACCGCGCGCACTTCCGCGCCCAGCAGTCGCATGCGATAGACATTCAACGACTGCCGTTCCATGTCCACCGCGCCCATGTACACGGCGCATTCCATGCCAAACATCGCGGCGACCGTCGCGGTGGCCACGCCGTGCTGACCGGCGCCGGTCTCGGCGATAATCCGTCGCTTGCCCATCCGTTTGGCGAGGAGAATCTGGCCGAGCGTGTTATTGATCTTGTGCGCACCCGTGTGAAGCAGGTCTTCACGCTTGAGATAAATCTTCGGCCCGCCAAGTTCGCGCGTCATCCGTTCGGCAAGATATAACGGCGTCGGGCGACCGCAGTATTCACGGAGATAATAGGCGAGCTCGTCGCGAAACCGTTTGTCTCGGCGCGCTTTCTCGTACTCGCGGGTCAACTCGTGCAACGGCTCCATTAACGTCTCCGGCACAAACATGCCGCCGTACGGCCCAAAATGGCCGCCCTTGTCAGGGACGTTTGTCAGGTGCTTTTGCACAATTCAATGAATCTCCGCAGCTTCTCCGGATCCTTCTTGCCAGGCTCGCGCTCGACCCCGCTGGCCACGTCCACTGCGTAGGGCCGGACGCGCCGAATGGCCTCCTGCACATTGGCCGTGGTCAAACCGCCCGAAAGGATGATCGGCGGACCAATCTCCTTCGCCTTCAACGCCAGCGACCAGTCGAATGTCTTGCCCGTGCCACCTCGCGACTCGTCAGTGTAGGTATCCAACAAGAGCGCGTCAACATCGTACTCCGCCGCCATGCGTAAAGACTCCTCGTCACGCATGCGAATGGCCTTGATCGACTTCGCGGCAAACTTTTGGCAGAAACCCGGCGGCTCGTCGCCATGGAACTGCAACACATTGAGCAGGCACTCGCCCAGCGCTTTTTCGATCTCATACTCCAATTCGTCTACAAACACCCCCACCTTTATCACGAACGGCGGCAAGGCGTTACAGATATCGGCTGCGTCACTTACGGTGATGTTGCGCGGGCTTTTTGCATAGAAAATGAAGCCTAGGGCATCCGCGCCGAGTTCCACCGCCAGCAGGGCGTCATTCAGATTCGTCGTCCCGCAGATTTTGATCTTGGTGTTCATTTGCCGAGCAACTCCTTCACTTTCCCGACAATGTCTCCGCTACGCATCAACGATTCACCAACAAGGATCGCGTTCGCACCGGCTTTCGCGACGCGTTCGACATCCGCGCGCACATGGATGCCGCTCTCGGCCACCAACGTGTGTTTGCCGCACATCCCCCTTTTTAGTTTCGCCGCGAGTTTCTCGGTCGTCGCCAGGCTCACCGAAAAATCCCGGAGGTCGCGATTGTTCACCCCGATGATCTCGGCCCCGGAGCCCAATGCCCGATCGAGTTCCGCTTCGTCATGGACCTCTACGAGGGCCGCTAGCCGCATTTGCGACGCCAGCTCACGAAACCCCTTCAGTTGCGCGTCATCGAGAATCGCGACGATCAGCAGAATCGCATCGGCGCCGCGCACGACGGATTCGTAAACCTGTACTTCATCGATTACGAAATCCTTCCGCAACAACGGCAACCGTACCGCATCGCGGATCTGTTGCAGGTACTCGATACGTCCCTGGAAAAACTTCTCATCGGTCAGCACCGATAGCGCCAAGGCTCCGGCCGCCTCATAATCGCGGGCAATCCGAATGGCGTCGAAATCCTTCACGATTACACCGGCCGATGGCGACGCCTTTTTGACTTCCGCAACCAGCGCGACGCCATCGTCCCGACGCAAAGTACCGGCGAAGTCGCGGAAGTCCTTGCGCGTCGTGGCAGTCTGTTTCAACTTGCCCGCCTGCGAACGCAGCTTCGCCACTTCCAGCTTTTTTTCGGCAACAATTGTGTCGAGAATATTTTCCTTATTCTTCATCCGTCACACCCTGCTTGCGCATCCGCGGCTGGCCGGCCTTGAGCCAGGCGCTGATGAATGGATGAATATCGCCGTCCATGACGCCCTGTACGTCGCTGGTTTGGTGGCCGGTGCGAAGGTCCTTGACCATTTGGTACGGCTGGAAGACGTAACTGCGGATCTGGTTGCCCCAGGCCATTGCGCCTTTCTCCCCGTAGTATTTTTCCATCGCGGCGCGCTTCTCGTCCTGTTCCTTCTCGTAGAGGCGTGACTTCAACATCGCCATCGCCAGTTCACGATTCTGGTACTGGCTCCGCTGGTTCTGACATTGCACCACGATACCGGTTGGGAGATGTGTCATGCGGATCGCCGTCTCGACCTTGTTCACATTTTGTCCGCCCTTGCCGCCGGACCGGAATGTGTCTACTTGCACGTCCTCCATCTTGATTTCGATTTCGACCGAAGCTCCCAACTCTGCGATCACGTCCACGCTCGCAAAGGACGTGTGGCGGCGCTTGTTCGAGTCGAACGGTGAAATCCGCACTAGCCGGTGTACCCCGCGCTCGGCTTTCAGGTAGCCGTACGCGTAGTCACCCGTGACCAGCATGGTGACGCTCTTGATGCCCGCTTCATCGCCGGCCTGACTGTCCACCAGATCGACTTTGAACCCGCGCGATTCGCTGTAGCGCTGGTACATGCGCAGGAGCATGTTCGCCCAATCACAACTCTCCGTGCCACCCGCGCCCGCGTGGATGCTGAAGATGGCGTTGGATTTGTCGTTTTCCTCGCCGAGAAGGTTTTCCAGTTCAAATTGATTGAACTTCTGCTCGGCGGCATTGACCTCCGCCGCGATCCCTTGCTCCGTCTCACCGAGATCGATGAGCATGGCCGCATCGGAGATTTTTTGATCGAGGGCCGCCTGGGTGTCGAGTTTGCGGCGAATCGTCGTCGCTTCGTCCAGAGTAATGCGGGCTTTGGCTTGATCGGCCCAAAAGGTTGGGCCGGCCATGATGTTTTCTAGCTCGACGAGGCGAGCGCGTTGTTTATCGACGTCAAAGATACCTCGTTAACGCCTGATGGCGTTCGCGCAAGTCGCTCACCTTGTTCTTGAGATCTTCAATCATGGCAACGCTAACTCATCATACCGGACACGGATTGTCAACCTGAGCGGTTGGTAGCGCCCGCTCAGCGCCAAAGTTCAAACCGCCCGTTTGGCCCGCGGGCCTTTCGCCGTATCTTCAATCACCCAGCCCTGCTTCGCGAGCTGATCCCGTATCTTGTCCGAGCGCTTGAAATCCTTGGCTTTGCGGGCTGCCTGTCGCTCCTCAACCAGAGCCAACACGTCGCCCGGCACTTCGGATTTGACGGGCATTCCGAAACCCAGCACTTGATCGATGCCTTGCCACGTTGCAAGAATCGCCGCAGCCTCACTGGCCGCAATCGTCCGCTTGTTGGCTTCCCGGATAAACTCGAACAACGCGCCGAGCGCGGCGCTGGTGTTCAAGTCATCGTCCATTGCCGCATCGAACCGCGCTTGAAGATCGGAGACCGTGCCGGCGGGCACCGCGTCGAGTTTCAGAAGGAATTCGTCCATCCGCTGCAACGCCGAGCGCGCGGCCTGCAGGCCGTCCATCGTAAAATTAAGCGGGTCGCGGTAATGCGCGGAGAGCAGGACGTAGCGGATTTCGCGGCCGCTCCAACCTTTCGCCAGCAAATCGCGGAGCGTGTAGTAGTTGTTGAGCCGTTTGCTCATCTTCTTGCCTTCCACGAGCAAGTGGGCATTGTGCAGCCAGTACCGGACGAATGGCTTCCCGGTCGCCGCCTCGCTCTGGGCAATTTCATCCTCATGATGCGGAAAGACTAGATCTTCGCCACCGCAATGGATGTCGAACGTCTCGCCGAGATGTTGGATACTCATCGCACTACATTCGATGTGCCATCCGGGTCGTCCTGGACCCCACGGCGAATCCCATTTCACGTCGCCGTCTTTCTCGTCCCACGCTTTCCACAGCGCGAAATCGGCCATTTCTTCCTTATCGTAGTCGTCGCTCTTAATGCGCGCAACCGCCGTGCTCGGATCGCCGACCTGCCGATGTGAAAGCTTGCCGTATTCGGGAAACGACTTGATCGAATAGTACACGCATTTATCGTCGCTGACGTAGGCATGGTTCCCGGCAATGAGCTTTTCGATCATCGCAATCATGCCGGGGATTGCCTCAGTCGCGCGCGGGATAATATGGGCACGTTTGACGTTGAGCGTGTCGAGGTCGGCCAGAAACGCGTTCGCGTATAGGTCGGTGACTTCCTTCAACGGCTTGCCGGATTCGCGAACTTTGTTGATGATGCGGTCTTCGACGTCCGTGATGTTCATCACGTGCGTGACGTTGAATCCGCGGTATTCAAGCCAGCGGCGCAACAAATCGTCGAACATGAACGCGCGCAGATTGCCGATATGGACAAAGTCGTAGACGGTCGGGCCGCAGGTGTACAGGCCGACGTGCGGCGCTTTGAGGGGAACGAATTCTTCCTTCGTCCGGGTGAGTGTGTTGAAGAATTTCACATCTCCACCGAGGCGATCGCTACTACAACAATGCCTTCTTCGCGGCCGGTGAATCCCATGTGCTCGCTGGTAGTGGCCTTCACACCCACTTGTGTCGCGGCGATGCCCATGTTCTTTCCCAGAATCTCCTGCATCTTCGGGATGTGCGGGGCCATCTTCGGCGCTTGGGCAATAATCATGGCGTCCACATTGTTGATGTTCCCGCCCGCTTTCCGGACGCGCTCCGCGCACTCTTTCACGATGACCATGCTGTTCATGTCCTTGAACTTCATATCGTTGGGCGGGTAATACTTCCCGATATCACCGAGCGCCGCCGCTCCCAGCAACGCATCCGCAATGGCGTGCGCCAGCACGTCAGCATCGCTATGGCCTTCCAACCCAACCTCGTGCGGGATTTCGACTCCTCCCAAGATGCATTTGCGGCCAGCGGCAAAACGATGCACATCGATCCCGATTCCAACGCGGTTCATAAGATTGCGGAGCTTACCCTACCCCCGCATGTGAAGCAACGCCGAGAAATCGCGTGGGCAGGACCTCTTCCACAACCCGCTTTCCGACCCGAAACACGCGGTACGCTTTCGCCCGTGGTCGCGAACTCACGGCTTCGACAAACCGCCGGCCGACAAAATGCGCGGCAGCGCCGTCATCGAGGGCAAATCCATCGGGGAGTTGACCCTTGGCAATAAAACGAATCAATGTTGGTCGGCGCTGCTTCTCCCCGTCGTAATGCGGACACACTGACCCTGGCAACAGCCCCAAGCCATCACGCAAAGGCGCCAGCGGTCCAAATGAATCCGTGCTGCACGCTTCAAACCAGCAATTGGCCCCCGTGCTGATACCCGCCAGGACAATCCCCCGCCGCCAGGCTTCCCGTAGCGCACGATCAACACCATGAACGCGCCAAATCGCCAGCATATTGGCCGTGTTTCCGCCCCCGACATAGATCACATCTTGCCGCAGCAAGAACTTCGCGGCGTCCAAATGGGTTCGCTTGAAAAGTCCGAGGTGCGAGGCTTCGCATTTACGCCGGGCCATTGCGTTGTAGAATTTCTGAAAGTAGCTATCACTATCGCCAGTGGCGGTACCCAGAAAACAGATTTTCGGGCGACGTTTACCTGACAATCCAAAAATAAAATCATCCAACACAGGATTGTCGGGCTCGTCGCTGAAGCCCCCACCGCCTAATGCCACAATGTGCCTCTTTGTCATGACCGCACCCGAAGTAATGCCTCAGCCATGGCCAGATCCGATGACATGGTGATCTTCAGATTCAGAAACGGTGTCTCGACCAAATGAACTTTCTGGCCCAGCGACTCGACCGCAGCCGCTTCATCCGTCACCAGGGCCTTATCCGCAAATATTTTCGTGTATGCTTCCTTGAGCAACGCATAACGCACCGTCTGCGGCGTCTGGACCGCCCACAGCCTCGTGCGATCCACCGTGCGGACAACAGTCTTATCGTCGTTAACTTCCTTGATCGTATCGACAACCTTCGTAGCTGCAATCCCTGTCTCGAAAGAGCGGGCGCTGGCAATGGTCGATGCAATCAGTGCTGAAGTCACCAAGGGCCGGGCGCCGTCGTGGACCGCGACAATTTCCGTGGCAGGATCACATTTCTCCAGGCCGTTCCACACTGAGTTCTGGCGCTCGACGCCGCCATCGGTAACAGCGACCACTTTCTGGAAGCCGAACTCGCGAACGATCTGCTCCGCCTCTTGCGCATAATCGGGACGGCGCACGAGGATGACCGTATCGACCGCACCGCACAGCTCAAACGCCGCCAGCGAGTAGCAAATGATCGGTTTACCGAGAAGTTCGATGAATTGCTTGTTGGAGCCGCCGCCCATTCGCGTCGAGCGCCCGGCAGCCAGCACGATGGCCGTAACCATGTGCGGGAGACTAACAGAACTCAGTTTACAGGAGCAAGCCTGCCCCGCTCTTCGGCGGGCGACCCGGCCTCGGTGTGGCCGGTGTACCCGGCATTGCCATTGACCACTTCAGCAAACGCCATGCGGCCCGCGGCCGTTTGCAACACACTGGCGACGGTGACCTCGATCTCGTGGCCCACGAACTGGCGGGCATGGTTCACGACGATCATCGTCCCGTCGTCGAGATAGGCGATGGCTTGTTGCGGTTCGCGCCCCTCCTTGATGAGGCGAACCGTGAGCTTCTCGCCCGGCAAAACGACAGGGCGCAAAGACTTGGAAAGTTCGTGAAGGTTGAGTACCCTCACGTGCTGCAGCTCGGCAATCCGATTGAGGTTGTAGTCATTGGTTAGAATCTCGGCCGGCAGCATCTTGGCCAACTGCACCAGCTTGGCGTCCACTTCCTTCACGTCGGGCAGTTCGTTCTCATGGAACTTCACTTCCACGCGCGGGTTGAGCTGGAGCATCTTGAGCACTTCGAGGCCGCGGCGTCCGCGCACACGCTTGATTTCATCCCCGGCGTCGGCGATGTACTGCAATTCATCGAGTACAAACCGTGGCACGATGAACACAGCATCGAGAAAGCCGGTCAGGCAAACTTCCTGGATGCGGCCGTCGATGATGATATTGGTGTCGAGCAACACGAGCCGCTCGGGTTTGTTCTCCTTGATGAACTTCACGTAAGGGATAACGAGGTTGAACTCGTCCTTGGCGCGTAGCGCGATCACCATCGCGAGATAGGTGCCGACCACGTACATGACAATCTGCGCAATCAGTTTCGGCTCTTCGTCGATGAACTTGAACAAAACCGAATTACCAATGAAGTAGCTGATCGTGAATCCGACGAGAATGCCAAACGTGGCGGCCGAGAGCCCACGCAACGAGAAGCCTTTCAGGGCCTTGTCGATACCGATGAACGCGCCACCGCCGACCAGGCCGATCAGGATGGCGATAACGGGGTGCTGTGCCCACTGATCCTCCAACTGCGAGATGGACCAACTCCCCATCACACAGAGGATCAGGAAAAAGATTCTTAACATTAACAGCGTCATAGCTCTAAACCCATCTCTCGGGGAGCAAAAGCAGCAGGTTTAAGGCCAGAGAATAATTCCCGGCGGGCGTCCGGCTACCTGGACGGCGGCGTGGAGTCCGTGCCGAAAATAAGGGTTCCGCCGCCGCTTTGGACGGGTCGTGCAGGTTGCGGAACAGTACCGCGCCTCGGTTCCTCGATGGTTTTCGGGGTCGGCCGGTTGCCCTCCTTGTACAGGAGGCCGTATTTGCGCCAATTTTGTACGAGGTGCACAATTTCGTCATGCAACGTTGGATCGACGAGCAATTTACCGACGGTTCCCTCACCCTTCTCCAGTCGCGCGAGAATATCGTTCACCCGTGCGGTGCTTTCGGCCAGGTTTTTCATCGCCGCGCGGATGTCATCCTGATTCGCGCTGACAAGTTGGTCGACATTACTGGCGGTCTTGCTGAGATTATCGGCGGCGTCCGAGAACCGTGTCAGCGTATTGTCCACTTTACCGCGGTTCTCATCGACAATGTTGCGCAGGCTTAACGTCAAGCCGACGGCGTTACTGCTGGCCACGTCGAGGTTGACCAGCGACGCGTCGATATGGTCCAGGCTCTGGCGGCTCAACACTGTCTCGTCGATGCGTTGAATGGCCTTGTCCACCCGTTCGATTGTCCCGGACGCTTGATGCAACACCTCGGCAACACCATGGATTGCCTCGGTCAGATCTGCGCTTGCAGATCCCTGGACAGTGGCCCCCGCTTCGAGGAACGCGTTGGTCGCCCCCTGGGGAACCACGTCGACATAGCGGTCCCCGAGCAGTCCGGATTGGTTAATAACGAATCGGGCATCGCTCCGGATCTTCACTGTCTGATAAATATCCAGTTTGACGTAGATTTTTAGCATGCCTTCCTCGTCGAGCGTGATGTCGCGCACCTTGCCGACGGCGATCCCACCGTAGAGCACACTGGCATCCTTGACGATGCCTCCGACGTTTGCGAAGACGACGGTAATCTGGTAGGTCTTCGTCGCCAACCGCTCGTACTTGCCAAACTTGAGGATCAAGCCAGCGACCAACGCCAGGCAGATCACCACAAAAATACCCACTCTGAGTTCAGTGAACCGTTGCTGTGCCACGCTGCACCTCCTGAGTTTCGTCACCCACGCCTGTAATGAATTGCCTCACGACGGGGTCTTGCGTCGCCTGGATCTCTTTTGGGGTCCCGACCACATGGATCTTTCCCTCGTGCAACATCGCGATACGATCCGCAATCCTGTACGCACTAACCATGTCATGCGTCACGGCGACCCCGGTGACGTGTAATTGATCATGCAGGCACCGGATCAACTGGTTGATATTGTCGGCGCGAATGGGATCCAGCCCCGTCGTCGGCTCATCGTAGAGCACGTACTTCGGGTCGGCCACGACCGCGCGCGCCAAACCCGCGCGCTTGCGCATGCCGCCGCTGAGTTCGGCTGGTTTCTTGTCTTCGGCCTTCAATAAATCCACGATGGTCAACGCTCTCTCGACGCGCTTCCGGACCTCGGCCTCGGGAAGGTGTTCCTCGCGCAGCGGAAACGCCACGTTGTCGTACAGCGTCATCGAGTCGAAGAGCGCCGCGCTCTGGAAGAGAAAACCAAATTCCTTGCGGATCGGCGTTATTTCTTCTTCGTCCAGCGGCACAATGTCCACGCCGTCGACCAGGACTTTGCCCTTGTCTGGCTTGAGCAACCCGCAAAGGTGTTTCAATAGCACACTTTTGCCGCCGCCGCTACGTCCGATGATGACGACGGTCTCGCCGTCGGGAATTTCCAAGTCCACGCCGCGCAAGACCTCCGCGCTGCCAAAGCTTTTCCACAATCCCTCAATGTTGATCATGGCGGAATGATCGCGTTGAACAACACCGCAATGAAGAAATTGGCGATTAGGACCGTCAGCGAAGACACCACGACGGCCTGCGTCGTGGCGCGCCCGACGCCCTCGGCTCCTTCGCCAGCGTGGAAACCCTTGTAACAGGAGATCAACCCGATAAATATGGCGAAGAAGACGGACTTGATCAGGCCGCTCATCACATCTTTCGCTGACGTGAACTTGTACATGTTCGTCAGAAAATACGCCTTATCGATCCCCAGCATGTCCACCCCGATCAGATAGCCGCTGAAAATCCCAAAGAACATCGCCTCCGCTGTCAGCAGCGGCAACGCCAACAGCAGCGCCAGGAACCGTGGCACCGCCAGATAATCAACCGGGGCCGTTCCCATCGAACGCAGCGCATCCAACTGCTCCGTGACTTTCATCGTGCCCAGTTCCGCTGCGATCGCCGCCCCCACGCGTCCGGCAACCATCAACGCCGTCAAGACCGGGGCCAGCTCGCGGGTCATGGCCACGCTCACGACCGGGCCAACCGCCGTGTCCATTTTCACCTTGTGAAACTGGTTGTAGATTTGATCGGCAAACACCATTCCCGTGAACGCGCCGGTGATGACGACGACAGCCTGTGATTGCCAGCCGATCTTGTAGATCTGCTCGATCATTTCCGCCCAACGTGGCCGCTTCGAAAACGCGGTCTTGAAGATGTCGATCAGGAGCAGCAGCAGCGCGCCCAACTGATTGAGTTGGTCGAGCATCACCTCCCGGAAACTGGCCAGTGCAGCAGTCATGTCGCGGCAGCATAAGGAAGTGGTCAGACCGTTGCAAGCCCGCCGTAGGGACAGGCCGCGCCTCCTCGAAAGCCAGAAGCCGCCCCGGGCTTCTCCGGGACGGCCTCTTGTGAAGCAACAACTATTTCTAGCTGGCGCTGGCGGCGAGCTGGTTGAAATCCAGCTTGCCGTCGCCGACAGTGATTTCGATCGTCTCGCTCGGCTTGATATTGCCGCGCAGGATTTCCTCGGCAAGCGGGTCCTGCAGGTATTTTTCCACCGCGCGACGCAAGGGACGCGCGCCAAACTGCGGATCGTAGCCCTTCTCAATCAGGAAGTCGGTCGCTGCCGACGTGAGGCTGATCTCAACGTCCTTGTACTTGAGGCGACTCTTGACCTTCTCGACCTCGAGATGGACGATCTGGCCCATATCAGCCTTGGTCAGAGTGTGGAAAACAATGACATCATCGAGGCGATTCATGAATTCAGGCTTGAACGCGCGCTTGGCTTCCTCGAGCAGCTTGCCCTTCATATCTCCGTACACGTGTTCTTCCTTCGCGGGCGCGAAACCAAGTTCACCCGCCTTGCGAATCGTGTCGGCGCCGATGTTCGAGGTCATGATGACAGCGCAGTTGCGGAAGTCCACCTTGCGACCGAGCGCGTCGGTCAGATGACCATCCTCCAGAATTTGCAAGAGCATGTTCATAACGTCAGGATGCGCCTTCTCGATTTCGTCAAATAGCACGACCGAATATGGGCGGCGACGCACGCGTTCCGTCAATTGGCCGCCTTCTTCATATCCGACGTAGCCCGGAGGCGAGCCGACGAGACGCGAGACGTTGAATTTCTCCATGTACTCGCTCATATCGAGTTGGATGAGCGCGTCCTGATCGCCGAACATGAACTCCGCGAGCGCACGGGCCATCAATGTCTTGCCCACGCCAGTCGGGCCAAGGAACACAAACGAGCCGATGGGACGGTTCGGGTCCTTGAGGTCGGCGCGGCTGCGGCGTAGCGCCTTGCTGATCGCCACGACAGCCTCGTCCTGGCCGATGACTGTCTTGCGCAGTTCGGCCTCCATCTGGAGCAACTTCTCGGCATCCTTCTGTTCCATGCGGCTTAGGGGTATGCCGGTCCATTTGGCGACAATCTGCATGATGTCGTCTTCAGTAATGACAATCTGCTTCTCATCGCGCGCCTGGCGCCATTCCGCGAGTGTCTGTTCCAGATTTTCCCGCGCGTGCTTTTCTTTGTCACGCAGACTGGCGGCCAATTCAAAGTCCTGCGCTTTGATCGCTGCCTCTTTTTCTTCTTTGATCTTTTCGATGTCGCGCTCCGAATCCTGGATATTCGGCGGTCGCGTCATCGATTGAATGCGGGCGCGGGCGCCGGCTTCGTCCATGACGTCAATTGCCTTGTCGGGTAGGAATCGGCCGGTGATGTACCGGTCCGAAAGCCGTGAAGCCGATAGCAGAGCTTCGTCCGAGAATTTGGCGCGATGATGCTCCTCGTACTTTGGACGCAGACCCTTCAGGATCTCGACGGTCTGCTCCACGGTCGGTGGCTCCACCACGACGGTTTGGAAACGGCGTTCCAAAGCAGCGTCCTTCTCGATGTACTTGCGGTATTCGTTCATCGTGGTTGCGCCGACCACCTGCAACTCGCCCCGCGAGAGCGCAGGCTTGATGATATTGCTGGCGTCCATCGCGCCTTCGGCGGAACCGGCGCCGACAATGGTGTGCAATTCATCGACAAAGAGAATGACGTTCTTCGAGCGCTTGATCTCGTCCATGACGGCCTTGATACGCTCTTCGAACTGGCCGCGGTACTTCGTTCCCGCCACCATCAACGCTAGGTCGAGGGTCACAACCCGCTTGTCGCGCAAAATCTCGGGGACATTGCCCTTGGCAACTTCCTGCGCGAGGCCTTCCACGATCGCGGTCTTACCAACGCCCGCTTCGCCGAGCAGCACGGGGTTGTTCTTTGTGCGACGGCACAAAATCTGGATGACGCGCTCGATTTCATTCTGGCGGCCCACGACCGGGTCAAGTTCGTTTTTGCGGGCCAATTCGGTCAGGTCGCGTCCGAACATGCGCAGGGCTGGCGTCTTCATTTCCTTCTTGCCGCCGCCGGCTTCGCCTTCTTCGACACCACCTTCGCTCGGGGTGAAATTGGGATCGAGCTCCTTGAGAATCTCATTGCGGCACCGCTCGATATCAACGTCGAGCGACTTCAGGATACGCGCGGCGGCGCCTTCACCTTCGCGGAGCAGGCCGAGCAGGATGTGCTCAGTGCCCACGTAGTTGTGATTGAGTTGCTTCGCTTCCTTCTGCGCCAGCGCGAGGACCTTCTTCACCCGCGGGGTGTAGGGAATGTTGCCGACCATCTTGGTCTCGGGGCCGGTGCCGATTTGTTTCTCCACTTCCATGCGGACGGTCTCGAGATCCAGGCCCATCTTCTGGAGAACGTTGACCGCAACGCCCTGGCCCAGCTTAATCAGACCGAGCAGCAGATGCTCAGTGCCCACATAGTTGTGGTTGAACCGGTCCGCTTCCTTGCGGGCCAACGCGAGCACCTGTTGTGCTCGCGGCGTGAAATTGTTCATTTCCATCACCCTCCTCTCATTCTGGTTCGACTGTACCGCTCTCCAGGGGCGGCCGGTCGCTCAGATTCGGTTTTGAAATTCCCGCCAACTGCGCGCGGATCAGTTCGGCCCGCGCAATGTCGCGTTCCTCGGCAGACAACTTGCGTGCGGCAGCTTTTTGGACGTGCGCTGGCTGCGAGAGGATGAACATTTCATCCACCGTGACCCGCGCTGTCGCCGGAAACATCTCTAAATCTACCCCCATACGTACCAGACTAAGCAGGTTGAGTGCCTCTTTGGAGCTGATTGTATGTGCATTGCTTAGAATGCCATACGCCCTACCGATTTGATCATAAACCAGTTTGGGCTTCTTTTCAAGCAGCGTGACCCGCGCATTCTCCTCGTGCTCAATAATCTGCAAAATTACCTTGTTAAGGCGCTCGATCACTTCCGACTCTTTTTCGCCCAAGGTCGTCTGATTGGAGACTTGGAAGACATTCCCAAGCGCTTCTGTTCCTTCCCCATACAAACCTCGCACCGCCAGGCCCAGTTTATTGACAGCCTGCACGACCTGGTTGATTTGGTCGCTCAAGACCATGCCCGGCAGATGCACCATGGCCGAACCGCGCATCGCCGTACCCACGTTTGTCGGGCACGCCGTGAGGTAACCCAGCTTCGGTGTGAACGCATAATCAAGATGTTCTTCCAGTTCCGTGTCAACTTTGTCGATAATCTTGAAAATATTCTTGAGCTGCAGGCCCGACTTGATGGTCTGCATACGCAGGTGGTCTTCCTCGTTGATCATGACGCTGATCGTCTCACGGTCATTAATGACCACCCCGCTGCCGACATTTTTGGCCGCGTGCTCGCGGCTAATGAGATGCCGCTCCACCAGCACCTGCTTGTGAATCGCGCTGATGTTGTCCATCGAGTCGCCGAAGTGGTCGGCCATCTCCGGCAGGCTTTCCACCACCGGCTGGATCATCCCCAGCAGTTTCTGGCGCTCGGCCTTTTTGGCCCAGCCGGGGAACGGGAAATCGCGAATGTTCCGCGCAAAACGGACCCGTGACGACATGACGATCTTGCAGTTGGGTCCGTCGGCCTTGACCCATTCTCCCGGGCTTTTCAGCAAATCCTCGATCTTCATGTTCGCATTACTCCGAAGAACGCACCGCGCTCCCCGTTTTTTTTAACTTCGCCTCAAGCTCGCGAATCTCGTCGCGAACCTGCGCCGCGTCCTCATACTTTTCCTCGCTCACCGCCTTCTCCAACTGTTCCGAGAGCTCGCGGATCTTCCCGCTCAACACCAGCGTGTGCATCGCCTTCGTCGGCACCTTGCCGATGTGATGATCCCCCTTGTGCATCGCCTTCAACAGCGATGCGAGCCCGACCTCGAAGGTTTCCCAACACGCGCTGCAACCGAGCCGCCCGGTCTTCTTGAAATCCGCGTGGCTGAAGCCACAAACAGAACATTGTGCGCCCGGCGATTCGACCTTGATGTCCGTCCCGAGCCCCACCAGCAAATCTTCATCGAAGCCCGCGGATGCTTCCACGCCCTTTTCTTTGGCGCAGGTCTCGCACAGATTCGCCTTCAACAGCTTCCCTCCCACAATCTTGGCGAGGTAGACTGTCGCGTCAGCTTTTTTGCAAATGTCGCAGACCATGTGTTACTTCACCCCGATCGGCGTTCCCTCGGAACGCGTCAACTTACGGAAGTCCTCCGTCAATTTCAAGGTCAGGTGGCCCGGCCGCCCGGAACCGATGATCCGCCCATCGATGCTCGAGACGGGAACGATCTCCGCCGCTGTACCCGTGAGAAAAACTTCGTCCGCCGTCGCCAGATCGTAACGCGTCAGGTTCGGCTCACTGACCACAATCTTGCGCTTCGCGGCCAGCTCGATCACGACCTGTCGCGTGATGCCAATGAGCGCGCCCGCGCTGACGGGTGGCGTTTCGAGCCTGCCGCCGCGGACAATGAAAATGTTATCGCCGGTACATTCAGCGACATGTCCCTGTGCGTTAAGCATAATTGCCTCGACCACGCCGGCGTTCACGGCTTCGATCTTCGCCAGGATATTATTGAGGTAGTTTAGCGACTTGATCGACGGACTGACTGCCGCCGGATTCGTCCGCTGGGTGCTCGCGGTGATCAGCTTCAACCCCTTGCGGTAAGCTTCCTCGGGATACAGTTCAATTCGATCCGCGATAATGAAGATGGTCGGGTTCTTGCAACGGAACGGGTTCAATCCGAGGTAGCCGACGCCGCGCGTGACGACGAGCCGAATGTAACCGTCTTTCAGTTTGTTCTGCCGGCACGTCTCGCAGCACGCCTCGACGAGTTGCTCCCGCGCCAGCGGAATCGCCAGCATGATTGCTTTCGCCGAATTGAAGAGCCGATCCAGATGCTGGTCGAGACGGAAAATTCGTCCGTTGTACACGCGGATTCCTTCAAAAACACCGTCGCCATACAACAATCCGTGGTCAAAGACCGAAATCTTCGCCTCGTCTTCCGAAACATATTTACCATCCAAAAAAATCTTCACAGTCTTTTCCTCAATACTGCCTCTATTTACTCCAATATTCTGCCGTCTGCAATCTCCAACACCCGTTCGCCGCGTGTGGCGATATGCTCGTCGTGCGTCACCATCACCAGCGTCGTCCCCGAATCCTCCCGCAACCGCCAGAGCAGATCCAGAATCGATTCGCCTGTCTTCGAATCCAGGTTGCCCGTCGGCTCGTCCGCCAGCACCAGGCTGGGCCGATTCATCAAGGCCCGCGCAATCGCCACGCGTTGTTGTTCACCGCCGCTCAGTTCCGCCGGCCGGTGCTCCATGCGCCCGGCGAGACCCACAGCCTTCAGCAATTCGGTCCCCCGCTCCGCCACGCCGTCGCGCGACCGCGATTGCAGCAGGGCGGGCAGACAAACATTCTCCAAAGCATCCAGTTCGGGCAGGAGATTGTACGACTGGAAGACGAACCCCAGCCGCTCGTTGCGCAGCCGGGTTCGCGCCGCGCCTGGCATCCTAAAAAGCGAAGCGCCATCCAGGCTCACGTCGCCTGCGGATGGCGCATCCAATCCGCCCAGCAAATGCAGCAGCGTGCTTTTCCCCGCCCCCGAGGCGCCGACGATCACCAGCGCTTCGCCACGGCGCACGCGCACATCGATCCCGCGTAACACCTCAACTTCCTGCGAGCCGAGAGTGTAGTTTTTGCGAAGTCCGCTCGCAACCAAAATGTCCTCGCCAGCCTCACTCATAGCGTAGGGCCTCCACGGGTTCGAGGCGCGCAGCCCACCACGCTGGGATTACTCCACCCAACGTGCAAATTCCAACAGCGGAAGCCCCGATGACCAACAGATCACGCATGGTCAGATAGGCCGGAATCTGGGTGAAGTTATAAATGTCCGGCGGGAACAACTCGACTCCAAAGACATGCGAGAGAAAACTCCGAATTACATTGATATTCTCGATGGTCAGCAGGCCCAGCGCGACCCCTACGGTCATGCCCACGACGCCGACGAAAAAACCCTGCAATAAAAAGATCCGTAAAATTTTTGATGACGATCCACCCAGTGATTTGATGATACCAATCTCCCTCGTTTTTTGTACGGCGACAGTAATTAGCGTGCACATGATGCAAAATGCGGCGACGACCGTTACCAGGATCAAGATGAAAAACATGGTGGTTTTTTCAACCTGGATGGCCCCGAGCAAGCGCCGATTCAGTTCCGCCCATGTTTGCGCGCGGAGGGGACGGGCGAGCTGTTTGTTCAGAGCATCTGCGACCTCGCGGGAACCATTGATCGGGTCGTCCGTGCGAATCTCGATCCCGTGGATGGCGTTGCCCAAACTGTAAAGTTCCTGTGCGGTTTCGAGAGATGTGAAGATCAAGCCGACATCGTACTCATACATTCCCGACTCGAAGATGCCGGTGACCGTCAACTCCATCGGGAGATAGACTTCCTCGCCTTTTTTTTCGAGATTGCGCGGCGAATAGACCGTGATCTTGTCACCGAGGAAAATGCCGTACTGCGAGGCCAACTCACGGCCGATAACTACTTTGTCACCAATCAGGTCGAGGCGACCTTCCTTGATGTACGAGCCGAGTTGGCTGACCGTCACCTCGCGCTGTGGATCAATGCCTTTGAGGTACGGCGTCGTCCTCCGGCGTTCGAACTCGATCATCACCAGCCCCATCGCAAACGGCGACGCGGCCTTCACGTGCGGCGTCTCTAGGACTGTTTGGAGCAGTCTGTCGCTGTGCTCGATCAAGCCACCCGATGTCACCGTAACATAGGCGTGCATGCCCATGAGCTTTTCGCGTAGTTCGCGGTCAAAACCGCTCATCACGGCGATGACAACGATGAGTACCCACACGCCAATCGCCACCCCCGACAGGGAGATGAGCGTGATGACGGAAACGAACGTGCGCTTGGGTTTGAGATAGCGGAGCCCGAGAAAAAGCTCGAAGGGCAGTCGTGTCATGTGTGCGGCCGCATCAGCGGGAAGAGGATCACATCGCGGATGCTTTCTGCGCCTGTGAGCATCATGACCAGCCGGTCGATCCCCATGCCCATCCCGCCGGCTGGCGGCATGCCGTGCTCCAGCGCCAGGAGAAAATCCTCGTCAAGCTTCTCGGCGTGTCCTTCCGCCTGGGACAGTAAACGCTCCCGTTGGACAACGGGATCGTTCAGTTCAGAGTACGCGGGGGCAATCTCCTGGCCGTTGATAATCAGCTCGAACACGTCCACGACACTTGGGTCCTGGCGGTTGGGTTTTGCGAGCACGACCAACTCGGCGGGGAGATGTGTCACGAACGTGGGATTCATGAGCGACGGCTCGATAATCTTTTCGAAAATCGAGTTGGTCACTTCGTAATCGGGCGTATTGGCGGTCACTTCAACTCCCATTGTGATCGCTTGGGCCTTGCGATCCTCGGGCGTGAGCGTGAACCACTCGTTGCCAATTCGCTCCTCGACCAACTCGCGGTACGTCACGCGACGCCACGGGGGCGTCAGGTCGATCTCCTGGCCATCGGCGCGGCGGATAAGCAATGAATCCGTGATGGCCTCCGCGACCGACACGATCATTCCCTGCGCCAGGTCCATCATCGACTCGTAATCGCCATACGCCTGATAGACCTCGAGCATCGTGAACTCGGGATTATGGCGGCGCGAGATGCCTTCGTTGCGAAAATTGCGGTTGATCTCGTAGATACGCTCGAAACCACCGACGAGCAATCGCTTGAGATAAAGCTCAGGCGCCACCCGCAGGAATAGGTCAATATTCAGGGCTTCGTGATGTGTCTCGAACGGCTTGGCCGTCGCGCCGCCCGCAAGCGGCTGCATCATCGGCGTTTCGACTTCCATGAAGCCGCGCGCGTCGAGAAACTTGCGCATCTCCGCCACGATCCGACTGCGCGCCAGGAACGTCTCGCGGGACCTTTCATTGAGGATCAAGTCAAGATAGCGTTGACGCAAGCGTGTTTCGACATCCTTGATGCCGTACCATTCCTTCGGGAGCGGCTGGATTGCCTTGCTCAACAACGTCACGCTCTCCACCTTGACGGTCAACTCGCCCGCATGGGTCGTGAACAGCTTGCCGCTAACGCCCACGATGTCGCCGAGATCGATGAAATGTTTGAAGAGATCGAATTGCTCTTCGCCCAATGCCTGCTTCTGGACGTAAATTTGGATCTTCGCAGTGGAGTCCTTGATGTCCGCGAAGAGGCTTTTGCCCATGTCGCGGTGGCTCAATACGCGCCCGGCCAGCCGCACCTCACGGTCGGGTGTGGCATTCGCGCGCGCGGAGCCGATCGATTCGCTCACTTCGTATCGCCCGCCGTATGGGTCGATCCCCAGCTCCAACAGCTTCTGCCGTTTTTCCAAACGTGGTTTGGTTAGTTCACCCTGGGGTTCCATGCCGTGCGAAGAATAGCCGCAGTCCCCGGCGCGGGCAACGCTAAACATTTCGCCTTCACGGGCTGGAATTCCCGGCGTGCTTGCGCTACGGTTCCCGCGTGAAAATGAGGAGCCTACTGGCGGCCCTTGCACTGGCGGGGACGACGGCGACACGCGCGCAGGACACGACCGCGCCGTTTGTCGGCAATTTCCCCAACGTCACCGAGGGACGCTACCAGGTCTTCGCGCAGAGCGGACACCAAATGGCGTTCGAGGTCAACATGTTCATGAACCAGATGCTGCGCCAGTATGAAAAGTTCTTCAGCAACTGGGGCGGCAAACCCGGCGCGCGCGTGATCGTGTTCGATAACGTCACGGATTTTCGTAACTATGCCGGGAACGTGGTCTCGTTGACTCATGCGGGCCTCGCGGGTTACTGTCATCTCAAGACCGATGAGGCGGGCAACCAGTTCTATGAAGTGGTGTCGTACCAGGACCCGAACTTGTGGCGCGTGCTGGCGCACGAGGGGTTTCACCAATTCATTGGATACGAACTCGGACTACAGGTCCCAACGTGGCTGAATGAGGGCACGGCGCAGTATTTTGAAACCAGCTTCATCACGGGTTCGCATTTCAACGTGGGCCAGGTCAGCCGCACGAAGCTGCTGTACGCGCAGGCACTGATCCTCAACAAAAAGGCGCCGCCGATTGCGCAGTTGGTTTCCTGGGACCAACCCACCTTTTATGCGAACGCCAATGTCGCCTACCCGATGAGTTGGGCACTCGTCTATTACCTGCTGAATTCGAACAATGACCGGTACGAGCAGAGCCGGTTTCGCCGTTATCTACAGGACCTGAAGTTTGGTAATGACAGTGTCCGAAGCTTGCAAAGGGAGTTTGGGTCGGACATCAACCGCTGGCAGGCCGACTTTGAAGACTACATCTTGCACCTGAAACCCCAGACGGATTGATGTCCCACGCATCCGCCGCGCCTTCCCGTGTTGTTGGTGGACGGTTTTTGCGAAATGTCTAGAGTTTTGCAGTCGATTTCGCTAGCGTGAAGCGCGGGTATGCAGGAAGTTGAACTGGCTTCGGGATGCTGAACTGGTACGACATCGTGGTGGTCGGCGCCCTGTTCTACGGCGTGTGGAGTGGTATCCATTCCGGCTTGACGGGTGAAATCATCCGCGTCATAGGGCTGGTGTTGATGATCGTGGTTGCCTTGGTGTTCCACGAATCCGTGGGCGACTGGCTCCGCATGAGTTCTTCGCTGTCCGACGAGACGGCGCAGCTTGTTGCTTTTGTGGGCATCGCCGTGGTGGTTTACTTGATCACGTTGGGAATCCGTCTGAAGACCCACCAGCGGATGCAGGAACTGAAGGTCGGGGCACTGTTGGAAAACGTGGGTGGTGGTTTCGCGGGGGTGATTCGGATGGCGGTGATTATGGCATGGGTGACGATGGTCCTGAGCCTGTCGACGAGCGGTTTCCTGGCCGATCAGGTCGGTATGAACTCCCGTTTTGGATCTCTGGTTCTCGACCAACTCCCAGCGTTACGAGCAATGATGAACCATGGCGGGCTGTTGCCGAAGGCGAGCCGACCGCCGGATCTGCCCCACGAGGAAAACAGCCCGACCAATACGCAACATTCAGAAACGGTTACTCAATAAGCTGTGCCCGGTTTAATTCCTGAACCTGTTCTCGAGCAAATTCGCCAAAACAACGACGTTGTCGAGGTGATCGGCTCCTACTTCCCACTGAAACGGGCGGGTGCGAACTTTCGCGCCCTCTGCCCATTCCACAAGGAGAAGACCCCGAGTTTCAATGTGAATCCGTCAAAGCAAATCTGGCACTGCTTCGGCTGCGGCGAAGGCGGCAACGTGTTCAGTTTTGTGATGAAGTACGAGAACGTCGACTTCCTTACCGCAGTCCGCCGCCTGGCCGAACGCGCCGGTATCAAGCTGGAATACGAGGAACGCGCCGGTGACCCGGGTCGTGACCAGAAGGATCAGCTTTTGGTGCTGCACGAAGTTGCCGCGAATTTTTTCCATCACAATCTCATGAAGGAACCGAGCGCCGCGGTCGCGCGCGAGTACCTGAAGAATCGCGGCATCACCGCTGAGACAGCCAAGAAATGGCGGCTCGGCTACTCGCCCGATGCCTGGGACGGGCTGATCCAGCATGCTGCAACGAAGAAACTTGCCGCGGAATTGCTGGCCGCGGGGGGCCTGGCTTTACAACGTGACCGGGGCGATGGATTCTACGACCGGTTTCGCGGGCGGTTGATGTTTCCGATTTGTGACGAGCAAGGGCGTGCGGTCGGGTTCAGCGGTCGCATCCTGACCGATGCCAAGGACCAGCCAAAGTACGTCAACTCGCCGGAAACGCCGATTTTCCAGAAAGGCCGCATCCTCTTCGCACTCGACAAGGCCAAGCGTGCGATTCTCGACGAAAAATATGCGATCGTCTGTGAAGGACAGGTCGATACGATCTCCTGCCACGAGGCGGGCGTTGAAAACGTGGTTGCGCCACAAGGCACCGCCCTCACCGAACAACACGCGCGCATCTTGAAGCGCTACGCCGAAGAGGTCGTGTTGATGTTCGATGCCGACGCGGCCGGCCAGAACGCCATCGTGCGTAGCGCCGGGCCGTTGTGGGATGCGGGCGTGGTCATCCGCGTGGCGGTCCTGCCGCCCAGGCACGACCCCGACAGCTACGTGAAAGCCTTCGGCGGGGAAAAGCTAAAGGAGTTGGTTACCAAGGCGCCCAGTTTTTTTCTGTATCTGCTCGACCGACTTTCACAGCAGCACGACCCGCGGACGGAGCGTGGCAAGCTGCAGATTGCGCGGCAAATGGCTGAATGGCTGGCGCGCATTCCGACGCCGATCCTGTTGGCGACGTATGCGCAGCAAACCGCCAGGCGCCTCGACATCGGCGAAGACGTCCTTCGCAAGGAGGTCACGAAACTGACGGGTAGTCGACGCGACCGCACAGGCATTGCCGGCGGTGACGATGAGTTGAATGACGCGGCAGACATCGATGAGGAACGACCGCGCGGGTTGCCGGCGGAGGAGATGCTGTTGCGAACGATGCTGGCGGATGAACGCATCATTGAGATAGCCGCGGAACGCTTGGATTTGGCGTGGTTGAGTAACAGCCTCGCGGGGCAAACAATCCAGGACGCGTTACGCCTCTATAATGGACGGAACTGGAACGGGCCGAACTCGCTCCTCAACCAACCGCAGAGCGATCAGACGAGTCGGCTCGTCTCGGAGTTGCTGTTGAACCAGGAATCTGTCAAACAGCCGGAAGCGGCTGCAGCGGATTGCCTTGCGACGCTGGAGCAGCGCTGGATGAAGCAGCGCCTGGGCGAGTTGCGGCGGCAATTGCAGCAGCCCGGTTTGAGCGCGGCAGATTCAGCCCCGCTGCACCAACAGTTGCTTGACTTGGACTCCAGACTGCGGCATATTGCCACGTTTTTGAAGGGGAAACCGTAGCTTACCCGGCGTTGGCCATAGATTTATTTTTATTATGTCGAAGGATAATCATCATCGGAAGAAACCCGCCGTCCACGAACCACCCAAGCTCGATCGCGACGAGAAAAACGAGAAGATCAGGGAGCTGATCAAGCTCGCCAAGGAACAGGGCTACCTGACCTATGGCGACGTAAACGACATTCTGCCGGAGAGCATTCTCTCTCCCGACGAACTCGACGCGATCCTGATCCAGCTTCGCGGGATGGATATCGAGATCATCGACGCCTCGGAGGTCGACCGTTTCAAGCGGGAGGCCGAGGAGGAAAAAGAGACCGCCAAGGTCGATTCCCGCCTCGACATTCTTGATGACCCGGTGCGCATGTACCTCAAGCAGATGGGCCAGGTGCCGTTGCTCACGCGCGAACAGGAAGTCGAAATTTCCAAGCGCATCGAGACCGCCGAGAACCACGTAAAGTTGATCATCAACAATTTCGGCTTCACGGCCAAGGAGCACATGGCGCTCGCGAAACGCCTGCTCAACGGCAAGGAGCGGTTCGACCGCGTGATCATCGACAAGAAAATCGACAGCCGCGAGCAATACATGCGCGTGCTGCCGCGGTTGCTCACGCAGGTAGAAAAGGCCGACTTGGTGGTCGATGGGAAGTACGACAAGGCGACGCGGTCGGGACTCAATAAGAAAGAAACCGAAAAACTCCGGCGCGATTTCAAGAAGTCCGACACGGCGCTCCAGAAGTTGTTCGAGAAGTTCTTCTTCAAGCAAAAGGTGCTTGAAGAATTTGTCGAGAAGGCCAACGAAGTGCGAGAGAAATTCGATGAGGCGCTGTTCCAGATCGAACGGATGGAAAAGTTGCGCCGCTCCCCCGCCCTCGATGCGGACCAACGCAACGAAGAGCGCAAGTTGAAGAAGCTCGAACTGGGCTCGCGCATGAACACCGAGGAATTCATCAAGGCGCACGACGAACTCAAGTCGTGGATGAAGAAAGCGGTCCAGGCCAAGAGCGAGATGGTGGAAGCCAACCTGCGCCTCGTGATTTCCATTGCCAAGAAGTACACCAACCGCGGCCTCTCCTTCCTCGACCTGATTCAGGAAGGCAACATGGGCCTGATGAAGGCTGTGGAAAAATTCGAGTACCGCCGCGGCTACAAGTTTTCCACGTACGCCACCTGGTGGATCCGCCAGGCCATCACCCGCTCCATCGCCGACCAGGCCCGCACGATCCGCATCCCCGTCCACATGATCGAGACGATCAACAAGTTGATGCGCGTGCAAAAGCAGTTGCTCCAGGAATTCGGCCGCGAACCGGTTCCCGAGGAAGTCGCCGAAGAAATGCAGATGCCCGTCGATCGCGTCCGCGCCGTGCTCAAGATGGCGCAGCAACCGATTTCGCTGCAATCCCCCATCGGCGACAGCGAGGACACCAGTTTCGGCGACCTCATCGAAGACAAGTCCGCCGAGAACCCGTCCGACATGGCGTCGTACTCGCTGCTCAAGGAAAAGCTCAACGACGTGCTGGACACGCTGACCGAGCGCGAGCGCAAGGTGCTGCAACTGCGTTTCGGCTTGGGCGACGGCTACTGTCGCACGCTCGAAGAAGTGGGCCGGCAATTCCGCGTCACCCGCGAGCGCATCCGCCAGATTGAAGCCAAAGCGCTGCGGAAGATGCGCCACCCCACGCGCCTGCGCCAGGTCGAAGGTTTCCTGCAAGCGCAGGGCTTCTAGCCAACTCTTTTTCATCCTCCCACAAGCCTTGATGGGCCTAATTTTGCGGCCATTCAAAGCTTGCCGGACATCCACCTTTCTGTTATAGATATCAGAAGGTGTGAGGGTCCCGTTTGCCCCTGGTTTCGGAAAGTGCGTTGATGAATCCGCAAATTCTGAACGCAGATGAAGGAACGAGCACGGGCGCGCGTTGGGTACACGCTTTCACCTTGATTGAACTCCTCGTTGTGATTGCCATCATCGGCATTCTGGCGGCGATGCTGCTTCCCGCCCTGAACAGCGCGCGGGAACGAGGTCGTCGGGCTGTCTGCATCTCGAATCTTCATCAGATCGGCCTGGCCGGTTTGGCGTATGCCGATGACTGGAAGGGTTTTCCCTGCATGGGTAATCCGGCCGCTGAACCTTGGCGCTGGGCTGGGAATCTGATCAATGTGCCGATGGATCTGCCGACTCGGCCGCTCAATCCCTATCTCAAAATCACCCACGTTCAGCTTTCCAATACCGGATCGCTGGCTCCGAATATTGCGTCCGTAATGCGGTGTCCATCAGATCGCTCCTACCAAGGCGGGCCAAGCTGGTATCAAATGCAGGGCACGAGCTATTTTTTCAATGTCTACGGCTGGAAGCACAACCCCGGCACCGGCACCACTGATTTCAATGGATTGGTGAAGACAATTAAGAACACCGCTACGGAAATCGGTGGTGTGAACCCGGCAGACGTGAGTAAGGCATCGATTGTCGTCATCGCCGCTGACTACGTCGTCAATTACGCACTGGCCGCCACCGAGTATGGGTCCGACCCGAACCTTCTGGGACCGCACCAGCCAGGCACGGGCTGGGGTAACGCCGTATTTGTCGATGGCCACGCCGCGTGGGTGCACTTTGCCGAATCGACCGCCTCCTATTACCAAGGCCCGGACTGGACGATGGTCGCGCAGTAGCGGCATCGGCGAAAAATTCAGGACGAATTGCCGATTTGGATTATATTGAATCGTCATGGAGGCCAGTGCCGTTATCCGCATGTGCGCTCCCCTTGTCCAACCGCTGGAAGACACGGGCGCGATCCCGAACAACCCAAACTGTCCACTCCTCATCTATCCGAACGCCCTCGTGCTGCCGAAGGACAATCCAGCTCGGTTCATTGAGCAATTGCTGGCGGACAACCAATGGGGCGGGACGTGGCGGAACACCATCTACGCGTTTCACCATTATCACAGCACCGCGCACGAAGTCCTCGCCTGCTACCGCGGTTCGACCGAGGTCCAACTCGGCGGTGAACCGGGCATCCTGCACACGATGAACGTCGGCGACGTCATTTTGATTCCCGCCGGCACCGGTCACAAGAACCTCCATGTCACCGACGACTTCGCCGTAGTGGGCGGTTATCCCCGAGGACAAAAGTGGGACATGTGCTACGGTGAATCCGGCGAACGCCCCCAAGCCGATCAAAACATCGCCCGCGTCCCGCTCCCCAAATCCGACCCGATCTACGGCACCGATGGGCCGGTGCTGGAATTCTGGAAAGCTTAGGTGCCGATGCCCCGCAGGTGTGACACCCGCGGGGCAATTCGTCTTTGCCATGCGGAATTACATGTTGTGCCCAACGCCTCTCTGCACCGGCTTGATGATCCCAAACAGGCCATGCCCTTCACCGCCGATACCCGCCGTGAAATAGAGCACCAGCCCATCCACCGCGTCGGGGTCATGCCTGTCCAACCCGGGAGGCACACTCGAAAGCGCGCTGAACTTCAAGCCCCACAAGCTGTCGATGGCAATGACGTTGCCGCGCACGTCCGTGAGTTGCCCCAGAAACGCTCCCGAACCGGGCGCGTACGCATTGATCCGCCCATCGCCAAAATTCCCCACCAACACCGCGCCGCTGAACTCCCCGAAACGACTGGGCGCCAGTGCCACGCCCCACGGCGAATTCAACGCGCCGTTGGCCGCGAATTGTTGGAGCCGGTTCCCATCCAGATCAAACACATCGACAAACCCGTTCCCCGGCCCAGCGACGTCGTCGTGTTTTTCCGCGTTCTGGATCGCAAACGTAACGTACAACTTCCCGTCGATGTCCTGAATGCCAAATGGCGCGTAGCCCGCCGGTAGTGTCCCGTCCGTGAACGAACTCACAAAATTAAAGTTCGCGTCATACTTCTCGACGGTCCCATCATGGAAATTCGTCACGAAGATAAACTCGTTGGACGAACTGTCGGCCGCCCGCGCGATGCCCTTGTACACCGCATTCGACGCGGAATGATCGATCACCAGCACCGCGTTGGTCGGGTCCACAACCGGGTTCCAGCCGGAAACCGTGCCGTCTTCCGTGGACCAGAGGAAGAGACTCGGCGCTGAATTCGTCCCCTCGGTGATCGCGAACGCGCTCGTATTGTTGCCGATCATCCCGGTCGGCGTCGCCGGATTCGTACTGCCCGCCGGCGGCGCGACGATCACCACCAGCGATCGGGGCGTCCCATCCGCGTCATATAATGTGGACACACCCGTCCCATTGTCCGAGACCCAGACCCGACCCGACGATGGCACGACCACGAGCCCCCATGGATTCACCAGGTTCGGGTCGGTGAACTCGCCCACACCGGCAATGTCCGACACCAGGTTCACCTGCCGATACTCACCCGAAGGCCGCGGTTTTCCCTTCTCCGACTTCGCAACGCTGCCCGTCGCCAACACCAATCCCGCGATCGTAAGAATCCCCAGAAAACCAAACGCCATCCTTCCCTCAAATGACTTCATACCCGCTCTCCTTTCCCGTTCTTGTTGCAGTTGACTTCCCTCTTGATCCCGTACCAACCTGCCGTGCGAACGCGTCGCGATTCCGCGTGTCCCAACGGCGCAACGCTTCACGTACGAGTACACTAGGCAGGCCTTGTTTTTCCTGCAACCGGGGAAGGTTCCGATTCCGATGTAGGGTCGAATCCTAACAGCGCGCTCCGGCAGATTACACGTCGGCTACAGCGCGGTCATAAAAGGCGAGATAATCGTCCGGCGTCTGGCCCGCGCGGAAGCTCATCGCCGAGCGCGGATGCATGTTCATCTGGCCCGTGATGTTATAGGGAATCGACGGGCCCCAATCAAACTGCTTCCGCATCGGCAGGATTGTGTGCTGGATCACATCCAGCACCGCGCGCAGTTTGAACTTCGGATTGCGCAGGAAACCGAGCAGCAGTTCCATCGGACAATTCCCCGCGCCGCGACCGAGCCCCATCAAGGTCGCATCCACGCGATTGCATCCAAGAATAATGGCCTCAATCGTATTGGCGAACGCTAACTGCAAATTATTGTGCGCGTGAATCCCCACGTCCTTCTTCAATCCCTCGACGGACTTCGCGTACTTCCTCACAAGATAATCAATCTGCTCGCGGTACAGATTGCCGTAACTGTCCACCACCACCACCGCGCTGATCGGCGTCTTCGCCGCGAGCTGCAGCACCGTGTCGATCTCCGCGTCCTGCGTGATCGAGATGGCCATCAGATTCAACGTCGTCTCGTACCCCAACTCGTGGCAATGATGGATCATCTCCACCGCCTCGGAAATCTGGTTGGCGTAACACGCCACGCGGATCATCGAGAGCACGCTGTCCTTCGCGGGAATAATCTGCCGTTTCCAATCACTCTTCCCGCCCGCATCCGCCATCGCCGCGAGCTTCAACCCCGGCGCCACCTTCTTATGATCGCCCACCACCCGCCGCAGGTCCTCCTCGTCGCAATGCCGCCACGGCCCGTACTCCGCCCGCGGAAATTGCTCCACCGAATTCTTGTAACCGATCTCCATGTAATCGATCCCGCTCGCCACGCACGCGGCATACACCGCCTTCACCTGCTCGTCAGTGAACTTCGAATTATTGATCAACCCCCCGTCGCGAATGGTGCAATCCAGCACCCGCAACTCCGGCCGATACGTGATCCATGGCGCTTTGTCAGTCATAGAGCGAATTCCCTTCCAGAAACCGAACCACCCTCATAACGGCGGGGTGCCTGCTCTGTCAACAATAAGCCCCTTAACGAACCGACAGGAAATTTGCCTCGTCCGCACAACCCATTCCAAATCAACCACATGACTGGGGAGTTCGTTTCGTAATTTCGCGGTCTGGGGCGCGCCGTCTCGTCCTCCGTAGCCTTGGCGAAGGAGGAAGTTTCTTCGCGAAGTAGGCTTGCACGTTGAGCGTTGAAAGTTGGATGTTGAACGTTTATCCGTTCACCATACCATTATCGGAATCCGATGTCCAGAGCGGAGTGCGGCACTGGCTGCGCGACACGCCGCGATGTAGTTGTCGCGGCAACGTCATCCGCTAATTCGCCGTCGGCTGTAGCCGCGCTTGCCAAGCGCGGAATCCGCCCCTGTAGCCGCTGGCTTCAGCCTGCGCAGTTGTGCGCTGAAAAGCCTGCCCCGAATCCTTATGGTTTCATCCGGATGTAGCCGCGCGCGATGAGAGCCGAATTCGCGCCGGCGGCGCAATCCGCCGCGCGCCTTAGCCTGTTGTAGCTGCGCTTCTATGAAGCGCAGGCTCTGTCCCCTGTAGCCGCAGGCTTTAGTCTGCGAACTTGCGGGTTGAACGTTGGAAGTTGAACGTTTAGGTATTCTTCACGGTATGTTCGCGTTGATCGAGGACAGCGTATTATTGACCTTGTTGCCGAGCCCCTGAAGAACCAGGATCGCCACCACCGCAATCAAAGCCAGAATCAGCGCGTACTCCACCAAACTCTGACCCGATTGTTTCCGCACCACACGAGCCAACTTTTGTAGACGTTTTTTCATAGATCTCCACTTTGAAGGAGCATACGGTCCAATAAAACATTTGCCTATCAGGTACCGCCTTTATTTCGCTTAGGAAGAAATCCTAGAAGCACTGACCATCTTTTCCCCTCGTGCTGTCCGCGTAGTCGCTCACGGCAGGTTCGCGTTGACTGACGACAGCGTATTATTGACCTTGTTGCCGAGCCCTTGAAGAACGATGATCGCCACGACAGAGATCAACGCTAGAATCAGCGCGTACTCCACCAAACTCTGACCCGATCGCCTCCGTCCCTTACGAAACAGCCTTTGCATACGTCTTTTCATAGGCCTTCGATAGCAGCAATATAAATGCCCGGCGGAATTTACCTCGCAGGCGTGTCCCACATTTCGTGCAGCGCGACACCTGCGAGTCGAGGCGATGTGAACCTACTCACGAACTCCGGTTGCTGTAACCCCGCTGCTACCATGGCTGCGCAAGGAATCTGGCTGTGCAAGGAATCTTCACCATTACACCGGTGTAATCTTGCGCGCGCAGCCCGCCCGACACGCGATCCTCGGTGCTCTGTCATGCATGCGAGAGTTTTTTCAGGAAACCGAAGTCCCCTCACAACTGCGATCCGCTCCCCCGTAGCCGCGGGTGTTGAACGCGGAATCCCTCGGCTGTAGCCGCGCTTGTTAAGCGCGGATGAATGGCTACTGTATCTTCGCGCCAAATACCTTCTTAAGCAGGTCGGTGCTGCGTGCGACGGGGTTTTGACGGATGTTCTTCTCCTCCGCGGCCACCATCTTGAACAAACCATCCAACGCCTTGCTGGTCACGTAACCATCCAGATCAACGGCGTTGTTCTGGCCCATGAACTGGTTGATCGAGCCGGCATGCTTCATCAATTGCTTGTAGGCCGCCGTGACGCCCGTCTTCTCCGTCGCCTGCTTCACGATCGGCAACATTTTTTCGGTCAGTTGCGCCGCGCTGGTCTTGCGGAAATACTGCGTCGCCGCATCGTCGGGACCCGCGAGAATCGCCTTGGCGTCATCCACGTTCATCTTGGTGATCGCATCACCGAAGATCGCCGCGGCCTCGGGCACAGCCTGTTCCGCCGCGTGATTCATGGTGGCAATGAATTCGTCCACCACCTTGTCCTGCCCTACCGCATGGGCCGCCTGCTGCACTCGCTTAAGGGAATCCGGCACCGGGATCTTCACATCGAGATTGTTCAAGTAGCCGCCATCGTGCCCCAGATTGGCCACGGCCTGCTGGACGCCCTTCGACAACGCCTGTTTCAACCCGTCATACATCTCCCCCTGCGTCAGGGATGTCACGCCCGCCGGCGCGGCATTGCTACCCGTTATGTCCTTCTTAAAAGTGTCCAACCACCCCGCCTCAGCGGTAACCGAAAGCAACCCGATCAGTAACGGAGTGAACAGCCAAACGGACCAAGAGCGATAGTTTTTCATAAATGTTTTCCCCGTCAACGCTGTGCCGCCTCAAAGCCTGATACTCGGCCTCGCGAAAGTCAAGAAGCAGTCCTGGCCTTCCCTGGTGGGAGCGACATTCCTGTCGCGACTCCCCCCGCAGCCGTCCTCGCCGCCACCCCACATCCTGCCGCCCCGTAATCGCGCCGACTGCACCTACAAATAAGACTCCCAAATATAGTAAGACAGGCTATATTTTCTTACAAATATTTCTTGCATTACTTATGGAAGATGCTGTACTTTGACACGGAAGCGAGAGGAACAACATGTATACAGCTTACGTTACATCCAAAGGGCAACTGGCCATCCCGGTCAAATTGCGCCGGAAATACAACATCAAAAAGGGTACCCGCGTCAACTTTGTTGAGGTCAACGGCAAAATCGTTATGCAGCCTGTAACGCGCGAGTTCATCGAGTCATTCCGCGGCATCTTCAAGTTGAAACCCGGCGAGAAATCGGCGACACAGGAATTGATTGAGGAGCACGCGGAAGAAGTGCGCCGCGACGAGGAGAAGATTGCGCGCCACAGTGTTTGACAGCTACGCGGTTCTCGCGTTGTTTTTCGGAGAACCCGGCACGGACCAAGTCGAAAATCTGCTCCACGAGGCTGCCACCACCAATCGGCCCGTGCTGATGACCGCGATGAACTGGGCCGAAGTGCTCTACCAGATGCGGCGCAAACGCGGCAACGAAGGAGTCGCGACAGCTAAGTTGTTCGAGGCGACGATGCCCTTCGACGTCGTCCCCGCTGACCGTGATCTCGCCGAGCTTGCTGCCGAATACAAAGCCGCGCACAAGATGTCACTCGCCGACGCTTTCGCCGCCGCCCTGGCCAAGCAGAAAAAAGCCGAACTCGTCACCGGCGACAAGGAGTTCAAGCCATTGGAGCAAGAGCTAAGGAAGATTACATGGCTTAAGTAGATGAAACGCTGGGCATGAATAACAAACAAAAAGAAGAACTGTGTCTTGCCCTGATGCGTGCAGACAGTGAAGCGGCGCTTGTTCAAATCCTCACCGACGCGGGTTATTGGCAAAGCAAACGATGCTGGCGACTTTACGGAGACAGGGAGAATAATTTCAGCACAATCGGCAACCAACAAAATCGGCCCGATGCCGCCCTAGTCGAAAAGTTGGTAAATTCAGTAGATGCCCGATTAATGCATGAGTGCCTAGCTTGCGGGATAAACCCACAATCACCGGCCGCGCCACAGACAATTCGCAACGCCATCTCCCAATTCTTTGAGGATGGTCGCACTAGCGGCAGTGTTTTCGGTGGGCAGGTTAAGACTTGGGATAATGAAAGGCGGCGGGAGGTTGCCCGCGGAATCACGCTCGCCGCAACCGGAGTTAAAGGGCAAGAAGGTGACCCCTGCCTAACAATTGCTGACGAAGGAGAAGGGCAAACACCACGTAATTTTCCAGAGACGTTTCTCTCTCTTGAAAAGTCTAACAAGCTTCGCATTCCTTTTGTTCAAGGGAAGTTCAATATGGGTGGGACAGGCGTTTTGGAGTTTTGCGGACGGCAAAATCTTCAATTCATTTTGAGTCGACGAAGTCCACGCATACTTAATGGGAATTTCAATCATCCAACCGATGACGAGTGGGGATTTACTGTCGTACGTCGTGAAGACCCTTTAGGAAACCGCCGAAGCTCATCATATACTTTCCTGGCTCCCGTTGGCGCAGATGAGAAGCCTCAACAGGGGGAAGTTCTCACGGTCGCTGCAGAAAAACTACCGTTCTTCCCGGACGGAGCAGTGCCTTATGCGCGCGAGTCTGAGTGGGGAACACTGATCAAGCTTTACGAGTATTCACTTCCCGGTCATCGCACCCATATCCTACGCAAGAGCGGCTTACTCGCCCGCCTTGAATTGCTGCTTCCCGAACTTGCATTGCCAATTCGTTTGCATGAATGCCGCCCCGGATACGGTGGCCACGCGGGTAGCTACGAAACAACGCTTACCGGACTCAGCGTACGCCTAGATGAAGGCGGGCGCGCAGAGAATCTTGAAATGGATTTCCCTGTGTCCGTCGAGATGACGTGTGCTGGCGAGCCAATGACCGCAACCATTTTTGCTTTTAAAAAAGGTCGTGCAGAGACCTACCGCAAGTCTGAAGGTATTATTTTCGCGGTAAACGGTCAGACACATGGATACCTCACGGTGGAATTCTTCCGCAGAACAAAAGTCGGACTTTCATACCTTGCTGATTCGATACTCGTAATCGTGGATTGCACCGGCATTACTGGGCGCGGCCGCGAATTGCTGTTTATGAATAGCCGCGATCGCCTGCGTGACGGTGATCTTCGCAAGCAAGTCGAACAAGAACTTGAAGATTTACTAAAAAACCAATCGGGCTTGAAAGCCCTGCGTGAACGACGGCGCCGTGAGGAGATCGAATCTCGCATTGAAGATTCGAAACCTCTTGAACAAATCTTGGAAACGTTGCTTAAACATTCCCCGACGCTGGCGAATCTTTTCCTATTTGGAAAGCACGCGTCGAATCCTTTCAAGCAGATTAAGGCCGGTTCAGAAGATAAGCCCTACGAAGGCAAAACATATCCCACCTATTTTAAGTTCAAGGGGAAAGACCCTGGCTACGAATTGAGCCGAGAGGCGCACGTCAACATGCGCTGTCGGATTGCGTTTGAAACCGACGCGGTGAACGATTATCTCGGTCGCAGCATTGATCCCGGTACATTCACTCTGTTTGTATTCGACGGCCTATTGCGACAACAGGCAAAGAATTTGGGCTTCGCGAGTAATGTGAATCTCCAAAACGGGATTGCGACTTTAAGTGTCAAATTCCCTGAAACCTGCAAGGTTGGAGACAAGCTTAGGTTTATCGCAGTGGTGAACGATGCAACCCAAGCCGAGTCCTTCGAAAACAATTTCTCTATTCTGCTTCAGAAAGCAACCGAGGCATCGGGAGGTAAGGGGGATAGGCAAAGGCCTCCAAAAGAAGATGATGGAGAGGATCGCGAGATGCCTGGCGGTCTTGAGTTACCCGAATGCATTCGGGTCACAGAAGAACAATGGAATACTTACAATTTTGACAAATACACCGCACTTGTCATCAAGGACAACGGGAAGGGAGCTGACTCGCAGACCAGCGAATCAGTGAAAGTCATCTATGATTTTTTCCTCAATGCAGATAATGTCCATCTTCAGCGATTTCTAAAGTATGAGTTGAGATCTGGTGATGACAACAGGGTGGCCAAGTCGCGTTTCGAGTTGGGAATGCTGTTAACAGGATTAGCAATAGCTTATCAAGACAGCCTTGACCGCAAGCACGAAACAGCCCAGGACGAAGCCGGAGAAACCATTCTGAAGGAAAGCGTCGAACAGCGAGTAGCTAGTGTCACAAGAGCTTTCGCACCGTTTCTGCTACCAATGATTGACGCGCTCGGCGCGCTGGACTCTGATAGCGTGCACGTGGCAGATACGTCCGGCGAATCCACTTAGTGAATCGTCAGGCCAGTTTGTGAAACAGAACGACTTCTTTGCTACTTGCGATTGTACCTTTCCGATTTGCGTACCATTTACGATTGGGAACGGAACGCCATAATCTACCATCGTCCGAATTAGCTAATTCAGGAATCCTTTTCTCGGTAAATCCGACGCTTTCCATCGTACGAAGGTACATCGGTAGTTGCCATGTCGGATCGGAAAACGCGACCATTTGAACAACCAAGGTTTTCTGGCTCGCAACCCGTGCTACAGATTTGAACGCTGCACTCAATTGGTCGAAGTAGGTCTTAAGCCCTGGCTCATGCCGATCTCCGAACGTATAGAACGATGTACCGCTACCATCTTTGCCGTTAGCTATCCAGTACGCCGCTGGTGTCTCCTTCCGACCTTGAATCTGCCACCGATGATAGAGGATATGCACGCCGGGATACGGCGGTGAAGTGAGAACGAGGGTCGGTGTGGAATGGGCTGAGAACGCAGGATCGAATTCGATGCCGACGACTGACCGAGGCAAGCAAGTGGCCGTTGTTTCCGAACGTCCATGTTTACGGACGGCATGTGCATATTCCCTCGCACCGTGGCTCATCGCATTCAAATCGCTTAAGAATCTCCTGCGGAATTCCACGGCTTTCGGGATCTCTTTGCGACAGTCCAAAGCCCATTGCGCAGTCTTTAACAATACGCATCGAGCGAAGCAGCGTTGTTTCGCAGTTCGCAAATCGCGGAGCCGTCCGAGAGCCAGCTCCAATGTCTTACGAATTGGCCATGTTCTCCTACCAGAAATGTTTCGATGATATCCATCTGCAGCCCACCGATTCGCAGGGGCTGGCGGATTGTGAAGGTTCAATTCGGGCATCAAAGCGTACGCCCAAACGCGAACCTCAAGAAGGTCGGCATCTGACAAAACCGTCGTCTTTGCTTCGGAAATAAACACCGCAAGGCTGTTTATGTCTGTGCCGATAGCTCTTCTGCCTAATGCACTCGCCTCCACGAGCGTTGTCCCGCCGCCCATGAACGGGTCGAACACGGTCTCGCCGGGTTTTGTGAATGCCTTAATCGCAGCTCGTACAAACTGCGGAGAAAATCTGGCAGGATAACGATAATATCCGTGACTAAGGCCCACCACCGGCTTTTTGCTGTGGACGGCCTCTAAAAATACGTCACGGGTAGATGCCTCCAGCATGGCGTCCCCCATTCTTACCTCCTTGTACTACTAATTGTAGCACACCTGTCAACGGGCCGCTTTGCCAGATCACTTGGGGATCGGCGTGTGGCGCGCGTTCTGGGCGAAGAAGATGGCCGGCAACATCGCACGTGACCGCTTCGTGAACCGTGAACTGCGCAAGGCCGGTTGGCGCGTCATCCGCATCTGGGAACACAGCCTCCAAAATCCCGTCGGTGTCATCGCGCGGATCGCGAAGGCACTTAAGAGTTAGCCCGCCCCTCGCCGCAAGCGGCTGCAACCCGCCTCAACGCAGGCTGGTAACCACTGGTGTGCAGTGTCAGGTGTACTGGACACGCGTGTCCATCTTGTACAGGTCGTTGGACATTCACGTAACGCGGATTCCGTGACCGCGAAAAAAAACGCGGCGGTTACCTCTCTTCACAACCCACGCATCGAACGGACGTTACGGCGTCCACTACTGGTTACCTCCGGCGCCTTGTATTTCTTGGCACGGGGCCCGCTAATACCAAACGGCAAGTAGACGAGGTGAGCTTGGAGTTGCGATAGCAACACGGGCACATCGAGCGGTTAGGGTATCGGTATAGGGGTCGGTAGTGGGATCGGTTGAGGGAAAAGCTAACATGATGAATATTCCGTTTCGATGTGCCCCCGCAGTCACCCTGCGGGTTTGGGTCGCCCTGGTTGGTCTGGCAATGGCCTCCTCCTCCATGACGTCCGTAAATGCCGCGGTGAGCTTTAGCGGAACCGCCGCAGGCAACGGCGCCGGCCAGACCAACAAGGCGACCGTCACTTTCGATCTCACCATCTCGGGTACGACCACCAACCTCCTCGTGACGTTGACCAACCTCGGCACCTACAAACCCAATGATCCGCCAGACATTCTCACGGGCGTCTTCTTCACGATCCCGGGCGATCCAACACTGTCAAAGATTTCAGGTGTGTTGGCCGCCGGTAGCGTTGGCGTGGAAGACGGCCATAATTTGACGGTCCCTGGCGGTGTCGTCGGTGGCTCCTGGGCTTATAAAGCCGGGTTGACCGGCACTCCGCTGGGCGCGAACGAAGGAGTTGCCGCGGCCGGCTTTAATCCCCTGTTTGGTTCGGGAGACCTTTTCCCGGGCGCCATGCTGACGGGGGATGACGGCGCGCCCGACGGAATCGGCGGAGGATTGACCACGTTGGTCGACGACGGCAGCCAGTATAATGGCGGCACCTCGGGACGGCCCTACATCAAGAACAGCGTCGTGCTTACGTTGGGCGCTGTTCCCGCCAGCTTTACGTTGGGCGGGATCACGAACGTGAGTTTCGCTTACGGATCGGCGCCCGACCAGACGTTCCCAGCGACAGCAGTGCCGGAGCCGGGCCCCATGGTGCTCGCGGGCGTGGGCATCGTGTTTGTGATTGCGCTGGGTCGTAGGCGGCGCTAACACAATCACTGATAGGGTGGCGCTGCCGCGCTGCCGATGCCGCGAACGTTCTGTTTCCCTTTTGGAACTCCTTCCAGCAGTTGACCCTGCAATGAAAACGTTATCATTTGAACTTTTGCGTCGCTTTTGGAAGTCGAGCGAGTGTATCATCAGCGGGGATCAGGGAACCGGTTCACGATGACTGCACCACGGGCTTTCGCCAATTCTTTCATTCGAATCAAACGAGTGTTTTTGACTTCAGCCGTCGGCGGCTCCTTGCTTCTCGGATTCCTCGGGGCGTGGACACCCATCGCGTACGGCCAAACCTTGTCGCTCGTCTGGAGTGATGAGTTCAACAGCGCCGTAAACTCCAACGTCGATACCACCAAGTGGAAATTCGACACCGGTGCCGGCGGCTGGGGCAACAATGAGTTGCAGACGTACACCAGCAAGACCAACAACGCGTACGTCGCCGGCGGCTTCCTCCACATCCGCGCGCAAAGAGAGAACACCAGTCCCGTCACCATAAGCTCCGCCCGCCTGAAGACCCAGGGCCTTTTCGCGACGCAATACGGTCGCATTGAGTGGCACGCCAGGCTCCCCGCCGGCGCCGGCATGTGGCCCGCGCTCTGGATGATGGGAACCAACATTAACACCCAACCCTGGCCAAAGTGTGGCGAAATCGATGTCGTGGAAAATGACGGGGCCAATATATTTTTCGACCAGGGAAGCATCCATTCCGGCGGGAACCTGGGCGACTCGACGGGTATTTTCAACTTCACCGGTGGCGACTCGGTCACCAACTTCCATGTTTATGATTTGGATTGGGTATCCAACTCGATCAAGTGGTCTGTCGACAACGTGCTTTACGAGACCCAAACCAATTGGACCACCTCTGCTTCGGGCAAGTCGTATCCATTCCCCTTCAATCAGGGTTTTTTCCTGCTGATGAATCTCGCGACTGGCGGGAATTTCGTTAACAATCCGAGCACGAACGCCGTCCTTGCCAGCCTGCCCAACGAATTCCTCATCGATTACGTCCGCGTTTACCAGTTCGTCCCGATAGTGAACCCCTTGATCGTGGCGATCTCTCCTGTCACCGGCTGCGCAACGGGTGGCACACCGATTACTGTTAGCGGGGTGCATTTCAAAAACGGTTGCACCATCAGCATGAACGGCGTGAACGCAACCGGTGTCACCTTCGTCAATTCCAACACGCTGACGGGCGTTACCGGTCCCAACCCTCCGGGCACCTACACCGTCATCGTCAAGACTCCCGGCCTACCGCCGACCTCCCTCACCAACGGATTCACCTACGCCAGCCCGCCCCTTTTCGAGGGCCCAGACAGCGTCACCCCGGCGATCGAAGGTGCGACACTGTCTTGGTCCGACGCGTCAGGCACGGACCCGTTTACCTACGGCGTATACGAAGCGACCAATAGCGGCGGGGAAGTCAGTCCTCTGCTGACCACCAATGCGTTGTCGGTATTCATTCCTCTCTATCCCGGAAGTAACAGTCCCATCACCTACTTCTTCAAAGTGAATGCCGTGGACGGTTGCGCGGCCTCCGATACCAATCAGGTCGAGCTGGCCGCCCAGCCGCTCCTCGACCCGACCAAGAGCCAGGTCGGCGACGGGATCCCCAATGGATGGAAACAGCAATACGGCTTGAATCCCTTCGATCCCACCGTGGCCGCTGCCGATCCCGATGGTGATGGAGTATCCAATCTACAGGAGTTTCTTCTTGGAACCAGCCCGATCGACAGCAGTTCCCCCTTCCGTGTTGCGGGGATCACCTTGCAGGGCCCGGACGCGCTTATCACGTGGTTGAGCGTCGGCGGAATGACGAATGCCGTGGAGTCCACACCCGATCCCGGTGGCAGCTGGTCCAACATCAGCGGAAGCATCGTCATTACGGGCACCGCCCTAACCACGACGAACTATCTCGACGCGGGCGCCGCCACCAACACTCCCGCCAACTACTACCGCGTGCGGCTGGTGCCGTAGGCCTCAAGCTAAAAGCAGAATTTTCCCTTGAGGGTAATGGAACCGAAGATGTCGTTGTGGAACTGGCCCTTGAATTCCTCGGTGCGGATGATGTGCTCGTAGGTAAGCTCGATGTGGCTGCAGAATTGTAGCGCGAATCCAAAACTGACGTCACCGACGAGGGGGTTTTTGTCGACGCTGGGACCGCTGCTGTTAAATGAGTTGCCGTCGAGGGTGATGTCGTGGCCGACGGCGCGACCGTCGACGCCGCCGAAGAGGTAGCCGAAGAACGGGGGCGTGTGGCGGGTGAGGCCGCCGTTGACCGTGGCAGGCGAGTTGATGATCTGCACGCCGAAATCCTCCGGCAAATTGTAGCCGAGACGCATCGTGGCGCCGGCGGTGGCGAAGATTTGCACGTTCCCGAGTTCGCCGCCGATACGCGGGATGACATCGATGTATTTGGCCGTGGCGGTCGTGGGGGACCAGCGCCAGAGGCGGGCGTACTTCAATTCCAGGCCCGGTTCGTTGTCGAGTTGGTTGCGCCAGCCTTTGGGGATGTCCTCGGTGCCAAAGTAAAAGTGGTGGACAGCGATCTGGGATGGCCCGGCGAGGGAGTAAGGGCCGACGACGCCAAGGTCGATTTCGAAATTCTCCATGACGGCGAGGCTGGGGGCGAGTTCGCCGCGGCGCTGGTAAGCGACGCCGGTGTACAGCCAGCCGGCGTAGGGTCGGTCGTTGGTGATGGCAGCGCGGGAAAGAATGTTCGAGGGAGTGTAGATGTTCTGGCCAAGCATGATCCAGCCGAGGTCGCCTGCTTGCGGGTTGATTCCCCAGGCGGGGAGGAGGCGGTCGAGCCGGGCGGTCGTGTTGGTCATGAAATCGTCGCCGCCGAAGAGGGAAATTTTCAGGCCCTGCGTGTAATGACGGTCCTGATGCGGCCCGAAGGGATTGGAGAGTGAATCATTCTCCTCGGTGATCGCGAGAAAGCCGGTCTGGTCTTCGGTCGTGGCGGAGGCATTAAGGAGCCGGCCCGCGCTGATGAGGAAAAAGGCAATCAAGCTGAAAGTCGCACGGCGTCTGGGGCGCAGGGCCCGCAGGAGTTGATACATGGGGGCGGAGTGTACAACAGGGCAACGGTGATACAACCTTTTTCGGATTGCGAACGGCGTCGTTATTTCCTGCCAAGAATGGCCCGCGCGGCGGGACTGTCCTTCATGGGAAGTTTTGTCCGGCGGATCCCATCGAACTTGAACAGAGCACCGGCGACGGCGGGGGCCGTGGGCACGAGACCGATTTCGCCGACGCCCTTGGCGCCGTAAGGGCCGGCGGGTTCATTCTCCTCGATAAAGATGCATTCGATCTCCGGCACATCCTTCGCGCGGAGGATGCCGAGCGAGCGCAAGTCTTTGCTCACGATCTGGCCGTCCTTGAGTAGCAATTCCTCGGTCAACGCGTAGCCGAGGCCCATGTGGATCGAGCCTTCGATCTGGCCCGCGAGCAGCAACGGGTTCATCACTTTGCCGACATCATGCGCCGCCACAACTTTCTTCAGCCGGCCGTCGTCGTCAAGGATGACGACCTGCGTGGCGAATCCGTAGGTGATGTGCGTCTTCACGTCTGGGCCGGTGTAGCCGAGCGGATGCGTGTCCTTCACGACGAACTCGCCGTACCATTCCTTGCCCGCCAGTTTCTTCAGGTCTTCTTTCGTCGCGCTCTTCGCCTCGCGTCCCCCGCCTTTCATCAGCGCAGTCAGGTCGGGCTTGAACTTCGCGCACGCCGCCCGCACTGCCTGGCACCCGAGCAACGTCCCGCGCGAGCCGGTGGTCTGGGCGCAGTCCAGCGCATAACGCGTATCGGTGACGACGCGCACGAGGCGCGGGTTAAGGCCCGTTTCTTCGCAGAACGTCTGGAGTTGCACGGTGAAGAGCCCCTGCCCCATCTCGGTGAAGCCAGTGCGCACGACGACCGTGCCGTCTTCCTCGACGCTGATCATCGCGCGACCACCGTCTTCGCCGCCGTTGCCGATGCCGACATTCTTGATGCCGCAACCGATCCCCGCGTATTTGGCGTTGCGGTAGACATCCTTGACCGCGAGCAATGTCTTTTTGAGACCAACGCTATGCCGAAGCACCTGGCCTGTGGCGAACATGTCACCAACCTCGAGCGCATTGCGCCAACGAATTTCCCAACCGCCGATGCCGACTTTTTCAGCAAGCATGTCGATCACCGTCTCGATGGCGAACGCGGCCTGGTTCGCGCCGAACCCGCGCATGGCGCCGCACGGCGGATTATTGGTGTAGGCGCCGACGGATTGAATATCGACAACCGGGACTTTGTACGGGCCACACGCATGACCACCCGCGCGTTCGAGGACCTTGGTGCCGACGGAGGCGTACGCGCCCTTGTCGCCGACAGCGCGGACCTTGACGCAAGTGAGATGTCCGTCCCTGTCACAGCCCGCCCAGTACTCGAACTTGATTGGATGGCGCTTCGGATGGAAGCGCATGCTCTCCGCGCGCGTAAACGTCGCCTTGACGGGCTGCTTGGTGAGCCAGGCCATCAGCGCGACATGCTGCTGCATCGCCAGGTCCTCCTTGCCGCCGAACGCGCCACCATTACTGACGAGTTCGACGTAAACCTTCTCGTGTGGCAGACCAAGGACGTCCGCAATCTGGTCGCGATCATCGTACACGCCCTGCCCTTGCGAATACACAATGAGTTCCGCGCCGTTGGCAAGCGCCGTGAGCGCAGCCGCCTGTTGCTCCTTCGACAGATTGCCCAGCCGCGCGCTCGTCGCGCCGTTCGTCAGGGGGATTGCCAGGCAGGATTCCGGCTCAAGGAACGCATGTTCGATGTGCTGAGTCTGCACCTTGGTATGGACCTGGTGCGCCGACGCCTGCCACGCGCTCTCGAAGTCGCCGCGGCTGATGCCGGTCTGGCAGAGCTTGTTCAGTTTCGGCGGATGTACCAGCGGCGCATCCGGGGCCATTGCGTCTTCGGGCGCGAGGACAGGCGCGAGGACTTCATAATCTATTTTGATAAGCTTTGCCGCCCGGCGAGCCGTGCGCTCGTCCACGGCGGCGACCATCGCGAGGATGTCGCCAACGCAATGCGTCACCTCGCCTTCGCCGATGAACACGGGCCAGTCCTTGTAAATAAGGCCGACGCATTTTTCACCCGGCACATCTTGTGCGGTGATGATCTTCGTGACGCCCGGCTGACTCGCGGCCTCCTGCGTGTCGATTTTCAGCACTTTCGCGCGCGGATGCGCCGTGAAGACGAACGCTCCGTGCCAGAGCCCCGGCATTTTCAAGTCATCAATGTAGTTCTTGTCGCCCAGGGCCTTGTCGGCACCCTCGAACATGGCAAAGGACGTACCCACGCGGCCCGATTGGTCCAGTTCTGGGAATTTTTCACCCTGGCGGACCCTTCCCGCGAGTTCGACGGCGTCCAAAATCTTCGTGTAGCCCGTGCAACGGCACAAGTGCGGGCCGAGCCAGCGAGCAATATCCTCGCGGCACATCGCGGGATTCTGATCGAGCATCCATTTCGCCCGCATGGCAATGCCGGGGATGCAGAAACCGCATTGGAGGCCGCCCGTCGCCACAAAGGCGCGGGCGAGAAGGTCGCGCTCAGCCGGCGCCAGACCCTCGAGTGTGGTGACTTTTTTCCCCGCGGCGGTTTTGGCCTTGACGACACACGAAAGCACCACCTTGCTGTCAACCATTACCGCGCAACAACCACATTGGCCCATCGGTTGACAACCGTTTTTGGGGGAAACGATATCGAATTGCTCACGAAGAAGGTTCAACAACATCAACTCATCGTCGATCTCCGACGAAACGAGTCTGCCGTTGAGCGTGAACTCGATCTTGGTAGCGGTTGCGACCGGCACAACCTAATCATACAACCTTCCGCGACTGCGGTTAAAGCTTATTTCGGTCCGCCGAGTAGCCGGGAAATACAGACCAGGCCGACAACCATGTGATGCTCGTCTCGATATGGGATCTTGCTGGTTACGGCCCGCGCTTTACGTCCGCTCCGATCGGTCAAATCTTCTTCGCGGTGGAGGAGCGGCACTCCGGCTGCCAGTACGGCTTCATCATCGGCATGCAGGGGTGACGCCAACTCTCGCGGATAGAAATCGAACACTGTCTTGCCGATGACCTCGTCGAGTATGCTGACGCCCAGGAATGCCCGATGGGCGGCATTGTCAAAGACGTAGCGGCCTTTCAAGTCCTTGACGAACACAAGGTCGGGAAGATTGTCAACCAGCGTGTGTAACACGTTGTGCTCTTTGGCCAGCGCCTGCTCGGCCCGCTTGCGGTCCGTGATCTCACGCGAGATCCCAAAAGTGCCGACGATGTTGCCGTCCTTGTCGCGCAGCGGCAGTTTGGAGGTGGAGACCCATCTTTCCGTGCCATCCGCGAGGGGAGAGCTTTCCTCCATGCCGATAAGCGGCTGGCCCGTCTGAATGATCTGCCGCTCGTCAGCGAACGCCTCTTCGGCGTGCTCCTTGGCAAAGAAATCAAAGTCCGTCTTTCCGATGGCTTGCGCGGGATCGCTGAGACCGAATCGCTTGGTCTGCGCGCTGCTGGATCGCAGAAAGCGCCCTTGTGAGTCTTTGAAATAAATACTGTCCGGCACGTTGTCCAACAGCGTCCGCAACAGGAATTGCTCGTGCGCCAATTCACGCGTGCGCTCTTGCACACGCTGCTCAAGTTCGTCGTTCGTCTGGCGCAAAACGATCGCTTCACCACCATACCACGCCGCCACCAGCGCCAGTAGCGTCACCAGCGCCAACCCGACCAGGCTTTTCCTTAGCCCGCGGTCGGCCGCTGTAAATGCGATCGCCGTGGGCATGCTCGCAATCACATAGGCGTCGGCACCCGCATGCTTGCCGCCGATTGGGTAAAACGCGTAGATATGCTCGACGCCCGTGGAGTCGCGCCGTTGTTCTGATCCTCGTCCATGATACGACGAGACCTCTTTGATCTGGGCGGCCTCGACGGCGATGTGCCCGACGCGATTATCCGAGGCACCGGTCTGCGCGAGGACGACACCGCCGCGGTCTACCAGCGCCAGTTCCACACCTTCGGGTGGCAGGGCGAGACTGATCTGCCGGGTGAGGTGATTGAGATCGAGCGAAGCGAACAAGACACGCTGCACCTGGCCGCCGGGGCCAACAATCGGGTACCCGAAGTTGAGCGACGGTCGACCACTTGACCCGCCTGCCTGATATTCGCCAACAGTGAAATCGCGCGTCTTCATCGCCTGCTGAAACCACTGGCGACCGGCGACAGATTCTTGGTCCTTTGACGTTGCCGCGCTGTAGAACATGTGCCCGTCGGGCATCGCCACGCCGAGGTCAGAGTAAAACCGGCTCTCTTCAAGAAGTTTCCCCAGGACCGTGCCGCCGCGCACCGGATCGTCGCCCCGAAGCTCGGGAAACTGCGCGAGTGCGACGAGCAATTGATGCACGCCATCGAAGACACCCGCGTTCTCTGCCGCAGCCAGGCGCGCAATGCGCGCGACATCCTCGTGGGCCTGCGCGATGGCCGCATCACGCTGTTCACGGCTGTTGTAGTAGATCAACGCAAGGGAGGGAACCACGGCAAGCAGAACCACCAACACGAGTCGCACACGCGAACTGCTGCGGGAAATACGATTCATGGCAATCTCCTTATCACGTCACGGGCCTCACCACCACCGTAATTTAGCTTAGCAAACCACCCGGGAGAACGCAATCCTCATTAACTGCCAAACGGAATCAGCCCACAATACGTGTACCGGTCCTGCCGGCAAGAGCCGTGGGAAGAACTTCGGGACACGTGATGAGAGCTTCCACGCCACCTTCCTCGATGAATCGGATGCAGGCCTGGATCTTCGGCAGCATCGAGCCGGGTTTGAAATGGCCCTCGGCAATATACTGCTTGGCTTCCGCAATTGTCAGGCGGTCGAGCGTCTTCTGGTCGGGCTTGCCGAAGTTGAGGCAAACCTTCTCGACGGCGGTTGAAATCACGAGCAGGTTGGCGCCAATTTCCTTCGCGAGGACAGCGGAAGCGAGATCTTTGTCAATGACGGCGGCGGTACCATGGAGATTCCCTTGTTCATCCTGCACCACGGGGATCCCGCCCCCACCCGCCGCAATGATGACATAGCCCTCGTTGACCAGGTGTCGGATGACTTCCGCCTCGACGATCCGGACCGGCTTTGGGGACGGTACAACGCGCCGCCAGCCACGGCCGGAATCTTCGACCATCGTCCATTTCTCAACACGCATCCGGTCTTCGGCATCTTCCTTCTTGTAAAACTGACCGATGGGCTTGCTCGGTTTCTGGAAGGCGGGGTCGTTCTGGTCCACCAGCGTTTGCGTCACGATCGTCGCGACCGACTGTTTCCGGTGGCGCCGGCGGAACTCGTTCTGCAACGCCTGCTGGATTTGATAGCCAATGGCTCCTTGCGTGTCCGCTCCGATGGAATCCAGCGGCACTTCATGAAGGATCCCTCGCGAATGTTCGCTGCGCAGCAGGATGAACCCGACCTGCGGGCCGTTCCCGTGGGTGATGACAACACGAAAACCTTCCTCGACCAGGTCGGTGATGTGGCGCGCGGTCTCAACCACGGCCGCATACTGGTCGGGCACGCTCATGTGCTGATCGTCTTTGATAAGGGAATTGCCGCCAATGGCGATGACGATGGTTTTCATAATCCGGGATTCGAATGCCGGTAGGTTATCCCTTGACATAAACTTTGCCCAGTGAATTGTGTATTCCAACCGCAAAAATTGTTGCAAGACGCGGAATGTTGACTAGAGTGCATCCCTTGCAGCGCGTGAGATTCGCTGGGGTTTACGGAAATGAATTGTCGCATAACCTTCATGGTGTTTTGGGGAATCATGGTTTCGGCGTGGCTCGTGCCGTGCGCGCGGGCCACCGATGAGAAACAGGGTCCCTTCTTTGCTATTACAGAGGAGAATGACCTTTTTTCGAATCCGTTGACCGCGGACCATACCGATCGGCATTACACACAAGGCACGAAGTTGACTTACCGGGACGGGGACGACGAACTGCCGCAGTGGGTCGCCAGCATGAGCGCCGCGTTCCCTCCCTTGTGGATCGATGCCTCGACACAAAACGTCGGCTACGTCTTTGGACAGAACATCTATACGCCACAGGACATCCTGACTAATGCGCTGATCAAGACGGACCGTCCTTATGCCGGCTGGCTGTACGGCGGCATGTTCCTCCAACGGCGCGGCGACACGGGCGATGCTCGGATACCGGTACTGGAGAGCTTCGAAGTCGATCTCGGCATCACCGGCCCCGCCTCGCTGGCCGGCGCGACGCAAGTGAACTTTCATAACTGGTTTCTCGCCAGTGACGTCCCGAGAGGCTGGCACAATCAACTCGATAACGAGCCGGGCCTGCTGCTGAAATACGAGCGCTTATGGCGGTTGTCGCTCAACGACCAAACCGCTCGCTACGTCGACGTGATCCCGCATGTTGGTACGGAGGTTGGCAATATTATGATCTTTGGGGACCTGGGTGCCGCCCTGCGGGTCGGCGTGAACCTGCCCGATGACTTCGGTGTGCAGATCATCGATGCGCCGGCATCGTTGGACGGCGGAATGACACCCCACACATCGCCGTTCTCCTGTTACGCTTTCGGCGGCGTCGATGGACGCGTGGTGGGCCAGAACTTGTTTCTTGACGGTAACACACTCCGCAACGGACCGAGTGTCGACCGTATCCCCTGTGTGGCGGACTTCAGCTGCGGCGTCGCGATAAGCGTGTTCCGTCACCTTGAGGTGAGTTACACCCGCGTGATACGCACCCACGAGTTCGTCGGCCAGAAGAACGCCGACGTCTTCGGTTCGCTGACCGCGAAGGCGATGTTCCGATTTTAACCTGACGCACGGATCGCTGCCGCGATTAGCGGTGTCGAGCGTCATCCCCGTGATCCCCGAACCAAACACCATCGTGTTGGTCGCGGACGGTCTGTTGGACCGTTCGCCTCGACGGGGTAAAGCACGACAACGAAAACCGAGCAGGGCCGTGAGCCGCATCGGTGTACGTCTTCGCGATCAACCGCAGGTCGCAGTGGCGCATCAGCTCCATCGTGGGGCCGGATTCAATACCCGATTTCGCGCATATTCCACTCGCCGCCTTGACTATCCGTCACAGTGTAGCGCGCAGAAGGATCCAGCGTGGGACTGCCGTCCACGAGAAAGCAATAAACGTATCGCCCGCGGGCTAATTCCATACGAAGATTCCAGACACCATCAAGGCCCTTATGCAGGGCACGGGTTACTGGTTTCGCATCGTCCTTGATTAAACAGATGAGCACCTGTACCTCCCGTGCCTGGGGGGCATTAATTCGAAACATCGCATGTTCGGTAATCGAACTGTAGGCAGGTCGCATGACAGGAGATGATCTTAAGTTGGTTTTGGGCTTCCTTCCGGCCTAGTCGGCGCAGGAGGAAGAGCTGTTCGTGGTGGATCATCCTGACTATCGCGAGAGGCTTTTTTGAACTCTTTCATGGCCTCGCCGATACCACGGGCCAACTCCGGCATTTTCTTGCCTCCAAACAGCAAGAAAACGACGATCAGCACAAGGAAGATGTGCCACTCACTTATAATTGCTAATACAGGTGTCATGGGTTTCTCCTGACAAACGGACATACGCTCCGATTGCGGTATTTCTTACACCCCGCGTTGGGCCTGATCGGCTTCCGCTGCCATCTCGAGTAGCAGATCCGTAAACGCTTGCGGCTGGCCGATGAACAGCCCGTCCGCAATGAAGCTGTTGATGACACCCGTGGCATCCAGCTGTCCTGGACCCGTGGGGCGAATGATGGCGCAGGGAGGGAGTTGTGGGCTGATAAACTCGCACGGCTCCGGCATGATGAGGTTGGCCTGCAACGTCTCCGGCTGGCCTGTCGTGAGGTCCGTAAACGTCACCGTTGAATTGTTCACGGGGTCAAAATCGGTCAACGGAGTCGCATTGCCCGCCTTGTCCTGCCAGGTTTGAAAGTGCATGATCTCGGATCCGCCGATACTGAGGAGGATTTGCAGGACTTCCAAGCTGGTGACCTTCTGAGCCAACGTCGCGTACAGGCTGGTGCCACCTTGCTCGATATACGCAAAGTGAAATCCCGCCGTGAAGGCAATCGCTTTGAGGTGGTTGGAAAGCGTTTGCGAGCTCTTACTGCTAAGATGACTCTTGGCAAGGTCGGCATTGCTTCGGGGAATTGCCGTATGCTGCCCCACTGCCAGACTCGGGACCGCTTGAGCGAACGCAGCGCCGAAATCGGGATTTGTTGTACTGCGGTACCGAGTCCACCAACTGGTGTCCACCGTGAGTTGCATAAGGTTCGTGAGTCGTCCGATCTGCCGTGCCCCGGTCGCTGTGCTGCTTGGCAAAGTCCGAAACTCATCGAAGTTGACGGTTGGCGCATTCTTCGACGCCAGGTACGCGTTCAGGAACGTTGCGTGGCTGATCTCGTCATCGGTATTGTCGTGGATGTATTGGGGCATATCGCCGTCAAGAAGTTGAAGGGCTGCCGCGTACAGCGGATTCCCCCCGTTGACTCCTGAGACTTCTCCGTCCTGGGTTCCTCCAAGTTCAGAGTACTGCACCCACAGATCGGTCTCGATGGTCTCAGCCGCAGCCAAAAGACGGAGAACCGCGATGTCTCCCTGCGTGAGACCGCCTGCCCCATCCTGACCGAAGGCCGAAAACGCCTTTCCGAGCAACCCACCGCCTACCGTCGCCGCGCCTGCCGCCACGATTCCATTCTTTAGAAACGCACGCCGATTCGAACGATTCGCTAAGAAACTTCCGGATTCCTTCATTGTTCTCTCCATTTCTCTTCATGCATGTTTGTTGTTGACCCATGAGAGTTTCCTCTCAACGCTCTCTCTATCGTATGACCAACCACACGCGACTTTATGTCCGGTGGAACAAAATGAATCGTGAAGCATCGGGTAGCGTGCCTACCCCAAATGATCTCCAGCAATTTACGCTTCATAACCGAAGAACTCGTCAGTTCGGATGTCGCCCTCGTTCACGCCTGCAATTGCGAGTACCTCCGCTACTGCCGATACGAATCGGGGTGGGCCAGCGACGCAGTAGACGGACGGCGTTTGTTCGCAGAGGTGTTCTTTCACAAACCGTACGCCGACGTAACCTGTTCTTCCCGTCCATGTCTTGCCAGGGTTCTGCGGTTGAGTCATGGTCGCGATGACACGGAAGTTCGGGTTCTCTTTCTCCCAGTCTTGAAGTTCATCAAGGAACGCCGCGTCGTCCGGGGTGCGATTGCAGTAAACCAGCGTGAGTCGTTGCGTCGAGTGTTGCTCCATGGCGTGCTTGATCATGCTCCGAAACGGGGTGATGCCGATTCCGCCCGCGAGAAAGATCGCAGGTCGCACCGGGTCCACATCGTGCAAGAACTCGCCGTAAGGGCCGTTCACTCGCACGCTCGATCCGACAGGGAGATCAGCGAGGCTTCGTTTGAAGGCGCTACCGGTCATGCGCGTGGCAATCATCAAGGATGGGTCGCCGGGCGAGGAGGCAATGGAAAAGTCCCGGGCATTGCCTTTCTTGTCCTTGTACAGGGGATCCAACAAAGTGATACGGATGCACTGACCGGGCTTGAAGACAAACCGTTGCCCGTCGCTCCCGAAACAGAACGCCATCGTCCCCGCGGCGATCTCTTTTTTCTCTCTCAGCGTTAATGTGACTTTTGTCATATTCGCCTCGTTGCACTGTCGCTTCTACCGCACGAGCGAAGCCCAGGCCGAAAAAGAATGAAGCTGGGGAACTTTGTGAATGGGCAACCGCACCAGCTCATATTCTGCCTGCAACCAATCGTCCATGTCATGCCCCGGCTGGCATCCACGTAGAAGGTAAATTCGGTAAGCATGGGCTCGTACTTGGTCTCGTGTTGGGTAATCGATTTTCATGGCACGATCTGTCTCCTTTCTGAATTCGTTTGCACACACAGTTTCCTCGCCTGTCGTAGCGCGGGCATCTCTGGCAGTTGCTCCTCTGATCAAACGCGTTCGTCATGAGTGTCTGGTCTTCTGCCGCGCGGCGGCTTCCGGGTTTAACGGAATTCATGTTAATCTCCGCGGTGCGAGGCGGAATTGATTTTCACCGCGGTCTGACCAGCCTTCGAGCTTTGCCACCGCTTCCAACATGCCGGCCGACCGCCTGCGCGTGGACGCCTGGGAAAACCTCGAAGTAAAGGCGAATTGCGTGGATTGTGCGCGGTCACGGGCGTCCACCGGGAGGGGCCCACGCGCTTGGTGAGTATCCGCACATTGACGCGGTACGTGACTGTCGAAAAGCTGCATCTGATTCTCATGGCCGCACCGATATCGTTAACGAGTGGCTCGCGCTGACGAGCCGCGGCAGCCCATACCACTGGACGTACATCGCCAATCCCAGAAGCAACTCGATCCACCATAAGGCAAGTGTCAGGCGCATCCACCGCTTGTATCGCAAGAAGCGAAGCCGTTTCGGAAGAATGTTGGTCCCCGCAGCCAGAACGACGCAAACCGCGAGCAACTCGGCAATTGTCCCCAACAGGCCATGGACTGCCGCAATGGCGTAGTGCATCTCACCAAGGCTCGCAGGAATTTCCGGAACGATCTGGCGGCGAAATGACGGCACCATGGACTGTGCGATCACCGCCAGGTTCAGTAGCACGACGGCGGACTGGCACCAGCCGTGCGCGCGATAATATCGACGTCGCGCAAGGAGCGCTCCGACGACCAGCGCCACACCCATCGCCGTCTCGATCACCAGCGTGCGATCGGCCGTCAGCGAGGCCGCGGTTCCCAGGAAGCCTTTGCTCACGCGAATGTCTCCTTATTGCACACGGATTCTACCCTTCACGTGCGGACGCTAGGTGACGTTTGTTGTTTCTGGCTCGTCAGGGGCGAAACGATAATCGCCAGCGAGCTGTTGCCCTGGACGTGATTCACATCGGTGACCTGAGGTAGAGCTGTAGGCGACACGTCGTCGGCTCGGGATAAATGACAGTCCCCCGATGGCCGCCACAGTCTCTAGGTACACGACCAGCGATGAGTCCGGATTGGCTGTTTCCGCAGGCCTCGCGATCAACACTACCAGAGCTCCTTCTCGGTCGCGGTCGCGTAAGCCGAGATACAGGTCAAGCCACGCCTTCACATGACGAGGTAGCTCTCCATCGTCACTGACTGCCACCATCAGGATATCGGTATCGGAGGCACTCCGGGCCGCCGCCATGGCGGGTTCCGGCAAATCCAGGTCATCGAAGGCGAATGACTGCGTGTCGCATTCGAGATCCGCAGTCACGTGTTTAATCACGACTTCGGCGCTCCGGGCGCTGTTATCATCATCAAAGACGACGCGGATTTTTAACGGACGCTTAGCGGCTCGCGCTGTCGGATTACCCGGATCCTCAGGTCTCGGGTGCATGACTAGACGTGAATTTTTCATAGGTTGTCTTCTTGCCTTCAGGCTGCTTCCGCAAACGGCTTTAACTGGGAAAGAATGGCCTCTTTACTGGCTGCGCCGATTACTCTGGCGCGGGGACGTCCATCAACGAAATAGAGCAAAGTTGGAATGGATTTAATCCGATACCACCTGCTGAGATTGGGATTGTCGTCGGCGTTGACCCAGACGACTTTCACGCTTCCGGACCACGCGGTCACCACTTCGTCAAGAACCGGCCTGAGAACTTGGAAAGGCTGATTCCCAGGAGCCAGGAACCCCACCAGGACGGGCAGCTTCGACTGGACCACTTCCGAAAAGAAGCTCGCTTCGCCGATCTCGACGATCTGCACTTCGATTTCATTCGAATTCATGGTCTTGCTCACGTGTTAGTCACCCGCCACGTTGACACCGCTTAAGAATCCACCGAGGTGCCCCGTCAGCGCGATCATCACCAAGGTGATCAGGCCCAGAACGAAGTACAGCGGTCCCGGCGATTGTACCGACTGTTTCCGGTCCCGCCACCGCATCGCCCAGAGAAACCAGATCAGCGCCATGCTGGTTACGGCAAAGACCAAATGCAGCCGCAGGACGCCTTTCAATCGCGCCCCGGCAAGTTGCCACTGCCACGCCAGCAGACCCGTGGCGACGGTGGGCACCGACGTAATGGCCGCCCCGGCGAGATTATAAAAGGCCGCAGCTGCCAGTGCCGCCTTGCGCCTCCAGACCGCGAGGACGTCGAACGCGAAGCTCATGATGGTCAGCGCGATCGGGAAGTGGACCAGCACGACATGCTGCGCGTGTTTGGCCAGCAGCGCGCTTTTGGGGTCGAAGACGTTCATTTGGTTGTTTCCGCCGGTAGTACGATGACTTTTCCTTTCATGTGCGGATGCACCGAGCAGTAATAGTCATTCGTCCCGGCAACGGTAAACGTGTACGAAAACTTCTCATCCGTATCCAACGCTGGCGACACGATGGTCGTCTTGTCGACGCTAAGGACCGTGTGCGGGATGTCGTCGCGGTTGATCCAGGTCACCTTCGTGCCAACTGGAACGGTCAGCGTCTGCGGTAGGAAACTGAAGTTGTCGATGGTGACTACATTCGGCGCCGGCTTCTCGCCGGCGATGGATGTGTGGATCACCAACACCATCAGCGCGATGGCACCGGCGTAACCGAGGATTGTTCTTTTCATGTGTTCTTCCTTTCTACGTGACGCCTTCCGTTTCTAACTCGCGAGGGGGGAATCGATAATCGCCAGCGAGCTTTTGCCCTCGATGTAGTTCACATCGGTGATTCCCAACACGCTGCGCAGCTTCTCTGCAGGCACCTTCATGGGACCCGCTGATGGGGCAGTGCCCGGCGCGGGCTGCGGAAAGGCCGTGGACATCGCGGTGTGGAATGTGATGTTCCCCTCGACCTTTTGCATCGTCTGGTGGATGTGGCCATTAAGCACGGTCACCGAGCCGAACCGTTTCAAATAGGACAACGCTTGCGCGCCGTCGTCGGTGCCCCAGCCCCACTCGGGGTAAATGGTCCACAGCGGGATGTGCGCGAAGACGACGATCGGGGTATCACTGGAGAGGCCCTTCACGTTGTCCTCAAGCCATTCCAATTGCTCGGCTCCAAGCGCTCCCAGGCCGCCAGCCTTGAGGTTGAGCACATTGACAAGGCCGATGAAATGCACGCCGCTGTGGTCGAAACTGTACCAACCGTCTCCGTGGGTGTTCTTACCGTAACGTCCGAGATACTGCTTGCCGTTATCGTTAAGAACATCGTGCTCGCCCGGCACGTAGAACACCTGTCCGGTCTTGGCGCTCCTCAAAATCTGGTCCACGGCATCGAATTCTGCCGCCTTCGACAGATGGCTGAGATCGCCCGTGTGCAGGATGAACGCCGGCGGCGTCGGCAGCGCGTTGATCCGGTCGATGGCCGCTTGCAGAGTGCCCACGACGTCCTTATTTGCTTCTTTGCTGAATCCGATGTGACTGTCGCTGATCTGGGCAAAACTCAAGGCCCCTTTGGGCTGCGCCAGCGCACCTTTGAGTGCGCCCGCACCCGCCGTGAGCTGGGTGATGGTCTCCGACCGCAGAATTCCTCCCGTTACGGTAAAAAGCACTCCTGTGCCGACCCACGCCATGCATTTGAGGAATCCACGACGATCGATGCCGTCATGATTGTGATCGTGAATAATTTCATCTCGCATAAGTTTGTTCGCTCCTGGTTTTAAGGTTTGTTGCGCATTCACCAGTACGACCACCGACGTCAGCAGTTATTCCCAACAAAGATCGCCGGGAATAAAACTTCCTCTGGTGGTTCTTACCCTGAATGGAGACGCCAGAATTGACCGTGAACATGACCTCCGCGATTCCACTTGCCACGCTGGCAAGTCTGCGGCACTTTGAACGTCAGGCACGCTCCTGCTGTCACACGGCGGTGGGTTCCAGCCTGACACTGATTGCTCTTCTTATGTCGAATGACGCGGAGATGGCGGACACAACGGACTTTGAGAGTCTGGTGGGTCGTTTTTATCGCCCGCTCTACCAATTTGCCTTCAGCCTGGCCCGCAATGAAGCCGAGGCATGTGACCTCACACAACAAGCGTTTTACGTGTGGGCGACCAAGGGCCACCAACTCCGTGACGTCGCAAAGGTGAAGACATGGTTGTTCACCACGCTCCATCATGAGTTCCTCAAGACGCGGCGCCGCCAGACGCGTTTTCCGCATTACGAACTTGAGCAGGTGGAACACGAGTTGCCGACGATTTCGCCGGCAACAGTGAATCAACTGGACGCCGACGCGGTCGTCGAAGCGCTGGGGCAGGTCGAGGAACTCTACCAGGCGCCGCTCGCACTGTTTTATATGGAAGAACACTCGTACAAGGAGATCGCAGAGATTCTCGAAGTGCCCATCGGCACCGTCCAGTCACGGATCGCCCGCGGCAAGATGCAACTCCAGAAGATTTTGATGGACCGTGCCACCACACCCGGCGCGGACCAGGAAGCGAAACAGCGTGGATAACCAGGAAGCCAAAGAGATTCTGTCGCTATATCGGGCGGGCCTCGACGAAGCAAGCGATCCGTTCTTTGCCGAAGCGCTCGCCCAGGCCCAGCGCGACCCGGAACTGGGCCGCTGGTTTAAGGAACAGTGCGCCGCTGACGCCGCGGTGCGCGAGAAGTTTCAGCAAATCGTCGCTCCCGCGAGTTTGCCACAGCAGATCCTCTCAGAGCGCAAAATCGTCCGGCCGGCAATTTGGTGGGCACGCCCTGCCCTGTGGGCTGCAGTGGCCGCCACCATTGTACTGGCCGTACTCGCCAGCTCCCTGCTGCGGCAACCGGAAACACCGACCTTCCAGTCCTACCGCAAGAACATGGCGAAGCTGGTTTCGGGTGAGTACAAGATGATGCTCGAAACAAACGACCTGGGCGCCATCCGCCAATTCCTCGGCAAAAATCACGGGGCAGTTGACTACGTTCTAACAAAGGAGATGGAGAAGTTGCCCGCGGAGGGTTGCGCCCTGATCTCCTGGCACGGCCAGCAGGTTTCGCTCGTCTGTCTCGACCGTGGCCACGATGATGATTTGTTCCTCTTCATCGTCGATCGCTCGGCATTGCCCGACCCGCCCCCCAGTCCGTCAGCCCAGTTCGTGCGTGTCAACAACATGGCCACCGCCAGTTGGACTTCCGGTGACAAGACCTACGTTCTCGCTGCCAAAGGCAACGAAGACGACCTGCGGAAATTCCTCTAGCCGCAAACGACGGAAAGCGGTATAGCTCGGCGCATGTTCGAGCATCGACAAGACCCACTCGCGCCTCGGCCACGGTACCACCGCCGCCTGCTCCGCCACTTCGGAATCGGATTGGGGCTGGTGGGTGCGAGCCTGGGGATGGGAGTCATCGGATATCACCTCAGCGAAGGACTCGGCTGGTTGGATGCGCTGGTTAATGCCTCCATGATTCTGTCCGGCATGGGGCCCGTCAACGAACTGCATCACGATGCCGGCAAGTGGTTCGCCTCGTTCTACGCGCTGTTTAGCGGCGTGGCCTTCATTACCAGCGTCGGCGTGATGTTCGCGCCGGTGGTGCATCGGTTCCTACACAAATTCCATCTCGAAACCGGTTCGAAATAGGATCTCCGGAAATCAACTTGCAGGTAATGCGTTGGCACGCTTTCGCTGACCCAGTCGAAGCACGAGATAAGTCACGACGAGAGCGTTGGCCAGTAGCAGGCAGATGCGCACGACGGTCGTATGTCTTACCAACGCGTAGATTTCGATCGGGATAAAAGACGCGGTGATGATCGACGTGAGGTATTCCGCCCAGACTTTTTCCATCAGCAAACCGACGCCTTCCGTCGACAAAAGCGCTGAGTAAAACAGCGAGGTCGTAACGACCAGTGGTAGGTCGCGCTTTTGTACCAAACCAATTTCCACCAGCCAGTATTGGACGAACTTGCTGTCCGTATCGACCTGGAACACATGGGCCCAATGACGAATGACCTCCGTCGCGTCCTTGTGAATCAGCGACAGCGCTCCCAGGCCAAAGGCGAGCAACAACGCCCCCTTCACAAGTTTGAAAACTCCGATGACGATAAAACCAACGTCGTGATGTCTTCGCGTACCCATACGAGGCCGCGACTATCGCAATAATTCTTGTGAACGTCGAGCCAGATGACTACGCTCGCGATTCTTATGGAAACACTTCAGGGCAAGACGGCCATCATCACCGGCGGCGGTAGCGGCATTGGCAAGGCCATTGCCACCGCGCTGCTGCGCGAGGGCGCCAATGTGGTGATTGCCTCGCGCCGCGCGTTGTCCGTCGAGAACACCGTGACTGTCGCCTGCGATGTTCGTAAGAAAGCCGATGTCGTGAAAGTGGCGGAAACTGCGAAGCAACGCTTCGGCGGCATCGACATTCTCGTCAACAACACCGGCCTCGGCGTGGGCAGCAAGGTCGTCGACTGCTCCGAGGAAGATTGGCACAAGGTGCTCGACACAAACCTGACCGGCACATTCCTTATGACGCAAGCCGTGTTGCCGGCGATGATCGCGCAACGCTCCGGCTACATCGTCAACATCGCCTCGCAAGCCGCCAAGCACGGCTACCCCCAGGCCGGTCCCTACTGCGCATCGAAGTTCGGCATCATCGGCTTGTCAGAGGCGCTGCAGCACGAAGTGCGGGAATTCGGCATTCACGTCCACTGCCTCTGCCCCGGGCTCGTGCAGGTTCCCCCGCCCCAAAACGAAGGTGAAGTCCGCCAGGGCGTCCTGCAAGTCGAAGACCTCGCCTCGACAGCGCTATTTCTCCTGAAGCTACCCCGCCGAGTCAACATCGAGAACATCGGCCTGTTTCACTTCTAAGCGGCCCAATCCAAAATCACCTCACGGCCGGCCGCCCATTACCAGTGACAGGATCGCTTTTACTGTGTGCAACCGATTCTCCGCCTGGTCGAACACCACGGATTGCGGGCCGTCGATTACGGCGTCCTCAACTTCCGCGCCGCGGTCTGCGGGTAGCGGGTGCATGTAACACGCTTCCTTCTTCGCCATCTTCATTCGCTTCTCGGTGCAGACCCAGCTCTTGTATTTATTGAGGATTTTCATGCCCGCTTCTTTGCGATCGGCTTCGGGAACGCCCTGGTCGTTGAGATACTGGTGGCAACCCCACGATTTCGGATAGCAGACAATGGCGTCCTTGAACCCATCATCCATGTCGTGAATGATCTCGAACTTGGTCCTGTTTTCCTTGGCGAATTTCTTCGCCGCCTCGACGGTGCGCGGCATCAAATTGAATTCCTTCGGATGCGACAGTGTCACGTCCATGCCGAAGCGCGGCAGCAGCCAGATCAATCCCTGCGGCACGCTGAGTGGACGCGCATACGCGGGCGCATACGTCCACGAGACGAGGCATTTCACGCCGCGCAAATTGTTACCGTACTTCTCGCGCATCGTCATCAAATCCGCAATCGCCTGTAACGGATGATCCACATCATCCTGCAAGCTGACCACGGGCACCGAAGCATGCTCGGCCACTTCGCGGAGGTACTTGTTGCCAACGCCATAGAAACAGTTGCGGATCGCGATACCGTGACCGTAACGCGACAAGACCTTGCCGGTATCCTTCGGTGTTTCGCCGTGGGAAATCTGCATCTTGTCTGGTGTCAGGTCGTGCGCGTGACCGCCGAGCTGCGTCATCGCGGCCTCGGTCGAATTGCGCGTGCGCGTGCTCTGCTCGAAGAACATCATGAACAGTGTCTTGTCCTGCAGCAGACGGTGCGCTTCGCCCAGCGCAAAACGTTTTTTCAGGTCGCCGGCGACCTCGAGCACCGTCTCGAGTTCTTCCTTCGTCCAATCCGGCGTCTCAATGTAGTCCTTGCCTCGTAACAATGTTTGCATAGTGATTTCCTTAAAGGAGTTTCAGTTATTCGCGTTCCGTCCGTCTGGCTAGAACGCCCAAAGGCAAATTCCCGCCACGGCAATCGCCGCGCCGGCCCAGCGCACTACCGGCAATCTCATGTTCTTCACAGCGTTCGCCAATGCGATGCCACTCGCATGTAGCAGCACCGTCGCCAGTGCGAACCCCGCGCCGTACGCATACCCAACCGCATTGGCCGGCATCTCGGTGCCGTGTGAATGCCCGTGAAAAAACGCAAAGACGCCCACAATCGCCATGCTCGCCGCCAACGGAAACCGCGCGGCCACGGCAATCAAAACTCCGAGCATCGACACCGAAAGTAAAATCCCCTGTTCCGTAAACGGCACCCGCAGCCCGCCCATCGCCAGTGCCCCGCCGAGCATCATCACGCCAACGAAACTCGCCGGGACCATCCAGCGCGCCCGACCGCCAAGTTGCGCCGCCCACAAACCGACCGCCACCATCACCAATATATGATCGAGCCCATGCAACGGATGCGCAAACCCGCTGCCAAATCCATGCACGTCATTGGGGAGCATATGGGCCTGAGCGCCCACGCCGGTGAGCAGCAGAAAAGCCGCCGAAATCCAAAGAGAACGCGAGATCGTCTTCATGCCTTCCACTCTATTTGTCATGCCATTCGCCTGTCAAGAAACTTGCGGAGAACCATCTCTTCTTGGTCTGTTCAGTATCGCATGTTGGGCCTTGGACGCTTCACTATTCATCACAGTCTCTCCGGTTCGTCATGCTTGAGCTTGTCCAGCCGAGTCTGCGAGACGCCGCGGTCGTTTGCGGCAACCATCTCACACTACACATATAATCCTTCTAACAACCAGAGCATCTTCCCTATTCCAAGTGCTCCCAATCGATAGCGCCAGCCTCTGAAATCGTTCTAATTCTGCCCGAAACACCCTCAAAACACCCTCCCGGTGGGTTCGTTTTGGAAAACGAACCCACCGAAAAAACCCTCTCCTCTGTTGCACAACTCATTGCAGACCAAATCCATACACCAGTTCTTCACGAAAAAATCGGTGGGTTCGTTTCGCAGAAACACATGTTTTGGAGATCTCTCCCCTTGGGGAAAGCCGAATCGGCCAGACGCTACGAGCCTCCGCGCCGTAATTCGGAGCAAAGGATTGAGGTGAGGGGTGTTTGCCCCCTCGTGAAGTAAGCTCTCTCTTCATAAAACCGCGCCGACTATACCGCTCCCACAACGCCGTGTCCAGCAAAATTATCAATTAGCGATATTCGTCAGGCGGCGCCATCGACGCACGGCTAAAGTGGCTTGAGTGCAAGCAGCAGCGTCCACGAGGTTCCGGATTCCCCCACTTTTCGAAAGCCTGCGGACTCATAGAGCTGCCGCGCAGAGTTCAGGGGGCTGACGCTCAGACTAAGAGCCGGGAAACCATCTGTGCGGGCCGTCCCTATGAGGGCGTCAAGCAACCTCCGCCCAAGTCCCTGGTGCCGATAATCCGCTCTCACCGCCATTGCTACTTCCGGTGTGGTTGCATCCACAAATCCATAGGAGTGAAGCTCGGGTGTCCAGAGCCGAAACCACGCGGCCCCCGTCCGCACACCATTCTCTTCTGCGATGATCGCCCGATCTCCGCGGCGTGTCCAACCGGCGAGCAGCTTGATGAACTCCGGGTCGTCGCGAAACGAGGCGAATGAAGGACGCTTGGTGGATGGGTCCCAGAAGAATGCCTCAAAGAGCATCTCTTCGAGGAAGTCCAGGTCCTCCGCCTCCTCTTGCCGAAGTTGCGTCATGTTTTTCCGCTCCACACCGGTCAGGTCTGCGAACCTCATTAAACCGTTGACCGTACCGGGAGGAAAGCACAAAAGGCGTCCACGTTGGCCCACTGGACCAAGTCCGCTTGAATTGAACCTACGTCAGTGATACAAGCGTCAATGAAATGGACGCCTTAAATAGCGCCTTCTGACCATGCAACAACTCATCGCAGGCGTTCACAAATTCCAGCAGGACGAACTCGGCAAGTACCGCAAACTCTTTCGCCGTCTTTCGCGGCAGGAACAGAATCCGCATACGCTCTTCATCACCTGCTCGGACTCGCGTGTCCTGGCGGAGTTGATCACGCAGAGCCAGCCCGGCGATTTGTTCGTTGTGAAAAACATCGGCAACATCGTCCCCCGCGCGGACGTCCCGGGCCGAAATTCAACCGCCGCGGCCATCGAGTTTGCGGTAAACATCCTCGGCGTGACCGACGTCGTGGTCTGCGGTCATTCGCAGTGCGGGGCGATGACGGCTCTACTCGACGGTTTGCCGGATTCGCCGGAAATACCGCATCTAAAGGAATGGATCGCCACGGCCGCTCCCGTCCGCGAATTGATGGACCGCCACTACCAGCATCTCACCGACCGCACCGAACGCATCACCGCCGCCGCCGGGGAAAACGTCCTGTTCGCGCTGGAGAATCTCCACACCTACCCCGCCGTCGCGGCACGCCTGGCCGCCGGTACCCTGCGCCTGCACGGCTGGTTCTTCGAACTCGCCACCGCCAAGCTCTTCGCCTACGACCTTACTACCCAACAATTCCAACCCATCGAGCCGGAGCCATGACAAAATGCATGGTCGTGGATTACAGGAAATATGGGCTGCAGGATCAGGGGCAGAGACTGCTGTAGTACTTACCCGTTTGGTATTGGTAGAAAGCCAGGCGCTTGTCGCGCGCCGCTTGGAAGGTCGGGTTGGTCAACAGCAACCAGCAGTACTCAATCCGCCCCATCAATCTCGTGCGAAGTTTGATCTTTTTCATCCGGGTCTCCTTTGTCCAACGAAAACAAGGATAAAGAAAACGCGGTCGTCCGTATATTGGGCAGGCAGATGAATCTGGCATCGGACAAATGACCAAGCTCCCTCAGTAAATCGCCCTACCCCGCCAATCCCCCGTCACCAAAAGTACCATCCTCGGTCAAGCGGAAGCGGCGTGCGAGGCGAGTTCTCCTGCATCTCAACAGAATGCCCCAAGGGTGGTCGCACAGGTTCGAGTCCTATGCGAGGAGTCCTATTTTGTGCTTTCCTCATGGTTCGAGAGAGCGTCTAATGGGTTCGCCCACTCGATTGTTATGAAACTCACCCTGATTCGGGTAGCCGGCATTATGGTTTTGTTGGCTGCGGTGGCGATCTATTTTCTCCTTCGTCCTACCATTGAATACGAGGCACTCGGCGGAGGTTACGAATTGAAGGTTGTCAGGACTTTTTTTAGTCCGGTAGGCTCAAGCGTAGGTTGCCAGCTTTATTACAAGACCCCAGACGGGCAACACGTTCCCCTGTGCGCATATCTGTGGACTGTCCACGTTGAGAAGGAGCTTGCCATCTACACGTGCGACTCGGATGAGAAGATTTTCGTTGTCAGGGCGGGGAATTCTGCAACTAACGTCACCGAGGCCGTTTTGAGGTACGGCTGCTTCATGCAAACTGGTGATGATGGTTCTCAGAGCATCTTACGATCAGGAGTACACTGGACGATATATGAATTCGAGAGACACGGAGACCAATATAAGGTTATGGCGGGAGGCGGTAACACGAATCTAGATTTTTTCATAACGCTGCGGGAAATCGAGTTCATCAGTGGCCTCAATTAGGCGAAGCGAGTCTTGGCCAGCGGGGGCAAGCCTCGGAAGTTCAAACCGCAAGGTTCGCAAACCGTCCAAAGCGGGGAGGCAATTTCCCATCCGTCCGAATGCGACGTAGGCCAGGATGATCGCCCGAAACAGCCGTCTACTTCACTTCGTGTGCTTCGTGTCTTCTTCGTGTAATTCGTGAACCAAACTAATCACTTCGGCTCCGGCCCCTGCACGGACTGCACCAGATCAGCCGGATGCAACCATTTCGCGAACGCGGCTTGCACTTCTTCGGCTGTCATCGTGCTGCAACGTTGCGCGGCGCGAGTCGGTTCGTCGAGCGGGAGGTCGCGCGTGGCGAGCGAGAGCAGCGTGGATGCGATGCCGCCCACGCTGGACTCGGTCAGCGGAATCTCGCGTAGCCACTGGGCTTTCGCTTGCTGCAATTCGTCCGCGGTCACCGGCTTGGTCTGCATGTCGTTCAGGTTGCGCTCAATGATCGCGCGGGCCTTCGAGACGTTCGGCGGATCGCAGCCAAATTCCACTTCGTACAACGCCCGCGTCTTGCCGACATCGAACCCTGACTGCACGGCGTACACCAGCCCGCTGTCCTTGCGCAGGTCGCGGTATAACCGGGTCGCGTAGAATGCGCCGCCGAGCACGAGGTTGCCGAGTTGCAACGGATAGTAATCCGGGTCGTAACGGTTCAAGCCGAGCGTTTCCGCCAGTACCGCCTTGTCCTGCACCCGGCTCTTGTCGGGAACCGCAATGACCGACGCCACATTGTTGGAAACCGGCGGTGGGACCGTCTCCGGTTTCGGCCCGGTCGCCGTCCAATCACCAAACCATTTTCCGATAACAGTCTTCGCCTGGTCGGGTGTGACGTTCCCGATCACCACGATGGTTGTCAGGTCGGGACGGAAAACATATTGATGATAGGCGCGCACATTGTCCAGCGTCAGCGCGTTCACACTGTTCGTCGTCGCCTGCCGCAGCGCCGGGTCGCCTTTCGGAAACAGCGCACCCAGCAACGCCCGCTGGCTCAAATAATCCGGGCTCTCCAACGCTCCCACTACGCCGTCGGCAACTTGCTTGCGGACCGTCTTGAACGCCTCTTCAGGCAGGGCCGGATGCAATAAGTTGTCCGCCAACAATTGCACGCCACGGTCCAGATACTTGGTCAGGACATCCACCTCGAAGCTCGTGCCGGCCGACTCGTTCGCGCCGATATCGTCCAGCGCCTTCTGAAAAGCGACGCGGTCCAGCGACTCGGTGCCGAATGAGAAGAGTTCAGCGAGCACCTGGTCCACGCCCTCCTGTCCCTCGGGCATCTCCAGGCCCGCATGGTTGCGCACGCGACCGTAGACATTGACCGTGTCGCTGATCGTTTCGGGCTGCACGATGAGTTGTAGCCCGTTCGTCAGCGTGGTCACCACCGGATGCACCGTGGATTCCGGAACCGCGGGAAGCTTTGCCAATTTCGCCGCTGCCCAGTCCGGCAGCGGCACCGTCGCCGCCTCCTTGGACGTAAACGACTCGTGTCCGCCGTAGGTCGAGGACGAAGTCGCCTTTCCAGAAGCCTCGGGCGTCATGACGGTCACGATGGCGTGATCCAGATCGAGATATTTGCGGGCGACGCGATTGACATCGGATACCGTCACGCGCTTGATTTCCTCGATGTCTTCGTCGGGCGAACGGTGATGTTCCAACGCCAGCGCCGCCGACCACGACATCGCCAAACCTTCCACGGAGTTCTTCTCGAACTCCGCATCGGCCACTTCATGCCGTTTCTCCGCCTCAACCAAATCACGCGGGAATCCATGCTTCACGTATTGCGTGAGCACCGCGCGCATGTCTTTGATCAAAGCCTCGCCATCTCCCCCCTTGGGAAACGCACACATCGCATAAGCCAGGCTCGCCTTCGGCAACGAACCCAATGCAAATTCCGCCGACAACGCCTTCCCGGCCGGCACCAGCGCATACAAATCGCCGCGATGACTCGACAACACGTCGCCCATCACCTGCGCGGCAGCGGAGTCGTCGCTGTCCGTCCCCGGCAGCCGGAACGTGATCACCGCCATCCCGTACGACAAATCGCTCGTCATGTGCAGCGTGTCAGGCTTGACCGCCTGCAAATGCACCTCGGGACGACGCGCCAGTTTCTTCGACGGAATGTTTTCGAACAGGCGTTTCACGGAAGCCAAAGTCGTCACCGGGTCCACGTCGCCGACAATCACGAAGATCGCATTATTCGGCGCGTACCAATTCCGATAAAACCTTTGCAGCATCGCGCCCGTCGTCTTATCGAATGACGGTCGCGTCCCCAACGCATCGTGCGCGTACGGCGTTCCCTTGAACACCGCTTCCAGTAGCTTCATGTAAAGCAGGTACGAAGGATTGGAGAGGTCCTGGGCCACTTCCTGTTCGATTGCTCCCCGCTCCTTGTCCCACAGCTCGTCCGTTCCAAGGATCCCGCGCATCCGCAACGACTCGACATGCAACGCCAGTTCGAGGTCGTCGGCCGGAACCGTGAAATTGTATTGGGTGACGGTCTGCTGCGTATTGGCGTCGAAGTTGCCCCCCATGGCGGCGGAAATATGGGCCAGTTGGTCCGCCGAAAGACCCGGGTTGCCGCGAAACATCATGTGCTCCAGCGCGTGGGCCATCCCCGGAAACCCCTCCGGCGCCTCATCCGACCCGACCTCGTAATTCACCACCGTCGTCACCACCGGCGCCAGCGGATTGCGTACGATCACCACGCGCAACCCATTTTTCAGCGTCGCACGGAGGATGTTCCTGTCAAAAGTGAACTGGGCGTTGGACTGTCGCGGAGATAGCGCGAGCAGTAGGACTAACAGAAAATGAAGTCTTTTCATTTGTATGGAGGACAAAGATCGGACAGTGAATGACATTGCCCCGTTCGAAAGTCAACTCCGCCCGCTGTAGAAATCACGGGGCGCTAACATCAATCCGGTAGAATCGCCCCGGCACATTCGTCGCGCCACCAGGATCGGTAAACGTCAACATTCCGTCGTTGCCGGATTGCGAACCGCCCATGGCCAGCCAATTGGTCGGCGCGAGCGATGGCGTGACCTGCATCTGATATGTATGCCCCATGACCGAGAGGATTTGCACAACGAAATCGTTACCGGAAACAAATGTTTGCGCTACCTGGACGCTGCTGGCGTCCAGCACGACACCATTATTAATGAACCCACCATGGAAGTTGGTCGTGCCGCCATTGATGAGATCGATCACGCCGTTGTTGACCACCGGGCCGTAGAACTCCAGCGAGCTCCCATTGATCGCGCGCATCGTTCCGTTATTCGTGACACTTCCCGTAAACGTGAGCGTGCCGCCGCAATCCGCCAATACTGTGCCCTCGGAATCGACAACCACCGCACCGTTGATCGTGCCGCAGCCGGTCAGGAAGGAAGCATTGCGAACCTTGAGTCCGTCGGCGAACGAATGCGTACCGCCGAGCAGATGATACGTCGCCGTGCTTGCGCCGTCACCCACGACAAACTGCTGTGCGTTGGTCACAAACGCCGCCCTGCCGTTCAGCGAGCCGGCATTAAGCGTGACGATGCTGTTGGCGCCGTTCGTCGCGATGAGTTTGTCCACCGTGACCGAGCCGCCGTTGATAATCAGACTGCCAAGTCCACCGGCCGAGCTGACGACGAGCGCGGCGTTCCCGAGTGCGTTGGTGACGAACAAACCTCCGCCGGTCACGCGGACCACATTGTTCGTCCCGACAGCTCCAATAAATGCGTTGCGCGCGACGACCGAGCCGCTGGCAATCTCCAGACGATTGCTGTTGCCCGCGTTGCCGATGTACAACGTAGTGGTGTTTCGCCAGGCGGAGTTGCTCCCCGTGACTATCACCGTGTTGTTGCTGGCAGTCGCGTTGTACCCAACGGCGCCGATCCCGTCATCGGAGACCACTCCGCCGTTGGTAACGACCAACTGGTTGGCCGCGCTGTTGTAACCGATGTAACAATCAGTGCTGTGCCATACCGAATTACTGCCAGTGACTGTGACCGTGTTGTTGCTGCTGCTCGTATTGACACCCACTTCAGACACGTAACCATTGAGCGTGGCGCCGTCGGCGACGATCAACTGATTGCTCCCGCCAAAGTAGCCGAGCCAGAAATAGGAGTAGTCCGTCCAGACCGAATTTGTTCCCGTAACCGTGATCACGTTGTTGCCATTGGCCGCCGGATTGCCGCCGACAGTACTGACGAAGGCGAAGTTCACGAACTTGCCGCCATTGGTGATGATCAACTGGTTGCCCACGCCCGCGCCGATTTGGAAGCTAATCTGATTGGTCCAGACCGAGCCGTCGCCCGTGATCGTCATCATGTTGTTGCTGGCAGAAGTGTTATTGCCAAGGTATACGCTGCCGGTGACCAGCATGCCGCGGTTGGTGACGATCGACTGATTGGCCGCACCGGTGTTGCCGAGGTAGAATGTGCTGGCCACATTCCACGTCGAGTTGCTGCCGGCCACGGTGCCGGTTGCGTTCGGGCCGTCGATGTTGCCGTTGCTGCTGAACACTTGTCCACCGTTGGTGACGCTCAACCGACAGCCCGGCACGGCGGTCAACACGCCATTGCTCCAACTCGCGCCGACACCGCTGACCGAGGCATTGCCAACAGTGCTTGTGGCGACGCCGGTCGTGTCAAGTTGGCCGCCCGACTGAATGCGCAGCTCGCCATCGACGGTGAATGCGCCCGTGCCAAACGTTCCAACCTGCACGGTCGCGTTGCTGACAATGGCGACCGCATTCGTACCGATGCTCAGGTAAACGGAAGTGAACGGCGTGCCGGCCGGTGTATTGGCAATGCCCAACGTGTTGGTCACGCCGGTCGGGCCGGACAGAGCGATGTTGAAGTTGTTCACGCTGCTCGGGGCGGAGGAGAATGTGCTCGCGGTGACGGTAACGGTCTTGGTGGTAGCGTTCGTGATGAGCACCAGCGAATCGGCGGACGAGGGCGGCACCGTGCGCGACCAGCGTGCGCCATTTTCCCAAAGATCATTGCCGGGGAAGCTCCAGCTATTCGTGCTACCGCTCGAGGAGAAGATGCCCGCATGGAAGATGGCGGTGCCGCCGGTGAAGTTGGTCGTGCCGAAGTTCAGCACCGGGCCGTAGAATTCAATGATGCCGCCCCCGCTCGCGCGGAGCGCGCCGTTATTCTTCACGATGCTGGAAAATGTGAGCGTGGCGCCGTTGATATTGGCGTCGATCGTACCGTTGTTGAGGACGCCGCCGGTCACGGTACCCGATCCAGTGAGGAAGTTCCCCGTGCCGACGTTCACGGACGAAGCCTGCGCGAGGCCGTTGGAAAGGCGGAGCAGGTTGTTGAGTCCGCCACGCGCCCCAACAAAGATATTTGCAGCGGCAACTTTACCAAGTAGCGCCGCTGTGAGGCGGTTGCTGTGCGAACCGTCGCCGAGGGCGAACGAGCCGGTATTGTTCCAAACCGACCCAACGCCGGTCACCGTTCCGAAATTGTTGCTGCCGTCAATGCCAACGGTCGACGCGTAGCCGAGGCTGGCGGTGTAATCGACCACCGCGCCACCATTGCTAATCATCAGGCTATTTCCGTGGCAGGTATATCCGACGTATAGGAAATTATTCTGATTGCTCCAGACAGAGCCCGCATCGGTGACAAGCGCGGAGTTGCTGTTGCCGCCGCCGGTAACCAACGGATAGCCGATGTAGCCGCCGAGATGACCGACCGCCACACCGCCATTGCTGACCACCAATGAATTCCGGCTACCGCCGCCGCCGACATAAAGATACTGGTCGTTGTACCAGATCGAGCCGGGGTCGGTCACCAGCGCGAAATTGTTCGTCCCGAAATTGCCGCCAACGTAGCCCAGCAGGCTCTCAAGATAACCTCCATTGGCAACCGTGAGCGAGTTGCTGCGACTGGAGTACCCGATGTAGAGACTGCTGACGTACTGCCAGGAAGAGTTGGTGCCGGTGACCAACACGGAGTTGCTGATGCTGTCGGCGAAATAGCCGAGGTAACAACTGGAACCGTACGGATTGATGCCATACGCCTTCGCGCCGTTGGCGATCGTCACCGTGTTGCTCGCGCCGTCCTGACCGATGTAGAGGAGGTCATTCACCCACGTCGAGCCGGGACCGGTCACCAGCACGGAGTTGCGGTCGCTGGTCGCCGCGTACCCGATCTCGCAGTAGCTACCATCGTACACCGCGCCGCCGTTGCTGATCGTCAACGAGTTGCCCAATCCGTTCAGGCCGACGTAAAGCGCGGTCGTGTTCGTCCACGTCGAACCGCTGCCGGTGACCAACACTGAATTGGTACGTCCAGTCGTCTGGTAGCCGATGTAGCCGTAGGCGTTGGAAACCGCGCCACCCCCGGCGACCGTCAGGACGTTATGGGCGCCAAATGATCCGACGGTGATGGAGTTGGTCGAGGCCAATGTTGAGCCGTGGCCGGTGACGATCAGTGTGTTGTTACTGCCGGGGCCGTAGGAGCCCACCTCAAGGGCACTGCTGAACACCACCCCGGCATTCGTGATCGTCACCTGATTGACCGAGCCGGAGTAACCGACATAGAAGAAAGACGTATTGATCCATGCCGAATTCATCCCGTCAATGACGGCACTGTTGCCGGTGGCCGGGCTGAGCAGACCCAGTCCGCCCGCCGTACCGTATACCGTTGCGCCGTTGGCGATGACGAGCTGGTTGGCCGCCGCGGCGTCGCCGACGACGAGCTCGAACGTATTGCTCCACAGCGACCCATTGCCGGTGACGGTCACGAGATTGTTGCTGCTCGATCCGTTAAAACCGATGATGCCGTAGTTGCCAGAAACCTGACCGCCGTTGGCGATTAGCAGCGTGTTGGCCGCACCGGAACTGCCGATGTACAGGTAGTTCGTATTCCGCCAGGCGGAACCGGGGTCCTGGATCGTGGCAGTGTTGTTACTGCTGGAGATAAACGAGCCCACAAGGCCGTCGCCGCTGAACATGGTCGCACCATCCGCCACGACCAGCTGATTATTCGCGGCCTTGTAGCCGATGTACGCGATGCTGCTGTTGCTCCAGGCGGAGTCGCTGCCGGTGATCAACGCCGAGTTCTGTGAACTCTGGTTGGTGAATCCCAACGCGCCAACCGTGTCAAAGACCACGGCCCCGTTGGAAACGATCAATTGATTCCCAAACCCGCCGTAGCCGACGATGATGTTGGTGTCGTTGAGGAGCGCGCCGCTGCCGGTAATCAGAGCCAGATTGTTGCTGCTGATCGGATCAAACCCGACGCGGATCTCAACAGCGCGCACCGTTCCGCCATCCGCGACAACGAGTGTGTTGGAAGAGCCGACATAACCGGCGTAGATGAAATTCGTGCTGCTCCACACGGCACCCGCGCCGACGACTGTCGCGGTGTTGTTGCTGGTCACCCGGTCCGAACCAATAAAACCGGTGCCACTGAAGACTGCGGCGCCATTCGACACGACGAGTTGATTGTTCGCGCCCACATATCCGACGTAGAGATAGACCGTGTTGCTCCATGTCGAGCCGGCGCCCTCAATCCACGCTGTGTTAGCCACGCTCGAATTCGTGTAGCCAATTGTGCCCGCTTGAGCCAATGCCTTGCCGCCGTTGGTCACAATCAACCGGTTGCCAACGCCGGCATAACCCGCAAACAAGTTGATGCCATTGCTCCACACCGCACCGCTGCCGGCAACGACGGCAATATTGCCGGTGCTGCTGGGACCGACGCCGATGTAACCGGAGAGCGCATTGGCGAGACCGCCGTTCGCAATCTCCAGCCGGTTCGAGTAGCCGAGATCGCCGACATAGAGAGTGTCGGTGTTGCGCCACGTCGAGCCGATGCCGACGACGGTCGCGATGTTGCTGCGGCTGATGTTGGCGTCGCCGATGGCGCCTTTTCCGCTCCAGAGCAAGCCGCCATTGGTCACGACGAGCCGGTTGTTTTGGCCAATGAAGCCGTGCACGACGCTGAAACTGTTGCTCCACATCGAGCCCGGGCCTGTGATCGTCGCGACATTCAGGTTCGCGTTTGAGCCGATCAGGCCGACGACGTCCGAAACGACGCCGCCATTGGAGACGATGAGCTGGTTCGCGCCATCGACGTAGCCGATGAAAAGATTGGTTTTCACGCGCCAGACGGACCCGGTATCGCTGATCAATGCAACATTATTGGTGCCGAACAGATTAAAGCCGAGGTAGCCGTTTCCGCTGTAAACGGCACCGCGATTGGTTACGATGAGCCGGTTGTTCCCCCCGTCGTTGCCGAGGTAGACATCAAAGCGGTTCGTCAGCATCGAGCCCAGGCCCGAGATGAGGACGGTGTTGTTGCTGCCGCCCGGCACGTAGCCGACAACGCACGAGCCGTTTGACAGCACGCCGCCATTGATGATTTGCAGGGTGTCGAGAAACGTGTTGCTGCCGATGATGTAAAACGTCCCGACCCAATTGCTGGTCACGCCGCTGATGGTGTTGGTTTGGAAGTTCGCGCTGAACTGTGCGCGGGCAACGGTCGGGATAACCAAAGACACCGCGAGAATAGATAGCAACCCTGCCCCACGATACGCGCGTCGTTTCATCATGCCCCAGCCCAGACTACGACCCTTGCTTCTCCGTGCATGAGTAAAACATTGGCGTATAACGCTGTCGAGAATTTTTTGAGAATTGGGACAGAAATTTTTCTACAGCCTGTAGAGAGCAGGATGGTATACGATACTAATGCTTGGCGTTTTGAAGTGCGAATGATTAATCTTGAATCAACCCCGGTCCTCAGGCTGCGCGTCTCTCAGAAGGCCGAATCGATTCTGCGTTCGGGCCATCCCTGGCTTTTTTCCGACAGCATTCGCGAACAAAACCGCGACGGTAAAGCAGGAGACCTAGCCGTCATATATGATCGGAAAGACCGTTTCCTCGGGATCGGCCTGTTCGATCCTGAGGGACCGATCCGCGTCCGCATGTTGCATGTCGGTAAGCCGCAAAAACTGGACCGCGCCTGGTGGCAACAGCACGTGACCGCGACACTCGACCGACGGCACAACCTTTTTGATTCTCAGACGAACGGCTATCGGCTTTGCAACGGCGAAAACGACGGCTGGCCGGGGCTCGTTTTGGATCGTTATGACTCAACCCTGGTCCTCAAAATTTACACGACGGCCTGGATTCCACGCCTGGAAGAAATTGTGGGCATCATCAGCGAACAAGTCCCCAACGACCGCATCATTCTACGCATGAGCCGGAATATTCTGGACAAATCGCAGCCGTTCACCGAAGGCCAGATCGTTCGCGGAAAGCCCCTGATCGAGCCGGTCATTTTCCTGGAGTCGGGACTCCGCTTCGAAGTCGATGTGGTCCGCGGACAAAAGACCGGCTTCTTCCTCGATCAGCGCGAAAACCGGCACATCGTCGAATCGTTGTCCCAGGGCCGACGCATCTTGAATGCCTTCAGCTTTTCCGGCGGCTTTTCCCTGTACGCTGCCCGCGGCGGAGCCGTCTCTGTCATCGACCTGGACATCAGCCAGCACGCCCTGACCGCCGCGAACCGTAACTTCGAATTGAACCTCGGCCAGTCCTCCATCGCTCGCTGTCATCATGAAACCGTAAAAGCCGACGCCTTCGACTGGCTGGACTCGGCCCCACCAGCATCCTTCGATCTGATCATTCTCGATCCGCCGTCGCTGGCGAAGCGGGAATCCGAACGCGAGCAAGCCATCGGCGCTTACGGGAGATTGACGCGAAGCGCCATAAAACTTTTACAACCCGGCGGCATTTTGGTGGCCTGCTCCTGTTCCGCGCATGTTTCGACCGAAGAATTCTTGGGATCAGTTCGAGAAGCTGCCACCGAATCCGCCCGCCCCTTCAAGGAACTCCAAACCACCGCCCACCCCGCTGACCACCCGGCCGCCTACCCCGAAGCGCATTACCTCAAGGCAATTTATCTGAGGTTTTGATTTCGGTCATGTGATTGACTGTCGGCACGCAATAGACCGCCGACTTTGCAAGCTGACTCCCCGCGTAATTAAACTCCGCAGTCGTTTTGCAACAATAAAAACCAATGAGGCCACGCACAATAACACAAGCATCGCGCGAAGGTGCGTGGCGGCCGGCAGGGTGATCCCGATACCGGTGGCGAAAGCCACATACGCCGCCACACAGGCGGGACACTTGGGAACCAGTGCCAGCGTAGCGCTCGGAACAATCCAGCCAGCGATCTCCCCGCCACGCCGTAGACGCGCCGGGGGCCGGCGAGCGTTGTCGCCGGCTCGCGTCTTGATTTGGCAGCAGTGGCGAACGGTCACGCGCGCGCCTCCGCTGTGTGGCAACATGAGCCGGCGTTTTGAGGAAGCGCCTCGTATTCGTCGTGACGGCGCCACCAGATGCCCGCCTCGTTGCGCCCCTTGGGTGCGCGGTCAAGCCACTGGTACATGCCCCAGAGGCCGTCCAGTCCGCGCGCATAGGTCGAATAGGTGTGGTAGACAACGCCGTCTTCGAGCACGAACGCGCTCATGCCCGGCCTCTCGCGCGTGTACGTGGCCACGTCGGTTCCAGTCATGGCCGCGTGCTCGGCGACAGGCCCCTCGCCGCGTTTCGTCAGTGAATCGCCGATCCCACTTTCTGCCCACGCCGGCTCGCGCCGGTAGTTGTATTCGACGGTCCCATTGCGCTGTTGCTCCTCGGTGAGCGAGACGTTGAAGTCGTAGTTGAAGTCCCCACCAAGCGAGGACGCCCAGGGGAAGCTCCACCCCATCCGCCTCTTGTACGCCTGCAGCTTCGCGAGGGGCGCCCGCGACACCGCCGAAAACGCAACGTCGTGGTTCTCCAAGTGGACAACGATGCCGTTGAACCCGTCCGCGATCGACGAACAGGATGGACAGCCCGCTGTGTAGTCGGGTCCGAACATGAAGTGGTAGACGAGAAGCTGCGAGCGGCCCCGGAAGAGGTCTGCCAGCGAGGCACTCCCCTCGTTGGTCTCGAATCGATACTTCTTGTCAACCCGAACCCAGGGCAACTCCTGCCGCCGTCGAGCCACCTCGTCGCTGCGCCGCGTTAATTCCTTCTCCTCCTTGAGCAACCCGAGCCGGGCTGCAATCCATTCCTCTCGCGATACGATATTTGCTTTTGTGCTCATTATTACCTTTCGTTATGGGCCGATCCCGCGCCTGCGGGACGAACCGCTGTCAGTTTGTATTCAGTTTCAGTGATACGACGAACGAGCCTCGATTTTCGGACATGCATAGCGTCATTTTTTCTCCACAAACCCCGCGAAGCTCTCCACAATTTTGTCCCATCCCTGCGCGTGACTATCCCGGCTCTCCACCGAGGCAAACCGGGTATGAGTCATCACAAACTCGGTCTGTTTGCCCCGTTTGAGAAACTCTACCGTGATCAGCGACGTCTTCCCCTCCACCTCACCAAACTCCGCCCCGCTGCCGTCTTTCTCCCAATCCCACGTGTAAACCAGTCGCTCCGGCGCCTTCACCTCGCGGAACTCCCCCGCTGCCGTGAAAAACTCCCCGTCCGGCTTCTTCATCTGGATGCGATACTTCCCGCCCACCCGCAAATCCACGCTTGCCAGCGGAACCACCATCCCCGGTTCCGGCCGCATCCATTGCTGGATATGTTCCGCCGACGTCCAGGCCTTGAACGCCAGCTCCGGCGGCGCATTCAGCATCCGCTTCAAGATTAACGTCGCGTCATCCGGCTTCTGTACTTCATTATTTATCGTCGTCATGTTTGTTTTCCTTCGTTTGTAGTTTGTCCAAATATTTCTCGAACTGATCCAGGTTCGCCTCCCAGAATTTCCGATACCGGTCGATCCACGCCTGCGCCTCCTGCATCGGCTTCGCCTCCAGCGCCAGCGAATGCACCCGCCCCTTGCGCCGTCGCTTCACCAACCCCGCCTTCTCCAAAACGATCAAATGCTTCGACACCGCCGCCAGCGACATCGCATGCGGCCGCGCCAGATCCGTCACACACTCATTGCCCTTCGCCAGTTGCGCCAAAATCCGTCGCCGCGTCGGATCCGCCAACGCCCCAAAAGTCCTGTCCAACACTTTCGAATTATATTCAACCATATGGTTGAATATTAAACAAAATAAAAATGAATGCAAATAAAATCTTTAAATTTTTATTGGCCCGCAAAATCAGCGACCTCGCTTCAGTCTTGTGTGTCATTTCCCCAGTGCCAACATGCGCTCAATCGGAACGAGGGCGCGCTTGCGAACTTCCTCTTCGAGAATGATTTCGGGAGATAAAGTCTCCAAGGCGGCGACGGCTTTCTCCAGCGTGTTCTTCTTCATGAAGCTGCATTCGTTGCAGTGACAGGAGTCGGTAGGGCCGGGGATGAACACCTTATCCGGCAACTCCTTCTGGAGGCGGTGCAACATGCCGGCTTCGGTGACGATGATGAACTCACGCGCGGGGGAGTTCTTGCAGTAGCTCACCATTTTCTCCGTCGAGCACACTTCGTCGGCCATCATGCGGACGGCTGGCAGGCATTCGGGGTGAGCGACGATTTCTGCGTCGGGATACTCCTGCTTTAAACGGAAGATGGCCTTGTGGGTGAAGAGCACATGCGTCGAGCACGCGCCCGGCCACAAGATCATCTGGCGTCCCGTTTGTGTCATCACCCATTGGCCGAGGTTCTGGTCGGGAACGAAGAGGATCTTTTTGTCGGGTGGAATCGAGTTGACGACTCGGACCGCATTTCCTGATGTGCAGATAATGTCCACCAGCGCTTTGACGGCGGCAGTGCAATTGATGTAGGCCACAATCACGACGTCGGGATGCGCCTCTTTCCATTTCGCCAACTGCTTCGCGTCGCAGGAATCAGCCAGCGAGCAGCCCGCTTCGAGGTCGGGGAGAATGACCGTCTTGCCCGGGTTGACGATCTTCGCGGTCTCGGCCATAAAATGAACACCGCAAAAGAGAATCACATCGGCCGCCGTCTCCTTCGCCTTGAAGGAAAGCCCCAACGAGTCGCCCACAAAATCCGCCACGTCCTGCAACTCCGGCACCTGGTAGTTGTGCGCAAGGATGACCGCGTTCTTGAGCTTCTTCAGCTCGCGAACGCGTTCCTGCAGTTCGGTGGTGTCAGCCGTGGTAATCATCGTTGCCATCGCCATTCCAAGGTTAGCGGAATCACCCACATTGTCAACGCAGGTATGAATCCGTTGTAGCCGAGAATACGATTCGCGGCAGCAATGGCACTCGCACTCACAGATTCCAGTTTGGCACCGTGACCGGAATCAGATATTCTCCCCTCGTGCGGTCTCACTTCTTAAAAAGAATCGTCCTGCTCCTTCTATTCCTCGCAGTCGCATTCGTGTTCGCCTACCTTTGGGGTTTCTACTATTATGACCCGTTCAAGCCCGACGTCCGCCATAAGATCTTCGGCAATCAGAAACGCCTCGACGATTTTCTCGCCTCGCAACAGGTCACCGCGCAACGTCTGCATGACAGAAGCGGCGCGTTGAATCCGTGGGTCCTCGAAAGCTATGACAAGGGCATCATCGTTCCTGTCGCACCGGCCCAATACCACGTCGTACAACAACTACTTCCTCAGTCAACCTCCTATCCGTGGGGTAGAGCCAAGGCTTGCCTTCCTGACTATGGCGTTTTGCTCACATTCAGCAACCAACAACGCGCTGTCCAGATTGCCATTTGTTTCGCGTGCCAGCAGATTGGTGTGTTTGACAACGATTCAGTAGCGCCTGTGAATACCACACGTGACTTCGACCCCATCTACACCCGACTCGTGGCCGTCGCCAAGGCCATTTTCCCGACCGACCCCGAGATTCAGGCCCTCAAGTAGCAACACCTCAAAAACCTCGTGAGCACTTGCCGGTTCGCTAAACTTCGGCGATATTCGCGACGTCATTTGAACATGCCCCGCGGAGCGGGGTCGAAGATTATAACTTTATGAATACATCAGCATCTCACTTTACGAATTCGCAACCGGTCCGCTGGCTCACCATCGGGCTGGCCCTATTTCTGACGGCTGCGTCTCCTGCCCTCTACGCAGCCGCCACTCCGGCGGCAGCATCCAATGGCGATATTGATCTCGCGCGGCGCCTGGAAAGCGCGTTCGAGAAAGTCGCTGACCAAATGAGCCCATCGGTCGTCGTCATCACGACCTCAAGCAAGATAGGTGGCGCCGCGGAGTCGACAGAGGGTGATGACGGTGACAACAGTCAGCAGTTCGAGGGCACGCCGTTCGAGTTTTTCTTCAAGCACCTGCCCCAGGGCCATCCACGCAACATTGACAGACAGGGTTCCGGTATCATCCTGCGCAAGGATGGGTATATTCTCACCAACCAGCACGTCGTCGACGGCGCCGACACGATCACCGTCCGCCTCAAGGACGGCACCGAGTACAAGGACGCCAAGGTCATCGGCACCGACGACCATACCGACATCGCCGTCATCAAGGTGGACGCGAAGGATCTGCCGGCCGCAAAGTTCGCCAACAGCGATGAGGTGAAGGTCGGCCAGTGGGCCATCGCGATCGGCGCGCCGTATGAACTGGACTACAGCTTCACCGTCGGATTCGTCA